>Ga0208362_1000003_pt1 | contig 101715 bp, 102 predicted proteins | sample LakMenEpi13Oct10_FD_150693 | JGI IMG/M metagenome (GOLD analysis project Ga0208362, IMG submission 150693) | Freshwater microbial communities from Lake Mendota, WI - 13OCT2010 deep hole epilimnion (SPAdes) | ecosystem: Environmental > Aquatic > Freshwater > Lake > Epilimnion/Euphotic zone ... | reverse complement strand
GCAAGAATTGAAATTCCTGCTAATGTGCGCATGCGCTTCATTAACTAGTGCTCCTTTTTTTCTTCGCCCCATTTTGGGAACGTTTAATTACCAGCAGTTTGCACTCCTGATGGATTCGACACTACGCCAAAGATGAGGAGTTTTCTCTGTATACATAGGTGAATTCGATTCCGTGATAAAAGCGTTATGTAACTTGTGTTACTGGAGTTATCTATGATTTAAGAGATACGTTCCAGAACTATTTTTCGTTTTTCTTTAGGCTCAGCAGAAATCGAAAAAGCATTATCTAAGTCTTGCTTAGCCATAGCAACTCTGGATTCATCATCTATGTGAAGTTCCAAAACAGGTTGATCTTTTTCAACAAAATCGCCTTCTTTGGCTAAACAAATAATTCCAGCTGTTTTGGAAACTGCGTCTTCTTTTCTTGATCTACCTGCCCCTAATCTCCAGGCAGACAACCCAATTGCGTAAGCATCAAGATCAGTAATGTAACCAGATTTAGGTGCTAATACTTTTTCTTTTTTATTGGCAACTGGTATTTCGGCATCAGGATTTCCGCCTTGGGCAGCAATCATTTTCTTCCAGGTTGAAAGTGCTGATCCATCTTTGAGTGCTGTTTCAGGATCTTTTTTAATTCCCGCTAGTTCTAACATTTCTTTTGCCAAGGCTAAAGTTATTTCAATAACATCAGCTGGGCCTTTGCCATTCAAAACATCAATTGATTCACTTACCTCTAAAGCGTTTCCAACTGCGTTTCCTAAAGGTGTATCCATTTGGGTAATTAGTGCGACTGTTTTTACGCCAGCTTTGTTTCCAATTTCAACCATTGTTTCAGCTAATTGTTTGGCTCTTGCAACATCCTTCATAAATGCTCCACGACCTGCTTTAACATCTAGCACTAGTGATTGTGTTCCTTCAGCAATTTTTTTACTCATGATTGAAGAAGCAATCAAAGGAATACATTCCACTGTGCAAATAACGTCTCTAAAGGCATACATTTTTCGATCAGCAGGAGCTAAGCCGACTCCGGCAGCTGTAATGAATACTCCAACATCTTTCAATTGTTTTATCATTTGTTCATTTGACAAAGAAATATTGAATCCTGAGATTGATTCCATCTTGTCCAGAGTTCCACCAGATATTCCCAAGCCCCTACCGGAAAGTTGTGGCACTGCTGCACCAAAAGACGCAACTAGTGGACAAAGTGGAAGAGATATTTTATCGCCAACTCCACCAGTCGAATGCTTATCAACTGTTGGTTTACCAACAGAGGATAAATCTAATTTTTCACCACTTTTAATCATGGCATCTGTCCAGAAATTTAATTCTTGTTTACTCAAACCTTGAAAATAAACTGCCATAAGAAAAGAACCAGCTTGTTCATTAGGAATTTCATCTTTTGTGAATGCGTTAATGAACCATCTAATTTGTTCTTCTGTCAACACTCCACCATCACGCTTTGCGTAAATCAAATCTTGAAAATTCATGCCACACTCCATCCACCATCAACGCTTACAGAAATTCCTGTTATTCCTGATGCTTCTTCACTTAATAAAAATAGAACGGTGTTAGCTACTTCGCTGACACTTACTGGTCTTTTTATCGGAGATCTTTGGTTCCATTTATTTAAACCTTCTGGCCATGATTTATATAAATTATCTCTATCAACTAAACCAGGAGCTACCGCATTACATCTGACTCCTTGGGTTGCCAATTCAACAGCAGCTAATTCTGTGTATCGAGTTAAGGCTGCTTTACTTGAGGCGTAAAGGGAATGATTTGGAAATGGGTGTTCTGCCTCAATTGAGGTGATATTTACGATTGCATTTCCTGGTTTAAAAATATTCAAACAAGCTTTCACTATTGCTTGAGGTGCTAAAACATTAGTAAACATGATTGAATTCATTACTTCATCATCAAGTGGATCTTCGGGATCAAGTCTTTGATCTGCTGCGTTATTTACTAGATAATCAATTGTTGAAACTTTTTCTAATATTTCTGAAACTAGTTTTTCGGCTACATCATCAAGATTTCCTTTAGAAAGATCACTTTTTACAAAAAAAGCTTTAGCACCAATTTTGTTTATTTCAGCAACCACTTCCGCAGCGGCTTTTTCATTACTTTTATAATGGACTACAACCTGAGCGCCCTCTTTGGCAAGATTGAGGGCAATTTCTTTGCCTAAACCAGAACTAGCTCCAGTTACTAGAGCAACTTTATTTTCAAATCTTTTTATCATTTGGCACTGTGAATTCTTGCTTCACTTATAATCTGATTCATATCGACTTTGGTGGAAATACGATCAACGATCACAGGTTCTCCTGCTACCAAAACATGAACAACATCACTTCTGCCAGCTGCATAAACCAGTAATCCGTGAGGGTCTCCCACTGGAACAAGGTGTGGTTGATCTAGGTCTAACACAATTAAGTCTGCCTCTTTTCCAACTTCCACACTGCCAATGCGATCTTGCATGCCAATTGCTAAGGCTCCACCATAAGTGGCTGCTCTTACTACTTCGGCAACTGGAATAGCACCCGCGTTATCTGTGATTAATCTTGCTAAATTCGCAGCTGCTCTCATAACATTCCACATATCCAAATCATTACTTGAAGAACAACCATCTGTTCCAAGTGAAACATTAATTCCTAATTCTTTCGCTTTTACCCATTCAAATGCGCCACAGGCAAGTTTTGAGTTAGACCCTGGGCAATGACAAAGATTAACTTTATTTGCTTTGATTATTTGTCTATCTTCATCGGTTAATTTCACCGAGTGAGCAAAGACTGCGTTTTCTAATGCATTAGCATCATCCAGAACTTTTGTAGGAGTTTTCCCATAACGTTTTATGACATCATCATTTTCTGCCTGGTTCTCAGAAATATGAGTGTTAAATATCGCGCCTATTTCTTTGGCTACCACTGCAACTTCTGCTAAATGTTCTGGAGAAACTGTGTAGGTGGAATGTGGTTGTGCCACGAGGGGTACATAGGCTCCACCAATTTCTTTAATAACGTTGGGCCAGTTTCGTAAATATTCAATTCTTTTATCCCACTCAAGCCCATCTGGTCCTGCAAAATCAAAAAATACTGGGCCAATTAAATGTCTTAGTCCAACTTCAACGGCACCTTTGTGAGCCATATGGGGATGCAAATACATATCTAATGTGCAAGTAGTGCCACCCAATAATGCTTCAAGCGCACCTAATTTGGCACCAATATATGTTCCTTTTTCATCCATAATTCTTGCTTCTTCAGCCCAAACTTTTTCTAAGAATCCTTGTAAATCAACATCTTCGGCAACTCCACGAAGAAGGGTCATTGGAGTGTGGGTGTGAGTATTAATCAGTCCAGGCATAACCAAGTGGTGGGAACAATCAATTACTTTGTTTGATACCCACTGATTTTCCTGATCTATAGGAACAATTCCAAATATTTTTTTATCTTTTATAGCAATACTTACATTTCTTAGAACAGATGATTTTTCATCGACTACGACTACATATGAAGCATTGTGAAGGATTAAATCTACTTGGGTTGTCATAATTATTGAGCCAGAATTCGAGTTGCTTCATTTAAAATTTTTACCACTTGTGCAGCTGAGGTTTCCACTACTTTTTGCACATCTTCCATTGTTATTTCTTCGGTACTTAAACCTGCAGCAGGATTTGCCACTATACAAATAGCGGCATATCTCAAACCTTTTTCAACAGCTAAAACAACTTCAGGAACGCCAGTCATTCCCACCATCGTGACACCCATTTTTTGAGCCATTTGAATTTCAGCTTTTGACTCAAACCTAGGACCTTCAAAACCACCATAAACTCCCCCGTTTGAGACAGGGATGTTTAGATTTTCACAACTCTTGATCAATACATTTCTTAATTCTTGGTTATAAGGATTTGTCATATCAACATGATTGACACCTTCTTGGCCATCAAAAAAAGTTGAAACTCTATTTTTTGTAAAGTCAATAAAGTCATCAACAACTTGTAATCCGCCTACCGGAACTGATTTATCAATTCCTCCGCAAACATTAACTGCTAAAACATCCTTTATGCCCAAATCAACTAAGGCTTGAATGTTTGCTCGATAGTTGACCTCATGAGGAGGAACAGAGTGCTTTGTTCCATGTCTTGTTAAAAAGTAGGTAACTCGGTCATGCCAAGTTCCTTTTGTAACTTGGGCTTGTCCATATTTTGTTTCAATTATTTTAACTTCAGGATTTTTTAGTTCAGAAATTGAATAAAATCCTGTACCAGCAATAATTCCTAGTGGTTCTTTCATTTAAGTTAAATTGCTTCCGTCAAAGGCGTCGGGAAGTAATTCCTTTAATCTTTTTGGACCATCATTGTGATCAACTAACAGTTCTGGGCCACCGTGTTCTTGTAACAATTGTCTGCATCTTCCGCAAGGTAATAAAATTCCAGGTTCTGGACCTACGCAGGAAAAGGCAATTAATCTTCCACCCCCTGTTAGGGCAAGTTGGGAAACTAATCCACATTCTGCGCAAAGTGTTAATCCATAAGATGCGTTCTCAACGTTGCATCCAGAGACAATTCGTCCATCATCAACAAGAGCTGCAGCACCTACGGGAAATTTAGAGTAATTAACATAGGCATTCTTCTGAGCAATCTTGGCTTGATCGCGAAGATCTTGCCAATCAATTTTGAGATTTTCCATAACAGGCTTAAGACTACGCCAAGTGTGAAATTAAATAAAACTAATGGTCTAAATTAATGAATTTACGCGCTGAACAAGTCGATTCTGAGAAATCTCTTCAGCGGATCTAATCAGAGCTATCGCTGTTCTTCTGCGCCATAAATCTTCAGATTTTTGCACCATTTCGTTTTTGACAATGTAAACGCACTCACCAAGGGTCAGTTCTAGTTCTGGAAAAATTCTCTCTAAATAATCATTATTTTGTCTAAATGATTTCAGAATTTCAAAAGACTCATTTCCATGTCTTCTCCAAATTGCCGGAGCAACAAATTCCACATCACTCTCGCTAACATTAGAAATACTTTTAAATTCTGAAATGAAATCTTGATATCTATCCTGTTTATCTTCGCCATACCATTTCTTTATTTTGGTAATTCTTATGCCTAACTTTTTAACAAATTCAACAACTTCTTCACCAACATTTACACAATCGGTTAATTTGCCACCAAAGATTGTAATAATTTTAGTTTTCTTGTTAACTTCAATTTCATGCTTTCTAGAAAGAGCCGTCCATTCAATCTTTGAAACATCTTTTTTGCCTTTAACAACAAGTGGTCTGACACCGCAGCGTTCTGAAATAATGTCACTCTTAGTTAATGGAGTAGCTAGATTTAAACAGCGATTTGCTTGCTCGAGAACAAATTCTCTATCTTGATCTGTAACTTCGCTTACTGGATTATCAACTCTTGTGTCAGTGGTTCCAATGACACTTCTATCTTTCATTGGAATTACATAAAACAAACGTCCCTTATCGTCAAAGAATGCTAATACTCTGTTGTTGGTTGTAAGTCTGGGAACAACTAAATGTATACCTTTAGATAAAGCCAGTTGATGAATTGTTTGATCATGAAATTTCTGAGTAAGGTCTTTACCCCAGGGACCACCTGCATTAATTACAACTTCGGCAGTAACGTCAAATTGTTCATTATTCAACTCATTTTTTAGATGAAGAGTCCACAAGTCATTTTCTCTAGTTGCATCTTGCATCGAAACATAATTAGTTGTAACTGCTCCATGATCTGATGCATTTTTAACAAAATCCCAAACAAATCTTGCATCGTTATCGACTAATAATGCATCGTCATATCTAACAGATCCTTTTAGCCCTGCTGAATTAATCAAGGTTTCAATCTCAATAGTTTCTTCTGGTGAATAGACTTTTGGTGCTTTAGTTTTAAATCTGCCAAGTATCCAATACAAAATAGTTCCGGCCCCGCCAAGAAATCTTCCAAATGGCGCAGTTGGCCCTATTGCTGCAAGAAAAGAAATAGCTTTAATTCTGTTTGGGAAAGCTTCTAACATGTGGTTTCGAGATCCACACAAGTCCCAAACTAATGGAATTTCATAAGTCTGAAGATATTTAATTCCGCCCCAAACCATATTTGAGGATTCCTGACTAGTTACGCCAGCAAAATCTGCCCGATCAATTAGCGCAACTTTTACACCACTTGCTGCTAAAGCAGCAGCTGAAACTGCACCATTTATTCCCCCACCAACAATCACAACTTGAAATTTTTGGTCCTTTAATCGTGAAAGGTATTCCCCACGATTATTCAATTCAAGCCTCACAAAGTAGGGGTAAGTAATGTTTTGAACGATTCTACTTTCAATTTGCTTCCGAGTAAAGCAGGACAGCGTTATTCGATTGTGATTTAAATTTCAATATTCACCCAGGTGTGGAGTTTGCTTCTAAAGAAGCGAAGTGAAAGTATATAGATATAGATAATAGGAGCTAAATTGAATAAAAAATTAATGCTAGTAATTTCACTTTTCTCAACACTAGTTTTGTCAGCTTGTGGTTCAAACACTGACTCAATGGGAATGTCAGATTCTTCAATTAGTTCAATGCCTGCAACCGGTGAAATGACAGTAGAAAATAAGATTTCGGCAGATAGATCCATTATCAAAACTTCTTCACTAACTATCAGAGTAAAAAATGTAGAAAAATCTGTTACCGAAGCACAAACTCTTGCGGCCAGTTTTGATGGCCGAGTAGATGACTTGTCACAATACAAAAATCCAGGTAGTCAAGATTCCTTAAGTGCAAATTTAACAATAAGAGTTCCAAGTAAGAATCTAGAAGCTTCCATAGAAGCTTTCAAGAAACTTGGTGATGTTGAGGCTTCCTCAATTTCAGCATCTGATGTGACTATGCAAAAAGTTGACTTAGATGCACGAATTGCTGCATTGACTACTTCAATCGAACGATTTAAGCAACTAATTTCTGCAGCGACAAATACTGCTGATTTAATTGCAGCAGAAACTGCCTTAGCTGAGAGACAAGCTGAATTGGATAGTTTGAATGCTCAACTTAAATATTTATCAGATCAAGTCGACATGTCAGTTATTTACCTTGCCTTACTTCCTAATGACTCCTTCAGTGCAATAAAGCCAATTGGATTTATTGCAGGAATTGAAAAAGGGTTTGTGGCATTACTTAATGCCTTGGCCAACCTGACCTCAATTCTGGGTTATGCCATCCCTTGGATTATCTCTATCTTGGTAATAGTTCTGGTATTCAAAATAGTTTCCAGAATAAGAAGAAGATAACCTTTTTCACGGCATAATTGACATCACTATGTCAAGTGTTCTAGTAATTGGTGAAGCACTAGTTGATGTAGTTCATTCTGGTGATGGTGGAATTAAAAATGTTCCAGGTGGATCCCCCGCCAATACTGCTGTTGCCCTAGCCCGACTTGGGATAACAACTTTTATGAAAGCTCGAATTTCAAAAGATAAATTTGGTTCAGAAATTCGATCATATCTGGAAAATCAAAATGTTAATTTAAACTTATCTCTTTTTGTAGATGAACCATCTTCGGTAATTGATGCTTTCATCCAAAAAGATGGTTCAGCAAAATATGAAGCAAATTTGAAGGGCGCATCAGATTATGGATGGACAAAATCTGAATTAGATTTTGCATTAGCTGAAAATATCAAGATAATTCAGCTTGGCTCTTTAACCTCATACATTGAACCCGGAGCAAGTCATATTGAAAACTGGTACAAACAATTAAGGAATAATTCAAAACATTTACTTACCTTTGATCCAAATATCCGACATCCATTAGATGCTCAGCCGGAAGATGAAGTGAGAAAACGTGCTAAAAATTTAGCTAGCCTGGCACATGTTGTTAAGGCAAGTGACGAGGATCTTTCCTGGATAAGTCCAGATCAAGATGTCATAGAAACAGCAAAAAACTTTATTGAAAATGGAACTACATTAGTTGTGATAACACTTGGTAAGAATGGAGCAGTTGCAATAAATAGTAATTTTGAAGTAATTCAGATTCCAGCACCAGTAGTGGAAGTCAAAGACACTATTGGTGCAGGCGACACTTTTGCAGCGGCCTTAATTGCTCAATTACTTGAAAAACAAATAGTTGATGAAAAAGCTCTTTCTGCATTGCCTCTATCTGATTTACGTGACATATTGTCAAACTGTGCGATGACTTCTGCCCTAACTTGTTCAAGACAAGGTGCTAATCCTCCGTATCGCCATGAAGTTACTTGGTAGCATCAACTACCTACCCAGGGAGAAAAGTTGACTACTTTAAGTGCTTCACCATTCATCGTTGATTCGATTTGGCAAAGAACGCGCACTTCGGCATTCATTCAAATATCTGTTCTAACAACTATCACTATTCTGAGCGCGCAAGTAGTAATCCCGTTACCCTTCACCCCGATTCCATTAACAATGCAAACTTTTGCAATTCTTTTCGGAGCAGCAGCAATTGGGCCTTATAAATCTTTAATTGCACAAGTTGCCTACATTTCTCTAGCAGCAATTGGTTTACCTGTTCTGGCAGGAGATAAAGGTGGAATTGAAGCAATTCTTGGAGCCACCGCTGGTTATTTAATTGCGTTCTTAGTTGCAAGCTTTGTTGTAGGAAAAATTGCCAGTAAATACTCAACCAAGAAATTTTATGGAGTTCTAGTTGGTTATTTAGTTGGAAGTCTAATTATTTACACCCTGGGCGCAACCTGGCTAGCTTTTTACACTGGCAAAGGTTTTGGGTATGGTCTTATGAATGGCGTATTGCCATTTCTAATCGGTGATGCTTTAAAAGCCGCATTAGCAGCATCTTTGCTTCCAATTTCATGGCGCTTAGTCAAAAAATAATTAATGGATTTATTGATTGCTCTTGTTGTTGGTTTAGCAAGCGGATTTCTTAACGTAGTTGCTGGTGGTGGTACTTTAATTGTTTTTCCAACATTAGTTGCCCTTGGCTTATCTCCCTTAGTAGCAAACGTGACAGCAGCAGTTGGAGTTTTTCCTGGATCTTTAGCGGGCAGTTGGACTTATAGAAAAATACTGAAAGAACAAAAAAAATTAGCCTGGATGTCAGTAATGCTGATGCCAGTTTTTTCCATAATTGGAGCAGCCTTATTACTTTATCTTCCTGAAAGAAACTTTGAGATTATTGTTCCTTTTCTTATAGGTAGTGCTGGAATACTCATCGCAATTCAGCCAATAATTTATAAGTTGTATCCAAAAACTAGTGCCAAATTAAATTTTAAACTTATTGTTCCTGGTTTCATTATTGCTGGAATCTATGTTGGATACTTTGGCGCTGGAACTGGAGTAATCCTCTTGGCTATCTTTGGACTAGCTGGACTTGCAAATATTCAACAAGCAAATGCTTTAAAAAATCTAGGATCAGGAGCAGGAAATGCCATTGCAGCTCTTATCTTTGTTTTCTCTGGTTTAGTGGTTTGGGAAGTTGCGATCTCTGTTGCGATTGGATCTCTACTGGGAGGAGTTTTGGGAGGACGAATGGCCCAAAAACTTGATGCCGCATTTTTCAGAGCAATTATCTTGATTGTTGCAATATGTGCATCTATTTATCTTTTTATTAAGAACTTTTAAAAGCCCTACCTACTCTCCAACCCATTTGCTCACATAAATTCATTGCATCAATTCTTAGATACCAAATTTGTTTAAATGCGTTAATGCCATACTTTGCCCCATGCTCGAAACCAGCAATCATTCCCATGAGATCTGGTCTGGAAGATGAGTTGATTTTTTCACACATTTTATTTAGACCATCAATTTTTGCTTGCTTTGTGATTATCTCTTGATTGCTAAAAAGAGATCCAAAAACTTCAGTATCTATATGAATTATGGGCTTACCAAGAGAAATAGCTAATTCATTGAAAACTTCTTGACTAGTTTTTTGATTGGCACATAGTAAAACCGCCAATAACAAAGGATTAGTAAGTTCGGCTAATTCATCACTTTTATTTTTTGAACCTGGTCTTTTGAATCGCCAGAGTGGATAGTTTTTCATAAAGTCTGTGCAGACAGCATTTTTGTCAGCTAGGTGGTTTATGCCATGAAACAAATTTGGATTGTTTACCACTTTCTCCCATTCTTTAACGCACTTTGTTAAACAATCAGCGATGTCTTTTATCGATAGTTTTTGTGATTTTTGGGTGCAGTTGATGATTGCATCTAAAGCAAAGAGAGTTAGTTGAAAGTTATGAGAAACAAAAGAGTTATATGGAGGTGCACTTATTCCCCATTGGCCATATTTTTCTTTAATTAATTCTGAGTTAACACCAGTAATGGCAGATCCCATGACATCACCGACTGCTGCCCCAAAAAGTGCACCAAGAATTCGATCTTGTTTAGAATTTTGAATTGGCTTAGAACGAAATAGTGTCCTTGCTGCAGAGTTTGTTTCAGGAAGGATCACTTTGACCACCTTTTGTTAAGTAAATTATAAATTCACTTTTCAAAAGATTGCTTTAACTATTTGAAAATATCCGTACCAAATTTGGGACGATTTTGATCCAAATTCTTATACTAGGGAAAGAATTCCTGCTGAAAAGAATGCTAATCCGATACCAACAAATTGAATACCGGTTAATCTCTCTTTCAAGAAAGCTGTTGCCAAAATTACCGTGGCAGCTGGATACAGCGAAGCAATAACAGCAGCAATCGATAAATAACCCTCGAAAGTTGCTAAGACAAATACTGCGTTTGCTGTGGCATCTAATGCGCCTGAAATGATTACTAAGGCAAATAACTTCGAGTCATATCCGTCTTTGAAACTCTGGCTTTTCCTAGACATAAAGTATCCAAAAACTAAAACTGAAGACATCAGCCTTGCAAAAACTAATGGCCACATTCCGTTATTAGTCGGAGCTAAACCAACAATGCTTAAGAATGTTCCAATTAGCAGGCCAGAGGTAATTGCAAGCACTAAACCTTTGCCACTAACAGCTAATTTTCCTCCAGTTGGAGAAGTTTCCATGCTGACTAAAATGACTGCCAAAATTGCAACGCTAATTCCCACCCATGCAATAAGTCCTAATTGCTCACCAACAATTAATCCCATGGCAATTGGAACAAATGTTGAAGAAGCAGCTGTAACAGGACTCATTACTCCCATTGGTCCAATAGCAAGAGCTAAGTACAAACTTCCCATAGCAAGAATTCCAATAATTCCTGCGAGTAAACCAATAATAATTGAGTAAGAATCTAATTGTCCTGGAAGCATAAATGCATAAATGAGAAGAAATACAAAACCTACAGGGTAAGAAAGAACTAAGACTTTACTTGCGGGAATCTTCTTGGAAACATATGCGCCAAAGAAATCAGCGGTTCCCCACATTAAACTTGATATCAATGCCAAAAACGCAGCCATAGAACTAACTTAGTACAGCATCTGACAAAATACGCTTATGGCTCTAAATCTAAGCGACAAGTTTATAAGTCCATACAAAATTGATGAAATTATCAACACTTTAAGAAATACTGACTTTCACTTAGAAAGAGCAAAATCTAAAAACCTCAAAAAAATAGATTTTGAGAAAGCAAACCAAAATCAACTCCAAATCTCAAGGCAAATTGATTTTGATATACCTGTTTCAGCCCAAAAGTTTGTCTCAAATCCAATCTCATTAGTTGAACTATGGACTTTTGAAAGTAATCAGAAAATTGCAATCAAAGTATCAATCCCAAATATTCAAACTGCAGTAGAAGCATCAATGGCTTTAAAAAGCGAAGATAATCAGACATCAATTTTAGTCGAAACCGTTGTTGTCTCAAAGATATTTTTAATGAGTTCTTTTGCTGAGGAGTTTGTCTCAAAGTATTGGAAAAAATCATTACAAAAAGACTTTGAAATACTAAATGACTGGATCAAGTCCTAGTCAAATTTTTCATCAAAAATGGCTTCTATTTCCATCTTGGTTGTTTCGTAATCAACGTGCAAAATTCCAATCATCCCTAAATCTGAAGCAGCTTTAATGTTATGTGGCAAATCATCAACAAATACAGCTTCATTCGGCTTAATCTTCAACCGATTTAAAGTGTGATGGTAAATATTTGCATCTGGTTTTCTCATTCCCACTTCTCCTGAAATAACAACTTCGTCAAACATGTCGTCCCAACCATGTCTTGGATAAGAGTTACCCCATGAATTAGAGAGAAGGGCCGTTTTAATTCCCTTTTTCCTAGCTCGGTGAACTAATCCATTCATATCTGGAGCATGTTCAAAAAAATCAAACATTCGATTCAACAGACCTTGAGATTCAACTTTGATTCCGCCCAAAGTTAGTAAAGCCTCAGCAAGATGGATTTCAAAATCTGGTACAGACATCTGACCTGTCTCTAATGCATGAACTGGATTAATCCTTAATTCTTTTTCTGCTTCAGGTCCTAACCAATCATTAAAAACTTTGTAGTAAATATCCAAATCAATATTTTCGTGCCCAGTCCAATTGGTCAACATATGATCAAGACCGTTTGTTAAAACCCCACCCCAATCAACTATTAAGGCAACGGGTTTATTAACTATTTCAAGCATGAATGCAATCGTAGTGCCTAGCTGACCTTTCGCAGGAAACGTCTATATTTTGGTGGCCTGGAAATTTCATTCTTAACTTCTTTCGAAATCTCATCAAAAATTTCATTCAGTTGTTTGTCACCTAAGTCCTGCACAGATTCTGCCCTCATCCAGCTTTCTGCAAATATTTCTGGTCGATCAGGAATTCGATAAATTGATCCTGAATGAACCCATCTACCTAATATGGCCTCAACCGTACTTTCATATTTTTGACCAAGATTTATCTCATTTACTTTGTTAAGAATAATTAGCGGTTCTGATTTATTTATTTCATGCAATGCTTCAAGTGCCTCGCTAGCTCTGATTAGTGATAAGGGTGTAGCACTTAGAACAAAGATATTTCTTGAAGAAATTTCTAAAACTTTAGGTATGTGATCAAACCTTCTAAAAATATCAACATCATTTAAAGAAGAATCCGTTGATTCTGGCAATACAGCGCTTAGATCACAAATTATGTTTGCATACATTTGTGAACAAAGTTTTAAGACTTGGATTAAACCTTCTGTTCTTAACTCGGGCCACCTTTTTGGATTAGAAATACCAGTCAATACGTGTAAACCTGGGTTAACTTCTATTACATTTTTCTCGATTGATTCTTGACTTAGTCGACCCTTGAGAGCGTCGTGAACAAGTGATGAAACACCAGGAACTTCGCTAACTAAACCAAGTGCGGGAGCCAAACTTGGAACAATGGCATCAAGATCAACTAATAAAGTAGGAGAGTTTTTACTCGCTAAGCTAAAAGATAAGTTAATGGCAACACTTGATCTACCAGGAGATCCGTTAGTTCCCCAAACACAAACTAGACCAGGCACTTGTGACAAATCTTCTAATTCGTTGCTGAATTTATCGATCTCGCTAACATTCAAAAGCAAATTGATTAAACCCTTAAGTGATTTCTCTACATCAGTTTCATCAATCGCAAAATTGCTCTTTACCCCAACCCCAACTAATTTCTCTAAACTATCTATATCGTTTTCCAGATATATTCCATAAACGTCACAACCAAGTTTTTTGGCACCACTAATAGTTGTGGAATTGAGATTTTCAAAACCAGCACTAATCACAACCTTGTTTGCTAGGCCCAGATGTATGGCAGACATTAAGTCAACAGAGTCAACACATCTTCGCCTAATTTTTATTTGAGAATTATCATTTAATGCAGTCATAACTTGAAGTTGCCATGTTTGATCTGTTAAGGCCAGCAAAATGTTAGTTCTCACGGTGTACTAAATCCAGTCCATCTGCCCTAGCCGAATTAACAAGTTGAGGAACATTTGCTTCAGGAACTGCTACAACAACTGTGGTGACTCCCCCAAAATTTGAATCCACTTCATCTATCCAGACAACCGATATTTTAGGAATTATTAAAGTTGAAGTTAGAGTTATTGGATCACTGAACCACACGTCGATAAAGTCGTTCATTTTTAGAGATGGTGGTAAATGCCCATTAGAAATTCTTAAAGCTACATTTCTCAAGTTAGATTTGAACCCAATATGTTCAGGCTTTAGCAATGTGCCTAGAGACAACGGCTGTAATGAGCTTTGCCCAAACAGTTCTGTGGTTTCGTCTAAGTAATTGCTGCTTACTTCGCCTAAATCCACTTGGATAAGTTTCACGTTTTTTTCATCAATTATTTCCCCAGCTGCAATTGCCTTACTTGTTATCCAAACTTGTTGCCTTTGATTGGCATTCTGGGCATTTATAAAAAGAGCAAAACTTGAAAGAAGAGAAATGAAAATTCCCATTGTCATGTAGATTCTTTGAGATTTTTTCAACTTTAACCGATTTGAAGACTTCACTTTCTTCTTAAATTTAATCATTTAAATCAACATCTTTTGAAATATAGTTAACTCTTGATATGGGAATCGAATATTTCTCATCAATATTTTGTAAATCGAAGTTATCCTGGAATACGCCTACAACTTTTCCGGTTAGGATTATTGATTTACCAATATTTACAGCCAATTGATTCTTTTCAATCAAATTTGATCTCAGGTAAGAACCAATATTCCACTTACTTTGCAAAATTGTTGCCTGTCTAGTTTTATTTGTTAATCCCTTAACAAACCCAATTGACCAAATAGGAATTGCAAATTCTTTCATCCCAACTTGCACACAAAGATGATCAGAAGCAACCTCTAAGGCTTTGCCTATTATTTGGGGGCCCTCAAGTATTTGAACACAAATCTCCTGATTCAATTTGGCTCTTACCCGATCAAAGAGTCCAATTTGGAATTGCTCAGTTCTAATTTGTGATTGCAATAAAAGACTGTCTTTTTGCATTAGAAAACCTGAGGCTTGTAGCTCCAGATTTCTTTCTAGTTCAAATAGGTAATTTTCTTTCACCCCTGCATTCTGAATGAATTATCTAAAAGCCGCAATTAAATTGGGGCATATATGCCCTGCTTTATTTGATCTCATAACCAATGGCTTTTGTCCAAAAGGATTACCTTCATTGACTTAACGTCTACCATCATCCATCTTTAATCTTTGAACTTTTTTTTGAGATTACTAAGGGGAATAATTGAAAATAGTTAAAAGTGAAAAGCAAATTATTGGCCATATTTTGTTGGATCTTCGCCCCACTCAACTTAAAGCCTCTCAATGGGTGCAAACAGAAATTGATTTACAGATGTCCATTACGCCTAACAAACCTAATTATGGATTCAAAACCATTAAAGGTCTGCCCGAACCAGAAGCTTGGACAAAACAATTAGCCACCGGTATTGCTGAAGTGTTAATCGGTGAGCGTCCAGTTTTTCAACTAATGAGATGGGTTTCATTTGATGTTTACCGAGAAATTGACAGACAAGTTCAACCAAAACTGGAACTTCATGCCAAAAGAGCCAGACCTTTTGTGCGTTGCCTAAGAATCGAAAATACCAGTGAAAAAATCATTGAAGCAACAGCTGTAATTCAAAAAGGTTTTAGAGGACGAGGAATGGGTTTAAGACTTGAGGCTGAAAACGATAGGTGGCGCTGTACTCAGCTGTTAGTTGCTTAATTACTTAAACCGTGACAACGCTTGTATTTCTTACCAGACCCACAAGGACATTGTTCGTTTCTTCCAACTTCAACAACAGATCTTTGTTTAACAACTGGTTGAGTACTTGCTTCTTCGCCATCAATTGAAGGAGCGCTGTAGGAAAGGTTTTGTTGTTTCTCAACTTTAGTAAAGCCTTTTGCCTCAACTGATTGTTGGTTTTCCTGAACTTGAACTTGGGCATTGAAAGTAAATCCAACAACTTGTTCCTTAATTGCATCCATCATTGCCACAAATAAGTCATAACCTTCTTTTTGGTATTCAACCAACGGATCTCTTTGACCCATTGCTCGAAGTCCAATTCCTTCTTGCAAGTAATCCATCTCATAAAGATGTTCACGCCATTTCCTATCAAAAACACTCAAAACAACTTGTCGTTCTAATTCGCGCATAACTTTTGGTGTTAGAAGTGCTTCTCTGGTTCGATAAGCTTGTGCCGCATCATTTCTGAGTGCTTCAAGAAGAACTTCTTGATCAATTGTTCCCCCATTTTGTTGTCTTAAAGTGTCGAGTGAGATTGCAGTTGGATACAAGTTCTTCATAGCCATCATTAATTGATCTAGGTCCCATTGCTCTGGATAACCTTCACTTGTTGCTGCCAGCACATAGGCTTGAACAGTTTCGTCAATAAATTCTAAGATTTGATCTGAAAGATCTTGTCCCTCAAGAACTTTTGCTCTTTCGCCATAAATTACTTGGCGTTGTTTGTTCAAAACTTCGTCATACTTAAGCACATTTTTTCTAATTTCAAAGTTTTGTTGTTCAACTTGGGTTTGAGCATTTCTGATGGCTGTTGTAACCATCTTGGCCTCAATAGGAACATCATCTGGAACATTAAATCTTCTTAAGAAAGCATCAACTAGTTCACCTTTAAATCTGCGCATAAGCTCGTCTTGTAAAGATAAATAAAATCTAGATTCGCCAGGATCTCCTTGACGACCAGATCGTCCTCTTAACTGGTTATCAATACGTCTTGATTCATGACGTTCAGTTCCCAAAACATAAAGTCCACCAAGTGCTGAAACTTCGTCATGTTCAGCAGCAACTCTTTGTGTTGCAAGCTTTACTTCTTCTAAATATGCGCGGTTGTAAGCATCTAAGTCATCATCTGGATCAAAACCTTTTTGAACCACAGCGGCATTGGCTAAGAATTCAGGATTTCCACCAAGCATGATGTCTGTTCCACGTCCAGCCATATTTGTTGCAACTGTTACAGAACCTTTACGACCAGCTTGGGCAACAATTGATGCTTCTCGTTCATGATTCTTAGCATTCAATACTTCATGAGGGACTCCACGTTTTTTTAACAAGCCGCTTAAATATTCAGATCTTTCAACACTTGTTGTTCCGACCAACACAGGCTGACCTTTTTCGTGGCGCGCGTAAAGGTCTTCAACAACTGCAATAAATTTTGCCTCTTCGGTTCTATATATCAAATCTGATTGATCTTTTCGAATCATTGATTTATTCGTTGGAATTTGAACAACACCTAATTTGTAAATCTTGTCAAATTCTGCTGCTTCTGTCATTGCTGTTCCAGTCATACCGGAAAGTTTTGAATACATTCTGAAGAAATTTTGTAATGTAATAGTGGCAAGGGTTTGATTTTCTGACTTAATTTCAACATTTTCTTTTGCCTCAATTGCCTGATGCATGCCTTCGTTATATCTACGACCCTGCAACATACGACCTGTGTGCTCATCAACAATCAAAACTTCCCCATTTAAAATCACATAGTCTTTATCGCGCTTGAAAAGTTCTTTAGCTTTTATTGCGTTATTCAAAAATCCAATTAATGGAGTGTTAACAGATTCATATAAGTTATCAATTTTTAGAGCTTTTTCAACTGTGGCAATACCTTCTTCTAATACTCCAACAGTTCTTTTCCTTATGTCTACTTCGTAATCTTTACCAGGTTGCATGTTGCTCACAATTCGAGCAAAATCTTTGTAATAGGCATTAGAGCCTTCTACGGGTCCACTAATAATCAATGGTGTTCGTGCTTCATCAATCAAAATCGAATCAACTTCGTCGACTATTGCAAAGTTGTAACCACGTTGTACGCGATCAGTTGGAGACCAAGCCATGTTGTCTCTTAGGTAATCAAATCCAAATTCATTATTTGTTCCATAAGTTATGTCACATAGATAAGCTTCACGACGTTCCGCAGTGTCCATGTTTGGACTAATCGTTCCAACAGTTAGTCCTAAGAACCTATGAATTCTTCCCATCCATTCGGCGTCTCGATGGGCTAAGTAATCATTCACTGTTACAACGTGCACACCTTTACCGCTAAGCGCATTTAAATAAGCAGGAAGAGTTGATACTAAAGTTTTACCTTCACCAGTTTTCATTTCGGAAATATTTCCTAAGTGAAGTGCGGCACCACCCATTAATTGAACGTCGTAGTGTCTTTGTCCTAAAACTCTGAGGGATGCCTCTCTAACTGTTGCAAATGCTTCAGGCAATAAATCATCTAATGATTCGCCTTGACTAACTCTTTGTTTGTATGAAGAGGTTAAAGACTTAAGTTGCTCATCTGTTAAATTTTTTAAATCAGACTCCAGTGCATTTACCTGCCTAGCAAGACTTTCAAGTTTCTTTAAAACGCGACCTTCACCGGCACGAAGAATCTTGTCAAGCACTAAAACCACGATTAATTTCCTCTAATGTCTCGTCAACGAAATAAGCCATTACCTATGTTACGCAATTGCTTTGCGCCACTAAATTAAAGTCCTATATTCCCTTTAGTTTGCTCACATCAGCAGCAGATAAAACAGAATCTTCCCGATGGCGGTGGAATCTTCGTCTATCGGCAGTTCGACGCAATTGTTCCTCTAACCGCTTAATCGCATGATCCAAACATAAATTCATATCGGAACCTTCGGCCTGTGAACGAAGATTGGTGCCCGCTCCTTTAGCGGTTAAGTCAACCTGAAATTCAACTTTTTTCTGTCTCTTATTTTCCCGATGCGTCACCTCAACATCTAGCAAGGCAATCTTTACTCCAAATTTTTCAAGTCGAGAACTTTGCTTTAAGACGTGGTCTTTGAAAGTGTCCTCTATATCTGCGTGCCTGCCATGAATAACAATTTCCACGATGGACCTCACTCACTTTTTTTGAAAGTGCCTTACTTCCACCTTAATGCCCACAGAAGAAGTTGATTCAAGGCCAACACAAAGAATCAGGATTTAGTCACCAGAAACCAAAACGACACAAGCTTCAACCTTGATATTGCTTTGTTGCAATGCGGTGATGCTTGAAAGAAGTGATGAACCAGTAGTTGTTAAATCATCAATTATCAAAACAGGTTTTTCTTCAAAGTGATTGGCTTTAAAAGCATTTTGCATATTTAGCTTGCGTTCTTTGAAATTTAGGTCAGCTTGATCTTTTCTGCTTTTGTTACTAACCAATAAATCCTTATCGAATTTGAATCTTTTGCCTGAAAACTCACAAGCTGTCTCAGTCATCAAACTTATCGGATCCAAGCCTCTTTTTTGAATTGCTTTTGCAGAGCTTGGGACGTTTACAACTTTCATATTTTTGTGTTTTGAGAAATGCTTTAAACCAAATGACAAAATACGTGCAAATGGTTCTTTTAAAGTAGAAACTCCTTGATCTTTATACGCCACAATTAAACTTGTAATTATGTGATCATTTTTCATTAACGATAAAACGGGAATATTATTTATGAAATGCATTTTTGGATTATTAATTTGAAACATGATACATTCTGCGCAAATTACTTCTTCGATTTTTCCACAATAAAAGCAATACTTTTGGCTAATTAGATCTGTAAAGTCCTTTATGATGCTTTGACTATTCATTCACAAAGTGTGACGACTGAAATGAATCTACCCCACCGAATTTTCCTAAACTGTGGAAAACTTCTATCTGTGGTTAATTACCCTGGGTAGGTAGCGTTTGTTAATTCGCCACGCTCGATCCAATTACCGCTCACTCTTTCAAGAATTATGTCAGTGACCAAAGTCAGAAGTAAAGGTTTTTTTGTAACACCGGCAATATTAGTTGCTCCACTTTGAGAGTAAAGAATTTTTGATAACCCTGTAAATGTGTCAACCGCATAGATATTTGCCGGATCCACTGAACTATCCAAATAAAGCAAAGTGATTTCATCCTGCCAAGTTGCGCTATTTACAGAAAAACCATCTCTTACAACTTTTCTCAAAAAGTTTATTTGAATACTTTGTTCATCTCGAACAATAGTTCCAAGTCTTAATTCCGAACCATAAACTGTATTCAAAATTATTGCAACGCGAACTCCATCAGGAGATGGGATCACATCAATTATGTTTTGTTTATCAACTTCAGATATTGAGACATTAAGTAATTTGTTGTTTTGAATAACTGATACTTGATTAATACCAGTTACCCATACTGCTCCGTAGACATCGGTTTTAGGCACCCTTAATCCTTGACCGCTTACTGATGATCTTTTAACCCCATTCATGTTTGCGGTTTCAACAACAAGTCTTGTTCGATCTACATTTACTCCAGCTAAAACATTTTTTTCTCGATTTTCAACTGCTGCAAACCAATTTTCAGAATTGAAATATGGATTTGTAATTGGTTCAACTAAGTCGGCAGTTAATCTGACTATTTTTCCATCAGCAATTGCTAAAGCGTCATTTGTTCTTCCAAAATCCGGGGAGAACTTATCCCATAAGGAAATATTTTGACGAATTGGAGTGTTTGGAACAGTTAATGGTTGGCTACCAACATTTATTCTTACCGCGCTTATTTCTTGAACACTTGAAAGAGTTTTAACAATCTGGGCCGAGATAAGTTCTCGCATAAACGGCTCTGCCCCTAAAGCAGCTTCGTTTAGCGAAACTGTGGCCAGTCCACTACTTACTGGAACTGAATTAATAGCAAGTGTTGTTCCAATTGGGAAAGCGGTATTAACGCCACCCATTAAGTTTTCCCCAGGTCCGCCCAACAACAACTGCATAAGTCTTGTGGCATTGCCTGTCATTGATCTTGGTAAAACCACATGATCGGGAACAAAAGTTTTTAGTGAATTATCAGGAAACCACAAAGGATAGGAAGTAAAACTTCTGTTCAAGTCAACTTTAGAAATTAATAAATTGTCATTTTTTAAATTAATTCTCCACTCATTATTAACCTGAATTAGATTAAATTCTTGAATTAACTGTGCATTGGGTTCACTCAAAGTCAATCTTGATTTACTATCAATGGTCGAATAAAGCGGAGCCGAGAAAACAACAGTGTTTTCTTGTAAAGAGTTTAGTCTTCCCTGACCTTCATACACATTAATTTCTTGAGTTGGCTGCCAAATATTTTGCAATTCTGGAATCAAATACTCACGGGCAATTTTAAAATCATTATCACTTGATGCGGAAGCGTTTAAGAATCCAGAAACAATTTCTTCTGGTGACATTCCAGGCTCTGGGCTACTTGCAATAACTCGAACAATTGATCCAACAGATACAGCTCCGAGATTTGCGCCTTCTTTTATTGAACTCTGCTGTGGGATCGATCCACATCCGACTACAGCTAAGGCTAGAAAAAGTAACAGATATTTTTTTATCATTGATTTTTCTTCTGATCTGACATAAGTAATTCTTGAAGAGCAGTCATATCTAATTCGAGTTTTTCATCATCGCCAACACCAATAGAAAGAGGTGACTTTGCTAATGACTTATCTGGATTTCTTGGCAGAGTTAACCTGAACATTGTTCCTTTACCTGGTGCTCCCCAGGCGTCGAGCCAACCTGAATGCAACCTTGCATCTTCAAGTGCAATTGCTAAACCAAGTCCTGTGCCACCAGTTGTTCTTGCTCTAGCTGGATCTGCTCTCCAAAATCTGTTGAAAACTAGTGAAGATTCTCCTGGTTTTAATCCAGCACCTTTATCTTTAACAACTACCGCAATTGCATCATCATCACTTCCAATTTCAACTTCAATTGGTTTTCCTTCACCATATTCTGATGCATTTGAAATTAGATTGCGTAAAACTCTTTCAATTCTTCGTTGATCAAGATCAATATTGGGAGCAGTCCCAGTTATAACAACTGGAGTTTCTTGTTTTGCTAATAGATTTGATAAAGACTCAGCAGTCTTTTCAATTAAATCTTTGATATTGATGCTGCTCAGACTTAAATCTGCTACACCTGCGTCAAATCTACTTATTTCTAACAATTGCGATAACAGAATTTCAAATCTCTCGATTTGAGTGCTAAGTAATTCTGCTGCTCGAGCTGTTTCTCCTGTGTATTGGTCTCGAGATTCATACAAAACGTCAGCAGCCATTCGAACTGTTGTGAGTGGGGTTCTAAGTTCATGAGATACATCTGAGACGAATCTTTTTTGTAGGCGAGACATCTGTTCTAGCTGACCAATTTGTTGTTGGATTGATGCAGCCATTGAATTGAATGAACCTGCAAGTTTTGCTAAATCATCTTCTCCACTTACTGGTACTCGCTCATTTAACAGACCCATACGAAGTTTTTCAGCAGCATTTGCTGTCTTTCTAACAGGTGCCAGCACAGATCTTGTTAAATACCAAACCAAAATTAATAGACCAAAGATTAAGAAGATACCTGTTGCCAATACTGCTGAACGAATAATGCCAATTGTTTCTTCTTCTTTATCCAAGGGAAATAACAAAAATAGTGAATATGTTCCTACATTGTTGATCTGTATAGGCGCACCCACAACAAGACCGGGAACATTTCTTCCATCTAGATATTTAATTTCTGTGTAAGCCCAAAGTAATTTGTCTGTTTGCTCCACTCTGGATTTTAATTCATCGCTAACACTATTTTCTGAAACTAAGTTTGTTCCTCTTTCAGGTAATCCTTGTTTAGAAATTTCTGATGACGCTAAAAACAAAACGTCATAAAGACCTGATTGGCCCGCTCTTACTGCAAGTGCGGTCACGGCAGTGTCAACGACTACAGAAAGTGTGGGTTCACCTGCACCAGTATCTGTTGCTGTAACTACTTTTTGTGCTTCATTTATTGCTGAAGACGCTTCTGTTAAAGATGAAGATTCCTTGGCAGAAAGAATTCCTGTGGAAACTCTATTTATAAGAACAAGCCCGATTATGGTCACAAGAACTGTTGAAACAATAAATGTTGTTGAAATAATTCTTAAACTTAAAGATTTATTCCAAGATTGTTTAAATAGGTAAAAAAACTTCACGGACCAGCCTTATACCCAACGCCTCTGACGGTCATCACAATTTGTGGATTTTCTGGATCATGTTCAACTTTAGATCTCAATCTTTGAACGTGAACGTTTACTAGTCTTGTATCAGCAGGATTTCTGTAATGCCAAACTTCAGTGAGAAGTTGTTCGCGTGTATAAACTTGCCAAGGTTTTCTTGCTAAAGCGAGTAACAAATCAAACTCCAACGGTGTTAACAAAATATCTTTACCGTTTCTTTTAACACTGTGGCCTATAACATCAATTGTTAAATCAGCTAAGGTCAATTGCTCGGCCTTAAGATCATCTTTTCTTAATCTTGCCTTAATTCTTGCCACAAGTTCTTTTGGTTTAAAAGGTTTAACAATGTAATCATCGGCACCAGATTCCAAGCCTTTAACAATGTCGAGAGTGTCTCCTCGAGCAGTTAGCATGACAATTGGCACACCGGACTCGGACCTAATTTGTTTACAAACTTCGATGCCATCAATCCCAGGCAACATAAGATCTAGCAGAATCAAATCTGGTTTAGTCTCTTGGAAAATAGCTTGAGCTTTTGAGCCATCTTCGCAAAAGAGTGCTTCATAGCCCTCGGCTCTTAAAACAATTCCCAACATTTCAGATAGAGCCTGATCATCATCGACTACTAATACGCGAGCCATGATGCAATGTTGTCACCTCATCTATGACAAAATCAAAGTGGAGGTAGTTATGACTCAAGGTCCTGGCCCAAATTTGATTCCCCTAACGAAATTAACCCTAGGTGAAATTTTGAGTGGTTCACTCAACAGCCTTAGAAGAATGCCTAAAACATTATTGGGAATAGGTTTATTTTCTGGATTTATTGTTGGAATCGCCACAGTTATGGCCTCAGCAGTATTTGTCAGAAATGGTGAAAGTTTAGAACTTCCACAGATTCCAAATCCTTCTTCAACTCTTAATCAAGAACAATTGGAAGAGCTATTAACTGCTCTTGGCCCGACTTTAAGAATTGCAGCCGTAACAACTCTTGTGCTATTTGTTGTTCAAACTATTTCTTCAGGAATGTTTACCCACATAATTGGAAATGCGATCATAGGTAAAAAGATTAATGCTGCTGAATCATGGGCAAAAACTAAACCTCAATTGGGAAGAATTATTGTTGTCTCTTTAATATCGTTTCTTTTCCCAATTCTTGCAATTGTTGCGGGTTCCTCAATTGGAGTTGCCTTAACTGGGATTAGTAATTTATTTGTATTTGTTGGACTAGGAATTGGTTTAGTGGGCGCAATTTATGTGTGGATTAGCTTGTATGTGATTGTGCCAACCTTAGTTCTAGAAGATACAACATTAAAAGGTGCAATTAAGCGTTCCTTCTACTTAGCTAAAGGAAATATTTTAAGAGTATTTGGAATAGGAATAATGGGAATTATTACTAGCCAAGCCATCTCAATAGTTGTTTCCACACCATTTGCTCTTTTTGCCCAAACAGGTGCAGATCAAGACCCAACAACTTCTTCAGTATTTATGTCAACCATGGGTTCAGTAATTGGGTATACATTTATGCTGCCATTCGTAGCAACATTTACCACATTGCTTTACACAGATTTAAGAATTAGAAAAGAAAATCTTGCTACTGACTTAAATAAAGCAGCTAATCAGTAACGGTAGTGATCGGGCTTGTAAGGCCCATTTTGATCTACGCCCAGATAATTTGCTTGATCTTTTGTTAATTCTGTTAATTTTGCACCTAATGCATCCAAGTGCAAACGAGCAACTTTTTCGTCTAACTCTTTAGGAAGTGTGTAAACCCCAACTGGATATTGTTCAGTTTTAGTAAACAATTCAATTTGAGCAAGTACTTGGTTAGTAAATGAATTACTCATCACAAATGATGGATGTCCTGTGGCATTTCCTAAGTTAAGAAGTCTTCCCTCACTCAAGATAATGATTGATTTCTTTTCATCAAAGACCCATTCATCAACCTGAGGTTTGATATTTACTCTTCGAGCACTCTTACTATTTGCCAAACCAGCCATATCAATTTCGTTGTCAAAATGTCCAACGTTTCCAACAATTGCTTTGTCTTTCATTCTTGACATTTGGTCAACTGTAATTACGTTCTTGCAACCTGTTGCAGTGATAATTATGTCTGCATAAGACAAAGTGTTTTCCAAAGTATTAACTTCATATCCATCCATTGCAGCTTGCAGTGCACAAATTGGATCAACTTCAGTAATGATTACTCTGGCTCGTTGTCCTCGTAATGACTCAGCAGTTCCTTTACCCACATCGCCATAACCACAAACAACTGCTACCTTTCCACCGATCAAAACATCTGTCGCACGATTTAATCCATCAATTAGAGAATGACGGGTTCCGTACTTATTATCAAACTTACTTTTTGTCACAGCATCATTTACGTTAATTGCTGGGAAAAGTAATTGATTTGACTTAAACATTTCATATAAACGATGAACACCAGTTGTGGTTTCCTCGGTTACACCTTTAATGTTATTTGCAATATCTGTCCACAGTCTTGGATTTTCTCTTAATGTTTTTTGAATTAATTTAAGAACAACAGAAAATTCTTCACTATCAGCTTTTTCTGGTTCTGGTTGATCACCAGTTTTTTCAAATTCAACACCTTTATGAACAAGTAGTGTGGCGTCTCCACCATCATCAAGAATCATGTTTGGACCTTCACCATCAGTCCACTTTAAAATTTGTTCAGTGCACCACCAATATTCTTCAAGTGATTCACCTTTCCAAGCAAAAACAGGAACTCCATTTGGCTTTTCAATTGTTCCTTTAGGACCAACTACTACAGCTGCTGCGGCGTGATCTTGGGTAGAAAAAATATTGCAAGATGCCCAACGAATGTCTGCACCTAATTCAACAAGGGTTTCAATCAAAACTGCTGTTTGAATAGTCATGTGCAAAGAACCAGTTATGCGTGCACCCTTTAGTGGCTTTGAGGCACCGAACTCTTTTCGCATTGCCATCAAACCTGGCATTTCATGTTCTGCCAATTGAATTTCTTTACGGCCAAAATCAGCTAAAGAAAGATCGGCTACTTTGTAATCAAGATTTCCAGAACGATCAACAGTCATTGAAAAGTCAGACACTTTTTATTTACCCCTGAGATTTAGTATGAATCAAACTAAAAGCAATTGTGCCAGATTAAACAGTTCTAGCAACTACGGCATGACCTTTAACCACAACTTTTACATCAATATTGCTGATTAGTGCTACCTCGCCCTTTTCAAGCGAGATTTCAGTTGAGCCATCCACAATTTTTGTCTCCCCTTCTAAATTCAAAACTCCTGCAAATTTGGTATCACGAGATTGATACGTGGCGTTATCAACAGCTACTAACTCAAAATCAGATTCGGGTTTATAAACGTGTACGCCATCATTTGTGGGCAAAGAGAGCACTTGAATCTGCTTTTCCTCCACCAAACTTAAAGCCGCATCAATATTTACATACTTATTTGTCAGACCCATTCTCAAAACATTGTCAGATGTGGTCATAACTTCCACTGCTAAACCTTGCACATAGGAATGTGGGGTTCCTGGTGAAACATGAATTGCATGCCCCTTTTCTAGAACATGAAATTGCATAAGTAAACAAACTAATACCCCTGGATCATTGGGGTATTTGATAACAATTTTTTCAAAAGTACTAATTGCCTTAGCAGGGTAATTAGCTTTCTTGACGCAATCGACTACTTCTTTATTGATTTGACTAATTTTTGTTTTATCTATTTCAAAAATAATATCGGCAGCGTCAAAGAATGTGTCTGTGGCTAAAACTTCTTGTAATTCTTTTGCATTTGTCTTTTCAAAAAGCATCTTAAATACAACATCTCGTTTGGCTTTGCTTTCTACTCCAGCAAATGCTTGAAATTCTTCTAAAGCAAACAGCATTTCATCTTTGCCGTTATCATCTGAAAGTATTTTTTCACTGTCTGCAAAATCGTTCATTCCTGATTCAGCCGTTTGTTTATCAGGATGAACTTGTATTGATAAGGGTTCGTTTGCGCAAAGTAACTTAATTAGTAATGGAAAATTTGCATTAGTGCTTAATTCTTTATTTGTTTTTTTATTTATTGATTTACCTGAAGGATGATCCCCAAACCAAAGTTCAGCTTGAGGTTGGTCAGTCTTTGCCACCCAGTTTTGCAATCCATTAACTTTGCCCCAGGCATAATCTTTTAGTGCACCTTTAATTACAAGTATCGAGTTGTCACTCATTTAAAAAAGTTAGCCGCCAATGCCGCGAGGGCCAGGAGTTGCTTCATCTAGCAACATAACTGGAATTCCATCTTTAATTGGAAAAGTTGTGGCACAACTTGTGCAAACAATTTTTGTGTCATCATTTGAAACACTCACATCAGCATGCTTATCGCAAGGACAAGCCAATATTTCTAGTAACTCAGGTTTGATCACAGAACTCATTGTGCATCCTTTCGAATGATTGCCAAAGCTTCATCTCTTACTTTTTCCATTGTTGCACGCTCTCTTGCTTCTGCGTTTAAGCGAAGCAAAGGCTCGGTGTTACTTGGGCGAATATTCACCCACCAGGTCTCACTAGCGAATGTTAGGCCATCTAAATCATCAATTTGGACACCTTCAATTCCAGCAAAGTATTCTTTAACTTTTTGAGATGTAGCGGCAACATCTTTTACTCGAGTATTAATTTCACCACTGGCAACATAGCGGTCAAATTCTTTTATCAATGAAGAAAATGAAGTATCTGAACTAGTTTCTCCTAATGCCGCCAGCACGTGAAGTGCTGCCAACATTCCACTATCAGCAAACCAGAAATCTCTGAAATAAAAATGCCCGGAATGCTCTCCCCCAAATATTGCATTTGTATCTTTCATCACTTGCTTGATGAAGGAGTGTCCCACTCTTGTTTTAATGGCTTTTCCGCCATTTTCCTTAACTACTTCAGCAACACTTCTAGAAGTTATTAAGTTATGAATAATTGTTGAGCCTAATTCTCGCTTAAGTTCTCTTTTTGCGATTAACGCAGTTATCGCACTTGGGGTAATACTTTGACCCTTTTCGTCAATAAAGAATGCGCGATCAGCGTCCCCATCAAAAGCAATTCCTATATCTGCTTTTTCAACTAGAACTCTTTTTTGTAAATCAACTAAATTTGCCGGTTCGATGGGATTTGCTTCATGATTAGGAAATGTTCCATCAAGTTCAAAATACATGGGCACTATTTCAAAGTTTGAGTCATTAAAAACTTTTGGAACACTAAATCCACCCATACCGTTTCCAGCATCTATCACAACTTTTAATTTTCGAGCAGATTTTAAATCAACAAGTGAATGAAGATATTTTACATATTCTGAATTCAAATCTCTTGAAGTTTCTTTGCCTTCTTCACCATTAAATTCTGGTAATCCATTTAAGACAAGTGCAGTGATTTCTTTTAACCCAGAATCTTGTCCAACTGGAGCAGCACCGGGTTTAGCTAATTTAATTCCGTTATATTCAGCAGGGTTATGACTTGCCGTAAACATGGCTCCAGCAATATTTAATAGTCCTGTTGCAAAATACAAACCATCAGTTGAGGCAAGACCCATGTGTAAAACATCAACACCTTGTTTTCTTACCCCGCGAGCAAAACTTTCCACAAGTAATGGACCACTTGGTCTCATGTCATGAGCGATTACTACTTGCCCACATCCACCATCAATTTTTCTGAGCTTTAAAGCAACCACAAAAGCTTGTCCAATTAGATTGGAAATATTTTCATCAAATTCTTGCGGAACAATGCCTCTGACGTCATAGGCCTTGATCAAGGTTTGCAAACGAGCCAGGGTGATTTCTTTACTCATAAGAGTTCAAAGACTAGTAGAGAAGAAGTAGTTTAATTAATTTTCGTCACGCACTATGCGCAAATGACTGCGGTTGGCATAGTCGTTGGCAAATGATGGCTCAGACCAAACATCGGGTTGAGGTCTTGCTGCTTCCCTAACCGCGTTGGCAAGGGCTAATAAATCATCTTGGGAGGGAATGAAATGTTGCGGTTCACTTTCAAGTCGGACAATTTCCCAACCTCTAGGTGCGGTGAGTTTGCGAGCATGTGCTTCGCATAAGTCATAACAATGAGGTTCAGCAATGCTGGCCAATGGTCCAAGCACTGCCGTGGAGTCGGCATACACATATGTCAGGGTTGCCACAGCTAATTTGCCGCAGGAGAGCCTGGTGCATTTTCTTAAATATGCCATGCTCAATACGCTAGTGAATTTGTTACGAAAGTGACAGGTAGACGCGCCTGATACTTATATATACACCAGTTAATGCTTGATACTGCTGTTAGTAAATGTAGAGAAATTACATTGCTTGAGAGCGTCTCATCCGGCGACGTTCGCGCTCAGACAATCCACCCCAAATACCAAAGCGTTCATCATTTTCTAATGCGTATTCAAGACATTCAGCTCTAACCTCACACGAAGAACAAACTCTTTTAGCTTCGCGTGTGGATCCGCCCTTCTCAGGGAAAAAGGCTTCAGGATCTGTTTGAGCACATAGTGCTTTTTCTTGCCAGCCTGCTGGCTCACTATCGCTTGGAACAAGACTTAAGCCCGTGAAGTCGGACAATTAAAAAACCCCCAAAGATCGTTTACCGAAAGTTCATTTCGGCACTAGGTAGAAAACTACCTGAACGAATTACACGCTTGTAACTAGGGGTAGGTCAAGTGTTTCAGCCATCTTTTTGCAACTTTTTTCCTATTTAAGCCAAAAAAGTCCGATTTTTGCTAATTATTGCAATTTTTGGCAAAAAATTAATTAATTTGCCCAGTCAGGATTTGTAGGAATTGTTTGATTATTTAATTCAATTTTTGCCACTTTTTGATCTGGCCAAATCCGTGAATCGTTTAACAAAACAGATCCAGGTGCTAATTCCACAAAATCTGCCACTACTGAATTTTTTATCACACAACCTTCACCAATTTTTGCACCCCTTGCAATGATGCTTGATTCAATAACAGACTTTTTCCCCACATTAACTTCATCCAAAATCACTGAATTAATTATTTTGCAATTATCTTCCACATCTGAATTCTTTCCGATTACAGAACCTAGACTAATTTGGGCAGTTGGTGAAACTTTTGCCCCAGCTAAAACTAATTTATCGCCAAAAGAATTGAGTAATCCTGTTTTAATGTTACCTAAAACTAAATCACTTGAGCCTTGGACAAATGCTTTGGGTGTTCCTAGATCTAACCAGTAACTTTGATCAACAACTCCAATTACTTTTAATCCTGCTTTTAATAAATCGGGAAAAACTTCTCTCTCCACTGACACAACTCTGCCTGTAGCAATGGTGTCAATGATTTTTCTTTTGAATACATACATGCCAGCATTAATTTGATCTGTGACAATATCTTCTTTTCGTTCAGGTTTTTCTAGAAAAGCTAAAACATTTCCTTCTTCATCTGTTGGAACTGAGCCATATGCTGCTGGGTTATCAACTTTTGTCAAATAAATTGCAACATCTGCTTTCTTTTCTTTCCAAACATTCAAAACTTTATTTATGTCTACCCCTGTTAAGACATCACCGTTGAAAACAACAACTGGATCTTCTGGCCCGCAAGTCAATAATGCAGCGGCATTTCTAATTCCACCGCCTGTCCCGAGTTGAACTGGTTCATAGGCATAGCTAATTTTCACACCCAGCTTGGAACCATCTGCTAAACCTTCACGAAAAACTTCGGCTTTAAACGCTGTGCCCAGCACAATGTGATTTATTCCAGCAGCTTTCGCTTTTGATATTTGATGTGCTGTCACCGGATATCCAGCAACTTCCAACATTGGTTTTGGTGTGTGAATGGTTAAGGGCTTTAGTCGGGTACCAAAACCCCCGACTAGCAGAATTGCTTCAGTCATTCAAACCTCTTAGCTGTTATTTATGTTTAATAAATAAAACTAATTATGAACCAGGTGTTGGGGAAGTTTCAGGATCAAATGTCACAGGATAAGTCTTTGGCACATAAAGCACCCAAGTTTGTCCTGGAGCAAATACATAACTAGTTGCTCCAACTGTGTAAGAAGTTGGACTTGTTGCCATTGGTCTTGACCAAGTGGCTTCAAATCTTTGACCGTCTCTCATCAAAATTGCTTCTCCTGATCCAACAGATTGAATCAATGGAGTCTTGTTTCCACTCTTATCTTGAAAACCAGAATCAGCTAATTGCTCTACGTATTGAACGATGATGTTTTTTGCAAACATTGGTTGATTGGTAACAGCATCTGATGCTGGTTCATTGTCTAGTGCAATAACCCAAGCATTATTTGTGCCATCCCATTGCGCACCAACTCTGGATGCTGGCCATTTAGCTGAGAATGAATTGGTAGTTGTGCCACCGGTTGCTGGAACATCTGAAAATGTCCAACCCATATCTTTAGCACCACTTATGCCAGTTAAAGATGAAACTAATGCACCCAAATCAACAGTTAAATTGTGCGGAGCATTTTTATCTGTTTGACGGGTATAGAACTTTCCATTTAATCCATGGCTGGCATTAATTAAATTAGCTTGATCAATTAGTGGCAAGAATTTTTGTTGAGCACCACTATATGCAAATGCAGGTGTACCAAATTGTTCCATGATTTCTAAATCAGAAATACGTGCTGATCTAACAGGACCAACTTTATTTGGCATTGAAGAGTTATAAACAGCTGCGATTCTGGTTAATCCTGCTTCAACTTCTTCAACAAAAACCATGTCGGCAGCAGATAGACCCCATTGCGGTCTGGCTGGATTTACGTTGTCAATTTTTACAACAGCTATTGGTCCACCACTTCCACCTGGTAAACCAGAGATTGGGCTAAAACCCACTTTGGCTGATTCAGTTACTTCAGGTGTTGGTTCAGTTTGAGTGGATGTATTTCCACCACAGGCAGAAAGTGCGAATGTTGCTACTGAGGCTAAAGCGATGAGTTTCAATGTTTTTGTCATACTTCAAACGATAGGCGCAAAGACCCAAGTCGAACAGCCCTGACTCACCCCTTAATAGGTAGTGTTCATGAGGAATACACCTTGGCAGGTGTGGATTTTGGTCACTATGTTTAAAAGTGGGGCAAATGACACGTAATCCGATGGGAAAAATGCTGTGAACCGTTTTCGCCTGATTGTTGCCATAACCTCCGGTGTAATTCTGCTCATTGCCTCTGTGGCAGGAATTTTTGGTTTTGCGGCACGAAATTTGGCTGGAAACATAGAAGCTTTAGAAGTTATTTCTTCACCAAAACCAGTTGCAGAAACTGGTCCACTAAATATTTTGTTAATGGGAACCGACACCAGAACTGATCAAGGTGGTGGTTTTGGAAGCGAAGATGAATACGGTGGAACAGGAAGAAGTGACACCACAATTCTTATTCATTTATCAAATGATAGAAAAAGTGCAATTGCTGTAAGTATTCCTAGAGATTCAGTAGTTAACATTCCAGCTTGTACTAAAGAAGATGGCACCACTGTTGCTGAAAGAACTGATTTATTTAATTCAGCTTTTGCCTCAGCAGGACCGGCTTGCACAGTCAAAACACTTGAAACTCTTACAGGTGTAACTATTAACCATGCTGTGATAGTTGACTTCATTGGATTTTCAAATGTTGTTGACGCCTTAGGCGGAATAAAAGTTTGTTTAACTGAGGCAATAGATGAACCAGTAGAAAATGGTGCAGGTATTCAATTACCAGCAGGTGTTCAAGTTGTTGATGGCAAAAATGCTTTAGGGCTAATGAGAGCTAGATACTCATTAGCTGATGGAAGTGACTTAAAAAGAATAGAAAGACAACAAGAACTTATTTCGTTAACAATTGATCAAATTACAGACATGAATTTAATAACAGATCTTCCTGCTTTATACAAAGTCTTGAATGCCGCAACTTCTTCCTTAAGAATGGATCCGGGTCTATCTGATTTAGATTCTTTAGTAACACTTTCCACAAGTCTTTCCAGTATGGGATCACAAAATGTTTCATTTCTAACAGTTCCTTATGAACTGACTCCTGATGGTAATCGTGTGCAGTGGACTGAATCTGCCAATCAATTATGGAGTGCAATTATCAATGACACAGGCTGGCCGCCAAGTGAAGTTGTTGCAGTTGAAACCACTGCACCAAGTCCTGAAACTGAAAACATTGTTGTTAAACCAAGTGATGTATCCGCGATTGTTTTGAATGGAACAAGGCGTGCAGGATTTGCAGCTTTAACAAGTGAATTTCTAAAAAATCAAGGTGTCACTATTGCCGAAGTTGGCAATGCCCCAAACAAAGACACAGCCGAAAGTGTAATTGTGCACACCAGTGGCAATGCATTAAAAGCACAATTAATTGGACAACTTCTGGGAATTACAAACATTGCTGAAGATCCAGAATTAGCTGGAGCTGATGTGGCAGTAATTATTGGCAATAATGCTCCACAAAGTTGGACAGCCCCGGCAGCACCAGTTGAGGTTGAAACACCAACTCAAACAGCACCTGCACCAGCTCCGTCACCAAGTGCGATTGCTGCACCGCAAACCGGATTGTTTTGCCCGCTACCTTAAATAATTGGTGGTCTTAGAAATAGAGTCATCTTTATAACAGTTATCCATGTCATTTTTTTGTGTTCAAATAATTCAACCATCTTGCCATCTTCCCAACCAAGTTTGAATTCCTTTATTGCTTCTTTGTTTTTTCTCAAACGAATAAGGGAAATTAACTTCCAGTTAAGTAAATAAAGAAATGAAACAAAACCGGGAAGATTTCTTCTGGCTAATAAAACTCTATTTCGTGCTTGATACTGATAATAAATTTTGTGTCTTGTTTCAGGTTCAACTGCAGGATGGCTAACAATCACATCTCCGGCATACCAACATTTAAACCCTGCATCCCAAATTCTCCAAACTAAATCAACACCTTCATGCCCATAGAAAAATTCATATGGCCACATTCCTACTTTTTGAAAAACGTCTCGTCTAACTGTTGTGGCACCTTCCCATAAGGCAAAAATGTGTGATGATCTGTCAGGATTTTTTGTGTTTAGGCGAGGAATCCATCTGCGAGGAGTTGGCAAGCCATTTGGGTCTTTTGGTTGAGGTTGAATCAAAGCAACTTTTTTCTTACTAATAAATTTCTTATATATTCGAGAAAGAGTATCTACATCTTCCAAAACAACGTCGTCATCTAGAAAGAAAAGTAAGTCACCTTCAACGTTATAAACACCAGCATTTCTTCCAGCAGGAATTCCTAAATTTTCTTTGATATGCACACTTTTAACACCGGCTGGTAAAGATTTTGGTTGCCACCCGTTTCCCACCACCACAACATCAACTTGGACATCTATTTGTCCAAGTAAGGAAGCAATTGCCGCTTTTAATTGCGCAGGGCGATCTCCCTGCGTAAGAACAACGCAACCAAATGTTGGCTTTAATTCGTTCATGATTTAGGCGCGAAGGCGAGAAGAGGTAAGAATTGCAACTAAATGGCCTATGACAGTAATAGCTGCTGCCCAGGTCAAGAGAATAAGAGTTTCTGATAAGAAATCAAAAATAGCTGCTAACAAGAAAATGATACTTAGTTCAACGGAGTGATAGATCTTGTGAATTGGAAAAAATCTAAAAAGAGATCTAATTAGCGCAATGATTTTGTTGCGAGGAACAGCAACTAACTTATCTTCAGAAAGTTTTGCCAAGTTAGAAAAACTTCTTGCCACATGAACCATGTCATTAAAAACTTTATTGAAAGTGATCAATAAGGCAAAAATAAGTCCAAAGATAATTGCTGAGACATTGTCATTTTCAAGAAATACTCTGACTCCTAAAGCTATTGCTAAGAGAGCTTCGGTTGAATAATGACCAAAACGATCAATAAATATTCCTGCTGGATTGAATTTTGCTGTTACGCGAGCCATTTCCCCATCGCAGCAATCAAAAAGCATTTGTAATTGAGCAAAAACAACTGCCAGAATTACACCACTTAAACCAGTTCTAATAACACTTGCTGCCGCTAACCAGCCTGACAAAACCATTAGCCAGGTAACAACAGTTGGGCTAATGCCCAATTTTAATAAAACTTTTGAAACGTAAGGAGAGATTTTTCTCATATATAGCGGCCCAGACCAATGTTCTGCAACTCTTCGATTTAATACTTCAGGTGGTTGTCCCACACTTTTTATTTGTTGAATCGAATAATTAGTCATCAAATACTCCTGAATCATTGTGATAGGCACTCAAGGCCTGACTCAAGGTTCCATCAACTGCCAATGTTCCATTCTTTAAATAAAGACCTCTAGTACAAAACTCTTTAAGATCTTTTTCTTTATGAGAAACAAGAAAAAGTGTTTTTCCTTGGTTAAGCAAATCTTTCATTCTTATGTAACATTTTTCCTTGAATGCGGCATCTCCCACAGCTAATGCTTCGTCAACCAAAATTATGGGTTCATCAATTGATGTCACAATGGAAAATCCAAGGCGAATTTTCATACCACTTGAAAAATGTCTTACAGGAGTGTCAAGAAAATCTCCAATTTCAGCAAATTCCACAATGCTGTCGAATCTTTTTCTAACTTCACTTCGACTCAATCCGTGAAGACCTGCAACTAAAGCAATGTTGTCACGCGCAGTTAAATCACTTTTTAAACCACCGGTTAATTCAATTAAAGGTGCTACTCCGCCATTAACTGTTACCGAACCTTCATCGGGTAATAAAACACCAGCAATAAGTCGAAGAAGAGTACTTTTACCTTGACCATTTGCTCCCATCAATCCAACAGCTTCACCAGCATTTATTTCAAAGTTAATATTTCTTAATGCCCAAAAATCTCCTTTAGGAGATGTGTTCTTTTGTTGTAAAAGCATTTCTCTAATCGAAAAATTTCTCTTTCTATTGCGTCTAAAACTCACGCCAATATCTTTTACACTAATTGCTACAGTCATTTTATACTTCCTTCAAAACTGAGCGCTCAACTTTTTTGAAGAAGACAACTCCAACTATAAACACCGCTAAAGATATAACAATTGAGAAAAATACTGGTGTGATCAGATTTGGATCGTTCCAGAATCCGGCTCGATACATAGAAATAATTCCAGTCATTGGATTTAAATAAGCAATTGTTCGCAAGTTTTCAGGAATATCTGACAAACCATAAATAATTGGAGTTAAATAAAACATCATTCGCAAAAGTATTCTTAAAATATTTGTGGTATCTCTGGCTAGGACTGTGAGTGGGGCTAAAATTAATCCAATCCCTGAAAGTAATAAGAACTGAACTACAAAAGCTAATGGAATGAAAAGTAACGCGGCAGAAATTTTGGCCTGAAAGATTATTGTTATAAGGATCAAAATTGGAAGTGCAAACAAAAACTCGGTTCCTTTAGCGCCAATACTTTTTATTACCCACAAATATCTTGGTATGGCAATTGAACGAACCATTTTACTTTCCACGACAAGAGATCTAGCTGAATCAGTTACCGCACCATTAAACCAAGTCCAAGAAAGGATTCCGGTTAATAAAAATAAAATGTATGGTTGTTCACCAAGTGATTTTGCTCCAACGATGTATGAGAAAACAAACCAATAAATTGCTGACATCGCTAAAGGATCAAGTAACGTCCATAAATAACCTAGCCAGGTTCCGGCATATCTAATTTGTAAATCTCGATAAACCAAAATTCGAAAGGCGCCAAACTTACCCAAAGGGTTCGTTCTCCTCCACGCTTATCCGATGTGATCGCGTTGAGTACAAGGTTACAGGCGTTTGCTTCCTTTTAAGAAACCAACGCCCCATGACAAATGCATAGTTGGAAGAACAAGCAGTAAATATAGACGACTCATCAGACTAAGTTTGGATTTAATAGTCACAAATGCCAACAAGATAACGGCCAAATAAACTCCTGGTGCTAACCATCCAATTTGAAGCCATTGAATATTTGAAATTTGAGAAATCAAAACTAATAAGAATCCTGCAAACAATCCACAAACAGTGATTGGAGGCGCTAAATATCTTAAGGAAACAGTCTCTGGATAAGTTTTTGTAACTTGTTTTCTCCATTGACCATACTCAAAGTATTGTTTCGCTAATTCTCTAAGATTTTTTCTTGGTCTATAGGTCACGACAAGATCTGGGTTGAACCAAATTTTTCCACCAGTTTTTCTGATTCGATAATTCATTTCCCAATCTTGAGCCCTTATAAATGATTCATCAAAATATCCAACTCTTTGCAAAGCAGATTTCCTAAATGTTCCTAAGTAAACAGTGTCTACTTCCCCAGATTTGCCACCAACATGAAAAGGAGCATTACCTACACCAAATTTTGATGTCATGGCAGCTGCAACACTTTTTTCAAAAAAATTTGTACCTTGAGCAGACATTAAACCACCAACATTGTCTGCACCTGTGTCTAGCAAAGTCTTAACTGCATTTTTTATGTATTCATTATCAACAATTGCATGTCCGTCTAGTCGAACTATAATGTCAAAATTTGATTTCATAATTGCATTGTTTAATGCTGAAGCTGTTTTACCACTTGGGTTTTCTACTAGCTTTATTCTTTTATCTTGTGCTAATTCTTGCGCAATTTTATTTGTCTGATCTTTTGATGGGCCTAGCGCCAAAATAACTTCAAGCTCACCCGAATAATTTTGGTTTAGAACTGCCTGCACAGATTGCTTTAAGAATCTTTCTTCATTCAAAACAGGGATAATCACAGAAACTGCTGGTTCTGACATTGATTCACCCACTTTTTGCATTCTTTAGTAGCAACGCTAGTCGAATAATGAGAAAAATCCTTGAATAAATCATACGATTGTCTGCGTGGATAAGAAAAATGGTTTGCCTAACGAATGGTTCAGAGACTCAAAGTCACCTGCATCAAAATCTACTCGGGGTAGCCGAAAACCAAAGAGTCTAAACAAAAGACAGATCACTTGGGTCTTTCTTGGCGCATTTGCGTACTGGTTTGCTTTTCTATTACTTATTGCACTAGTGCAATTAAATAAAATAGAGATTGATCGAGCTGAATCTGAAATTCCTAAATCCCCAGGAAAAACTTGGTTACTTGTAGGAAGTGATTCTCGTGAAGATATTGATGATCCAGTATTAGAAGGTGCACCTTTAGGTAAATTTGAAGGTCAACGAAGTGACACAATTTTGATTATGAGTGTTCCTCGAATTGGTACACCTCTACAACTAACTAGCATTCCAAGAGATTTAGTAGTAACAATCCCGGCTTATGGCGAAACAGGTAAAAAGAAAAACAAAATCAACGCAGCTTATGCCTTTGGTGGACCAAGTCTTTCAGTAAATACCGTAGAAAATTTAGTTGGTGTGCAGATGGATAATTATGCAGAAATTGGCTTTGCCGGGTTAGTAAATGTGGTCAATAGTTTTAATGGCATCAGAGTTTGCCCATCTCAAGATTTCTCAGATAAGAAATCTGGATTGGAAATAAAAGAAGGATGTCAGAAAGTTGATGGCTTAACTGCTTTGGCATATTCACGAATGCGTTATGCCGATCCTAAAGGTGATATTGGAAGAACCGAAAGACAACAAGAAGTAGTGACTCAAATTGTGAAAAAATCTCTTTCCCCATTTACACTTCTTAATCCATTAAGGGCACCTCAAACAGTTTCTGCGATAGCAAATGCTGTCACCGTAAGTAAAGGTGTGGGACCTTTTGATTTAGTACCTCTGGTTTTTGCATTAAGAAGTGGTGGAATAGATGCGGCCACCTTGCCTAATAAATCTGGTGGAAACATTGGCAATTTAGGCTCAACAAGAGTTATTACCGAAGATGCAAAAGAAGTATTTCTTGCACTACAAGAAGGAACGAAAATTCCTTCATTCGAAACTAAATAATTACTCAGTAATTCTGCCTGTTAGATAATCAGCAGCATGATGAGCTCTGTCTAAAAGATCTGACACATCATCACCACTTATATTTACGTGTCCAACTTTTCTTCCTTCTTTAACTTCCTTGCCGTAAAGATGAATTCTTAATTCTGGATCGTGAGCCATACAGTGCAAAAATGGTTTATACATATCTAAATACTGACCACCCAAAACATTAACCATCACAGTAAAGGGCGCAACTAAATTAGGACTTCCTAAGGGTAAATCAAGAATTGCACGTAAATGGTTTTCAAATTGTGAAGTAGTAGCACCATCAATTGTCCAATGACCTGAATTAGTGGGACCTAATTTGATTTGACTTATAAAGAATTCGTTATTTCCAGTGTCTATGAATTCAACGGAAAAGATACCAATAATTTTGAAAAGTTCCGAAACTCGTAATGCAATTGACTGCAATTCACTTGCCTTGTTATCAGACAAATTAGGTGCAGGAGTTATCACTTCATCCAAAACATCATCAATTCTCTTAATCTGAGAAACCGGGTAAACCACACTTTGTCCATGAGGAGAGCGCGCAACTTGTAAACTCAACTCTCTTACAAATTTCACTTGATCATTTTTTACAATAAGTCCGGCATCCAATAAAGATTGTTGAATAAAGCTTGTATCTTGTAAATTTTCAACAGTTGAAAGACTTGGTCTAAATAATTGACCTTGCTCTTCGAGTTTCTTTAAGTTTTCAAGTGAAAACTGATACGCATCAAAAGTAATTACTTCAGTATCAAGGGCGAACTTAGTTAATTCAGAGTAATTATTTGTATCACCAATACTTACGCTATTTGCAATTAGTGCAGCACTTTCTTGCGAATCTTTACAAAGTATTTTTATTTCTATGTTTAGTCGAGTTGCCGCCTCTATCAACATTCGCGCAATTTGACTGCCACCAATTATTCCCACAATCGGAAAATGTGATTTATTGGTCATAGTTCAAATCTTAACTAACTAAATGGATATCGGCAGAACTTAAATTTCTTAAACCATCTGTTGTTTCAACAATTAGTTCACCCGTTTTCGATATATCTATAGCTTCTGCTTTGAAACTTTCTCCCCCAGGTAGTTGAGCAATGATTTGGCTCCCAATTGTTAAGCAATTGGTTTTGTACTCTCTGACAAGTGAAGGAGTTGGACTTGATTGAGCATTATTTTCCTCAACCCATCTTGCGCCTAACTCGCTGATGAACTGAGCAATTATTGATTCTTTAGATAAATCATTTTGCAAAAATGCTCTAAGCGAAGTAGCGTTTTTAATTGGCAATTCATTTAACTCCTGATCAAAATTTATACCAACTCCAGCAATTACATAATCTTTGTGTTTTTCTAACAAGATTCCAGCAAACTTGAATACTTCGTCTGATTCAACTAGCACAAGATCGTTAGGCCACTTTATTTTAATGTTTTTCCTTGTTTCTGACTCAAGCGACTTAAATAGACTCAGTCCAATTAGTAAAGGAATCCAACCAATTTCATTTTGATTATTTGGTTTTAAAATAATTGAGATAAAAATTGAAGAATTCTTTGGAGCTTCCCAAGTTCTATCTTGTCTACCTCTTCCCTTGGATTGAAAATTAGCTACAACAAATGTTCCTTCTACTGTTTGGTTATTTACTAATTCTTTGGCAATATCGTTAGTTGAAGTGACTTCATCTTTTGAAATGGCGTTTTGCCATAAACACTGTCGAAGGCGCAGTTCGCGCTCCAAAATTTGAGCATCAAGAGGTGCTCGATTCTTCAAAAATCCCGTCACACTGTTACCGTACGACAAGAGCCTTTTTCTTAGAGAGGACCACGTGGGTAAAAAGTCGAGTGACGGTGCAAATCCTCGTACCACCGCGTCAAAATTGGCTCACTTAGCGCAAATTAAAAAAGAAATACACGTTGACCAAGCCAATGAATCCATTACAAAGCAGCATGCCAAAGGCAAGCAAAGTGCTCGTGAAAGATTAGCTTCGCTACTTGATCCTGAATCATTTCAAGAAATAGATGAATTAGTAAGGCATCAAAAAAATAACTTCGGTATGGATAAAAATCGTCCAGCAGGAGACGGTGTAATTACTGGATTCGGAACAATTGATGGTCGACCTGTTTATGTTTATTCCCAAGATTTCACCGCCATGGGTGGTTCTTTAGGTGAAGCAATGGGTGGAAAAATTGTTAAGTTAATGGATTTAGCAATTAAATCTGGTGCACCAATTGTTGGTATTAACGATTCAGGTGGAGCAAGAATTCAAGAAGGTGTTGCATCCCTTGCAATGTATGGAGAAATATTTTTAAGAAATACCAGAGCATCAGGTGTTATTCCCCAAATTTCAATAATCATGGGACCTTGCGCTGGTGGAGCTGTCTATTCTCCGGCCCTAACTGATTTTGTTGTAATGGTTGATAAAACATCACACATGTTTATTACTGGCCCAGATGTTATTAAAACTGTAACTGGTGAAGAAGTTTCCTTTGAAGACTTAGGTGGAGCAAGAGCACACGCCACAAAATCTGGTGTAGCTCATTACATGGCAAACGATGAAGATGATGCTTTGGATTATGTCAGAACACTTTTAAGTTTCTTGCCTTCAAATAACGCTGAACCTTCTCAACATTTTGAATCAAAAGTAGATCTGCAAGTTAACCAACATGATTTAGAAATGGATTCATTAGTTCCCGACTCACCAAATCAACCTTATGACATGCACGTTTTAGTTAAACATGTTTTAGATGATGATGAATTTTTTGAAATTCATGGTGGTTGGGCTCCAAACATCATGGTTGGATTTGGTCGCATTGAAGGACAAAGTGTTGGCATTGTGGCAAATCAACCAATGCAATTTGCTGGAACTTTAGACATTGAAGCTTCAGAAAAAGCTGCGCGCTTTGTAAGAACTTGCGATGCTTTCAATATTCCAATCATTACCTTTGTTGATGTTCCAGGATTTTTACCTGGTGTTGATCAAGAATATGGCGGAATTATTAGACGAGGTGCCAAGTTAATTTATGCTTACGCCGAAGCAACAGTTCCATTAATCACCGTAATTACCAGAAAAGCTTATGGCGGTGCATATATTGTTATGGGTTCAAAACATTTAGGTGCTGACTTAAATCTGGCTTGGCCGACTGCTCAAGTTGCTGTGATGGGTGCCCAAGGTGCGGTAAATATTTTGTTTAGAAAAGAAATTACTGGCGCAAAAGATCCTGTAGCTGAGCGTGCCGACAAAATCAGTGAGTACGAAGAAGCATTTGATAATCCTTATGTGGCAGCAGAACGTGGCTGGATTGATGCAGTGATTGCTCCAAGTGAAACCAGAATCAGAATCATTAGAGGACTTCGCCAACTAATTACTAAACGTGAATCAATGCCTCCTAAGAAACACGGAAATATTCCACTATGACCAAACCACTTGAATTTACAGTTCTTCGAGGCAATCCCAGTTCAGAAGAAATAGCTGCCATTCATGTTGCACTACAGGTTGCAAAGAATTCATCTGAAGAATTAGGCAAACAGAAAAAGAGAATAAGTAACTGGAATAGTCCTCAATTTAGATTTAGAAATACTCCACACCTAACCAGCGGTTGGCAATACTCCTACCTTCCTGGAGCATGAGTTTTCCGGTAATCCTGGCGTCTGCCTCCCCTGCCAGATTGATGCTTCTTCGAAGCCAAAAAATTAATCCAATTGTTATTCCTTCAGAAATAAATGAAAGACAAATCGAAGAGGAACACAAAAGTCAATCAACTGAAGTAATTGTTGAAAAACTTTCAATTGCTAAAGCAAATTATGTTCTTGAGAATAATCTTTCATTAGATAAAGGTGTTTTAATTGCTGCAGATTCCATGCTTGAATTTGAATCCAAAAGTTTTGGCAAACCTTTGAATGCTAATAATGCTATTGAGCGCTGGAAACAAATGCGTGGAAAATCTGGAATTTTACATACTGGGCATACAGTTATTCGTTTAGATAATAAGCAAACAATTTCAAGAGTAGTTTCAACAAAAGTTCAATTTGCTAACGTTGATGACGATGAAATAGTTGCATATGTTGCCTCAGGTGAACCTTTACAAGTTGCTGGGGCTTTCACGTTGGATTCTTTAGGCGCAGCTTTTGTTACACAAGTTGAGGGCGACCACAGCAACGTAGTTGGGTTATCACTTCCCACGCTTCGAGAAATTGTTCGTGAACTTGGACTCTCTTGGACTTCTCTATGGGAAATGGCATAAAGTAACAAATCATGGCTAAATCTGGCTCACAAAACATTTCAATTACAAAAATACTTATTGCAAACCGTGGTGAAATTGCAGTTCGCGTTGCTAGAGCTTGTAAAGATGCAGGAATTTCAAGTGTGGCAATTTATGCTGAATCGGATAGAGATGCGCTACACGTATTACATGCTGATGAAGCATATTCATTAAGTGGAAGCCTTGCTTCTGAAACTTATCTTTCAATTCCAAAGATTCTTGAAATTGCTAAAAGATCTGGTGCTGATGCAATACACCCTGGTTATGGTTTTCTTTCTGAAAATGCCGAGTTTGCTCAAAGTGTTATTGATGCAGGATTAGTTTGGATTGGCCCACCACCTGCTGCAATTAAGTCTTTAGGTGACAAAGTTCAAGCACGACATATTGCTGCCAAAGTTGGTGCACCACTAGTTCCTGGCACCAAAGATCCTGTAAATAATGCTCAAGAAGTTGTCGAATTTGCCACAAAACATGGTTTACCAATTGCGATTAAAGCAGCTTTTGGTGGTGGTGGTCGTGGATTAAAAGTTGCTCGTAATCAAGAAGAAATAGTTGAACTTTATGAATCAGCAGTAAGAGAAGCAACCGCAGCTTTTGGTCGTGGTGAATGTTTTGTTGAAAGATATTTAGATCGACCACGACATGTGGAAACTCAATGTTTGGCAGATAAATTTGGCAACGTTGTTGTGGTTTCAACTAGAGATTGCTCGTTGCAAAGAAGACACCAAAAACTAGTAGAAGAAGCGCCTGCCCCATTCTTAACAGATGATCAAAGACGACAACTTTATGATTCCTCGAAAGCAATCCTTAAAGAAGCATCTTATGAAGGTGCTGGAACTTGTGAATTCTTAATCGGACAAGATGGAACAATTTCATTTCTAGAAGTAAACACAAGATTACAAGTTGAACATCCAGTTAGTGAAGAAGTTACTGGAATTGATTTAGTTCGTGAACAAATAAGAATTGCAAGTGGAGAAAAACTTGGCTATCACGATCCAATAATTAATGGTCACAGTATTGAATTTCGAATCAATGGAGAAGATCCAGGAAGAAATTTCTTACCTGCCCCTGGTCAACTTAAAGTTTGGAAAGAACCAAGTGGCACTGGAGTAAGAGTTGACGCAGGTTTTAAAAAGGGCGATGTAATTGGTGGAAACTTTGATTCTTTACTTGCCAAATTAATTGTTACCGGCTCAACTAGAAAAGAAGCAATCGAAAGAGCAAAAAGAGCTTTGAGTGAATTTGAAGTTGAAGGAATTGCCACAGCTCTTCCATTTCATCGCGCTGTATTAGATGATCCAGCATTTGCTCCCGATGATTCGCTACAAAAATTTAGCATTTACACAAGTTGGATAGAAAATGAATTTAATAATCAAATTCCGCAATACAAAGATTCATCTTTACCAACAACAACTGATGAAAGATCTTCACTTGTTCTTGAAATAAATGGAAAGCGCATTGAAATAACCATGCCAAATGGTTTAACTTCAGGTGGGGTTAAGCAAAAGAAACCCCCAGTTGCCAGACACCAAAGAACAACCTTGGGAGCCCTTGACTCCGATGCTGTTCAAAGTCCAATGCAAGGAACGGTTGTAAAGATTGCTGTAAAAAATGGGCAAAGTGTTTCGGAAGGTGAACTTTTGTTTGTTATTGAGGCCATGAAAATGGAACAACCCATAAACGCTCATAAAGGTGGGGTTGTAAGTGAACTTTCTGTTGAAGTTGGTGCATCTGTTGCAAACGGTGCAGTTTTATTAGAAATTAGGGACTCTAGTTCTTCGTAAGCTTGGCTTTTCTTGTGTGACATTTCACATCTAAATGAACAACTTTTGACTATGCAGGCCTAGGGGCTTTCACACTAAACTCAGGCACATGGCAATTAGCTCGCTAGATCGCGGAGTTGAATCTTCAACCCGAGCCAAAATTGGTTTACGCCATTTAAGAGTAGACAAGTGGTGGATACAACCAGCAATTTCTGTTTTCGTTTTAGTTTCATTCATTATTTACTCAACAATTAGAGCTTTTGAAAATAAATATTATTTTGTTGAACCTTTAATTTCACCTTTTTATTCACCATGTCTTGCTGCAAGTTGCATTGAAGGTGCTTCACATATTGGACAACCAATTGGAACTTGGTGGGTGCTATCTCCTGCACTACTTATATTGGCTTTCCCATTAGGTTTTAGATTGACTTGTTATTACTACCGAAAAACTTATTACCGTTCATTTTGGTTATCACCACCAAGTTGTGCGGTTGCTGAACCTCACAAATCCTATTCTGGGGAAACAAAATCACCGCTAATTTTACAAAACTCACATCGCTACTTTTTTATTGCTGGATTAGCTTTTAACGTCTTACTAACTTATGACGCAATAATTTCGTTTAAAAACGCTGAAGGACAATGGGGCCACATGAGTGTGGGCACATTAGTTCTTTTAGCAAATGCCACTTTCCTTTGGCTTTATTCTTTGTCTTGTCATTCATGTCGACATATTTTAGGTGGTAAATTAAAGCATTTCAGCAAGAATCCAATTAGATACAAGACCTGGACAATAGTTTCTAGATTAAACGCTGATCATCCAAAGTATGCGTGGATTTCTTTGATTGGTGTAGCCCTATGTGATCTTTACGTAAGACAAGTGGCAAGTGGAGCAATCACTAATTTCTATTTCTTCTAAAGGGGAATAATGACCGAAATTGAACGTCACGACTTTGATGTTGTGATTGTTGGAGCAGGTGGAGCAGGGCTTCGTGCTGCCATTGAATCTCGTGCCAGTGGATTAAAGACAGCAATTATTTGTAAATCACTTTTTGGAAAAGCTCACACCGTAATGGCCGAAGGTGGCATTGCTGCATCCATGGGAAATGTGAACTCAAACGACAACTGGCAGGTGCACTTTCGTGACACCATGCGTGGTGGAAAATTTCAAAATCATTGGAGAATGGCTGAACTACACGCCAAGGAATCACCAGATCGTGTGTGGGAATTAGAAACTTACGGTGCCCTTTTTGATAGAACACCAGATGGAAAAATCAGCCAAAGAAACTTTGGTGGACATGAATATCCACGACTAGCTCACGTGGGTGATCGCACCGGTTTGGAATTAATCAGAACTTTGCAACAAAAAATAGTTTCACTTCAACAAGAAGACTTCAAAGAATCTGGCGATTACGAATCAAAAATTAAAGTGTTTGCCGAATTAACTGTTACTGAAATTCTTAAAACCGATGACAAGGTTTCAGGGGTTTTGGGATACTGGCGCGAAAATGGAAAATTTGTTTTGTTTCAAGCACCAGCAGTTGTGTTAGCAACTGGTGGAATTGGTAAATCATTCAAAGTAACTTCCAATTCATGGGAAGGCACTGGTGATGGTCACGCATTAGCTTTAAAAGCTGGTGGAAATTTGATGCACATGGAATTTGTGCAATTTCATCCAACTGGCATGGTTTGGCCACCAAGTGTTAAAGGAATTTTAGTAACAGAATCAGTACGTGGTGATGGTGGAGTTTTGAAGAACTCTGAAGGTAAAAGATTTATGTTTAATTACATTCCTGCAGTATTCAAAGACAAATATGCAGAAACAGAAACTGAAGCAGATGGTTGGTATGAAAACCCTGATTCAAATAGAAGACCACCAGAGCTATTACCAAGAGATGAAGTAGCTCGTGCAATTAATGCTGAAGTAAAAGCCGGACGAGGTTCACCTCACGGTGGCGTTTTCTTAGATGTTTCAACACGTTTAAAACCAGAAGTAATTAAAAAGAGATTGCCTTCAATGTGGCATCAATTTAAAGAATTGGCAGATGTTGACATCACTAAGCAACCTATGGAAGTTGGACCAACATGTCACTACGTAATGGGTGGAATCCAAGTTGATCCCGACACAGGTGCTGCAACAGGTGTAACTGGTTTGTTTGCTGCCGGAGAAGTTGCCGGTGGAATGCATGGTTCAAATAGATTGGGTGGAAATTCACTATCTGATTTATTAGTTTTTGGTCGTCGTGCAGGTGTAGGTGCAAGTGCTTATGTTAAATCCCTATCAAATAAGCCAAAGGTTTCTGAACAAGTTATAGAAAACGCTTTAAGTAAAGCAATTGCCCCATTTAATGGCACAAGTAATGAAAATCCTTATGCTGTCCACCAAGAGCTTCAGCAAGTGATGAATGATCTTGTGGGAATTATTCGTGATGGTAAAGAAATGATTGAAGCAATAGCAAAACTAGAAGACTTAAAGAAACGTGCCCAGAACGTAACTGTTAAAGGCGAAAGACAATTTAATCCCGGATGGCACTTGGCCCTTGATTTAGAAAACATGCTGTTAGTGAGCGAATCAATCGCTAAGAGTGCTTTGGTAAGAGAAGAATCTCGCGGTGGACATACTAGAAATGATTTTCCAGCCATGGACAAAAACTGGAGACCAAAACACGTCATCACCTCATGGAGTGGAAGCAAAATTGATACCAAGATTGAGTCAATTCCACCTATGCCAAAAGAACTTGCAAACCTGTTTGAACAAGATGAATTAAGTAAATACTTATTACCAGAAGAATTAGTGCAACTGGGAATGGGAGCATAACGATGGGCTATCTAGCAAAATTACGAGTTTGGCGTGGCAACAAAGAAAAAGGCGAATTAGTTAATTACAACGTCGAAGTAAGTGAAGGCGAAGTGCTGCTTGATGTAATTCATCGCTTACAAGCAACTGAAAGTCCAGACTTAGCTGTGCGTTGGAATTGCAAAGCTGGAAAATGTGGATCTTGTAGTGCTGAAATTAACGGCAAACCAAGCTTGATGTGTATGACAAGAATGAATACCTTCAACGAAGAAGATCAGGTAACAGTTACTCCTTTAAGATCTTTTCCTGTAATTAAAGACTTAGTAACTGATGTTTCCTTTAACTACATCAAAGCAAGAGAAGTACCAGCTTTCAAAGGTCCTGAGAACCTCAAACCAGGTGAATACAGAATGCAACAAATTGACGTTGAAAGAAGCCAAGAATTTAGAAAATGTATTGAATGCTTCTTGTGTCAAGATGTTTGCCACGTAATTAGAGACCATGAAGAAAACAAAGAAAGTTTTGCTGGACCTAGATTCTTTATTCGCCTAGCAGAATTAGATATGCATCCACTGGATGAATTAGACAGAAAAAGAGAAGCACAAGAATCTCATGGTTTGGGAATGTGTAACATCACAAAATGTTGTACAGAAGTGTGCCCAGAACACATCAAGATCACAGATAATGCGATTATTCCTATGAAAGAGCGCGTTGTTGATACTAAATATGATCCATTGATTTGGTTGGGTAAAACAATTACCCGCCGCAAGTAATTAAAGCTTAAAAACCAACTTTTTCATAAACACTCTTCAATGTTGCTGCAGCCACTTTTTCGGCTTTTTGAGCACCCTCAGACATTAGTGAATTAAGTTGTTTTTCATCTGCCAACAAAGCTAAGGTCTTTTCCCTAAATGGCTTAACAATATTTTCAACTACTACTTCACCGGTGAATGTCTTTAAATCTCCATATCCTTTAGAAGCAAACTGAGCTTCAATGGCAGACATTTCTTCATTTGTTACTGCCTTAATAATACTTAATAGATTTGATACCCCAGGCTTATTTGTTGGATCGTATTTTATTTCTTTACCGCTATCGGTTATAGCTGTTTTGAATTTCTTCATCACCACATCTGGTTCATCCATGATAAAAATACATCCTTGCGGTGATGATTTACTCATCTTGGAGCTTGGGTCTTGTAGATCTAAAATCTTGGCTGATTCTTTAACGATAAAAGCTTCTGGAACTACAAAAGTTTGTCCAAACTGATTATTAAATCTAACCGCAAGATCTCTAGTTAATTCCAAATGTTGTCTTTGATCTTCACCAATTGGAACACTTTGCGCTTGGTAAAGCAAAATATCTGCTGCTTGCAAAATTGGATATGTAAACAATCCAACCGAAGATCTTTCTTGACCACCTTTTTGTGCTTTGTCTTTAAACTGGGTCATTCTGCCTGCTTCACCAAAACCAGTGAAACAACTTAAGACCCATGCAAGTTGAGCATGTTGTGGAACTTGGCTTTGCACAAAAACTGTACTTTTTTTAGTATCAATTCCCACAGCTAAGAGTTGAGCAAAAGATGTGAGTGTTCTCTTTTTTAAAATCTTTGGATCAAATTCAGAGGTGATTGCGTGTAAATCTACAACGGAGTAAAAACATTCATGTGTTTCTTGCATCTTTACCCATTGACGAAGGGCTCCGAAGTAATTTCCAATATGAAAGGAATCAGCGGTGGGCTGAATTCCAGATAAGACACTTGGCTTTGCCATGAGTCTTATTGTCCACCATGATTGCTAGTTCCGGGCTCAATTCGACTTACTCTGACTCGTGAAATTCGTCGCACATCCATACTCAAGATTTCAAAGACGCATTGTTCAGCGATAACACTTTTACCTACAGCTGGAAGACTGCCAAGTTTGGCAATTACAAAACCTGCGACTGTTTCATATGGGCCTTCAGGAAGATGAATATGAGTTGAATCAGCAAAATCATCAAGATTCATTAATCCATCGACTTCAACTTCCCCATGAAAATCAAGTTCACTTACTTCACTTTCTGGTTCGTCATCTTCATGTCGAATATCGCCAATAAGTTCTTCAACTAAATCATCCAAAGTCACGATTCCAGCAGTTCCGCCATATTCATCTGCAACGATCAAAAGATGTTGATTTCCTTTTCTCATTTGCGCAAGGGCACTTAAAACCGAAGTTGTTCCAGGTATTGATTCAACAGCAATAGCGATATCTCTTAATTGTTTACTTGACTTTCGTGCTTCAAGTGAAAGTAATTGTCTAACGTGCACAAATCCCACAACTTCATCAGCTGTTTTATTGATAACTGGATATTTGGTATGAGGAAGTTTTTCAACAACCAATGCGGCATCAGGAATTGTTGATTCAGCATCCAGAAATTCAACTTCGGTTCTAGGTGTCATTACTTCTTTTATTTCACGATCATCTGCTTCAAAGACATCGTCAATTAAAGCTCTCTCGTTTTCACTTAATTCTTCATGTCCTGCTACTAAATCTCTTAAGTCTTCACCACTTAATTCTTGGCGGCTTGCACTTGGGTCTCCCCCAAGTAATCTCACAATCAAATTTGTGGAATGACTTAATAACCAAATAAAGGGTCTGGAAATTCGAGCTAAAATATCAATTGGGTAAGCAGCAACAAGTGCCCAACTTTCAGAATTTTGCAGAGCTAATCTTTTAGGAACCAATTCTCCTAGAACAAGGGAGAAGTAAGCAATAAATAGTGTTATCAAAATAAAGGCGATAACTGACACAACAGATTTTGGAAAGATTAGATCTAAAACTGGTGAAAGTACTGGGGTTAAACTTGAAGCACCAAAACCTGCACCAATAAAACCTGCAACTGTTACTCCCACTTGCACAGAAGCTAAAAATCTATTGGGATGATCGTGAAGTTCTTTTAGAAGTTTTCCTCTTCTACCTTTTGTTTCAGCGATTCTCTTAACTTGTGCTTCACGAAGTGAAACTAGCGCAATTTCTGCCGCGGCAAAAAAACCACCAACAAGGATGAAAAACAGAACAATAAGGGCACTTACCCAAGTACTCATATGTTAAAGATGCTACTCAATCGTCTTCGACAGATTAAAGGCTTGCATCCAGTTGACGCTTAATGCCTGCCAAATAATCCTCTGTTGTTGCCCATGGGTGATCTTTGCTAATCAAACGGGCTAAGTCTTTAGTCATCAAACCTGATTCAACAGTTTTAATGCAAGATCCTTCTAGAGTTCTTGCAAAACTGATTAGTTCATTATTGTTGTCAAGTTTACCTCTGTGAACTAATCCACCAGTCCAAGCAAAAATTGATGCAATTGGATTTGTTGAAGTTGGTTCACCTTTTTGATGTTGACGATAATGACGGGTCACAGTTCCATGTGCTGCTTCAGATTCAACAGTTTTACCATCTGGTGTCATTAACACACTTGTCATCAAACCAAGAGAACCAAAACCTTGGGCAACGGTGTCACTTTGTACGTCCCCGTCATAATTCTTACAGGCCCAAACATAACCGCCTTCCCACTTCAAAGCAGTTGCAACCATGTCATCAATTAAGCGATGTTCATAAGTTAAACCAGCTTTATCAAATTGGGTTTTAAATTCTTTTTCAAATATTTCTTGGAAAATATCTTTGAAGCGACCATCGTATGCTTTAAGAATTGTGTTCTTAGTTGAAAGATAAACTGGATAATTTCTAATCAGACCATAATTTAGTGAAGCACGAGCAAAATCTTTGATGCTTTCATCAAAGTTATACATTCCCATAGCAACACCTGAGCCTGAAAAGTCAGCTACTTGAAATTCCATTGGGCTTGAGCCATCTGCTGGTTGATAAGTCATTGTTACTTTTCCAGGACCTGGAACAACAAAATCTGTGGCCTTGTATTGATCTCCATGAGCATGACGACCAATAACAATTGGCTTTGTCCAAGATGGAACTAAACGGGGAATGTTACTAATAATGATTGGTTCACGAAAAATTACTCCACCTAGAATATTTCTGATTGTTCCATTAGGAGATTTCCACATCTTTTTTAAACCAAATTCTTTAACTCGTGCTTCATCTGGAGTGATAGTGGCACATTTAACGCCCACGCCATGTTTTTTAATGGCGTTAGCAGAATCAATAGTTACTTGATCATCTGTTTTGTCACGATTTTCAATGCTTAGATCATAATATTCAAGATTGACATCAAGGTATGGCAAAATTAATTCATCTTTAATGAATTGCCAAATGATGCGAGTCATTTCATCGCCATCAAGTTCTACTACTGGATTTGCTACCTTAATTTTTGCCATTTTTTCCTTTTTCTTTACAGATCTTTAACGTCAGCTTGTTTTGCTCTAACAGCTTCTGCAGCAGTTTTAAGTGCAGTGGTTTCTTCAGGGGTTAATTTTGTTTCAATAACTTTATTTATTCCCTTGGCACCAATTTCTGCTTCTACTCCTAAATAAACACCGCTAATTCCAAATTCGCCATCTACCCAAGCACACACTGGCATGATGCGTCCAGAATTTGTAGCAACTGCTTTTGCCATTTCTGCAGCAGCTGCAGAAGGTGCATAGTAAGCAGAACCTGTTTTTAGTAGAGCCACAACTTCTGCTCCTCCGTTACGAGTTCTATCAACTAAATTGTCAATCTCTTCTTTAGATAAAACCTCGCTTAAGGCTTTTCCTTTAACGCTAGATTGACTTGGAACTGGAACCATAGTTTCGCCATGTGAACCAAGTGTTAATGTTTTTACATCACTTACATTAGAACCTGTTTTTTCGGCAACAAAATTAGTAAATCTTGCAGTATCTAGCATTCCTGCTTGTCCCATTACTCTATTTTTTGGAAAACCTGTTGCTAACTGTGCAAGGGCTGTCATTTCATCTAATGGATTAGAAACAACTATCACTATTGAGTCTGGAGCATGTTTTGCAATATTTTCTGACACTTGGCGAACAATTTTCGCATTAGTTTCAATTAAATCCATGCGGCTCATACCCGGTTTTCTTGGTAAACCAGCGGTGATGACAACAATGTTGCAGCCTTTAATAGCTTCGTAACCTGATCCATCAAGTCCTGTTGTTTGGCCAATGATCTTTGTTTCAAAATTTTGAATTGGTCTTGATTGATTCATATCCAAAGCTAAACCTTCAGCTTTGCCTTCCAAGACATCTGTTAAAACAACGGTTTCGAAAATGTCATATTCTGCTAGGCGCATTGCTGTGGTGGAGCCATAAAATCCTGCTCCGATAACTGCGACTTTTCCTGATCTGCTCACCTAGATACCAGATCCTCTCAAATTAAAGGGTGTATTCGTAAGAAGTGCAATTGAAATTCTAGTCAATAACTTTGAAGAGGGTTTATGAGGGCACAACTATTGAAAGAGTTAAAAGAAAAACTGCGAAACTAACCAAAATCAAAACATCTACCCATTTGGTTCTCACGTATAGCCAGCCAAGAGTAAATCTTGGAAGTGACGCACGTAACACAGCTGCTACAACAACACCTACTGAAAAAACTAAAGCACCAACACGAAAATTTAATTGAGTGGCCAAAACAATTCCCACAACCGTTACCAGTAATGGAACAAGTGTTGGCCATTGTCTTCTAATTAGTTTTTGCCAACGACCAGATTTACTTGGATTATCATTTATTGAAACTGCGCGTAAAGATCTACTCTCAGAATTTGGTTGAGGAGTTGTTGCGCTCATAAATGAAAGATTACCTTAAATCACTTGCTAAGTAGACAGCCAAGAGCATGAGACCTGCACCACTTATGAGAGCCCAGCCCACATTTATGTTCGCATTTGGCAATATGACGTCTAGTGCAATTGAAGTTATCAATTGACCAGCAACACTTGCTAATCCAAAAAGCAATACACCTAGAGTTCTAATTGTCGCTGCTGCAAGAAATACCACCACAGCTCCCAGAAAGCCTGCTGAATAAAGCCACCACTGATCAGGCCATGAATTCCAATTTTTACCAAATAAGTTCATCACTATTAATGTAATTAATACTGCAAACATTGACATAGGAAAATTAATAAAAGCAGAAACTTGTGAGTTGCTCGCTTTTGTAACACGACCGTTTAAAGCAAACTGAATTGTTACAGCTAAACCAGCAATGACAACCGCAAGAATTGGTAACCATAGAATTTTTCCTTCAAATTCTGAGACTGATAGCAAAACTGCAACTATTCCAATAACGACAGCAAGTGCTCTCTTTGGTGTTATTTTTCTTTTTGACCCTGAGCTAAACCCGAATTTATCAACAATAATTCCGCTTACATTTTGAGACGCAACTAAAACAACTGTGAACAAACCAGTACCAATAATGCTTACTGTGCTTGACGCTGTTGAAATATAAACGGCACCGGCAACTCCACCCAATAACTGCCACTTAGCAAAATTTCCTGAAACAACAGCTTTGAAAAGTTTCTTTGCTTGTTTCCTAACATTGGGATTAAGAAGGAATAGTGCTGTAAATATTGTTCCACCAATATTTGAGACCAAAGCGGCCATGATTCCATCGTTTAATTCTTTAGCTAATTGGCCACTAATTCCAGCTTGCAAAGTTGCAGCAACACCAGCAATAAATGCCAAAGTAATTGAAATTGGGACACTTGCTTTTTCAATGAGAAAAATGGCGCACACCTGTTAGATACATTGTTATTCCAGCTTTTTTCGCTACAGCAATTACCTCATCATCATTCTTAGATCCACCTGGATGAACAACAGCGCTCACTCCAGCATTTATTAAAATCTCTAATGCATCAGCAAAGGGAAAGTATGCATCAGATGCAGCAACACTTGATTTAGATTTGTCTTTACCTGCTCTTTTGACGGCAAGTTCTGCAGCGTCAACTCTATTTACTTGTCCCATTCCAATGCCAACAAGTCCACCATCTTTAGCCAAAACAATTGCATTTGACTTAGGTGCGCGAACACAACGCCAAGCAAATTCTAAATCAGCTAATACCTCTGCTGATGGTTTTTCTCCTGCAACTAATTTCCATTCTGTTGGGTCATCACCGTTTGCTTCAACGTCATCAACTGTTTGCATTAGAACGCCACCTGAAATTGTGCGCCATTCAACTCTGTGACCCATGTGGGGACCAGCTAATTGCAGAATTCTTAAATTTGGTTTCATTTGCAAAATTTTGAGTGCTTCTTCATCAAAAGCTGGTGCCACGATTACTTCAGTAAAAACTTCGTTAACAAGTTGAGCTGTTTCTTTATCAACTTTTCTATTTGTTGCTACAACCCCACCAAATGCTGAATCTTTATCGGCTTCTAAAGCTTTCTTATAAGCAGTAGCTAAATCTTTTCCTATTGCTATGCCACATGGATTAGCATGCTTAATTATTGCCACACATGGTTCTACGTGATCAAAAACTGCCGCACGGGCACTGTCGGCATCAACAAAATTGTTATAAGACATTTCTTTACCTGCTAATTGTTTTGCCTGTGCAATGCCTTTTTCTGAACTAATTCCTTTATAAAGTGCCGCTGTTTGATGTGGATTTTCGCCGTAGCGAAGTACTTGAGACCTAGTAAAGGATGCACCGACCCAAGATGGTGAATCTTGTTCAGGAGTAACTTTTCGAGAAAACCATCTAGCAATCAAAGTGTCGTAGGTGGCGGTATGAGCAAAAGCTTGCGCTGACCAACTCATTCTTAATTCTCGACTTATCCCGGAATTCAAATTACTAATTAAATTTGGGTATTCATCAGGTGAAACAATTACTGAGACATTTTCAAAATTCTTAGCGGCACTACGAATTAAAGCTGTCCCACCAATATCTATTTGTTCAATACAACTCTCTAAATCTGCACCTGAGGCCACTGTTTCGCCAAAAGGATATAAATTAACCACCACTAAATCAAATGCCCTTATATTCAATTCAGCAAGAGATTTTTTGTGTTCACCTTTTCGTGAATCAGCAAGTATTCCTGCATGAATTTGTGGGTGCAAAGTTTTTACTCGGCCATCTAGGATTTCATCAAATTTAGTTACTTCTGCAATATTTGTAACGGGAATATTTAAATCAGCAATTTGTTGTGCGGTAGCACCGGTGGAGACAATTTCTACATTAGATTCGTGAAGGGCTTTAGCTAATTGTGCTAAACCATCTTTATTTGAAACACTTATCAGTGCTCTGGTTAATTTTATTTTGCTCATAAATAAGTGGCCATCCCTTCCCGGTATTTCTCTCTCAGAGCCTAGTCAAGTGAGATTTTCCAGAGAATCTGTCTGGGTGAACTTTCTATTTTTCGCCAGAATCCACGTCTGCTGGTTGGGCAATTTGAGATTGTCTATTTTTTCTCCAAGCAAAGACCACCAAGATCACTAAAGCTTGCCCAATTAAAAACCAGGTCATATTTCTTTGAAAGATTTCTTTTGGTGAAACACCAAAATTTAGTAATAAATTATTTCCAAGAGAACCTGAGCTTAGAAATCCCAACAGACTCAGTATTGCTGAGACCCCTAATGCCACAAAAAATGAACTAACAATCCAAATAGATATTTTTTTATTTTTGGTGCTAATGGCCATTAAGAAGCCAATAAATATTGGGATAAGAAAGAAATACCTTGTCCAGGAAGGCAATGTTGTTGGAATCAATCCAAACCAAGGCCAAGCCGGCAATTGAGAGATAGTCACTGAATTTAAAGAAATACTTGAACCAGCACCCAGCGCAACAGTGGAGTTAGTTATCCATGCCCATGCCCACAAAATAAAATTTGGTAACCAACCAACTCCTGAAATGATCACAGCAATTACTGCCACAATTCCTCCCAATAGAGAGGACTGGATAAGCAACATATTTCTGTAGTTCAATCCGATTGCCACAGCTACAACTAGAAATCCAATAATCAAAACAAGTAGTAAATATCTCAGGATTAACTTGATGATTCTTTTTATAACTTCATCCAAATCATCAAACACTAAAGACCAGGTTCCCCCTACAGTTCCCACAGCCAAAATTGACATTGATACAACCATGACCGTTGGCTTTAACATCACAGAAATCCAATTTATATTTAGTGGATCAACAAAAAACCTTAATACTGCAATTACAAGGCAATAAGAAATTGAAGCAACACTAACTACTAATAATGAAATCAGAGTTGGTCTTTTCATTTCTTCGTGCAAAGCAGAACGAATTGCCCACCTAGAAGATCTATATAAAGAAAGTAAGGTCAGTAACAAAAAACCTAGGAAAGGTAGAGATAAAATCGTGGAGTTAATAACTAAGGGAACTCCCTGCATTGCTAAATATCCCCAAATTACTACTTTGAAAGCTTCAGAAATAGAAGTTGAACTATCTCCTGCCAGTATCCAAGTTGTAAAAATAAGAATTACAGAAGAGCCAAAAGTAATTAAAAATGTCCAAAGAGTTACTAAGAGTCCAGCAGTTACAACACTATGTCGTTGTACTGGAGTATCAATCACAAACTTATTTTATTGCGGCGCGCAGTAAAAGTGCTGTTTCACTTGGAGTTTTACCAACTTTTACACCAGCTTTTTCTAATGCGACTTTTTTAGCCTCAGCAGTTCCACTTGATCCAGAAACAATTGCTCCAGCATGTCCCATTGTTTTGCCTTCTGGTGCAGTAAATCCTGCAACGTAAGCCACCACAGGTTTTTTAATATTTGCTTTTATAAACTCGGCAGCTTTTTCCTCTGCGTCTCCACCAATTTCGCCAATCATCACAATGGCTTTTGTATCTGGGTCATTTTCAAATTCACGCAAAGCATCAATGTGAGTGGTGCCAATAATTGGGTCTCCACCAATTCCAATTGCGGTGGTAAAACCTAAATCTCTTAATTCATACATCATTTGGTAAGTAAGAGTTCCTGATTTAGAAACTAGTCCAATTGATCCTTTTGCTGTTATGTCTGCAGGAATAATTCCTGCATTACTTAATCCTGGAGAGATAATTCCTGGACAGTTTGGTCCAATAATTCTAGTTTTGCCAGATTTCTGTGCGTAAGAAAAGAAGTGTGCAGTGTCATGTACAGGAATTCCTTCAGTAATAACAACAACTAAAGGTATTTGAGCATCTACTGCTTCAACTACAGCGCCTTTAGCAAATTTAGGTGGCACAAAAACTACAGAAACATTTGCTCCTGTTGCAGACATTGCTTCTTGAACTGAATTAAATACTGGAACGTTTTGTCCAGCTACTTCTAAACTTTGTCCACCTTTTCCAGGAGTAACACCACCAACAATTTTTGTACCAGATTTAATCATTCGTTCGGTATGTTTTTTACCTTCAGAACCAGTCATACCTTGCACAATTACTTTGCTATTTTCGTTTAACAAAATTGCCATTATTTAACTCCTGCAGCTAACTCTGCTGCTCTTGCTGCAGCGTTATCCATGGTGTCAACAATTTCAACGTTATCTGGTTTAGCTTCTCTCAAAATTCTTAAACCTTCTTGCGCATTATTTCCATCTAGTCGAACCACGATTGGTCTTTGTGCATAGTTAGAACCAGATTTCAACATTTCAATTGCTTGCACAATTCCATTTGCTACAGCATCACAAGCTGTGATACCACCAAATACGTTTACAAAAACTGATTTAACTGAAGGATCAGACAAAATAATTCCCAAACCATCAGCCATTACTTGGGCTGATGCGCCACCACCAATATCAAGGAAGTTAGCAGGTTTTACGCCACCAAATTTTTCACCTGCATAAGCCACGACATCAAGTGTGCTCATTACAAGTCCGGCGCCATTACCAATAATTCCTACACTGCCATCAAGTTTCACATAATTTAAATCTTTTGCTTTGGCCGCTGTTTCTAATGGATCCACATTGGCGGTGTCAACAAAATTTTCATTTTCAGGATGTCTAAAGTTTGCATTTTCATCTAGGGTGACTTTTCCATCTAGGGCAACTATTCGATCATCATTAGTTCTTACTAAAGGATTTACTTCCACCAAAGTTGCATCTGAGGCAACAAATAATTTCCACATCTTTTCAATTAAAACTGCTACGTCTTTTTGTACTTCTGAAGGAATTCCTGCGGCAATAGATATTTCTAAGGCTTTAGCGCTATCAACACCTGTTAATGGATCAATCTTTGTCATCGCTAATTTTTCAGGAGTTTTTGCTGCTACTTCTTCAATGTCCATTCCGCCAGCAACACTTGCCATCGATAAAAAGGTTCTATTTGTTCTATCTAACAAAAATGAAACGTAATATTCTTCTTTGATATCTTCTGCTGGTGTGATCAAAATCTTTTTAACAATATGACCCTTGATATCAAGGCCTAAAATATTTTTTGCTTTTTCTAAAGCTTCACTTGGATTATTAGCTAATTTAACGCCACCGGCTTTGCCTCGGCCACCAGTTTTTACTTGTGCTTTGACAACTACAGCGCAGTTAAATTCTGCTGCAGCTTTTTGGGCATCTTCTGGGGTGCTAACAACTTTGCCAACTTGAGTGGTAACTCCGTGGGTAGCAAAAAGTTCTTTTGCTTGGTATTCGTAGAGATCCACAGGCTTTAAGTACTCCTTGTATAAATGTCTTCGTTATTGAACATTTCCTCCTAAGCCTAATGTCTCAGGTGAAATCTTCTTAACTTGAGTCAAATGGGAAATATCACTAACCCACCTTGGTGTTACTGGAGTGACATCGGGCAAGGTTAAGGACAAGATGCTAAAACTAAAAGCGCCAAATAATCGATGGATCTCAGGTTCAATCCTGGTGATTGCAATTGGACTAACTATTGCAATGACTTTGCCCTCAAATTTTGCGGGCTCATCTGATCCTGTTGTTGTCGCTGATGCTTCCTTAGAAGTTTCTGTTGCCAATAAAGATATTGGTGCAGCAGATTTGCCAATTATTGAAACTCCAGCTGCTGCAAAATTAGGAGCACCTGGCACTGAAGAAAAAATTCAAAAGTTTAAAGCTCAAGCAGCAGACATAGCGGCCAAAGAAGTAGCACGAATTGCTGCTGAAAAAGAAAAGAAGGCTGCAGAACGAAGAGCGTTAAGAGCCAAATACACAGTCAATCCTGCTCGAGCCAGAATCTCAGTTGGTTATGGTCGACGAGGAAGAATTTGGGATTTAGGTTGGCACACTGGTATTGATTTCAACGGAAATTATGGAGATTCAGTTTTTGCAGCCAGAGTTGGCACAGTAATTTTTACTGGTTGGAGACCTGCTTATGGTCGAACAATTGAAGTTAGACATCTTGATGGTGTGGTAACTCGGTATGCACATTTATCACGAATAAGAGTAGTAGCCGGACAAGAAGTTGACGTGGGAGAAAGAATTGGAAACATTGGTGCATCTGGAAAAGCTTTTGGAGCACATTTACATTTTGAAACATTAGTTAACGGAAGATATAAGAATCCTGGTATTTGGCTTTGGGGAAATGATTAACTAAAGTTTTTCAACAGGGGCATATCTAAGCAGTAAACGTTTCACCCCGTGTGAGCCAAAATCTATAGTGGCTTCAGCACTTTCTCCGCTTCCGGCAGTTTCAGTAACATTTCCTAGACCAAATCGTTCGTGCAAGACTTTATCGCCAACATTAAGAATTAAATATTGCTTAGGTTCTCTGGGTTTACTTGCTCTTGACATGGCAGGAGCTGCACCAAATCCACCAGATGAAACTGGTTGATTCATTGGTTCTAATCTTTGCCAACTAATTAAAGATGCTGGAATTTCATCTAAGAATCTTGAACTTGGGTTATAAGAGGGTGCTCCCCAAACAGATCTGGTGACAGATCTTGTGACATAAAGTCTTTCTCTGGCTCGAGTAATTCCAACGTAGGCAAGTCTTCGTTCTTCAGATAATTCTTTATCATTTGTTTGTGATCTGGCATGGGGAAAAATTCCTTCTTCCATGCCAGTTAGGAATGTAATGGGAAATTCCAAACCTTTTGCAGTGTGCAAGGTCATTAAGGTAATAAGTCCTTCATCATTTCCTGGCACATCATCTGAATCGGCAACTAAGGAAACGTGTTCTAAGAATTGTGCTAAACCGTTTTCTCCTGCACTATGGCTTGCTTCATATTCTCTTGCCACAGATTCAAGTTCAGTTAAATTCTCAACACGTCCTTGGTCTTGGGCATCATCTGAGTTAAAGAGAATTTCTAGATAACCAGTTTTTTCTAACACTGCATGAACAATTTCTGAAGGCTTTGTATCAGCTAGGAACATGTCTCTAAAGCTTTGCATCATTTCAGCAAACTCGATTAAAGAGGAGCTGGCCTTGGCACTTAATTCTGTTATGTTGACAGCCTGTTGAATAGCTTGTCCATAACTTAACTTATTTTTTCTCGCAAAATTATCGATCACATCTTCTGCTTTATCCCCAATTCCTCGTTTAGGGACATTGATAATTCTTCTTAAAGAAAGTTCATCATCAAGATTAATGATGGCTCTTAAGTAAGCCAAAATGTCTTTGACTTCTTTTCTTTCATAAAATTTCAAGCCACCCACAACGCGATAAGGAACACCAATTCGGATAAATACTTCTTCTAAAGCACGTGACTGGTTGTTGGTTCTGTAAAACACAGCAATTTGTCCATACTTGTATTCATTTTCTTCTCTTAATCTTTCTATTTCTAAAGCAACATAGGATGCTTCGTCATGCTCATTGTCAGCGACGTAACCAACAATTGGTTCACCACTACCGGCATCTGTCCAAAGTTTCTTTTCTCTTCTTTCAGCGTTTTGAGATATAACTGCGTTTGCTGCAGTCAAAATGTTTTGTGTTGAACGATAGTTTTGTTCAAGTAAAATAGTTTTAGCATCTGGATAATCTCTTTCAAATTCTTCAATATTTCTTATCGTTGCGCCACGAAAAGCATAAATTGATTGATCAGCATCACCCACCACACAAAGCTCTCCAGGAGGTAAACCATCTTTACTATTTCCTACAAGTTCTTTAATCAACATGTATTGAGCATGATTTGTGTCTTGATATTCATCAACCAAAATATGTTTGAAACGTCTTCGATATTTTTGTTTCACTTCAGGAAATAATTGCAAAACTGCAACTGTTGCACCAATTAGATCATCGAAATCAAATGCGTTTGCTCTTGCCAATCTTCGATCATAATCACCATAAACTTGTGCAACAAGTTTTTCTTGCTCAGTTTCTGCTTTACTCATATAGGTTTCATGGTCAATTAATTCACTTTTTAATGTTGATATTTGATTAGCAATAGATCTTGGGCTTAAGGCCTTGGAATTAATATCTAAACTTGCTGCCACCATTGTTATTAGTCTCAATGAATCTGCTGAATCATAAATTGAAAAAGTTGAGGTTCTGCCTAATCGTGTTGCTTCTCCCCTAAGAATTCGCACGCAAGCAGAGTGAAAAGTTGAAACCCACATCATGCGCGCAGCTGCTCCCACTAAGTCAGCAACTCGTTCTTTCATTTCTCCTGCAGCTTTATTGGTGAAAGTAATAGCCAATATTTCTTGAGGAGCAACTCCTCGATCACTCATCAAATAAGCAATTCGACGAGTAAGTACGCGTGTTTTTCCTGAACCGGCACCAGCAACAATTAGAAGTGGTGAACCTTCATGGGTGACAGCAGCTCTTTGCTGGGGATTTAAATCTTCCAAAGCCGAGTGATTAACAGACATTGCTTAAGTCTAAGTTGTTACCTATGAGTTCACCTGTTCTAACACCTCTGGAACTACCTAAATCTGGATCAAAAGTTTTAGTAATCACAGCACATCCAGACGATGTTGATTTTGGTGCTGGTGGAACTATTGCAACTTTGACAAAACTTGGTGTGGAAGTTACTTATTGCATAACAACTGATGGTCACCAGGGTGGCGAAGATGCATCAATTAGTAGAGATGAAATGCGCAAGATTAGACGCGTAGAACAAAGTGCAGCCGGAAAAATTCTTGGTGTAAACAATATTCATTACTTAGGAAAAGATGATGGTTCAATCGTGCCAAGTCTTTCCTTAAGAGAAGAATTTGTGCGAATTATTCGAATGACAAAACCTGACATCTTGATAACCCAATCTCCTGATAGGAATTGGGAAAGAATGCCAGCTTCTCACCCAGATCACATGGCTGTGGGCGAAGTGGCTGTTCAGGCTGTTTACCCAGACGCCAGAAATCAATTTGCTTTCCCACACTTATTAAAAGAAGGTTTAGAACCTTGGAATGTGCCAAAAATTTGGATCATGTCACATCCTTCTCCAACAAGATTTTTAGATGTTACAGAAAATATTGAACTAAAATTTCAAGCTTTAGAATCACATAAATCTCAAACAGCTCATGTACTTGATTTGAGAGAAAGAGTAAATACCTGGATGACTTTGGCTTCAAAAGCAGCGAACCTGCCCGAAGGCAGGTTCGCTGAAATGTTTTTTGAAGTTAACGCTTAGAGATAAACCGCCACTGCCATATTTGCCAGTGTCAATAAACCGATTGTTCCCCAAATTCTAGTTGAAACAAAAGATTTCTTTCGGTTAATAAATACCAAGACAGTTATCACTAAAACAACCAATAATTTAATAGAAATTTTGGTCATGTTTAGTTCTTCGTCACTGGCACCAGTTTCGGCTAATCCAACCAAAACAATTCCGGTTACCAGTTGAGTCAATGCTCCGTGGAACATTGCAGGGTTTACTACTTTTGTGGTTGATTTCATTTGCACAAAGAAACCACCAAAAAGAGCAGCTAAACCAATAAAGTGCAGTAACACTAACGATTTATATAAAATATCCATAGTTAAAAGCATACTATAAATTTAATTAATTTTAGTACAAAAGAGCTTAAGTTTTATCTAGCTAATTTTTTAAAGAATTAACAACAACTTCTATTCTTTGTAATTCTTTAAGATCGCTGTAGCCAGTAGTTGCCATTGCTTTCTTTAGCGCGCCAACCAAGTTAAGAGATCCTTGAGCATTTGTGGAAGGACCAAATAATATTTGTTCCAAAGTTCCACCAACTCCAAGTTCTACAACTTGTCCTCTTGGTAAATCTTTATGAACTGCTTCTGATCCCCAGTGCTTTCCACCACCTGGTGCAGTTGTTGATCTTGCCAAAGTTGAACCAATCATCACAGCATCAGCACCCATGGCAATTGCTTTACTAATGTCACCACTTTTTCCAACTGAACCATCAGCAATTACGTGGACATATCGTCCACCTGATTCATCTAAATATTCTCTTCTTGCTGCTGCTACATCTGCCACGGCTGTTGCCATTGGCACTCTTACTCCTAAAACGTCTGATGTGGTGTGAGCTGCACCTCCACCGAAACCAACTAAAACTCCAGCTGCACCTGTTCTCATTAAATGTAACGCTGCTTGATGCGAAGCACATCCTCCAACAATTACTGGCACATCGAGTTGGTAAATAAATTCTTTTAAGTTTAATGTTTCTTGATTTGTTGAAACATGTTCAGCACTAACAGTTGTGCCACGAATAACAAAAATATCAATACCAGCTTCAACTACAGCTTTCGAATGTTTCACAACTGAATTAGGTGAAAGAGCAGCTGCGGCAATTACTCCTGATGATTTTATTTCTTTAATTCTTGCTTTGATTAATTCTGGTTTAATTGGTGCTGCGTAAATCTTTTGCAACACTTCAACGGCATTTTCTACTTTTGAGCCAGCAATTTTCTTGAACTCAGCACTTGGATCTTCATATCTGGTCCAAAGACCTTCTAAATCTAGAACAGCTAAACCACCAAGTTTTCCATAAGCAATGGCAACTTCTGGTGAAACAACTGAATCCATTGGCGCTGCAATTATTGGAAATGAAAAATCGTAGGCGTCTATTTTCCAGTTTGTGGAAACATCTTCAGTATTTCTAGTTCTTCTAGTTGGAACTAGCGCAATATCGTCGAATGAGTATGCGCTTCGACCACGCTTGGTGCCACCAATTTCGACTTCAGTCACAATCCCCAACCCTATCCTGATTGATAAATCCCACACCTCAGCATCGTTTATTCAAGGTGTGGATGTCTCTTTCCTCAAGCCCAGCCTCGATCTGGTTTGTGGCCTCAACTCAGAATCCTTGCTCTAATCACCTGGGCTACACAGTGAGTTCTGTTGGAGACTTTCATTTTTGAAAAGATTCTTCTTAAATGTGTTTTTACAGTTGGGTTTGCAATGTGAAGATTTTTTGAAATCCAGGCATCACTTCTTCCCTGGCACAGAAGTTGCACTATTTCTAATTCCTTTTTCGTTAATTTTGGGATCTTTCCTCTAACTGTTCGCATTTTCGACTGATCCCCACGTATTTTTCTTATCTTTAAAGAATTGATCAAAATTGTGAATTCCAGGAAGGAAGCATTTTGGGCCATAATGGCGCTACATCTCTTTACTGCTTCAGCATTTATTTGACTTGACTTTTTTTGATCCACCAGCAGCACAAAATCTTTATTGATTACCAAGTTTGGTTTTAAAAAAAGTTTATAAAAACTTGGAGTCAAAAACACCAATTCAGGCTGGTCTTTTTCAAGTATTTCCTCTGCACTAAAAAAATCTGTTGCGCTAAAGATTTTTTCAATTTCTTTGCTTTGGGAAACAAATTGGGTTAATTTCTTTATTGCATCAAGATCTTGATCTAAAACCAGCACCTTTGTCACAAGGGTGTGACGAAATTGAATCTAAAAAGGTTTCCTCAAGAATTATTTATTGCCCAACAGCATTGCTGATTGCTGTAATCGTGGAAGTCAAATCCCCAGCTCGTTTAAATCCTTTAGGTAGCTTTTCAGGCCAACCTGGTCCTGCCACCATAATTAGTGGCTCAGGTCGGGCATTAATAATGTTTTCAAATTCTGCTGGAATGGCTTTTACTTCCAACTGTCCCCAAATTAAAACTGCAGCTGGTGCTAATTTTTTGATGGCACTCAATAAAGAAGCATGCGGAACTCTTGGCCCAAGAGTTCTACTAGCGATTCTTCTTTCAGCTAAAGCTGCTGCTGCCACAAATTGGGGAATGGTGTGCAGATCTTCTGGGGCTGAAGAAAGTAATACTGGGCGAATATTTACGGGATTAGTTAATTGGTCTGCTCTTTGTTTCATTTGGCCGATAATGCATTCACTTAAAATATGTTCTGATTCAATTCCTTCACCTGTTAATTCCCATTTCTTTCCTATTGCAATCAAGACTGGTGTTAACAATTTTTCCCAAGTCCAGATCACACCGCGAGCATGAATACTGTTTTGAATTAGTTGCGTGCAGGCAGCTGCATCTAGTGAGTAAGCAGCTTTTGCTAAACCTCTAGCAATTGCAGGAGCTCCTTGCATTGACAGAACTGATCCACCACCTGGGTGTGAGAATTTTGTGTCAGTTGAACAATCTTGGACAAAGGAATCAACTTTGTTACCTAAAGAGTTTGTGTCCATTAAGGAAATATCTTCAACATCAATAATGTTTGATTGCATTGCTTCTCGAGCAGCTTGTCCGGCAGGCATTCCTGCCAAAACCAGTCTTCGCATCAGTTCTAATCGGGCCACATCGGTGATGCAATAACGCCTATGTCCACCGGTGGATCGATCACTGGGACAAAGACCGTAGCGGCGTTCCCAGGTTCGAAGGGTTGCTGGTGCCACTCCCACTCGCCTTGCCACAACGGCAACGGTTAGTCCTAGGTGGATTTTCTCAGCATCTTCGATGGCCATAGCCCCTATTGTCTACCTCTTGAACAACTTTGGCTACTCGTAAACCCCTTGAGACTAAGTTCACAAGATTGGTCATAGGATATGGTTGACTAAGTTATGAACAATATTCTATAGTTGAAATTGTTCGACCTAACAAAAGGAAAAACATGGCTGATGTAACCCGTCTTCCAGGCCCAAATGCTGATTTGTGGGACTGGCAGCTAAAAGGAGCATGCCGTGGAGAAGATCCTGAGATCTTCTTTCACCCTGAAGGTGAACGCGGACCTGCTCGCGAAAACAGAATTACGCTGGCCAAATCTATTTGTGCCACATGCCCAGTTCTTCGTCAATGCGCTGAGCACGCCCTAGCTGTTCGTGAGCCATATGGCGTCTGGGGTGCGATGAGTGAAGATGACCGTGAGGCCATCTATGCACCTGTCAAAGAATCCCTGCCTGCCGCAGGTTAATTAGTACAAATCCTCTATTCCTGACCTTTAATCAGGGTAAAAAATAACTTGTAGGACAACTATTCTCTTTGCTATGCTGACAGGAAATGAGCATAACTAAAGCAAGTTCAGCTACAGATTTAGAGAAAATAGCCTCTATCGCCCATGGCATTCGCCACCGGGTTTTGGAGCACACCGTCAAAAACAATGGCGGCTACCTCAGCCAAGCTTGTTCCTCTGCTGAAATCCTTGCTTGCCTATATTCAAATTTAGTTAACCTCAAAGCCCTTCCTGCTCCCTTAGAACCACGTGACTTTGTCAATGTGCCAAGTAAAAATTTCACAGATTATGTAACTGGTGCAGAATTTCATGGCGAGAAAGGACCAGACCTAGATCGCTTATTCATAAGTCCTGCCCATTATGCGTTAGTAATTTATGCAGCATTAATTGAAACTGGAAGATTAACTGAAAAGTCTTTAGAAAAATTTAACAAAGATGGCACCACAGTTGAAATGATTGGTGCGGAACATTCACCAGGATTTGAAACCACCACAGGTTCACTTGCTCAAGCAATTTCTCAAGCAGGTGGTGTTGCCTTAGCAAGAAAGTTGCGCGGTGAAACTGGAAAGACTTGGATATTTATGTCTGATGGAGAATTCCAAGAAGGACAAACCTGGGAAGCACTAGCTGCTATAAGTTTTCATAAATTAAATAATGTTCGAGTAATTGTCGATGTTAATAGAAACCAAGTTGATGGTCCAATGGAAAAAGTTATGTCGATAGAACCATTAATTGATAGAATTAAAAATTTTGGTTGGGATGTTGAAAAAATTGATGGCAACGATATCAATCAAATCCTAAAAGCCGGCTCAACTGGTTATGACAAACCAAAAGCAATTCTTGGCTACACAGATCCAGCAAGAGGAATTGAAATTTTAAATGACAGACCTGATGCTTTGCATTACGTAAGATTTGCTAGTCCTTTTGAAAAAATCAAATACAACAATTTCTTGAAAGCGTGGAAATAACATGGCCTATGAAATTGTAAAGAGACCCCATGTGGAAAATTTTGTTAAGTGGAGCAAATTCAAACCAAAAGTTGTGGTCTTATCAGCTGACTTAACAAGTTCTTGCGAAGTAGGTAAATTTAGAGATACTTTCCCAGACAGATTTTTCTCATTTGGTTTAGGTGAGCAAAATATGTTGGGTTTTGCAGGTGGTTTAGCTCGAGAAGGTTTTGAGCCTTGGATTCACACTTTTGCAGTATTTATCTACAGAAGGCCCTTGGATCAACTGGAAATGTCGGTTGCCTACCCAAATCTTCCCGTGCGAATGGTCGGTTTTCTCCCCGGAATAACCACTCCTGGAGGAGTGACCCATCAAGCAATTGATGATGTGAATGTTTTAAGAGGTATTCCAAACATGACTATTTTGGAAACCGGTGATGCGACAGAAGTTGAATCTGTGTTAGAAGTAGCTCACAAGATTGATGGACCTGTTTACATAAGAATGCTTCGTGGAGAAATATCTAGAATTTTTCCTAAAAATGAACTTATGGAATTTAATACTGCTCGAGTGTTAAGCACTGGTACCGATGTAACAATATTAAGTTCTGGTATTTCAACTGAAGAAGCCTTGAGAGCAATTCCTGCGTTGAAAGAACATGGGGTAAGTGTGCAACACTTACACATTTCCACTTTGAAGCCTTTCACTGATCTACAAGTTATTGAAAGCCTCAAATCAAATAAGCATGGTGTTATCACTATGGAAAACCACAGTGTGATTGGTGGATTAGGAAGTGCTGTTGCAGATTTAATGGCTGAGCATGGAATAGGAAAGAAACTTATCAAGATCGGTCTTAAAGACACTTACGCTCATGGAGCTTCTCAAAAGTATTTGTTACAAAAATATGGGATGAGTGCTAGAAACTTAATTGAAGCAACAGAGAAACTAATTGATAAGAACTTACAAATTACCGAAGATGAACTTTCTCTAACTAGAGTGATAGATGTCCACAGCACTGCAAAAGCTGAGGCCTTGTAGTTCAAATGTCTTCTATTCAGATTACTTACTTAGTTAATTCGCAAACCAGTAAAGAAGTAACTGATGCTATTCGTGTTGAGCAAACAATTGAGTTTCCTTTTGAATTAGCACCAGAATGGATCCAGCAACAAGTTGTTGGTCAAGTAGTTTCTTCCAAAGAAGTTGGAAATTCTAAGACTGAAGTAGTGATTGATTTCAACACCGACACCACAGGTTATGAAATCGGTCAGATGTTAAATGTTGTCTGGGGTAACGTTTCCATGTTTCCCGATGTCAGAATCACAAAAATTGAGTTTCCAGAGGACTTTCTAAACACTTTCAAAGGACCACGTTTTGGCATAAGTGGTGTGAGAGAAATATTGGGAGCAAAGAAGCGACCAATATTAGCTACTGCTTTAAAGCCAATGGGATTAAGTTCTAATGAATTAGCAAAAATTGCCACAGTAATGGTTGAGGCAGGAATTGATCTAATAAAGGATGACCACAGTTTAGCTAACCAACCATGGGCTAAGTGGGATGAACGTGTAAAAGTTATTGCCAGTGCTGTGGTGGAAGCAAATCAGAAATTTAATAGAAAATCTGTTTATGCCCCAAGTATTAATCGTCCTGCAGAACAAATCTTGGAAGCAGCAATTACTGCTAGAAAATTAGGCAGTGGTGCACTAATGGTTCTGCCCGGAGTTTCTGGTTTTGACACCATGAGAATGATTGCTGATTGTGATGAAGTAAGACTTCCGCTTATGAGTCATCCATCTACCTTAGGTTCACACATGATGAATAGTAATCATGGTTTAAATCATGAAATTGTCTTGGCAACAATTATGCGATTGAGTGGTGCAGATATAAGTGTGTTTCCTAATTTCGGTGGTCGCTTTAGTTTCTCAAAAGAAGAATGCACAAATATTGCTAATAGCTGCAGAGCTAAATTAGGAAACATAAAGCCAATCTTTCCTTCCCCAGGTGGAGGAATGACTATTGAAAGAATTCCTGAAATTACTAACTTTTTTGGTCAAGACACATTCTTACTAATTGGTGGAGCACTACATCGAGGAAATCTTTTAGAAAACGCTAAAGGATTAAGAAACTTTGTTGATACCTTAGAGAATTAAGCGTTTAAAACTGTTGGATCAAAGTAAGCATGTACGGACTCAAATTTTCCATCTCTTACCTTAATAACATTTACCCCAGGAATATTAAAAACATTTCCATTTTTATCAGTTAAAGTTGCATACCATTCCAAACAACTTTCATCACCATTTCTAACTTCGTGCAAAATCTCAACTTTTAAACCAGGAAATGCTTCACCAGATGAATCATAAAAAGTACTAATTTGATCATGTCCTACAAGTTTTTGTCCTGGTGGGCAAAAAGTTGCATCTGGGTGGTAGTGCTCTAAAACAGCTTTTGTGTCTCTAGCGCATTCTGCCTTCCAATATGACTCAGCAATTTCTCTAGGTGTTTTCATATTTTCCTTATTTCGTTGCTGTTTTCTGCATTATTTCTGCAGCTTCTTTGGCAAGGATTGCCCATGATTTAGCCTGATTTCTTTCTTTTGTGGTTTTTCTGGCAACCTGCAGCACTGCTCTTGCCGCACCCTCACGCACATTTGGCTCAAGGGTTTCAATGTCAGAAGTTTTGGCAAGACCCACAATTCTTCTAGCCATCTTTGCTCCTGCATAACCCAAAGTATCTGCCCTCCAGGTCTTGATTAATTCTTCCAAAAGTTGGTCAGTGAAAACTCTCTTATCAACTCTTGATGGCCAAAGTTTTCTGAATTCTTTTTCAAATTCAACCCAAGTTTGTTCGGCAAGACTTAGCGCCCAGTGCATTTGATCAATATTTCCTAATGCACAAGCTCTTGCCGCTGCAATTGTGTAATTTGCAACTAATGCACCTAAATCAAAACCGATCGGTCCATAAAATGAGAATTCTGAATCAATTGCTTTCACACTTACCGCCACTTTTTTATCTTCACACTTAATCATGGCTGAGCCGGTGTGAAGATCACCGTGAATTAGAGATTCTGCTGCAGTCATAAATTTGTATTTCAATAAACCAATTTCATTAACCATCTCTTTATCATTAGCAAGCTCTTGAGCATCTTTTTCATTGCTTTGCAGAACTGAGTTTCTCCCATTTTCAAAATAAGGTTCGGTGAAAACTAAATCTTCGGTAATCAGACAAAGACCTGGATTTATAGCACGAGCAACTTCTAACTTGTGCTGTTCTTGTCCTAAGCCAAAAATAGATGTTCCAAAAGCAGTTTTTGCAACATATTTACCAAGAGGTCCTGCAACGCCATCAAATCTTAAACCTGAATTTAGTGCGCCTCGCCAAACAACATGATCTGATAAATCTTCCATGGCGATAATAAATCTATCTGCGTCATAGTCATAAATCTCTGGAACAAGATCTTTTGCAAATTTTGAATGAATAATTGTTGTTTCTGCTTCAATGCGCGCCCTAGAAGGAGTCATGGGCCAATCTGGTCCAACCAAACGAACATAAGGTAGCGCTTGTTTTAAAACAATTCCTTTACCTGCGGAATCTTTCATGATGAAAACAAGGTTTAGGTTTCCATCACCAACTTCTTTAAACTCAACAAGATTATTTGCATCAATTAAATTCGCAAAAACTTTCTTGCTAGAAAGATAGTTAGTGATGTTGTCTTTTGTTAAGAATTCGTACTGGTCAGCCATTTTCTATCCCTACACCGCTGGAACAAATCTAGACTTTCGTCTAGAAAGTGTAAAGGAGAATATCAAGGCAGTTAATAACACAAGACCTTTGACCACATCTTGGGCGTAGTAAGGAAAGCCTTTGATTGTGAGTCCGGTGATAACAATTCCAATTAATACTGCACCAAGAATTGTTCCCCAAGCATTTGGTCTGGCCATTCCTAATACTGAAGTTCCTACTAAGGACACTGCTACAGCATCAAGTAGTAGTGAATTTCCAGCACTGATGTCACCTTGTCCAATTCGTGAAGAAAGGATTAGTCCACCAATGGATGCAAAAACTCCAGATAACACATAAGCAAGTGCGCGATATCTTTGAACTTTTACTCCAGCTAATCTTGCTGCTTCTGGATTAGAGCCAATTGCATACATAACTCTGCCCCATCTTGTGCGAGTTAAAAAGATCCAAACCACAAATGCAAGAAAGAAAAATATTGCTACTGGTAATGGAACTGGTCCAAGGTAGGCGCGATCAATTAACAAGAAGCCTTCGGTGAATCTTCCTGGGGCAACGCTTCCATCTCTTAAAATCAAACCGGAAGAAACTGATTGACCATCAACTGGCACAAGTTTTAATCCCATGATGGTAAACATCGTGCCAAGGGTTGCCAACAAGTCTGGAATTTTCAAAACCACGATGAGAAAAGCATTAAATAAACCAACTAATACTCCACCTAACAGCACAACAATTAAAGCTACTGGACCAGTTTGGGCATAAATAACCATGGTCATTGCTGAAAGTGTTACAGATAATCCAGCAGTTGCTCCCACTGAAAGATCAAGTCCACCGACCACCATTGTCAAAGTGACACCTAAACCAGTGATTGCTACAACGGAAGTAAATTTCAGCATTGAAAATAATGTGTTTTGCATTCTAAAAGAAGGCTCTGTGGAAGCAAACCAAACAAATAGAATTAACGTCACCAGAATGAAACCGTATTTGACAATGAAGTCTCTTAGGTCAAATCCTGTTGTTGCGGTTGTTTTACCGATACTCATTTCAAGCTACCTCCGACATTTTGTTGACTATTTTTTCTTTTGATGTTTCTCCTGCGTTTACATCCATTACTACTTTTCCTTCGACAAGGACAATGATTCGATCTGCCACATCTAATATCTCGTCAACATCAGATGCTAAAACTAGAACAGCAACATCGGTTGCTGCTAAATCTCTTACTCTCTTTGAGATATCTCTTCTTGCTCCGATATCTACCCCTCTAAAAGGTTCATCCAGAATCATCATTTTTGGTTTTGATTGCAACCATCTTCCTACAACTACTTTTTGTTGGTTTCCCCCTGAAAGTGAGTCAACAACAGCTTCATGTGAAGTTGTCACCACTTTTAAATCATCGACTAATTGCTTTCCCCTAAGTGATTCAGAAACTTTTTTAATCATTCCTTTAACTGAGAATTCGCCCATAAATGGCAAAGTGGCAGTGTGGGAAATCGTCCAGTTAGGAATCATTGATTCAGCGGCGCGATCTTCTGGCACCAAGTAAATATCATTGCTGACAGCATCTGAAGGATGACTTGGTTTGTAATTTTTCCCATTAAAGCTCATAGTTCCTGAAATCAATTTATCTGCACCATAAATTACTTTGGCTAATTCTGTTTTTCCTGCACCTAATAGTCCAATGATTCCTGTTACTTGTTTACGATTTATTCCCAAATCAAACGCAGAAGATTCTTTAAAGAGTTTTACACCATCTAATTTAAGTGCAACTTCGTTACTTTGAACGTACTCAAAATTATTTCTTTGTCCTAATTCTTGTTGCCCTAGCATTTCTTTAAGTGCAAGATCCCATGAGAATGGTGAGTTTTGTTCGTTTCTCATTTTGCCATCTCTTATAACAACTAGTTTTTTAGCTAATTGTTCAATTTCACTTAATTTGTGTGAAACATAAAGAATTGCAATTCCTTGTGATTCAAGATTCTTAATGAATTTAAATAAGTTTTGACTTTCTGCATTTGATAAAGCAGATGTAGGTTCATCTAAAATTAATAGCTTAGGCGAGCGAGAAAGTGCTCTGGCTAATATGAGCATTTGTTGCTCAGCAATACCTAATTCATAAACGTCATTTCTCAGTTTGGATTTACTCCATTTTAAATCAAGTGCTGAAGCAATTTTTTCTGCTTCGTTAACAATTGTTTTTAGAGAAACAGTTCTCGAAATATCACCTGACACGATTCTTTCAAATAACAAGTTTTCTGCCACAGTTAATCCAGGAATGACTCCTTCATCAATTCTTTGATGAACGGTTTCAATGCCTGCTGCTTTGGCAGTAGTTGGCGAGTCAATAGTTACAGCTTTTCCATCAATCAATATTTCCCCGGTAAAGGATGAATAAACTCCGGACAATATTTTTATTAATGTGGACTTACCTGCACCGTTAGCTCCTAACAATGCTGTGGTTTGTCCTTTGTCGATTGTTAAATCCACTCCGCTTAACACTTGGTTTGTGCCAAATGCCATGGAAATGTTTCTAACCTCAACAGCTGAAACCATTAACTCGCCTCCGTCTACTAATTAATTAGAACTGAACTGCAGGAATCCAGTCAGCGCCGCTGACTTCTGCAAGGTTCAATTCTGGCAACTTGGCACGCAAGTCAACCATGTTCTTAACTGCATTGTCCTTTAGGAACTGTGCGGTAATTAGAACACCTGGGAAGTCAACTGATTTAACTCCCAATTGGCCTGCGATTTCAAGAGCCATGTTTCTTACAACTGCTGCACCGATCGCGTTTGGATCAGTACCTGCTGTTGCTACCCATGGTGAGCCTTCTTTTGTCATGATTTCAATGTCAGCATTTGAAATATCAATTCCGTATGCCTTGATTGAAGCTTGAAGGTTGTTTGATTCAATTCCTGAAACAGTACCCTTAGTTAGTTCATCGTAAGGAGCAAAAATACCCACTACGTCTGGACTCTTCTTAAGTGCTGCGTCAACTAATTGTGCGTTGTCAGTTGCAACTGAGTTGGTGAATTTACCAACGAAGAAGGACTGGGACCAATTGTTAGCTTTAACAATTGCTTCCCATACAACGTGACGACGATCCAAAGGTGCGATACCTAATACGTTTACGTATCCAACTTTGACATCTTTACCAAGATCTAGTGCCATTTGATCTAGCACTGCTTGTGCAAGTGATGCATCGCTTTGTTGTGTTGTAACAGCATTTGGTGCACATTCAGCGGTTGCAACGTCGTACACAACAACAGGGATTCCTGCGTCAAGTGCTTTGTTGATCAATGGACACATGGTGTCTGCTTGACCGTGGTCAACAATAATTCCAGCTACGCCAGAACCAATTGCTGTTTCCATGTCAGTTGCTTGTTTAGCATTGTCAGCTTGGGCGTCATAGATTTGAACTTCAAATCCGATTGCTTCAGCTTGCTTGTTAGCTCCGTTTGTCCATTGTTGGAAGTAATCACCGGCACCGCTGTTTTGCACGATGGCGATTTTTACTGGACCAGCATCAAATGGTGCTGGCTTTGTTCCGGTTGCTTCTGCAACTGTTCCTTCGTCTGCACCTGTAGCGGTATCGCTAGTTCCTTGGGAACATGCAGCAAGAAGCAACGCAGCAACAACTGTAATTCCAGCTAATGCTTTGTTCTTAATCATTCTTTCTCCTTCTTTTTACAAGTGAATTACTTAACTCACTTGCTCTTACTCATTTCCGTTTATCGCGGAAACGCAGCAGCCACCCCGCCGTCGACGGCGATGACCGAGCCTGTGGTTCTGGCGGATTCGTCAGACAAAAGAAAAGCAGTGGTATTTGCTACATCTTTAGAAGTAACATGCGATTTCAAAATATTTCTTTGCGCATAAAAGTCTTCTAATTCATCGGGTTTAACACCGTGAGCTTTTGCTCTCTCTTCTCTGATTCCTCCTTCCCAGAGTTTGCTGTTATCAAAAATTGCGTCAGGATTTATGGCATTTGCTCTAATTTGATTTGCGCCACCTTCAAGGGCTGCAATTCTCATCAGTTGCAACATTCCTGCTTTGCTAACTGAATATCCACCAAATCCTGCACCTGGGGCAAAAGCATTTTTACTTGCTATATAAACAAGGGAGCCACCAGAGTTTTGAGTTCTCATAGCGTTCATTGCTGCTTTTGTCATCAAAAAGGCACTAGTTAAGTTGACTGCTAATCCTTTGTTCCATTTATCAATTGTTAAATCCTTTAATTGATCTGTCACTGCAATTCCGGCACTAAAAACTACTCCATCTAATCCACCATAAGTTTTAATCGCTTGATCAACTGTTTTGTTCACAACTTTTTCATCAGATTGATCTCCTGAAATAAGTTCTGGTTTTAAGCCTTTTATGTCTTTAATTTTGTCTGCTACAGAATTCAAGGCATTTTCATCCAGATCAGCTAAAACCAAACTTGCTCCCTGTTTGGCTAGTTCCAGGGAAATTCCTAGGCCTATGCCACTTGCAGCACCTGTGACAACAAAAACGTTTCCAGCAAATTTCTTGGGTGCTGGTTTGCTAGCTAATTTGTAAAGCTCCATTGGCCAGTAATCAAAACCAAAAATTTCAGCATCCGGTAATCCTTCAACGTTGCCAAATGAATCTTTAGCCATTGAAGCAACCTTGTGGGTGTGGAAGGAAATATCTGCATACATTTTGCATTCGGTTAAAGAATGGCCAGTAGTTATTGCACCAAGATCGGGAACTAATACCACTCTTGGATCTGAATCATGAATTGAATAACCAGGAGTCAAAAGATTTTTATTTGCTTCAAAATAAGATTCGTACTTCTTGGCATAATCATCTATTGATTTAATTGATTTATCTTTATCCTTTGGTTGAGTTAAAACTGCAGACCAAGGTTTAATTCTCAACATGTGATCAGCACTAGAAACACCAGCACTCAAAATTTCTTCAACATCTTTTCTGCTTGATATTTCTTTCAAACGAGTATCAAGACTTAAAATCTTTTTCCCTTTTTTGTTGAGTCTGCCTCTAATTTGAAGCAATAAATTCTTATATTCTTCATCGCTATAATCAGTGTGTTGAAAAATTGACTCAGGTCTTTTTGATAGTGAGCCAAGATATTTCTCTACTTTGTTTATTACATCAAGATTTTTTTGCTTACATTCATCACTGTCATCTGACCACACGATTAAACCGTGATGGGCAAGAATAATTCCTTCAGCATCTTTTAGAAATGAAGCTTGTTTGCTTAATTCAAAACCTGGTCTAATCCAATCAACGTAGGCAAAGTTTTCACCTAAAGCTTCCTTAACTGCCTTTTCGCCATTTTTATGATTAGTCAAAGCACAGATTGCATCAGCGTGCACATGATCAATATGTCTAAATGGCAAGAATGCGTGCAAAAGGGTTTCAATTGATGGTCTTCTACTTGCAGGATCAACCAATGCTCTGCTTACTAAATCAGTCATTTCCTCATCAGATAATTTGTCAAAGTTAAGTATTTGAAGTAACTCATCCATGTATAGAGCTGGGTAATCAACTGCTTCGGCGTTCATCATGTCGGCCCCGGAGCCTTTAACCCATAAAACTTTTTTACTTCTATTGAAATGATCAACAATTTCACCTTTTGCAGAAGTGTTTCCTCCGCCATAAACAACAAATTCTTGGTTTGCTCCTAAGAATTTAGATCTTTCAACTAAATCCTTTAAAGGTGTTGGAATATTTGTCATCTAGGCATTCGCTAACTTTGAGCCAGGTGTTATTCCGTTTGATATTTCATAAACGCCTTTTTCAGTAACTAGTGCTGAAATTAATTCAGCAGGGGTAACATCGAATGCAGGATTTAAACCTTTTGATTTAAGAGGTGAAATTCTTTGTCCATTTAAACTTAAAATTTCATTTTCATCGCGATATTCAATTTCGATATCAGCACCAGTTAGTGTGGCAACATCAACAGTTGATTCAGGTGCTACAACAACAAAAGGGATTCCTGCATATTTACAAGCCAATGCAACTGCAAAAGAACCAATTTTGTTTGCTGTGTCACCATTTGCTGCAACTCGATCTGCCCCAATTAAGGCAACATCAACTTCACCGCGAGCAATAATGCTCGTAGCAGCACCATCTGCAATTACAAAATGTTCAATATTGTCATGAGCTAATTCCCAAGCAGTTAGTCTTCCACCTTGTAACAATGGTCTTGTTTCATCAGCAAAAACATGTTTTAGAATTCCGCGTGAATTCATTTCTCTGATTACTCCAAGTGCTGTTCCCCAAGTTGTTGTTGCTAAAGATCCGGTGTTGCAATGTGTAAGGGCACGGATTGGTCTGTTTTTTACTTTGGATTCAATCCAGCTAGAACCAAATTTACCCATTTGTCTATTGCCTGCTTCATCTTCTGCGGCAATTTGATTTGCTTTGGCAAGTACTTCGTCAATGCCTTGTTCGACAAATGGTAAAACTTTGTCAACTCCCCAAGCTAAATTGACTGCTGTTGGTCTGGCATTTCTAATTCTTAAGAATTCTTCATTTCTTTTTTCATTACTCCATTTTTCTTTCACTGCTTGTCGCATTGCAATAACAATTCCCCACGCACCAGCTGCACCTAGTGCAGGTGCTCCACGCACGGCTAGTTTTTTAATTGCCTCTACTAATTGGTCCACTGTTTCTATGTTTAAGTTGATTTCTTGTTGCGGTAATTTTGTTTGGTCGATTAGGACAAGTCCGTCACTTACCCACGAGATTGCTCGAATTTCACTCACTTGACACCCTTTAATTGTTAGTCAATAGTTGTCCTACAACTAGTGGATAATAGCCTCTTAGATATTCTCGAGAATGTCAACTCCTCTGGACAAAGCGTTATTGAAAAGAAATGAAGGCCTAGCGTGAACACTTCAGGTGAGCAGTTTGGCGGTCGAGCCAGCCTGACTCGTCGAATCAGCGACGATATTCGAAGAAGAATCCTGGCCAAAGAATGGGCACCTGGGGAAAAGATCCACAGCGAATCTGAGCTCTCTACTACTTACAAAGTTTCCCGGGTAACTGTTCGAACCGCTTTGAAAACTTTGGAATATCAAGGACTAGTTGACATTCGTCATGGTTCTGGAACTTATGTAAATGATTTTGGTAGAGCTATTCCAACAGGTTTAAATGAACTTCGCTCCATGTCTGAAACTATTAGTGAACTTGGTTATGAACCAGGTATGGAATACAAGATCGCTGATATTAGACCTGCCACAGATTTAGAAATAGAAAAGTTACAACTAGATTCACCTGACTCAGTTCTTTATTTAGAAAGAGCAGTGTTAGCAGATGGTAAAGCTGTAGCTTTTTCTTACGACACAATAAATATCAGTTCACTTCCCGAAGATGTAGTTGAAGAAATGAAAAAAGGAAGTGTTTTTGCATCTCTTGACACAATTAATTCCAGACCAATTAGAGCTCTTGCTGAAGTTGATGCAGTAATTGATAAAAGTATTGGTTGGGGATCACAAAGACCAGAGGATGATTTATTTCTTTTACTGCAACAAGTTCATTACGCAGGAGATGGTGAACCATTAATGTACAGTAGAACTTACTTCATGAAAGGCCGTTTTCAGTTTCTAATCTTAAGGACAAGATAAAATGAAATTAAAATCAATAATTCTTTCAGCAATATTGTTTTCTCTTTTTGTTTCTCCAGCGCAAGCTCACACCGAACTAATTTCAGTAGACCCTGCTTCTGAAACTGCAATGCTTACCTATCCTGTCGAAATCAAATTAACTTTTGGAGAAGCAATTATTGCTGATGCAACTTTTGCATCTATTACTTCAGAATCAGGTTCAGTTGAGGCAACCCTAAGAGTTGAAGCAGCAAATGTTTATATTTCAATACCATCAGATTTAGTCGCCCCTGAAATAACTATTGCTTGGAAAACTGCAGCTTCTGATGGTCACCCACTAGATGGTGAAATCAAGTATTTTCTAGCTCAAGCAAAGGCAGAACCAGCAGCAAGTCCAACTGAGGAAATAGTTGAAGAAGAAGTAGTTGCTATTAGTGCTCCAATTGAACCAAACTCAACAAATATTAGTTGGCTGCAATGGTTGTCCCTTGGTGCTTCCATTGGTATTGCAATCACATTTTTCTTAAAAATGCGTAAAAAATAAGAGACGTTCAAATTTCTTGAACGTCTCTTAAGTTATTTTCTAATATTTAGTGACTATGTCCGCCCGCGCCGTGGCTATGGCCGTGACCTTTTTCTTCTTGGTCGGCTTTCTTTTCCACAATCAAAACATCAGTAGTCAAAAGCATTGCTGCAATTGATGCTGCGTTTTGTAGCGCAGATCTTGTAACTTTCACAGGATCAACAATTCCAGCTTTTAACAAATTACCGAATTCACCAGTTGCAGCGTTGTAGCCTTCACCGGTTTTCATTTCAGCAACTTTTGCTGTCACAACGTAACCTTCAGCACCTGCGTTTTGTGCAATCCAACGCAATGGTTCAACAGCTGCGATGCGAATAATTTCAACACCTGCTGCTTCATCACCAGTTTTGTTTAATTTATCTTTCAAAACTGATACTGCTTGAGTTAATGCAGATCCTCCACCGGCCACAATTCCTTCTTCAATTGCAGCACGTGTTGCAGAAATTGCATCTTCTACACGAAACTTAGTTTCTTTTAATTCAACTTCAGTTGCGCCACCTACTTGAATAACAGCAACACCACCTGAAATTTTTGCAAGGCGTTCTTGAAGTTTTTCTTTGTCCCATGATGAATCACTTCGTTCCATTTCGGCACGAATTTGTGCAACACGAGCTTCAACTGCTTTTTTGTCGCCTGCTCCACCAATAACTGTGGTGTTGTCTTTTGTGACAACCACACGTTTGGCTTTACCTAATACTTCTAGACCAACTTGATCAAGTTTCAAACCAACTTCTGGTGAAACAACTTGAGCTGCAGTCAAAATTGCTAGATCTTCCAGCATTGCTTTACGGCGATCACCAAATGCAGGCGCTTTAACTGCAACTGAGGTGAAAGTGCCTTTAATTTTGTTGACGATCATGGCACTCAAAGCATCGCCTTCAACATCTTCAGCGATAACAATTAGTGGCTTTCCTGCTTGGACAACTTTTTCCATCAAGGGAAGCAGTTCATTAATTGAGGCAATTTTGTTTTGTACTAGTAGTACAAAAACATCTTCCAAAACTGTTTCCATGCGTTCAGCATCAGTCACAAAATATGGAGAGATATAGCCTTTATCAAATTGCATACCTTCGGTGTATTCAAGTGCTACATCCATAGTTGAAGATTCTTCAACCGTGATCACACCGTCGCGTCCTACTTTGTCGAAAGCTTGAGCGATTAAATCACCAAGTTTTGGATCTTGGGCAGAAATTGTGGCAACCTGTGCAATTTCTTCTTTGCCATTAACTGGTTTTGCTAAGCGATGTAGTTCTTCAGTAACGGCTGCAACTGCAGCATCAATACCACGTTTGATACCCATTGGGTTTGCTCCAGCTGCAACTTGGCGTAAGCCTTCATGCACCATAGCTTGAGCTAAAACGGTTGCAGTTGTTGTTCCATCTCCTGCAATATCGTTTGTTTTTGTGGCAACTTCTTTTACAAGTTGGGCACCTAAGTTTTCAAATGCATCTTCTAATTCGATTTCTTTGGCAATAGTTACACCGTCATTAGTGATTGTTGGTGCACCCCATTTTTTACCAATTACAACGTTACGACCCTTTGGTCCAAGTGTTACTCGAACAGTGTTGGCTAAAATGTCAACGCCGTTTTCTAATTTGTGACGGGCTTCTTGATTGAAGTCCAGAATCTTTGCCATTTGTTTTTATTTCCTCTTCAGCTAATTAACTTTTGATTTGCTCCGAAAAATTTGTTTCTCGGAGCAAATTTATGATTTTGGGTTTCTTATTTTGAAACGACTGCAAGAACATCGCGTGCTGACAACAACAAATAGTCTTTGCCGTCGTAGGTAACTTCAGTTCCGCCGTATTTTGAGAAAATTACGGTGTCACCAGTTTTGATATCCATTGGTATGCGCTTTTCGCCGTCTTCATCAAAACGACCTGGACCAACTGCAATAACTTTTCCTTCTTGTGGTTTTTCTTTTGCAGTGTCAGGAATTACTAAGCCTGACGCAGTTTTTGTTTCAGCGTCTAGTACTTCAACGAGGATTCGATCCTCGAGTGGTTTAATTTGGACCGCCACGGTCTACTCCCCTTCATGGGATTTTCTTAATCGGAATGGTTTCTTGCCCAACTTCTTAAAAAGCCAGGAAAGACTTAAGCCCTAACTTACCAAGGCCTTAGCACTCTCTCAAGTTGAGTGCCAGCATCTGCTTATTTGCTGGGGGAATTAGGAAGCTTTGACCTGCGTGATGGGAAGGATTGGATCGACTTCAAAGTTGAGTTCACTTGGCTCAATTCCTGCACTAAACAAATGTGAACCTAAAGCTGCCACCATCGCACCGTTATCTGTGCAAAGTCCTGGGCGAGGAATTCTTATTGTTACTCCAACTTTTTCAGCTTCACTAATAGCCATGCTTCTTAATCTTGAATTAGCAGCAACTCCGCCACCAATAACAACTGTATTAATTCCTGTTTGTTTTGCAGCTAACAAAGTTTTCTTAACTAAAACTTCTACAACTGCTTCTTGAAATGATGCGGCCACATCAGAGACTGGCACGGCTACCCCAGTTTTTTCCCAAGCTTGCACCCATCTTGCGACAGCTGTTTTTAAACCAGAGAAAGAAAAATCAAAGGTGTGATTTATTAGATCATCTTTGCTCATTAATCCTTTTGGAAATTCAATTGCTAATGCGTTTCCTTCTTGAGCAGCTTTATCAATCCAAGGTCCACCCGGGAATGGTAAACCTAAAACTCGTGCGACCTTGTCAAAAGCTTCACCTGCTGCATCATCGAGTGTTTTACCTAAAGATTCAATTTCATAGTTGATGTTATTTACTTTCAATAATGATGAATGACCACCACTTACTAATAGTGCCAAAGTAGGTTCAGGAAGTTTTCCATTTTCTAAAGTGTCAACTGCAACATGGGAAGCTAGATGATTAACACCATAAACAGGTTTGTTAAGTGCAACACCTAAAGCTTTTGCTGCTGCAACACCAACAACTAAAGCACCTGCTAAACCTGGGCCACTAGTAACTGCTATGGCATCTATTTGATTTAAATTAATTCCTGCTGCAGCAACAGATTTTTTTATGGTAGGAATCATGGCTTCGACATGGGCTCGTGATGCAACTTCGGGAACTACTCCTCCAAAACGTGCATGTTCTTCAACCGAAGATGCCAAAGTGTCAGCTAGAAGTTCTGTGCCTCGAACTATTCCAATTCCTGTTTCATCACAAGAAGTTTCAATTCCTAAAATCAGGGGATTTGTCATTTACTTCTCAAATCTAATTGCATAATTACTGCATCAGTTCCATTTGGATAATAATTAGATCTTTTGGCAATTTGTTCAAACTTTCTTGATAAATACAAGGAGATTGCTGGTTTGTTATCGGCCACCACTTCAAGAAAGACTCGGTTGGATTTATGTTCTTTTACTTTTTCTAACAACGCGTCAAGTAGTTGTTTGCCGTAACCTTTTTTTTGATATTCAGGTTTTATCACCATTGTTTGAATATCGGCATCTACCCCATTGAATGCAACTCCCCCGAATCCAACAATTTCCTTTTTTTCATCAACTAAAGCCAAGTAGTAACGGTTTCGTTGAGTTAGCTCTGACCAAAATGTTGCTAAAGACCAAGCTGTGGCATTAAAAGCTGACTTATCTATTTCATGAGCTTTTGCTACATGCCACCAAGAAAATTCTGTGAGGTTTAAACTCATGCGCGCTCTGCCAAAGTTAAAGCATCTGGTCTACGCAAATACAAAGGGATGGGAGGAAGTAAGACTTGGCTTGGTAGAGCCACAATTGAGCCATCACCTTTGGCTGAATCGGTAGCAAAAGATTTAATTTCAATTCCTTTTTCAGTTCTATTCATTGCCTCAATCGCAACATTGGCTAATGAAACCGGATCTAATGCTTTATTTAAAAGCTGTACTCCAGTATTTGGAACATCTTCTAATTTAGAAACTTTGGGTGATGAAGTTCTTTTGATTCCTTGATATTTTGTCCAATAAACTTCTTTACGTCTGGCATCGGTTATGACTGTGACATCTTTATTAGGGTTTTGTAGAGCATATTCAAATGCAACTGCATCATGGCTACATACTCCAAAGACAGGAATATTTAATGCATAACTAATACTTTGGGCACTTACAATTCCCACTCTTAAACCTGTAAATGGTCCAGGACCAATTCCACAAACAACTCCGCCCAACTCTTGCATCATCAAACCTGATTCTTTAATTACTTTTTGGATTAGTTCGGAACAGTATTCGGCGTGACGTAGTGCATCATCTTTAACCGCAACTACTGCTGGTTTGCCAAACTGTAATAGTGCTACTGCAATTCTGTTGGTAGAAGTATCAATTGCTAAAAGATTTGTTGGGCCTTTCATGAAAGGGCCTTAATGATCGAATCTGAAGCAGAAATATCAAAATCTCTTTTGAACTCATCATTTAAATCGTGATCAATTTTGATGTGAATTGGTTCAGCTACTAAATCATTCACTAAACCTTTTCCCCATTCCACAACTAAAATTGCTTTTTCAATATTTGTAACCAAATCGAGATGAGAAATTTCGGCCAAGGTATTCAATCTATATGCATCAACGTGGACTAAATCAGGCCCACTAGATAACGATTTATGTTCTCTGGCAATCACAAAAGTTGGACTAGTGACATCACCTTTAATCTTTAATGCACTTGCTATTCCTTGGGTAAAAGTAGTTTTTCCTGCTCCTAGTTCTCCATCTAGAAGAACACAATCTCCGGCCTTTAATAATTTGCCAAGTTTGGCACCTAAGGCTTTGGTTTCAGCAGAATTTGAGGTACTAATTTTTATATTCATGGCTTAGAAATTAAATTTCGTTTAAATATATGCGAGGAACTCTTGGTCCAAGTCTGGTAACAATTTCATATCCAATACTTTGAGATGCTTTGGCCCACTCTTCAACATCTGGTTCATTCTTTGCAGGATCCCCAAATAAAATAACTTCATCACCAGTTGAAAAATCTAAATCACCAATATCAATAACAAATTGATCCATACAAACTCTTCCAGCAACACTAAACTTTTTACCCTTCGCCATAACTGGTCCTTTGTTGCCAGCAATTCTAGGAATTCCATCTGCATAGCCAAGTGGAATTAATGCGATTCTCGTGTCAGTTTTTGTAACATATTCTGCGCCATAAGAAATACCGTGACCTGCTGGAACTTTTTTAACAACAACAGCTTGGGCTTTCAAAGCCATCGCGGGTCTTAAACCAAATTCGCTAGCTTTCCCAACTTCACCACCTGGTGTTATTCCATAAACTGCAATTCCAGGTCTTACTAAATCAAAATGAGCATTAGGTGCCGTTAATGTTGCAGCACTGTTTGCTGCATGTTTCATTAAGTTTTTAAATCCTCTTGACTCAACATATTTAAAGGATTCATCTAAAACTTCAAGTTGTTTAGCAATTGTGGGACTACTTGGTGCATCAGCTAGTGCAAAATGTGTCCACACTGCAACAACTTCAACTAATCCTGATGCCTTTGCCTCTTCTAACAAATTTGTTAAGTCAGCTAAATCATTGGGCATGACACCATTTCGACCTAAACCTGTGTCAACTTTGATATGAACCTGAGCAGTTTTTCCAGTTACTTTTGCAGCATTAATAACTGCTGAAGCATTTTCAATGGATGAAACAGAAAGATCAATTCCTAATTCAACGCATTCTTGCCACTTGTCTTGATTTGAACCTAACCAGGTTAAAATTCTTCCCTTGTCACCTGATTTTCTTAATTCAATTGCTTCTTCTAAAAGAGCTGTTCCCAACCAAGTTGCTCCCCCTTGACGGGCTGCTTTTGAAACAGGAATTAATCCATGACCATAAGCATCTGCTTTAACAACAGCCATTACTTCTGAATTTCGTGCTAAATCGCATAAGACTTTGACGTTGTCTCTAATTGCAGCAAGATCAATATATGCACCACGCAGATTGCTCATTATTAATTCATTTCTTATAGCTAGATTTATTGCTTTTCAGCAATAACAAAGGCTGTAGCGATATTTCCATCGTGGGATAAAGATAAATGCCAATGGGTTATTCCTTGACGTTTTGCTTCATTTGCAACTGTGCCAGATATTTCTAAATAAGGTTTGCCGCGTTCACCAATTAATATTTCACAATCTTGCCAACTTAAACCTGCAGGAGCACCAAGTGCTTTGGCTACTGCTTCTTTTGCTGCAAAACGTGCTGCTAAAGAAACTGCATTTTCACCTTTACCACCAGGAGTGTTTAATTCCTTTTCGGTAAATAAACGATTATTTAAACCAGGTGTTCTAATTAAAGAACCTTGAAAACGTGGAGTATCAACTACGTCCACACCAATACCAATGATCATGAGAAATTAATTCCTTCTATTCAACTGTTACTGATTTAGCCAGATTACGGGGTTGGTCAACATCGTGGCCTTTCAGTGTGGCCAATGCGCAGGAAAATACTTGTAAAGGAACTGTGGCAACCAGTGGTTGCAACAAACTACTGGTCTGAGGAATTCTGATGATGTGATCAGCAAATTCAACAATAGAGTCATCGCCTTCTTCAACAATCAAAATTGTTCGAGCACCTCGTGCTCTTACTTCTTGAATGTTGGAAACCACTTTTTCGTGTAATTCTTTTTCAAGTCTGACACTTGGCACAATTACCACCACTGGAATGCCATCTTCAATCAATGCAATTGGACCATGCTTTAATTCCCCAGCAGCAAATCCTTCAGCGTGCATGTATGCAAGTTCCTTTAATTTCAAAGCACCTTCCAGAGCAACTGGAAAACCAACGTGTCGACCAATAAATAGCACACTTTGTGCGTTCATATATTTCTTTGCTAATTCTTTAACTGCATCTGTTGTGTCAAGAACCACATCAATTTGGTGGGAAATGTTTGCTAATTCATTCATTACTTGCTTAATTTCAGCTGTTGGCTTATCAAGTCTTAATTCTGCAAAATACAAAGAAAGTAATTCAACTGCAACTACTTGAGTTAAGAATGCTTTTGTTGAAGCAACAGCAATTTCTGGTCCACCACGTGTATACAAAACTGCATCTGATTCTCTAGGAATAGTTGCACCTTGTGTATTACAAATTGCCAAAACTCTGGCGCCTTGTGACTTAGCGTGTCTAATTGCCATCAAAGTGTCCATAGTTTCTCCACTTTGAGAAATTGCCACAACTAAAGTTCTTTGATTTAAAATTGGGTCACGGTATCTAAATTCACTTGCTAATTCAACTTCGCAAGGAATTCTTGACCAACGCTCCATCGCATATTTGCCAATCATGCCTGAATGAAAAGCAGTACCGCATGCCACGAAAACAATTTTTTCAACATTGGCAATTTCACCAATTGAAAGAGTCATCTCTTCTAGGACTAATTTGCCATTTTCAGACAATCTGCCAACTAAAGTTTCGGCAACTGCTTTTGGTTGCTCAAAAATTTCTTTCAACATGAATAAATCAAAGCCACCTTTTTCTGCAGCTTTGGCATCCCAATCAACTACAAATTCTTTTGTTACTGCAGGTTTGCCATCAAAATCAGTAATTGTGACTTTGTCACGTCTAAGTTCCACAACTTGATCTTGACCTAATTCAATAGCATTTTTTGTATGTGAAATAAAAGCGGCAACATCAGATGCTAAGAAGTTTTCACCATTTCCTCTTCCTACAACTAGGGGTGAGTTTCTTCTAGCGCCAACAACAACATCTGGTTGTTGTGCATGAACTGCAACTAGTGTGAAAGCACCGCGAAGTTTTCTTACAACTCTTCGCATACTTTCTGCTAAATCATTATTTGATTTTGGGTATTCAAAATTTAGTAAATGTGCCACAACTTCAGTATCGGTGTCACTACTTAACTTGACTCCTGCTTTTTGTAGCTCTGCTCTTAGTTCTGAAAAGTTTTCAATAATTCCGTTATGAATAACTGCGATTTCATTTGAAACATCTGTGTGAGGATGAGCATTGGCATCATTTGGAATTCCATGTGTTGCCCAACGAGTGTGACCTATAGCAATAGTGGAATCTGGAAGTGGATCATTTCCTAAAAGTGTTTCAAGATTAGTTAACTTACCGGCTTTTTTTCTTACATCTAATTTTTTGTTATTAACAACAGCAACACCAGCAGAGTCATATCCGCGATATTCAAGTCGACGAAGCCCCTCGACAACTACGCTAAGGGCTTGCTTATTTCCTACGTAACCAACAATTCCACACATTGTGTTAATAGCCTACGCGAAAGAGTATTTGGCCTAGGCTTCAACTTATGCTCATCCTCTTACCGCCCAGCGAAGGCAAGAACTCTGTTCAAAAGGGCAAACCGGTCTTGCTGACTTCTCTTTCCTTTGGCAAAGATCTCAATGCCACCAGAAAGAAAACACTGGCAGCCTTAGGTACAAAGATTTCGAAATCACCGTGTGCAAAAGCAGTTGAAGTTTATTCAGGAGTTTTGTACAAGGCACTTGATTATGAAAATCTAAATTCTGCAAGTAAAAAGCGAGCTGATAAAAATATTGTTATTATTTCTGCTTTATTTGGAGCCCTTCGTTTAAATGATTTAATTCCTACCTACAAACTTGATATGGCAAAATCCTTACCTAAATTAGGATCATTAAATTCTCTGTGGAAACCAGTGGTTACTAAAGCACTTGATTCATTAAAGGCAGATTTGATTGTGGATTGTCGCTCCTCTACTTATCAAGGAGTCTGGACATCTGAGCCAAATAAAACAGTTGGGATCAGAGTATTTACTGAGAAATCTGGGAAAAGAACAGTGGTTACTCATATGTCTAAAAAGACCAGAGGAGATGTAACAAGATTCTTGGTTACTCAAACCAAGAGCCCTAAAACTGCTCAAGAGTTACAAAAACTTGTCTCAAAAGCTTTCAAGTGTGAACTAGTCAAACCAGAACAGAAGAAAAGCTGGTTCTTAGACGTAATAGTGAAAAGTTAACAGGTTTTCTTAACAATCCCAGCAAGTAATTGAGCTATATCTTGAGCCTGTTTCATTGTTTCAGCCTCAACCATCACCCTAATCAAAGGCTCAGTTCCACTTGATCGAAGTAGCACTCTTCCTTTTTCACCTAAATCATTTTCAGCTTTTTTAACTGCCGCTACCAGTTCAGAATTATCAATTTTTGCTTTATCAACATCCGCAACGTTAATCAAAATTTGGGGAAATTTATTAACAATTCCAGCTAACTCTTTTAATGATTTCTTAGTGGAACTAACTGCATTCATTAAGTGCAAGGCAGTTAATAATCCATCTCCTGTGGTGGAGTGGTTTCTCATAATTATGTGACCAGACTGTTCCCCACCTAAGACATAATTCTTTTCTTCCATAGCTTCCAAAACGTATCTGTCTCCTACTGCTGTTTCAATCACATTTATTGATGCTGATTTCATTGCTATTTTGAATCCCAGATTTGCCATAACCGTTGAGACAACTGTGTCAGAAGAAAGATTTCCATTTAGTTTAAAGTCGTGCGCCAACAAAGCTAAAATGTGATCGCCATCAATAACGTTTCCTTCATGATCGATTGCCAAGCATCGATCAGCATCTCCATCATGAGCAATACCTAAATCGCAATTATTTTTCTTAACTGTTTCAATTAAAGATTCTAAATGTGTTGATCCGCAATTATCATTAATATTTATTCCGTTAGGTGCGTTATGAATTGCTATAACTTGGGCACCTGCTCTGGAGTACAAATCGGGTGCAACTTCACTTGCAGCACCATTTGCGCAATCAACAGCAATTTTTAATCCTTTAAGGGCTCCTGTGTTAACAGTTTCCAAAAGATGAGCTAAATATGCTTCGTAGGCATCAGCCATTTCTTTAACTCTGCCAACTTCACTGCCAGTTGGATGCGGAACAACTGTTTCTAAGTTTTTTTCAATTTCGTCTTCAACATCATCAGGAAGTTTTTTGCCATCTTTGGAAAAGAACTTAACTCCGTTGTCTGAGAACACGTTGTGGGAAGCAGATAAAACCACGCCTAAATCTGCACCGTAATATTTTGTTAAATATGCAATTGCAGGTGTTGGTAAAACACCAACTTTTAAAACATCAACACCAACTGTGGCAAGTCCAGCAATAAGTGCTGCTTCTAACATTTCACCAGATGCTCTTGGATCTCTACCAACAACGGCTTTGGCTTTACCTTTGCCATGACTTTTAGCAATAACTAATGATGCTGATTTACCAAGGGAGAAAACTAATTCTGGTGTTAAATCTTTATTGGCACTGCCTCGCACACCATCGGTGCCGAATAATCGGCCCATGAAATTAGCGCTTGCTGTATTGAGAGCGCTTACGTGCTTTCTTCAAGCCAGCTTTTTTACGTTCAATAACTCTTGGATCACGAGTTAAGAATCCTGCTTTTTTCAAAACTGGACGATTAATTTCTCTATCTACTTCATTTAACGCACGTGCAATTCCTAAGCGAAGTGCTCCTGCTTGACCACTTGAGCCACCACCCACAATGTGAGCAATTACGTCATAATTTTTTTCAATACCCAAAACTTTGAATGGATCATTAACTAATTGTTGGTGCAATTTGTTTGGGAAATAAACTGCTAATTCTTTACCGTTAACTACAAACTTGCCGTTTCCTGGAACAATTCGAACTCGAGCAATTGCTTCTTTTCTTCTACCAGTTCCTGCACTTGGACCTTGTTTACCAGTCTTTAGTGGGGCAAAAGATTTTGAAGATTCGCTGGTTACGTAATTTTCTGATTCGCTCAAGATATTTTCCTCTTAGTTGGCAATCTGCTTGATTTGTTTAATTTCGTAAGGCTTTGGATCTTGTGCAACATGTGGATGGTTTGCATCTGCATAAACTTTTAGTTTCTTAATTAGTTGGCGACCAAGTTTGTTGTGTGGAAGCATTCCTTTAACTGCAATTTCAATTGCACGTTGTGGATTTGTTTCTAATAATTTGTCATAACCAATTGAAGTTAATCCACCTGGAAATCCTGAGTAGGTAAAAGCTTTCTTTTGAACTCTCTTTGAACCTGAGAGGGCAACTTTTCCTGCATTGATAACGATTACAAAATCACCTGTGTCAACGTGAGGAGCAAAAATTGCTTTGTGTTTGCCACGAAGAATTGTGGCTGCAACAGATGCAATACGACCTAATGGAACTTCGTTGGCATCAATAATGTGCCAAGCACGAGTTACCTCAGATGCCTTTGGGCTAAAAGTTCGCACAGTTTTTCTTTTCTTTTCCGTTTGGGGCTTTTATTTCTTGATCTTGCTCGAAGTCCTAGATTACCCAACCCTTAATCCCTTGGTGGCATCGAGGGTATTACCTGAATTTGTGAGGAGATTTAGGCCTTAGGCATCGTAATTTTGGGCCAATTTCTCAATGAATTCTTTTCTCATTTTTGAGGCCACCGGACCAGGTGCATTCAGTATTCGATCATCAATTTTTGAAATTGGTTGGATATCTCTGGTTGAGGAAGTTAGGAATGCTTCATCAACATCTCTTAGAACCGACATTGGTAAATCAACTTCCTTTACATCAAACCATTTAATGACTAATGCTCTTGTTATGCCACCTAAACAACCACCACTTAATGGTGGGGTCATTACTTGACCATCTTTAACCACAAAAATGTTTGAACCAGTTCCTTCACACAATTCACCTTTTGTGTTGGGCATGATTGCTTCATGTGCACCTTGTTTTCTGACAATTGAAAGCAGTGCTGCATTTTGGGCATAAGAGGTAGTTTTTGATCCAGCCAACATTGATTTGTCATTTCTAGGATCACTCACAGTTGCCACTATTGCAGTATCTGGCCAAACAGATTCAGGACTTACTGCTACTACTAATGTGAAATTATCTTTGGTTCTGTCAGAACCAAGTGGGCCAATTCCACTTGTGTAGGTAATTCTCATACGCATTACATCACCAAGTGACTTATTAGCACTTATTACTTCATTTATCGCTTTTCTTAAAATCTCTTCACTGTTTAATTCAATTCCAAGAGTGTTGAGTGAATGAATCAATCTTTTAATGTGTCTTGTTAAAGCTACAGGTTGAGAATTTACAACTTTTAAAGTTTCAAAAGCGCCATCTCCTACCGTAAATCCGTGATCAAAAATGCTCACCACTGCTTTATCGGCATCCACCAACTCATCGTTTAACCAAACTTTGGTGGAATTCATTTACTCAACTCTTTTCGTTGGTTTGATAATTAAGGCCAAGAATACACAGAGCCTTGAAGTTCTTAGTCTTCCAGTTTCCTGGTTCGTCTGGTGATCTCATATTGCTCTTTTAATTTAGAAGGGTGTGGATAGGTAACTTCTTCTAAAACCAATGCTTTGGCTGAAACCACATTCAAGTCAGTTATTTTCTTTCTTTTCTTCATGACTTCTTTGGGCCAATTAATGTCTTTTTTGCCTTCCCCAACTTGAATAATTGCTCCCACTAATCCTCTGACCATGGAGTAGCAAAAAGCATCAGCAATAACTTCACAAATAACATAATCACTTTTTCTAGACCAATTAAACTTAATGAGATTTCTTATGGTGGTGGAACCTTCGCGAGTTTTACAAAAAGCATAAAAATCATTTAAGCCCAGTAATTCTTTACTGGCTTTGTTCATGTCATGATGATCTAGTTTTTTCCTGTAATCCAAAACATATCTGGAATTGAGTGGATCTATTCCATCTTTAGCATCTGCAATTGTGTATGAGTATCTTCTTGTTAAAGCTGAATATCTAGCATCAAAATCTGGATGAACAATGGCTACTTTTCTAACTTGAATATCTGGTGGAAGTAATCTTCTAAATTTGTATATTGGATCTTTAATTTTTGACCACACATCTTCACTAACATCAAAATGAACTACTTGAGCTCGAGCATGAACTCCTGCATCTGTTCTTCCTGCTCCAACAGTTTTTACTTTATCTAATCTAAGAAATTTTTTTAAAGTTTTATTTAATTCACCCTGCACAGTTCGCATATGAGGTTGAATTCCAAATCCAGAAAAATCTGTACCGTCATATGCAATATCTAGGCGAATGCGAACGAGCCCACTTCTTTTGGAAGCGGGCTCGTTAATCTTTCTTTTGGTAACTATATTAATCTTCCTTGGTTTCTTTTTTCGCTGTAGTTTTCTTAGCGGCAGTTTTCTTAGCGGCAGTTTTCTTAGCAGCTTTCTTTGCAGGTTCAACTTGAGTTGCTTCTTTCACAGCTCTTTTAGTTGCACCTTCTGCTTCAGCAACAACTTTTTGTGCCAAGCTTTCAACTAATTCAATTACAGCCATTGATGCGTTGTCGCCTTTTCTAGTTCCGAGTTTGGTGATACGGGTGTAGCCACCTTCTCTTTTAGCAAAACTTGGACCAATTTCGGTGAACAATGAATGCACCACAGATTTATTTCTAATAATTGCAAGCACTCTGCGACGTGATGAAAGATCACCCTTTTTTGCGAAAGTAATTATTTTTTCAGCAAAGGGGCGAAGCTTTCTTGCTTTTGCTTCAGTGGTTGTGATTTTGCCTTTTTCGAAAAGTGAAGTTGCTAAATTAGCAAGAATCAATTTTTGATGGGCTGCAGAACCACCAAGTCGAGTACCTTGGGTTGGTGATGCCATTTTTATCTCCTACTTGTTCTTATGACTTCGGTGGTTTCTTAAAACTTCTCGTCTTCAGCAACGCCGTCTTCATCTGATTCTTCGATGTAGCCGGCAGCTTTAGTTCTGTCATAACCTGCTGGTGAGTCTTTTAGTTTCAAACCAAGCATTACTAATTTGGCATGAACCTCATCAATAGATTTTTGACCGAAGTTACGAACGTCCATCAAATCTGCTTCACTTCTGGTGATCAATTCACCAACTGTGTGAACGCCTTCGCGCTTTAGACAGTTGTATGAACGAACAGTTAAGTCAAGTTGTTCGATTGGCATATTTAGTTGTTCTAATGCGTAAGCATCAATTGGGGATGGCCCAATTTCGATACCTTCAGCATTTACGTTTAGCTCGTGTGCCAAACCAAATAGTTCAACCAATGTTCTACCTGCTGATGCCACTGCATCTGCTGGTCTCATGGATGGTTTGGTCTCAACATCGATGATCAAACGATCAAAGTCTGTTCTTTGTTCCACACGGGTTGCTTCAACTTTGTAAGTTACTTTGGTAACTGGTGAATAAATAGAATCAACTGGAATACGACCAATTTCTGCTCCAGTTACTTTGTTTTGCACAGCTGTGACATAGCCACGACCGCGTTCCACAACTAATTCCATTTCAATCTTGCCTTTGCCATTAAGGGTGGCAATGTGAAGTTTTGGATTGTGTACTTCTACTCCGGCAGGAGCAGTGATATCAGCAGCAGTTACTTCTCCTGGGCCTGATTTTCTTAAGTACATAACTGTTGGTTCATCGTTATCTGATGAAACAACTAGTTCTTTAATGTTTAAGACGATTTCAGTAACGTCTTCTGCCACACCTTCAAGGGTGGTGAATTCGTGCAATGCACCTTCAATGCGAATGCTTGTTACAGCAGCACCTGGAATTGAAGATAGAAGGGTGCGACGAAGTGAATTTCCCAATGTGTAACCAAAACCTGGTTCCAATGGTTCGAGAATATATCTTGCGCGTGTATCTGAAATTGGTTCTTCAACCAAGATCGGGCGTTGTGCGATTAACATTTTTACTGCCTCTCAGTCAACCTATATTTGATGACTTAGTTGGGGAATTGCTTTATTACTTGGAGTACAACTCAACGATCAACTGTTCTTGAACAGCTGTGTCGATTTGTGATCGCAATGGTGTTGCGGTTACCAAAATGCGCATGGTGTGTGGTGCTACGTCTAACCATGCTGGAATTGGCTTTTCACCTGATTCGGCACGTGCCACAACGAATGGTGTTAACTCGCGTGATTCGGGACGAACTTCGATGATGTCTGTTGGTGAAACTTGGTAAGAAGGAATATTTAATTTCCTACCATTAACCAAGATGTGACCGTGGCGAACAACTTGTCTTGCCATGTCACGACTCTTAGCAAATCCTGCGCGATAAACGACGTTGTCTAAACGACGTTCCAACATTTCAAGAAGGTTTTCACCAGTTTTACCAGTTCTTCTTGATGCTTCTTCGTAATAGTTACGGAATTGTCTTTCTAATACACCATAGATACGTGCAGCTTTTTGCTTTTCACGTTTCTGTAATGAGTATTCAGATTCTTTACCGCGGTTTCTACCGTGTTGTCCTGGTGGGAATGGACGTGATTCCATTGGACACTTTGGTGAATCACACTTGGAACCTTTTAAGTAAAGTTTTACTTTTTCTCGACGGCATCTCTTGCAATCTGCCCCTGTATAACGTGCCATAAGTTTTCTTTTCTCCTTGTTTGTTAAAAGTTAGACGCGACGGCGTTTGCGGGAACGCACACCGTTAAAAGGAACTGAGGTGACATCTTGAATTTGACCAACTTCAAGACCAGAGGCTTGTAAAGATCTGATTGCAGTTTCGCGACCTGATCCTGGGCCTTTAACAAACACGTCAACTTTTTTAAGTCCGTGTTCCATTGCTTTCTTCGCTGCATCTTCTGCAGCTAGTTGAGCAGCAAATGGTGTTGATTTACGTGAACCCTTAAATCCAACTTGACCACTTGAAGATGAAGAAATAACTGCACCAGTTAAATCTGTAATAGAAACAATTGTGTTGTTGAATGTTGATTTGATGTGTGCTTGTCCGTGTGCAACATTCTTTTTAACTTTCTTACGAACCTTCTTAGGACCTGAAGGTTTAGCTTTCTTTTCTTTCTCTTTTTCAGCCATTGTTCAAATCCTCTACTTCACTGCAATCTTTTTGCCGGCAACGGTTTTGCGCGGACCTTTACGAGTTCTTGCGTTGGTGTGAGTTCTTTGTCCACGAACTGGAAGTCCACGACGATGACGAACACCTTGGTATGAACCAATTTCTACTTTTCTTCTAATGTCTGATGAAACTTCACGACGAAGATCACCTTCGATTTTAAAGTTTTGGTCAATGTATTCACGTAGTTTATTTAGAGATGGTTCATCTAAATCTTTTACTCGTGTATTTGGATTTACACCTGATGCTTGGAGCATCTGTGTGGAACGGGTTTTACCAATTCCATAAATGTAGGTAAGAGCAACTTCAACGCGCTTATCGCGAGGAAGATCAACTCCAGCTAAACGTGCCATATGGGGCGGTTTTCCTTTTCTAATAAGTCAGAAGTCTTGTTACGTGTTATCGGTCTTACCCGCCCTGGGTAAGTCTTTGGCTTCTGATGACCAAAGGTGTCGTTCTCTATTTAAATCGGCAAGATTTAATTTGAGGTGACGGATAACCGTAAATGGTTACTACAAATTGTTTGTGAAGTTATCCTTGACGTTGTTTGTGTCTTGGATTTTCACAAATAACCATTACGCGTTTGTGTCTGCGAATGACTTTGCACTTATCGCAAATCTTCTTAACACTTGGTTGTACTTTCATACTTTCCTTTTTTTCGTAATTGGTTTATTTGTAGCGGTAAACAATCCGACCACGTGTTAAATCGTAGGGAGATAACTCCACGATTACGCGATCGTCAGGCAAAATTCTGATGTAATGCATTCTCATTTTGCCGCTGATGTGTGCGAGAACTTTATGGCCGTTGTCTAGCTCTACCCGAAACATTGCGTTGGGAAGAGTTTCAGCAATGGTGCCTTCAAGCTCAATGGCGCCTTCTTTTGCCATACCTCTCTTAACGTCAGCTTTTTGAATAACCGAATCACGAGTCTATGAGCCTCATAATTCACGCTCACCACTTGGGTCATATATATAGCCATTTTTCCCCAATAACGACCCTAGAAGGAAGTACCTGCCAGACTCCTCTTTATGAACTCACCTGTAATCGGAATTTCTTGCTACGTCGAACCTGCCAAGTGGGGTGCTTGGGATATCACTGCGGCAGTTTTGCCATTTGAATACGTAAGTTCTGTAACTAATGCTGGAGGACGAGCAGTAATTCTTCCCCCAGATCAAAATGGTGGTCATGTTGTAAACAATTTAGATGGATTAATTATTGCTGGTGGTGCTGATGTTGATGCACGTTTATATAAACAAAATCCTCATGACACAGCTGATAAGCCTAGAGAAAGTCGTGATGCAGGTGAAGTAAGTCTTTATAAAAGTGCCAAAGAAATTGGTTTGCCAATTCTTGGCATTTGTCGAGGAGTACAAATAATGGCTGTTGCTGAAGGTGGATCATTAATTCAACATCTTCCTGATGTGACAAAACTTGATCACAGACCAGCTCCTGCCAAATTTTCTCGACATAAAGCAAGATTTGAAGCTAACTCGCTAGTTGCTTCCATTGTCGGAACTGAAATGGTTGTTAATTCTTCTCATCATCAAGCTGTTGATAATCCAGGCTCTTTAACTATTACTGGCTGGGCTGAAGATGAAACTATTGAAGCTTTAGAAGATCCAAGTAGAAAATTTCATTTAGGTGTGCAATGGCATCCTGAAATGGATGAAGATAAAAGATTATTTGTTGCCCTTATAAATGCAGCAAGTGCTTACCGAAGTAATCGATAAGCACTTATTAGCTTTTTTCTTTCTGTTTAAAGTGGAGTTACGTAAGCTCCAGTAATTCCACCATCAACTAAGAAATTTGATGCGGTGATAAATGATGAATCATCACTTGCTAGAAACGCCACAGCTGCAGCAATTTCAGAAGCTTCACCAAAACGTCCCATTGGAATATGAACAAGGCGACGTTGAGCTCTTTCTTTATCTTTAGCAAATAATTCTTGTAACAAAGGAGTATTTACTGGTCCTGGAGATAAAGCGTTAACTCGAACTCCTTCGCGAGCAAATTGCACACCAAGTTCACGTGTCATTGCTAATACTCCACCTTTGGAAGCCGTATATGCAATTTGTGAAGTTGCCGCAGCAAGTGTTGCTACAAATGAAGCAGTGTTAATAATGGAACCTTTTTTAGCTTTTAGCATGTATGGCAATACTGCTTTGCAGCACAGATAAACAGAAGTCAAATTAACTAGTTGAACTTTGTCCCATGCTTCAATTTCTGTAGTCAAAATTGAATCATCATCAGGTGGAGAAATACCTGCGTTATTAAAAGCAATATCAATTTTGCCAAACTTTTTGAATGTTTCAGCAAACATGTTGTCCACACTTGCTTTATCGGCAACGTTACATTTAATAAATGTGCCATTAACTTCGTTTGCTACTGCTTGACCACTTTTTTCATCCATGTCAGCAATAACAACGTGAGCACCCTCTGATGCAAAACGAATAGCTGTTGCTTTTCCTAAACCAGATCCTCCACCGGTAATGGTGGCAACTCTGCCTTCTAATCTTTTCAAGATATTTTCTCCTTATATATCTGTATTAATAAATACGTTCTTTTCTTCGGTAAACGCGTTTAGTGCATCTGGACCTAGTTCGCGTCCCAAACCTGATTTTTTAAATCCTCCAAATGGAGTCCAATATCTAACTGATGAGTGTGAGTTAACAGAAAGGTTTCCACTTTCTATTCCTCTGGCAACTCTTAACGCTTTTGCTCCGTTGTTTGTCCAGATTGATCCACTTAATCCAAACTCTGAATCATTAGCTAAGCCAATAGCATCTGCTTCATCTTCGAAAGTAACCACTGAAACAATTGGACCAAAAATTTCTTCACTTAATGATTTATGTTTTCTATCTGTTATGTGCATAACAGTTGGCGGAAACCAAAATCCTGCACCAGTTGGGGCAGTTCCTCTAAATGCCACTAAGGATTCTTCAACATAAGAGGCAACTTTGTCTCTGTGTGCAGAAGTAATAAGTGGACCCATTTCTGTTGTATCTAAATTTGGATCAGCACATTTAAATGCCTTTACTGATTGTTCTAACAGAGGCATGAATTTATCGAATGCTTTCTTTTCAATAAGAATTCTTGATCGAGCACAACAATCTTGACCAGCGTTATCAAAAACTGCACCAGGTGCACTGGCGGCAGCTTTTTCTAAATCTGAATCAGCAAATATGACGTTGGCAGATTTGCCACCTAATTCCAAAGTAACTCTTTTTACATTAGGTGCACATTTGGCCATAATTTGTGTGCCAATTTCAGTGGAACCTGTGAAAACAATTTTTCTTACTCTTGGATCTTGCACAATTGTTTCGCCCACAATTCGACCAGAACCTGTGAGAACTTGGAAAACGTTTTCTGGAAGTCCTGCTTCTAATCCAAGTTCAGCCAATTTCATAGCTGTTAAAGGGGTAACTTCAGCGGGTTTCAAAACAACTGTGCAACCAGCAGCTAGTGCTGGAGCAAAACCCCAACCTGCAATTGGCATTGGGAAATTCCACGGCACAATAATTCCAACTACCCCAATTGCTTCTCTAAAAGTTATATCTACTCCACCTGGCACAGGAATTTGTCGACCAAACAATCTTTCTGGTGCACCTGCGTAATAATTCAAAACGTTAACAACGTTGTTAGCTTCCCAACGAGCATTACCAATGGTGTGACCTGCGTTTTCAACTTCTAGTTTTGCTAATACTTCAATATTTTTTTCAACCAGTGAGGCAAAGTTTCTTAGTAGCTTGGCTCGATCTCCTGGGGCAACTTTTTTCCAAGATTCAAAAGCTTTTTGTGCTTTAGTAATTGCTGCCACTGTTTCTTCAGCACTAAGGGCAGGAACAGCAGTTATTTTCTTCTCGGTGATTGGTGAAATTACATCATGAAGCGCGGTCAATTTAATTTAACTCCTTTTAAGTAATACTTTGTATTACATTCTTTCGAAACTGCGGAATCTTTCCCAATCAGTAATACTTTTATCGAATGAAGCTAGTTCTACTTTAGCCATGTTCAAGTAGTGAGCTTTAACTTCGCTACCAAAAACTTTGGTCACAAATTCACTCTTATCCCAAAGCTCTGTTGCCTTAGCTAGTGTTGAAGGAACTCTTACTGCATCTGACACATAAGCATTGCCTTCAAATGCTGGTTCCAAAGTTAGGTTTTCTTCAATACCGGCAATTCCTGCAGCAATCATTGCAGCTTCAGCCAAGTATGGATTTACATCTCCTCCGGGAACTCTGTTTTCGAAACGAAGTGAATGCCCATTTCCAACTAAGCGAATCGCACAAGTTCTGTTGTCTCTACCCCACTTCATGGCAGTTGGAGCAAATGAGCCTTCAACATAGCGCTTATAAGAATTTATATTTGGGGCAAAAAATAGTGTCATTTCTCGCATGTATTTCAATTGACCTGCGATAAATGATTTACCCAGCGCACTTAATCCTTGTGGATCTTTTGCATCTGCCATAACTGGTTCATCATTTAGTCCTCTAACAGATAAATGAATGTGGCAAGAGTTTCCTTCACGTTCATTGAATTTAGCCATGAATGTTAAAGACATGCCTTGAGCTGAAGCGATTTCTTTTGAGCCTAGTTTGTAAACAACATGATTATCAGCAGTTGTTAATGCGTCCTTAAATCTAAATGCAATTTCGTGCTGACCAAGATTACATTCACCCTTTGCTGATTCAACTTCTAAACCAGCACCATCCATTCCTAAGCGAATTGCTCTTAATAATCCTTCAACTCTTGTGGTACCCAGCAATGAGTAATCAACGTTGTATTGGTTTGCTGGGATTAAGTTTTGGTAACCCTTATCCCATGCTTCTTCAAATGAATCTTTGAAAACAATAAATTCTAATTCTGTTCCAACATAAGGAATAAGCTTTAATTCTTTTAATCTATTGATTTGTTTGATCAAAATTTGTCTTGGTGATGCGTAAACATCTGTGTGATCAAGTTTTTGTAAATCAGCTAAAACCATTGCTGTTCCAGGAAGCCAGGGAATGTATCTCAAGGTGTCATAGTCAGGTGCCATAACCATGTCGCCATAACCTGAATCCCAAGATGACATTGCATATCCACCAACAGTGTTCATATCAACATCAACTGCTAACAAATAATTACAACCTTCAGTTCCATGTCCCATGGTGTCTTTTAAAAAAAACGGTGCGTGAACTCTTTTACCTTGCAAGCGACCTTGCATGTCAGTTACGCCAACAACGACGGTGTCAATTTTTCCTGATTTGATATCGGCCTCTAATTGAGAAACTTTTAACGGAGCATCTGCTGATTGTTTGATTGATCCACTCATTTGGAGACACTGTCCTTTCGCTACTTTTGGTAGGCATGAGATTACTCTGCCTAGGCATGTCTTGGAAATAGCCGGGAGGATGCAAAACCCTCGCATTGGCAATAGTCTTAGATAACCGAATTAAATAAATAGGAGCCCTGAGGCAATGGAAGTAAGAATTGGTGTTCAAAATAGCTCTAGAGAAATAGTCTTTGAAACAGCAGCAACTGCTGATGAAATAACCAAAGAAATCGAATCTGCTGTTAAAAATAAGACATTATTGTCATTGGTTGATGAAAAGGGTAGAAAAATTCTAGTTCCAGGTGAGAGCCTAGCTTTTGTTGAAATCGGTGCTTCAGAACAAAGAAGAGTTGGTTTTGCAGGTTAATAAAATGCAAGAACAGCTTTTAGTAAATCCTGCTGGTATTCGAGAACAAAAATTTATTTCAACCAAGAATGTTATTGGGGCTCTTGTTTCTGAGCCTGAAGCAATTCATGCTGGCACCATTATTTTTATTCCAGGTTGGAGTGGTAGCCGAGAAGATTTTGTGGCAGCAATGCCAATTCTTTCTTCTCTTGGCTGGCATTGCATTGCCATTGATCAGCATGGTCAGCCATCAAGTTATGGATCAAATAAAGAAGAAGATTTTACTTTAGAAAGTTTTGCCCAAGATGTAATTGATATTGCAAATTCTTTATCTGAACCAGTTCATCTTGTTGGACATTCCTTTGGTGGACTTGTGGCCCAATATGGAGCAAGCACATCTCCTCAGTCCTTTGCCTCAATTACTTTAATGTGTAGTGGGACGGGTCCATTGCCCAAAGAAAATTGGGGTGGCCTTCCAGCTTTAGTGCAAGCGGTTGAAAAAGGAAGAAGTTTAGCTTTCATTTGGTTTGTCAAAACTGTTACTTTAACAATTTTACGAAAACAAAGTTTTTCTAAACCTGTTAGAAAATGGCGCAAACAACGATGGCTAAATACCAATCCTTTGTCACTTAAAGTTATGTCTGAGTTATTAATGAATGTTGAAAATGTGACAAATAAACTTAAGCAAACCTTAGAAAATCATAAATTACCAGTTTTGGTGTTACGTGGAGAAAATGACGATGCTTGGCCTAGAAGTGA
>Ga0208362_1000002_pt1 | contig 105599 bp, 133 predicted proteins | sample LakMenEpi13Oct10_FD_150693 | JGI IMG/M metagenome (GOLD analysis project Ga0208362, IMG submission 150693) | Freshwater microbial communities from Lake Mendota, WI - 13OCT2010 deep hole epilimnion (SPAdes) | ecosystem: Environmental > Aquatic > Freshwater > Lake > Epilimnion/Euphotic zone ... | reverse complement strand
AACTTCTTTTGAAAGTATAAAACGTCGTCCATCTGTCCCAATGTCTGACCGCCTGGTAGGGTAGTAACCTCCGTACCTCTACCACCTTCACGACGAGGTAGCCAGTAATCCTCTAGCATCGTCATGAATTTGCGGTCATCTCTAATGTCGCCTGTCTGGGCGTCATAGATTAATCTGTTTTTATGCTTAACCATAATATCACGAACGTACTGCTCTGCCTTCATCTTAGGCAGATTACCAACATCGATATACCAAATACGTCTTTCGGGCGCACGAGCAAGGCGATAAATCACTAAGGCGTCTTCCAGGGTGCGCAACTGGTTTAGCGGTTTAATAGCTTTATGCAGATAGGAAAGAACCATTGTGCCTTGATTGTCTGTTAGACCTGACACAACATGTAGAATAGAATCTTTAGCAATCTTTAAACCAGTAGTTGATGGACCGACTGCTTTATTACCGAAATTGAAACCTTTGTCGTTAAAGATAAAATATTCATTAACTGTTTTGGTAACAATTGCATCGCCTGGATTGTTGGCTTGAATTTTTTTCTTTTGAACTTCGCGGACTTTACGGATCTTTCTTGGATCAACGTAACGAACTTCTTTGATACCAGCTGATGGATTATTGTCATCAATAATAACATGATAATATAAACGACCATCAATATACCAGCGTCTATAAATTTCATATGCATATTTGTTGAAACCTAAAAGGTTCAAACAATGCTGAAACTCGTCTCTAATGATTTTTTTAATATTGTCTTTGACGTTTAATTGTTCTAGATTAATTTGAACAATATGTTCTTCATCAATTGAAATAGACTCATTGACAATTTCATCAACAGCTGCATCACATTCTGGTTGTAATGACATCTCACGATATTTTGTAACTAGTTCTGCTTCAGATCTTACTGTACCATCAAGATCAACATAAGTGCCAAAAGCACCACCTGCTGATACGACAACAGCACCATCGTCCGAGTCCTTTGGTGGAGCGAACGACGGTAGCTCTGGGTCTGGTCTTTTTTTTCTGAATTCGAAACCGAATAATTCTGCCATTTATTTCTCCAAAAGTTGGAGGGAGTTAACTCCCTCCATTCACATAGTTTAGTTTATTTAGACTATTGGTCCGATATCAGTTTGAGCGAGATATGGTGTGACTTTACCAGCTGTCTTGACTGAAGTGTCTTCAATTACTGGTAGCCAGTAATCGTAAGCAAAGTTTACAGTAAACTCTTCAACAGCGTTCTGCGAATCCCATCCTAGTGTAATGCCACTAAGCTGAGTTGGGAATGCACCAATTAGCTGATAAACACGAAGTACTTCGCCATCCTTAGCAAACTGTGTAACGTCAACAGCGAATGCTTTATATTGTTCAAAAGCAGCTTCTGGTAGACGAATATTTGTCTGCATCGTATTGATAGCATTCTGCCATGCTTCAAACATTGAACGTACAGAGAAATCTTCATCGTTCATTACTGTAATTGACCAATCAGCAAAAGATCTTTCGCCAGCCAACTTAATTCTACGACCGAAATATGGAACTTCAATCTGAGAAATTGTTGACTCTGGTAGCTCTGCTGCTCTACAAGTGAAAACTAGCTTTTTAAATGCTTCAGGATTCAATGGTAGAGTAGGAGGCGGTGTTATTTGGACTTGGAAGAGGGAGGGGCGAGCGCCCCCCCATGGTAGTCCATTTACTTTAAAAGAGTTAATATTAAAAGCCATCTATTTTACTCCTAGAATATTTTATCTATTTATTAAAACTTACCGATAACTTCAGAGAACTGAACACCAGTTGGAACAGCAACGAAGTTAAGCTGGATAAAGTTAATGCTTCTAGCAGGTTTAATATAGATGTCTCCAACAAACTGATTGCTGTCAATAATTTGTGGAGTGTTGTTTGTATCATCACATACAACATAGAAATCAGTAATACCACGACGACCTTTAATAGTGCGTAGATATGGTGTTACAAGGTTTCTAAACTGTGCTCTTGTGAAAGCATCGTTGAATTCGAACAACTGATACTTAGCTGCAGTAGCAATTGCCTTTTCAAGAACAATAAACAATCTGCGAACATTGATACGATCAAAGGCAGATGGCTTGTCCTGTAGGGTTTTATCTCCATATAGAACAGTTCCCTGACCTGGGAATGTTACAACAGGATTGATACCGTTACTATAAAGAATGTCGCGCTCTGCTTTGCGTGGATTGAATGCTAGTTTTACTAGATTCTTAATTTGACCACGGTTGAAACCAGCTGGCGACCACCAAGCGTCATTAGTAGTATCTGTTCTTGCGCAGATACCAGCAATGTCACCGTTTAGTGGAACCCAACGATAAACGTCATTATAACGATCATATTGATACTTATAACCTGAATCCATGATAGCGTATGAAGAACTATTAAGAGATCCTCTCCATGCTTTAAGATCCACAGCTTCGTCGCCGACGTTATTAAGGACTGTTGAACGATCAGGAGATACTAGAACCACACAATCTCTTCTAGAATTGACTATGTTATCGATTAGATAATTAGCCAACTGGAAATTATTGACTGTTCTTCCACCTACTGCAGTAGTTCCGCCAATAGGCTTTCCTTGGATAACTAGAGAAATATCGATATCCTCGGCTGACTGGAATAGATCATAAGCTGAACCTAGGATAGCAATTGTTGCTGATGATTCATTAAGACCGTCAGCTCCATGAGCAAGGGTTATATTAGCAGGAGCAGTAGCTGATGAAGAAACTACATTTAGTGCTGATGCAGAAGGAGCAATACTACGGTCATTAGCCCAACGAATATAATTAGAATTCTGATTAATTACGTCTTTGTAGTAATTACCAGTTCCATCATTATTCTTGCCATCAGTAGCACGTGATAGACCTCTATAAACCTCAAGAATTGTTCCTGGTGTTCCTGAGAATTTTCCACCATCATCAACAACTACGACGTGAAGTTCGTCTTGTGCAGAAGTGTTACCATTGGCTAGTACGAAATCAGACTGACCTGGTGCAACGTCTACGACATTGAAGAATTCCCAATAACGATCAATAGTATTGCTGACAAAATCAGTTCTTAGTCTGTAAGAATCTTCAAGATTAATTCTGACTACAGTGGTGTTTGCCACTAGAGTTGAATTTGCACCAGAAGTAGTAGTTAGATCAATTTCATCGCCAAATGGTGTTAGCGATAGTTTTAATCCAGAAGAATTAGCCTGAATTACATGGTAGTTAATACCCTGTGTTAGACCGGTAATTTGACTGTTTCCAGCTGTGTTAGAATAGTTAACAATATCGCCGTTTGAGTATGGATTACTTTCAATAGTAATGAAGTTAGAAGTATTTGATACATCCAAGCCACTGAAACCAATAGTTGAAGTATTAATGAAACTTGCATTACTTCCTACTGATACTGACTGAACCATCAAATATTGCTGATTGATTGAACTATTACCAGCAAGAACTTGATCGCCGTTTGCCAACTTAGTTGCAACACTGTTTGCTGCAGCATTTGTAGTGCCAGCAAACTTAATAGTTGCTACGTTTGAACCAAGGCGGAATTCAATACGAGCATTAGCAGTTACGCCACTACCAGCAACATTAGCGCCAGTTAGAGCGATTGTTGAATTGAAGCTCTCTGCTGTGTCGCAAATTCCAACTCTTAGAGAATTACCCATGTCGCCTGGGAATCTTGCAACGTAAATAACGTCTGGATCAAAGTTGCCATCTTTATCAGCATAATCATTGTCGTTTTTGACTACCTGATTTACTAGGTTAGCAACAAACCCATTAGCGCCCATTGCTGAAGAACCTGGCTCTAGAGCTACAGCAGTATAAGCTGAAGCTGGATGAGCAAAGTAGAAACTTACGCCATTCTGTGTAGCAGTTACATTGCTTGAAAGGGTTACTGAAGATGAGTTCTTAGAAAGTACTGAAATTGTTGAAAGCACTGCAGTGTTTACTGAGCTATTACCAAAAGTAATGCTAGCATTTGAACATTGAGTAAGATACATTCCTACTAAAATGTTAGATGTATCGGCAATCAAAACAACATTATTAGCGCCATCAGTGTTACCAGAAACTACAGGAGTGGCTCCGGTTACATCAGCAGCACGTGAAACCCAAAGGCGATTAGTATATGATAGAAAGTTCGCCGCTGTGAAAAATGTTTCGCCGTTAAAATTGGTTGGTTTACCAAATCGAGTAACTAGCGCATTTTCAGAGTCGATTAAAACTCTTTCTCCGATTGGACCCCAACGAAAAACGCCAGCAAAGGCGCCATCAGTTGTGGCAACTGAAGGAACCACTGTTGTAAGGTCGATCTCAGATACATTAACACCAGGTGATAGTTGAAAAGCCATTTTTATTTTCTCCCTATTACGAGAACATTCGTATATTTGTTTTTTGTATTTATAAAAAGGGCTTTTTTAGAAGTCTTGCGGATGATTCCACATCCAAGAGTCGCCTACAAATCTTTCATATTCTTCCTCAACGAAATCATCTCTCCCAGAATCTACAAAGCCGAATGGGGCCAAATCTTGCTCCATATCATCTTCAGTTTTGTCTCTCAGTGACATAAGAGTATTAATATTAGTATAATCTTTAAAATATTGTTGGTCTGAAAGCCAAGCAAATAGAACCAAACACATTACCAAATCGTCGTGTTTCCCTGGCTCGGCTTCATACGAAGTTCCTTTTTTAGAAAAGGTTCCTAACTCGCTAATCGTGTTTATATCGTTAACGATTAATTGATTCTGTTCTATAAGTAGCTTTAATATAGAACAACCTATAGATTTGACGATTTTAGTGGTACGGATACCTTTATCAACGCTCCCTCCACCAAATCCAGTTGTGATCCTTTTACCAGATCTTCCTGCATTCTCAGTAAAAAGAACATTCTCATAACCAAAATCATAGTTTAATGAAGTTGAAACTTGTTCGCCAATATCATTTACTTCAACCAACACAGAGGCGTTATTATATGCCTTAGCAGTTCTATGAATAATATCAGCATAATCTAAAGGAGTGATAGCATTATTTCTATAAACTCCGACCTGTTGGTAAGGCATATTTGTAACATCTATAAGCTGAAACGCTGAATAGTCTAATCCTTTGCCTCTAGAAACGTCGCATACCATCATATATACATGATTCGGTTCTACTGGCTTGAATTGAGTCAAACCATCTTTTTGTAAGATAGGGTTACTAGAAACCAGTTCTTTGAGTTTCCAACCAGCAATAAGTGTTCCTGATGACCCCAAGAACTCACAATTGTATTCCTGATCAAACTTCTCTAGGTCGAAGTTCATACCTGCTATGGTTTCAGATTTCCATTTTTCATCTCTACCTGGAACACTAGTCCAGTGAACAAGAATAGGATGATAACCATTTTGACCTTTTTGAGCATTAGCCCAAGTAGCGTGGAAATGATTTAGACCATTAGGGGTAGAAACTAGAATAATCTTTGATTCTGAACCTGATGAGATAGTAGGATAAACCGATGTGAAAAATTCGTCCCAATTTTCAATGAACGCTGCTTCGTCGATGAATAGAAGGTTGATAGTATAACCACGGATGGCGCTGGCTGAAGTTGCCGCTGCCAAAACACGAGAATTGTTTTCTAGAACAAACGAACCTTTGTTCCATTCAACCACACCCTGCTGTAGCCATTTAGGTAGATGTTGATAGGCGAGCTGAACTCGACCTAGAATTTCTCGAGCCGTATCGCCTTTATTCGCCAAAAGAGCGACAGTTTTATCAGGATGGAAAATGATATACCAAAGGATGAATGCGCAAGTTGTTGTTGATTTACCAGCCTGACGAGCAGTTGTGACTATAGAATAACGATTATCTTTGAAAGATCTAACCATATCCTTCTGATAATCATACATTTTAAAACTTGTAAGACCCTCGTTAATTGAGATGATCTTCATATAATTTTCAGTAAAATAGATAGGATCTTGTTGACACTTAACATACTCCTGGACTAATTCCGGAGTCCATTCAATGTTCTGATTAGTTTTCTTTAATAGAACATTACCCTTATAACCGCCAGTCAATTCATTCATTGTTCTTCATATCCTTAAGAACTTTTTGTAACTCTGCTGTCGATCCTACAAATAGATTGTTATTGATAGTCTGAGCTTTTTCGCTTATAGGAGAATCCTTAGCGTCAATGTCTCTTATTTTTGTTTGTAATTCTAACAGTTCTTTATTGGTGTTGACAACTGTATCCATCAACTTAGCAAGAACTTCGAACGCACGTGGATGCTGCGATTGACCAGCTATTTCAGATAGCTTATCAATTGCTTCTTGACCTGTTTGAATAACTTCGTAAAGATTAGCTCGAGCTGCTTCGAAATCACTTCTAGCAGAATCATCATGAGCTTTTGCTATCAAATTGTCAATTTGTTTTTCATATTGTAACGGAGTAAGATTCTTATCCGTTTCATCATTTTTTTCTGTCATTCAATCTCATCAGTGTTATAGATTTGAGTTATGAAACCATAATCATCATCAGAATTTATTTCAATATAAGGCACAGTTCCTGTGTTGGCGTTTGGGCCACCATAGTAATTTATAGGATTGCCATTAGCGTCTAAACCTGGCTGAACTGTTACCTTCTCTGCCATTTGAGTTATACCTCTACCCTGAGCGGCAGTATTTGTAGAGGGTATATAAAACTGTGTTCTGACGAACTTAATGATACCAGAAGATTTAACAGGTCCGTAAAGATACCCCTTCAAAACAAAGTCCAACTGCCAAATTATAGCTCTTCTTTCAGTATAAGCTCCATCGTAATTATCAGAATAACTAATGTTATTTAGAATGATTGGTATGTCCATTGTAACATTAACTTCAGGAATTAAATTACAAGTGGTAGTCCAATCTGGAGTAAAATATGGAAGTATCTGTTCAATAATTTTAGTTCCATCTTCAGCGTTTTTAGCGTAGATAAAAACCTTAAAATCTATATTGTAAGGAACAGGATTATATTGATATTTGAACTTATCAGCGTCAGTAGCGTCTTTGACAGAAACCTTACCAATAGTGTTTAATTTTCTAGAGCCATCGTAAACCATTTTGCCCATCTCGAAAGAGATCATAGGCAATGGCGCTACTGCTGTTTGGGCGTCTAAACCTGGATCTTGTGTAATACGAGCCAGCATTTTATCTTTAGGAGCATATGTAATTGGCACTCTTAAAAGAGCAGTAACATCCCCGGCTGTGTTTGTTCTAGTAATACGAATCTGATTTAGCAAAGTTCCCATGAGAATTACATATTTTCTTATAAGACCAAAATAAAACGGTGAACCAAACATTAAATTTTACCTTCGCTAAATGGATCTATTGAACTAAAGTCTACAAATAAATCTGACTCTTGTTGTATTTCATCATTATCAGAAGCAGGTATAAGATCGTTCATTGAAGAATTTTCCAGAACTATGTAATCTCCGTCTTCAGTTAAGATAGGAGTTTTGATTGAACTTTCTTGTTTAATGACCCAATCAAGAATATTAGTATCATACTTTTTCTGAATAGCATCTATTTCAGGAATACCAGTATTAATAAGTTCGCCTGAATACTCGAATACTTCACAGGTCATTTCCCATGTCTGCAAAGCTCCAAGCTGATAGAACATTTCATACTTGTTTACATATTTTATTTGAAAGGCTCTTTGATTTAATGGAAACCAAATTAAGTCTCCTTCGTTTGGTCTTACCTGAGTAGTAAACTCTCCGACTTCATCGTTAAAAATTCTACGAGCGACCGAGAACACAACTTGATTACGGATTTCAACGCCAAACTTAGAAAGGAATTCTTGATCGCCGCTGAATCCATCAATAGATTTAATATACATTTCTATTGGATATGCTACTTCATATGAAGATTGATCGTCTGCTCCATAAACGTCATCGTAATTATTTAATTTACGTGGAACGTAGTATATATCGTGGCCGTATATTTTTATTGATTCAACAATCAAATTCTCAAGAAGCAGCTGCTCCTGAGATGCTTGAAAATTATTGAAGAAAAAATTGGTGGCCATGATTATCCGATCATATCGGTTGCTGGTAAACTATAGCTGTAAATCATTTCACGCTCTAGATCTGCTCTTTCCTGAGTGGCTTCATCGTATATTTTTTGACCATTAAAAGTCAGTCCACCTGGCATTTTCATACCTTCAAACTTCTTAAGGTTTTGACCCCATTGCTGTTTGATTAAACAAGCTGCATATCTACCTAACCATCTATCAGCCCATGCATCAGTATAAACATCAGGATCTACGACTTGATATGCTTCAACGATTAAATAATTACCAACAGCAATTTGATCCCAAGACATATCAATATATAGTTTATTAATATGACGATTGTATCTCAATGGTTGTTGACCGACTAGCATCTGTTCAAGAAACTGAACATGATTCATGGCCATATAATATGGAACCATTGAAACAGATGTTAGAGTATAAAGATCATTAAGCGCAATTTGATAACGAATATTGAATAAGTTGTTCAAACCAAGAGCTGAACCAAGAGGAAAAATGTTTACAGCGCCAATAATATTTTCTGGAAGCGTAATATACTTGTTATCTATATCAGTTTGATCAATTTGTCTTTTGTAATATGTTTTTTCAGAACCATCAAAGTGATAATCCCAAAAATATCGTAGAGCTTCGTCAATACGATCGGAAACTTGGTCATCGTCAACGTTTATTTCGATGACTGGTTTACCCAATCTTCGTAAACAATTTTCAACAAATTCTGCTCTTGTTGTTGGGATTGCCATTTATTGTTCCTGATTTTCTGAGTAACTATTCCACTTAGCGAGCGGACATCTAGATTCGGGGAATAGAGTTTTAAATTTCATAAAACATCCACATTCTTTACATGTAAAAAATGTCTTATCGAATTTTTCGCATTGATTGCAAACTTCTAATCTTTCTTTAGATTTTTTACTTCTTTCTTTCCAAACTTCTTTAACGTCTTTCATGACTATTTATCAATCACAAGTTCGTTAAATAAATTCTGCAATTCTAATAATTGTGTTTTGTCTATTTTATCTAAGTCTTCGGGTCTAGTTTCTAATAATCCGTATTCTTTTATTTTTTTATAATATTTTGATAACAATTCATCAAAATTCTCAGGTTTTTTAATCCAATTGTTAGAAGAAACAGACCAAATATAATAATTGCCATCGTCAGGCGCAGAATACGGCGCATTCATAATTTTTCTCATGTTCTCATTATAATCTTTTACAGATTGAATAGCTAATTGTATTATTTCTTCTTCAGAAAGCGATGTTATTTCGTAATGATCTGTCCATATTTCAGTATTGTATTCTTTAGATAACTCCTCGTCACTAATATAATGAACAGAAGAAAGTTTTTGATGAATTGCGACGTCTGGTAATGGCTTTCTTATAAATCTAGCATAACCTTCTGGTGGATTGTCAGGATCAAAATCTGAAAAAAGTAATCTCATGTTCCATTCTGCAATCGGGTGCTCATATGGTTTATTGTTTTTAATTTGAATAAAAAATTTTTCTGTCATGTTTAACTCCAAGATATCAAAACAGAACCATTGGCACCTGTTCCACCGGTGCCGCCGCCCCATGTAGGATTTCCGCCACCACCAGCGCCGCCTTGACCTACTACTACCTGATAACTTGTTGACCAAGTAGGATGACCCGCTGTAGAATTGAAAGTCCAAGATTTAGTCTGTCTATTTCCTGTACCACCCGATAGGCCGCCGCATCCACCATTTGGATCTCCTCCAGCGCCACCAGCGCCGCCGCCTGCGCCTTGATTAGTGCCACCAGAACCAGTTCCGTTTCCTCCCCCAGGACCACTTCCGCCGCACCCCGGTGCACTATTTCCACCAAACCCGCCTCCTCCAATTACTGGAGTTGAAGAAACAAATCTTGATTCTCCGCCATTTGTGCCAGGCAAACCAGGGCAATCGCCTAAAAACCCGCATGGGTAAAAAAATGTTCCGCCACCTCCACCGCCGCCACCAGCACCTCTGACATCAACATTTAATGTTTGATATGGAAGAGTTAGAAATGTATACGTTCCAGGAGTGCTGTAACTATTACTTCCTGCTACAGGTTTGCCTCGTGCATTTGTCATACTTATCTGCGCTGCACTAGTAGGAACATCTAATAAAATTCTAACATTAGTATCATTTAAACTTATTTGAGCTGTTGCATTGTTATAAACAATACTTGCAATGTCAGAAAATGATATAGCGCCAGTACTCGGTGTTGGCATTATTTATTCTCCAACATTTTTTTAAGTTCATCAATTTGATTTTGTTGTTCTTTGATTGCTTCGATTAGAATTGCAAACAAACCTCTATCGCGCAAAGAAAGATAACCGTCTTCGCTTTCACGAACTAGATCTGGAAATACTTCTTGGACGTTCTGTGCAATCAAACCAATATCATTATTGATACCAGCAAAATCACGTTCAGCGGTTCCTTTTTTCCAATTATAAGTAACGCCTTGAAGTCTTTTTACTTTATCTAGTGTGTTTGAAAATGGTGTAATATTTTCTTTCAATCTTTCGTCGGAAGTCGCGCCAAATGCAGTAATATTACCATTGGCGACGAAATTACCACTTGGATCTAATGTGGCCTTTACTGAACCACCGGCTACAAAATAAACAGAGGTGCTAACAGAAGTACCCACAAAAAGACCTGCAGAATTTACTGCGATTTGGGCTGTTTGTGTATTTTGAGCAGCGTTTGTGAATTGTAATATAGCAGTATTCGAATCACTACCGCCACCTGGATAAATTCTAACACCATAATCGCCAGCGCCAGTCCTAAAAACTCCACCGAGACTGGATATATTATGATGAGTGCCAGCAAATAAAACAGCGCCATTAGCTTGAACAGACATAAATTCTACAGTATTATTAGCAACAACTAATGGTCTACCAGTTCCGGATTGAGCGTAAACTGCAACTCCAGCATTAGCTACAGCTGCTAGAGCTGTCTGCGTCCCAAAGAAAGTTTGAAAATAACCACCATATCCAGTATTAGCGTAACCAGCAATAGCGACAGATGATGAACTAGAGTTAGATACACCAATAATTCCAGCAAAACCATTTTCAGTTTTGCTACTCAAACCATTACCTGTATTGGATAGAAAAAATCCAGCTCCTCTACCATCGGCGCTAATTACAGTAATTCTTTCGCCAGGAGTAGCAGTACCAATACCAATGCTACCATTACTAGCGATACGCATACCTTTGTTATCAGAAGACCATGGTCCAATGACCAAAGCGCCAGTATCAGCCGAACCATCAGAATATATTAAAGTATGATCATTAGTTTGTACTAATGGATTCCAAGCGCCAACGGTCGACCGACTGTTCAACATGGACCAATATAAACCTTCATCCAAATATATTTCGCCAGCGGCGCTGGCGCCCGAACTTCTGGTTATATGTAATTTAGATCTAGGCGATGAATTGCCGAAACCAATGTTGCCATTAGCTTCAACAGACATAAATTCTACAGTAGCATTAGAAGCAACGAAAGGTCTACCACCTGTTGAGACCGCCGCTCTAACGCCAATTCCATTACTTGAATTCAAGAAAAAACCTGCATGCGCAGAAGAATTAGTTGTTGCATGAGCATAACCTGCAATAGCAATACCGCTACCAGAGTTAGCAACTCCAACAATACCTATACCAGCGCTAGATCTACCAAGAACAGCAAAACCATTGGCGTTATACCCACCAATAGCAGCTCCGCCTACATTAGAAGAACTGGTGAATGTGTTACTATTATAGGTAACTGTTAGACCATTAATATCTAGGTTAGTAGCATTAGCGGTTGGGCCTACAATAGTTACTAGAGAATTAGGGGTAGCAGTGCCAACGCCGACGTTGCCATTAGCAACAACTTGGAAAAATTCTGTAGTATTATTAGCAACAACTAATGGCCTACCAGTTCTAGATTGGATATAAGCTCCAACGCCAGCATTAGCTGCAGCTCCCAGAGCTGTCGCAGTTCCAGATAAAGTTTGAAATCCCGCAGCCCCTGTACTATCGGTACTAATGACAGTAATTTTTTCACCAGGAGTAGCAGTACCAACGCCAATGTTACCATTGGCAACTATTCGGGCTGCTGTGCCAAAAGTAGAAGTGTTAGTTGACACTACTAGCGAAACAGCGTTTACTAGAGTAGAATTGGCAGTGAATGATGTTCCAACTGTATGAGAAACTGCGTTTATACTAGTAGCATTGATTGATCCATTAACAACTAATCTAACTGCAGGGGTTGAATCTCCTATACCAATATTACCGTTAGCTGAAATGCTCATATATTCTGCAGTATTACTAGCAGCAACGAATGGTCTACCGCCAAAAGATCTAGCATAGACTCCAGTACCATTACTTTGATTAAAGAAATATCCTGCAATTGAAGAAGAATCTGCCGTTGAATGGGCGTAACCTGCAACTCCTTGACCGCCACCAACATTAGCAACACCAATAACGCCTATACCAGCCCCTGATTTACCAAGAACACCAAAACCGTTAGCATTATATCCACCAATAGCTGCAGCACCAGTATTTACCGAATTAGTGAATGTGTTACTATTATAAGTTACTGTCAAACCATTAATATCTAAATTGGTTGCATTAGCAGCCGGACCTACAATAGTTACTAGAGAATTAGGGGTAGCAGTTCCTATACCGATGTTGCCGTTAGCAACTATTCGGGCTGCTGTACCGAAGGTAGATGTGTTAGTAGAAACTGATAAAGAAACAACGTTTACTAGAGTAGAATTAGCAGTGAATGATGTTCCAACTGTATAAGAAGCAGCGTTTATACTAGTAGCATTGATTGATCCATTAACAACTAATCTAACTGCAGGAGAAGAATCTCCTATACCAATATTACCATTAGAAATCACAGTCATAATATCTACTGTGGCATTAGCAACAACGAACGGTCTACCAGAAACTGATGCTGCTCTAACGCCAATACCATTACTTTGGTTGAGAAAATAGCCTGCGACCGAAAAAGAATCTGCCGTTGAATGGGCGTAACCTCCAACGCCATATCCACCACCAACATTAGCAACACCAATAACGCCTATACCAGGACCAGATCTACCTAAAACGCCAAAACCGTTAGCATTATATCCACCAATAGCAGCTCCGCCTACATTGGAAGAATTATTAAACGTGTTACTATTATAAGTTACTGTCAAACCATTAATATTTAAATTAGTTGCGTTAGTGGTTGGACCTACAATAGTCACCAGAGCATTAGGGGTATCAGTGCCAACGCCGACGTTGCCATTGGCAACTATATATACTGAGTTACCTATTGTGACGTTATTAGTTCCGGTAACTAGACCATTTTTTACGACGAAATCTTTATCTGCCATGGTTCCCTATCCCCTTGTTGGCTTTGTTTTTAATATATTTAGGCATAACAAAGAGAGTTAATATGATCGCAGTGATTGGTGATTACATAGAAGATATTTATATATATGGCACCGTAGACCGTATATCGCCTGAGTCTCCCATACCTGTTTTCAAATCTAAAACTACTGAATTTCGTTCAGGCGGTGCAGGAAATGTCTACGAGAATCTCCAAGCTCTTGGTTCGGATACTGAGATTTTTGCTTCTTTTAATTCCAAAAAGACCAGATTCGTATGCGATAATCATATAATGTTTCGTTCTGACGAAGAAGAATATATCCCAAATCAAGATATAGATTTTCCAGTTAATCCGGATTATGTGATTCTTTCTGATTATAACAAAGGATTCTTACATCACAGCCAATTGATAGTTGATAATTTTATTAAAAAAGGTTCTAAAGTTATAGTAGATCCCAAAAAACCTATTGACAATTATAAAAATTCAAGTATAATAAAATTGAACCAAAAAGAACTTGAAGAATATGGATTCGGTAATACGCCTTTTCAGCTTCGAAAATTATTCAACATAGGATCTATTGTAGTCACAAAGGGAGAGAATGGAGTATATATTTCCTCTGACGATTTCGAAGGAGAAATATCAACAGACAAACATCCAGTTTCTGATGTTACTGGCGCAGGAGATGTATTCATCGCAGCTATGACTCACTATCTTAGTATCGGAAACAACCTTTATGATGCTTGTTCAAAGGCTGTGAGATTGGCCAGTATTTCAGTTACTAAATTCGGAACATATGTTTTATCAAAAGAAAATATTGCTAAAAACTCTGTAGTATTCACTAATGGTTGTTTTGATATTCTACATAGAGGCCACATAGAATATCTAAAAGAGTCTAGAAAACTTGGATATAAATTGATAGTGGGTTTGAATTCAGACGAATCAATCAAAAGATTAAAAGGCGAACAACGACCTATAAACAATCAGAAAGACAGAAAAGCAGTTCTAGAAGCTCTAGATTGTGTCGATGAAGTTATTATTTTTAACGAAGATACTCCTTATGAATTAATAAAAAAATTGAAGCCAGATATAATTACAAAGGGCGGAGACTATAAACCTGAAGAAGTTGTAGGTAACGATTTAACAAAGGTCGTAATAATACCATTTGTTAAGGGCTACTCTACTACAAAAACTTTGGAGCATTTAAATGCAGATTGTCAATAAAGGATGGGGTAGAGAACTCATAATTGAAAACAACGACAAATATTGTGGTAAGTTATTAGTATATGATAAAGCTGGCTCTAAAGGATCTATGCATTTTCATTTAAAAAAACATGAAACGTTTTATGTTCAAAAAGGAAAATTTAAAATACATTGGATAGAAACTAAAGATGCTTCGATTCAACACAATATTTTAAAAGAAGGCGATACTTGGACAAACGAACCTGGAGAACCACATCAATTAGAAGCTCTTGAAGATGATTCTGTTGTATTCGAAATCTCAACTACACATTATGATAACGATGATTTCAGAATAATGCCAGGAGACAGTCAAAAATGAAATATTTGGTAGATATTGATAATACTATTTGTATTTCAAAAAATAGCGATTACGCTAATTCATTGCCTATCAAAAAAAGAATTGAGACTCTTAACAGTTTGTATGATGTTGGTTATGAAATACATTACTGGACTGCAAGAGGAATGAGTTCGGGCAAAGATTGGCGCGATTTGACTATTGAACAGTTTAAAAAATGGGGCGTTAAATATACTTCCCTTAATTTCAATAAACCATCATATGATGTTTGGATTGACGACAAGGCGATAAATTCAGAGGATTTTTTCAATGATCTTAATAACAGGGACTGACGGATTTATTGGTCAACATTTACTTCAAAGATTTCCACAAGGAGGAATCTATTATTCAGAAAAACAATATTGTTTTGACGATTTATACGAGGGTATAAATTGGGAAGAAATAAAGCAAATTTGGCATCTTGGAGCTATTACAGACACTACTGAAACTGATATTAATAAAATACACAAGTATAACATAGACTATACTATCAAACTACTTAATAATGCAATAGACTATCAAATTCCTGTAAAATACGCTTCGTCTGCTGCAGTGTATGGTAATACAAATTATAGAAGAGAAATAAACCCTTTGAATTATTACGCTCTATCAAAAGCAACTATTGATAGGTTTGTAGAAGATAATATAGATAAGTTTTCTAAAATTCAAGGTTATAGATTCTTTAATGTTTTTGGCAAACACGAAAGCCACAAAGGCGACCAAGCAAGTCCAGTTTATAAATTCACCAAACAAGCAAGAGAAACAGGAACAATTAAACTATTCGAAAAATCTAACGCATGTATGCGAGACTTTATTTGGGTAGAAGATGTTATTGATTGTATGTTTTATGATAAACCTTCTGGTATTTACGATCTCGGCACAGGAGTTGCTAGGTCGTTTGAAAGGGTGGCTCAATTAGTTGCTGAAAAAGAATGCGCTACAATTGAGTGCATTCCCTTTCCAAAACATCTGGAGAATAAGTATCAATACTTCACATGCTCATTGAATCATTTTATAGATCATAAGTTTCTTTCCATAGAAGAATATTTACTGAGGAATGATAATATATGAAGCAAAAATTCTAGGTTCTATCTCATTCCAAACAACTTTATAGTTATTTTCGTCCATCCACTGGTGAAAATCTTCTACGTTTTCAATACTGACTTCAACAAACATATTAGGTCTATTTCTGGCGATGGTTTCTTTTAATCCCATAAGAGCAACCATCTCCATTCCTTCAATATCCATCTTGATAAAATCAACTCTTTTATCAGCAAATAGAACATCACCTGGAATGATATTGACTGGATCAAACTTCTGAAATGGTAAATCGGTTTTATCTTCATGAAACAATCTGGTTGATCCTAGATTGTCAGGATAAATCTCCATCGGAAATCCTTGAGTTTCCATATGACCTAATGCTACGCCGACATAATCAACATTAACATTATGACAGTAGTTTAAACACAGATTGGCTAACAACATCTTGTATGCCACTGGCAATGGTTCGATAGCATAGATTATTTCAGCATCAAAGAACTTACTAAAATACACTGAATGATTACCAACATTAGCGCCAATGTCCAGTATATGCGCTCCCTTTGGACAATACTCTTTCATAATCTCCATTTCACGTTGTTCGTGAAAATGACCTGCTTTTAAAGAACTTTGAATAGTATCGTTAGGGTTTTCAATTATCCATCTAAAATTATTCATATTGACTTGCCCTTGATTACTGATTTGATCTGTTCTTTCTGCTCTGGTGTAACATCTTTATCAAAGAAATATAAGTTGGTTAGATCCTTCAAAAGTCCCTTATAGTTATTATCATACATGTTGTCATGATAAGTAATATAATCGCAAGCAGCGGGAATGTATTTGTCTATTTGCCTTGACTTATAGTAGTGATATGTTAGAAACCATAGAACCCAAGTGTTTGTGGGATTGACAGCGTATTCGTCTTCCATAAGTTTGATGTATAATTCTGATCGTTCTTTCTTACGAAAATCCTGATCGTGAATAAGGCAAATCAAGGGATCATAAACTTCAACATCATAACCTTCTGGCCCAATATAGTTGATGTATTCATACACCGGCTGTTTCCAGTTGTAATAATCCTTGAGATGAATTTTGTTAGTAGGTAGTAGAAATGGTGGTCCGACCTTTACATGATGTGAGTAGATATCCAACCTATCAGAAGTAATAGAAGTCGCATTAGGATTCTGATCAATAACCTTTTCGATTTGATCATGTGTATTGATAGAATAGTATTCGTCTAAGTCTGGCGAAAGACACCAAATAACATCATTCGGAATCATTGTCATGTTATGATTGCGAGCATTAGAGAAATGCCAAGGCGTAAATGTTTTTTGTTCAATGATTAGTTTTGGATCTTTTGTTGCTGCCTCTTGCAACATTTCCCATGAACCATCAGCTGATCCGGTGTCAAGTAAAACCTTGTAATCAAAAGGATCGGCGTAATATAACCACTTTTCGATATACTGCTTTTCATTCTTGAGAATAGTATATACCGCTGTCTTACCGTGTTTCATAGTAACTCCATAATGTCTGCCAATCATCAAAGTCAGGCTTTTGTGTAACGTCTGTCATATGAAACGCCAGAGAGTTCATTGGACAGAATAATATTGTTTCCTGGTTTCTCCAAACTTTATTGATGCTTTCATCCTCAACGGCAGCATCAACATGCCAAGTGTATGCTTGGTCTTTCATTATATCTATATTATCCACAAAACACTTCTTAGAACACATAAAGGTATGAGTTGAATGCAATAGCGAACGCCAATACTGGTAGGTTCCTTTTACAATATATGAGGGATACAAAGCAGCGAAACTTTGGTATCTGTGTGGATTGTTGAATGGATACATGGCATAGTCATAAGGTTTTAGCCGATTCATACAATCAATCATATCAACCATATCATGTATGGCAGCAGGATAATGTAGGTAATCATCTTCTATGTTATAAACAAAATCAAAATCTTGTTCTATAGTCCATTCATACTGCGATATAAAGTTCTGTTGTGGTTCTGTGTGATATAACTCATACTTTAATCCATATTCATGAAATGATTCGTGTATAGAGTTAAGAGTATAATCGTCAGAGTTATCATCGTGAATGGATATGATTGGCCTTACTTGAGATGCAGCGATAGAAGCGGCAAGACTTTTAATACAGGTTCTAGTGATTAGACCCTTATCTTTACTGATATATCTTTCAGAGTTCCAAAAGTTATATACACCAGAAGTTCTAATTGGAATTGCTAAGTTTAATTTCATGTTCTAAATCTTTCTTCAATTCATCAAATGGAGCAGACCAATCTTGCCATACTCTTTGACGGTAACAAGATACATTCTTATACCAGTAGGATTCTTTTTTCATGTCTGCCCAAGTATAATATGGAAGTAAGGGCATTACAACCCATGTAGGTTTTCCAAGAGCAGCGGCAACATGAGCAACAGAGGTGCAGGATGTAATGACAAGATCCATATTCATAATGGCTCCCATCGTATCATCCCAATTCTCAAAACCTGATGCCAAGTCTATAGTATTAGTTGGCAATCTAAACGGAACACCGTCATCTTTTTGTAACGACCAAAGTTGAACGTCATACTTAGATAGTTCGTCAAAGTATTCTACAGGAATTGTTCTGGCTAATTCTAGTTCGTATAATGGATTACCCATCCAACGAATACCAATGTTAAGTTTCTTATCAGATTTGATTCTGTTCTTCCACTTAACAACATATCCTGGTTTAGCAAATAGATATGGTTCATTTGGTATTTCGTTAGAGTCTATGCCTAACTTATATGGCAGAGACATACAAGGAACCCAGTAGTCCCACTTTTCTTTACGAATGTCTTTATTGTCAATCACCTTGTCAATCATTCTAACGGAAGATAACATAGACTGATTGTTATGTACCGTAGACATGATACATTTCATACCACGTTCTTTGATGATCTTAGAGAAACGAGCATTGATTACTTCGTCACCAATACCACCTTCGCCGACAATAAGAATAGTTTTACCTTCATATGTAGTGCCATCCCATTCTGGTTGATCATACTTATCAGAATGTGTTCCTAATAGTTTAAGATCACGACCAATATTAAGTAGAGCCATACCTTTCTTGAAGTCGCCTTTCCGAATAGTATGCCAACCTTTATTGAAGTCAGTTACTTTCTGGTCTCTTTCGGAATATTTTGATTTATCTATGTTGTTGATAATATCCAATGAACCATCAAAGTCTCCCATGGTACAAATGGTGACAGCGTAATCAAGAAGAACAGAAACATTTTCTGGATCAAGTTCTAATGATTTGGTGAGATATTCTAATGATTTCTCTAGTTGATTGGCTTTATACGCTGCACGCCCGGCGTTAAAGTATGTGTTGGTGTCTTTATAGTGATTTAAAATTTGTTCAGAAGTTTGTAAGCAACGATTATACTTTTTTGCAACGAACTCGACCATTGCTTTAAAGTTAAGAAACTCAATATCATTTCTTAGCGGTGCAATACAATCTAATAGGTCAATAGCAGCGTTAAATTTTTCTACACGATTGTCTAAGCAATATTCCATAACCCTTAAAATTTCAGGTAACGGAATAGTTTCTGATGGTGATGGTGTTTTTGGAAGACCAGCAGTGATTGACTGCCAAATTTCATCTGATTTCATAACGACCTCATAATCTAATATAGACTATTTAGGGTAGTTCTGGTGCAGATATAGCGTGTGCGCTAACTTCTCCTGCTGAAACTTGTTTCCAGTTAGTTAGTGATCCTATCTGAACAGGCGATGATCGATGAACTATATCTCCTAAACCTAGATTACCATGTGGAGAAATATTGGCGTTTATTCCCCACGCCCACAATGTGCCATCTGTTTTGATTGCTAATGTATAATATCCAGTTTTAGATAAGCAAATTTGTTTCCAATTTGTGCCTGTTCCTATTTGTATTGGCGAGGATTTTGAAACAACAGTGCCATCACCTAATTGTCCATCATTATTCAGACCCCACATCCATAAAGTACCATCAGTTTTTATAGCGCCAGTATGAGCTGCTCCACTAGAAATTTGTTTCCAATTTGATAATGTTCCTACTTGAACAGGAGATGAACGATCAGTAGTTGTTCCGTTGCCTAATCTACCATTAACTCCGTTTCCCCACACCCATAAAGTACCATCAGTTTTAATAGCGCCAGTGTGTGTGTAACCGGCAGAAACTTGTTTCCAATTTGTACCTGTTCCTATTTGAACAGGAGATGAACGATCAGTAGTTGTTCCGTCGCCTACTGCGCCAAAAACATTATAACCCCACGTCCATAATGTACCGTCGGTTTTAATTGCTCCGCCATGTAAAAAACCAGCAGAAACTTGTTTCCAATTTGTGTCTGTTCCTATCTGAACGGGCGAAGACTTAGTAACGGTTGTTCCGTCTCCTAATCTTCCAAAAGATGCGGCCCCCCATCCCCATAAAGTGCCATCGGTTTTGATAACTAATACAAAATTTCCACCGGCAGAAATTTGTTTCCAATTTGTACCTGTTCCTATTTGAACAGGAGATGAACGATTAGTAGTTGTTCCATCACCTAATTGTGCTGCAAAGTTTGCACCCCAACTCCACAAAGTTCCATCAGTTTTAATAGCATGATTATGTTGAATCCCATTGGTAATATCTTTCCAATTGGTCAATGAGCCTATTTGAACGGGCGAAGAACGCCTATCATTTGCCACATTTGCACCTATTTGACCATAAGTATCGTCTCCCCACCCATATAATCCGGCATTCAAAAACTGATCTTTAAAAACAAACATATCGCCCATATCAACGCTTGTAGTTGATACATTACCATCAGAATTATAGATTGGAAATTTATATCCTATTGCTGGCATTTAAAAATATCCGTCTTTGATTGCGAATGTTGTCATTCTAGTAGTGTTATAACCATCGTAATTACAAGATTTCCAAGTTGTTTCTGTGCCTATTTGAATAGGTGATGATCTATCTGTTGCAGTACCAACTCCTACATTTCCTTCGGAATTTCGTCCCCATCCCCACAATGTTCCGTCAGTCTTAATTGCTTTACCACAGGCACCAAAAACACGTTTCCAATTGGTCAATGAACCAACCTGAACAGGGGAAGAACGACTATTAGTATCGTTTAAACCTAAGTCGCCCGCTGGATTATGACCCCAAGCCCATAATGTTCCATCTGTTTTAATCGCAAAACATGCCCATCCTCCGCAAGAAACTTCTTTCCAATTGGTCAATGAACCAACCTGAACAGGAGACGAACGATGAACAAGATCACCTAAACCTAATTGGCCTACATTATTGTGACCCCATGCCCATAATGTGCCATCTGTTTTGACTGCCATTCCATATCTAAGACCAGCAGAAACTTGTTTCCAGTTAGTTAATGAACCAACTTGAGTAGGAGAAGAACGATGGACTATATTACCATGGCCTAATTGACCACTACCATTAAATCCCCAACTCCATAATGTACCATTATTTTTTAAAGCGTAACCACTATACTCGCCATACACTAATTGTTTCCAGTTAGTATCAGAGCCTATTTGAGTCCAACTAGAAACATTTACACCTCCTGTTCCGAAACCTAACTGACCATCTAAGTTATAACCTGTCGCCCACATCGATCCATCATTTTTCAATCCTACTGACAATAATCTTCCTGCTTTTACAAATTTCCAGTTTGTATCAGCGCCTAACTGTATTGGCGTTGAATAAGTACCACCTAAATTAGTAACTACACCAAATGCTCCTCTTGATCCACTATCACCGCCCCACCCCCATAAAGTGCCATCTGTTTTTAAAGCTATGACATGAGTATCGCCATAACTAGCCATGTTCCAATTACTCAACGATCCAAGTTGAACTGGCGAAGAACGATGATTACTGTCTCCTAGACCCAAAAAATACTCGCCACTAGGACTGGTTTGAAATCCCCAAACATACAATCCAGGAGAAGTTCTGTTTCCTGTTGGAGAAACTAAATTGGGATAAACATCAAGTAGATAGTCTTTAGAAACATACCTATTACCAAGATCACTCGTTACTCCTGATTCAGTGAGTGTAAATCCTGTGTTAGGACCAGTAACAGCCATTACTACACCCCTGAGTAATTAGGCGGAGGTATCAATTCATTATAAATGTTTCTTAGATTGTCAATAGTTGTAGAACTTTCAATACTATCAACATATCCTTTTTCCCAATCAAATTGTGTCTGAATGTGAGTAGCACCAGCCACAACTAATTCGCCGAGTTCTGCCTTAGTTAGTGTGAGCCATGTTTCTGGAAACTTCCAATCAACAGTTTCAGCGTCAGTCATAAATTGATATTTCTGAACAAAGATATTTCTGTTTTCTCTTGACGCATCAACAGTAATTTCTGTTCCTTGAATGGTGTATTTGAACGGAGTTTGTTCTTTATTATATCTTAGAGCAGCGACGATGTTTTTTAAATTGCCTTTGATAGAATCTATATTACCGTCATGCACAGTGTAATGACCAATAGCAGTATTATTTTCATACGTCCAAAATGGACCTGCCAGTTCTTCAAACAATGGATTATGCGTTGGAGTATCTAAACTCACAGGCATAATCTCAAAGTTTTCATTGATCTGAATGTATCCGGGTTCTGCTGTAGGAACAGTAAAATCTACTTCAAGATCGTTCAATTCAGATTGAAACATTCTTGGCTTCCAACCCATAGGACCAAGATGAATTATTTGTTTGTTTTCTACAAGAACGTAATCAGTCATTTTATTCCTCTATTATATTTCAGTGTAAGTTATTGCTACAGTTGATCTAAATGCAGTAGCAACTTCCTTCCAATTAGTTAATGAACCAAGTTGCACAGGAGAAGACTTCCAAACTAGATCATTATGACCCAAGTAACCCTCAATATTAAGCCCCCAAGACCATAATGTACCATCAGTTTTGATTGCTGTTGTGTGATAATTGAATTTAGCTAAGGAAACTTGTTTCCAATTAGTCAATGTTCCTATTTGTATAGGAGAAGAACGACCAGTAGAATTCCCTGAGCCTAATTGACCATAATCATTATTTCCCCAACTCCACAAAGTTCCATCAGTTTTAATAGCTGCTACATGAAATTGTCCAGAAGAAACCTGTTTCCAATTAGTCAATGATCCAACTTGAGTAGGAGAAGAACGATGGGCGGTATTACCTATTCCTAGAAACCCAAAATTATTTCTGCCCCATGCCCATAATGTTCCGTCAGTCTTAATCGCAAATGTGCTATAATAACCCACTGAAACTTGTTTCCAGTTGGTTAATGATCCAACTTGAATAGGCGATGATCGATGAACTATATCTCCTAAACCTAATTGACCATAATCGTTTAATCCCCATGCCCATAACGTACCATCTGTTTTAATTGCTATTGTAAATCCAAATGAGGTTTCAACTTGTTTCCAATTAGTCAAAGTTCCAACTTGAATAGGCGAAGACTTATCAACTCTCGTTCCATCTCCTAATTGACCATAAAAATTATAACCCCATCCCCATAAAGTGCCGTCTGTTTTAATTGCTAATGTTTCATAATAACCGCCTGACACTTGTTTCCAATTAGTTAATGAACCTACTTGAACTGGAGATGAACGACTAGTAGTATTACCAAGACCCAATTGACCTTGAGCGCCGTAACCCCATGCCCATAAAGTGCCATCTGTTTTTATTGATACTATATGATCACTACCAGCAGCAACACGACTCCAATTTACTAGCGATCCTACTTGAACTGGTGAAGAACGATGAACTATTGTTCTGTCTCCTAATTGACCAAAATTGTTTTGCCCAAACGCCCACATCTGATTACCAACAAACTGATCAACTAACCAAGCGTCAGTGACAAATAGATCGTCTAAATCTACGCTACCTAAAATTGGATCATCGGCAAGATAATTACTTGTCATTCTCTAATCTCTCAACCCTTTCAGAAAGTTCTTTGACTGATTGAATAAGGAACGCTATGATAGCATCATAATTGACAGACTTAGTTCCATTGTTTTCATTGACAATATCCGGAAGTATCTTTTCAATTTCTTGAGCAATAACACCATATGATTTTGCTCCAGAATCTTTCCAGTTGAACGAAACACCTTCCATTTTACTGACTGTATTAACAGCACTGGTAATAATCTGAACATTTGTCTTTTGATTAGCGTCTGATAGTGAATTGAATATCGTAGCGGACAAAGTTCCAGTTGAAGGAACAAAGTATAGTTTGGTGGTTGAAACTACAGCATTAGACCAAGTGCCTGATGTAGTATTGGCCATAGGTAAGTAATATGTAACTGTGTCAGTATTATTTGCAGTTAGCGTAGCACCACCGCCAACTGTTGACCAATATATTGAAGATGCATTAGAAGTTAAAACTTGACCAGCGGTACCAAATCCGCCATTAGCAGATATACCAGCGCCAGCAGTGATAATAAGTTCGCCTGTTGCTGATATATTAACGTTGGCCGAGGTTGTCAAACCAGAAGCATTTATTACGTTTACTGAACCAGTTGAGATCGTTGTAGCATTAACTATTCCAGTGTAAACACCAGTAGCATTAGCAATTGTTGAGGTGCCTACTGTAAAACTAGCAGCGTTCATAGTTCCAGTATGATAAGCGCCTGTAGTATTGGCTAAGAAACTACTAGCTACTCTTAAACTGACAGCGTTAACCACAGTAGAGTTAGCAGTGAAAGAAGTTCCAACTGTAATACTAGAACCATTAACAATACCAGTGTAAACGCCAGTGGAATTAGCGATTGTAGAAGTTCCCACTGTAAGACTGGCAGCGTTCATTGTGCCAGTATGATAAACACCAGTAGCATTAGCAATAAATGAAGAACCTACAGTATGACTAGAACCATTAACAACACCAGTATATGTTGGAAGGTAACTGGCAATATTAGCGTTTAAAGTAGAATTAAGCTGATAGGAAGAAGCAGCAGTTCCGCCTAAATTGAATGCATTGTTAGCGCCAGTAGAATTAGCAATAACATTACCACTAATATATAAAACAGTAGTATTAACAGCTGCATTAACAGTATTATTGCCAATAAAAATTCGAGTGGTATTAGCAACAAATCCGCCAGTACTCGTTCCTGTTCCGCCAGTCGTATACGAAGCAGAGTTAACACTTGAAGTAGCATTAACAAATCCTGTTGTTGTAACACCAGAAGAGTTTACAACAACTGTTGAACCATTAACTGTAAATCCGGCAGAAGTCATAGATACATTAGCAACAGAAATAATACCATTAAAAATAATGGTATTAGAAGTACTATTTACAGATAAATATTGCCCTAATTCTGCTAATTCTTGACTTTGAGCCATTTAAATCTCTCTCTTTTTATATATTTATCTGATTCTTACGTAATTTACGGTGGCAGCAAAAAAAGAATGTCCAGCAGCAGGAATAATTGTTTGTGGAGTAGTTAATGTGACATCGGATATTTTTAACATTTTATTAATCAATGTAAAATTGTTTGTAAGAAAGCTAAACATCACACCGCTTGAAACTGGGCTATTAATTGATACTCCTCCAATTGGTTTACCTTCTGTCCATGTTACACCATCTGTCGAATAAAAAACTCTTTGAGAAAATCTAACAACAAATCTAGTTCCATCATGATACACTGCAAGAGGAGCGGAAGTAGTAGCCAATGAGGTCGAAATCAATCCATGATTACTCCAAGTTAAACCATCAGTTGTAGTTGCAAAAAAACCAGTTATACCTACTGCAACTGTTGTTGTTGAGTTTGAAGCAAACCTTGTTGAATTTGTAAATTGTGCGTAACCATTATAGGTTGCTGGCGTTCTGGCTGTCCATGATCCATTAGCCCCTGTTGCTGATGTTTGATATTGCCCTGTTGTAGAAGTTATTGCTATAAATAATCCAGCGCCAGCGTTCCATGTAATACTTCCTATACCATTAGTATTGATTGCATTACTAGTGCCAGAACTAGCAGCCATTGTCGATGAAGCCCAAGTAGAACCACCGTCTGAAGAATATGCTGCCGTTGTACTATTATATGGAAATACAATTACATCTGTACCATCAGATATAATATCTGTGATATTTGCTATGCTCACACCTGTAACTGAAGTCCAATTAATACCATCAGTAGAAGTTATAATACCATCTGTTGTTGAACTTGGCGAAACTGCTATAAATTTTCCTGCTGTATACTGTATAATAGGATACGTTTTAGAATTAGGAAATGTTCTTTCTGTCCATGTTGAACCATTTGTTGATGTATAATATTTGAATCCATTAGTAGCATTACCATTAAAAGTTGCAGTAACATAAAGAGGTCCGGAAGGATTATATGCTATAGAAATAGATTGTGAAACTACAGGTCCATACCAAAGTCCTCCGCTTTCCGGGCCATAAAATATAGGATGCGGCGAAGTCAAGTGATCTGGTAAATAAGAATAATCTGAAGTATAATCAAAAGGAGCAGTAGATACTAAAGCGTACCATTGGGTACCATCAGCAGCAGTATATAAATCTGAACTATATGGCATATTAAGTATTCCGCCTATTGGGAATGCTTTACCTATAAATTGTGAAAAATTACTCATTTATGCTATTCTCCAAGTTGAACCATTATAAACAAACTCTACTGTAATATTATTGTCATTTATAGTCATATTTTCGCTCAATGACATAATTGTAGAGCCATTTCTTCCAATTGTTATATTATTTGTTGAAGCCACTGGCCCAACGTTTATTTTTACATAATCATTAGTATTAGGAGAGGCTGGTAATGTAACTGTAAATGCTCCGGAGCTCGTATCACACATGATCCATTCGCCTTTGACGGCGGTATACCCAGAAGTTTTTTGAATCCAAGAACCGCCACCGCTACCACCAGAAGCATTTGCCCAATACACAACTGAACCGTTTGTCGTTAATACCTGATTGGCGGTGCCTAGAGAACCGTTTGCTGAAACAGCGTTTAATGTTACTGTATTACTAAAAGTGTGCGTATTTGTCCAAGTATAGGCTAAATCAGTATTAACGGTTGTATAATTCAGAACGCCAGCAGTTATACCAACAACTTCAATCAAAGCGCCAGATAAAGGAGCTGTTGTAAAAGTAATTGTTGTGCCCGACGACACATCTACTTCTGAACTATTATATCTAATACCATTAACATATACATCAAGATTATTAGATGTATAACCTCCAGATATTGTGAATATCGTATTAGAACCATTACCGGTAAACGATTGTCTGACATAACCAGAGCCAATAACATGAACGCCAGTTGAATTTACAGTAACATTATTACCAGCTTTAACAAACACCCCTGAAGAGTTAGCAACTATGCCACTATTGGCTACAACTTCTATAGTTCCTGAAGATGTGATTGGACCTCCAGTAAGTCCAATTCCAGTATTAACTTGTGTTACTGTTCCTGCGCCGCTAGAACTAGTCCAATAAGTTGCTGAACCATTAGAAGTTAAAACTTGCCCAGAATTACCAAATCCACCATTGGCAAATATTCCACCAGAAATGATAATATTGTTTACTGTAGAATTAGCGGAAACGCTTATAGATGTAAGATTAGCTCCAATTTCCCAAGTATTAGAACCATCAGAAGAATACAGTTTTCTATCAGTAAGATTTATTGCCAATTCGCCAATAGCAATATCTGTTGTGGTAGGAACTTTACCTGCGACTGATGAACGTCGCAGTTTGAAAACTGTGTTGGCCATTCTAGGCTCCTCTGAAACTCAGTATATACTGAGAAATTTAAAATTCATCCGGAGGCAATATTGCCTGAGGTTTAGTTTTATTTATAGTTTTATCTTTTAATTGTTTATTTTCAGAATATACTTTATTCATTTCTTCGTTTTGACGAGCATATTCTTTACTCAGATCTTCGTAATTTTTATTAGATTTTTTAAATTCATCAAAATCTTTTAAAATCTTTTTTCTTTCTTCTTTACAATCATGAAGATTCTTTTTCAAATCTTCTATTATTTTATTATTATCTGTTTCTTTTTTCTCTAGATTCATTTTCTCAATAGTAAGTTTTTCTACACTGTTTGCTGCTTGTTGCATCAAATCGTTTTGTATTGAAACTTGTTTTTGAGATTCTTCGTATTTGGAAGTTATATCTTTTAACGAGAAAGATAGAGCAGAAACTCTAATTTCTAAATCGGTATTTTTACGAATAAAATCCAGAAGCAGATTTTCCTGCCTCTGGATGTATTGTTTGAAATAAATTTCTTGACCTTCATTAGTTTCCATAGTATAATTCCTTTGTCAAAGAAAATTAAAAACTGCCTCCGTCTAACACGTCGTATACGATAGCACTACCGTTGGACTGAAGAACATAACCACTAGTTCCTAATGCTAGTTTACGGAATCCATTAGACGAGTTAGCAACCAGGATATCTTCAGCTGTATAGTTATTCAACCCTGTACCACCTGATGTGCCAGCTAGTGCAGTAGATAGAGACAGAGTGTTAGCAACAATACCAACCGTATATGATGAATTAGCAATTAAATTTGCTGAAGTTGAATTGGTATACAATCCTCCAGATTGGAGATAAGTCTGTAGAATTGCTAATGTAAACCCATTAGCTGCAGTATTTACAGTATTGTTTCCAGATAGTTCTTGCTCAGAACCGGTAAACAGTTTATAGATGCCCCCATCAGAAGCATCACGGAATAGACCAGTGTGTAGATTTGTATTTGTTGAAATATCATGATAATTGGCTGCAAAACCAATATCTAAGACGTCACTGGCATAATTGTTTCCAGCGAGATAGATCATAGGATCTGATACAACAAAAGAGCTTACGTTGACGGTGGTAACATTACCTGAAACGGTGAGACTGCCTGCAATTTGAACGTCGCCATCAAATGTACCAGTAACACCATGAACGTTGGCGACATGAACTTGCGCCCAACGAAGGGTGTTATTACCTAAATGATATGTGTTATTAGTTGAAGGAGTAACGTTACTACTGACTTGCGCTGCGACTGTAAGAGTATCAGCAGTAGAATCGCCTAGAACTGTATTTCCACTAGTAGTAAGATCTGTTGTAACTACGTTTGCAAATGTTACACTAGAAGTTGTGCCTACTGCCTGACCGATATGCACACCACTGGCGTTAACAGTAACGCCTGTACCACCAACAACGTTAATGCCTGCTGAATCGACATTAGTACCATTTGCAGATTTAGCAAATGTTCCAGAGGAGTTAGAAACAATACCATTATTAGCAAGAACGCCAACACCAGAAGCGTCTACATAAACACCATTTGCTGGATCTACGAACGAACCTGAAGAATTGGCTATCAGACCATTGTTAGCTAGTAAACTAACAGTAATATCACCTGTGGTTCCGCCGCCAGATAAACCGTTGCCAGCTGTAATGGCCGAAATATCGCCAACATCATCATCCCAATAAATGCTAGTACCGTTTGATCGAAGAACCTGATTTGCCGAACCCAAAGAACCGTTAGCAGAAAACCCTACGCCAGAACCAACAGTAACACGAGTAGTATTTGCTCTAAAATTAGTTCCGACAGCTAGAATATCAGCATTGACTATACCACTAGTATAAACACCGCCATTGTTAGCAATAACCCAACCGCCAACACTGAGAACTGCAGCGTTAACAGTTGAAGTTGCAAAAACGTTAATTGTGGCTAATGTTGTTCCTGTAAGAGAAGAATAAACCGAATCATTACCAGCTGCTAAATCGCCAGTATTAATTCTTCCCGCAACACCAAGGCCTCCGGCAACAGTCAAAGCCCCTGTAGTAGTATTAGAACTTACCGTTACGCCAGAAATAATAATATTATTTGAAACTGTTAAAGTGTCTGATGTCTTATTAAAGGTAAGACCTGAATCGCCAGCAAGATTTCCGCCGTCGTTGAATTGCACTTGAGTGTCTGAACCTGCAACTCCAGCGGAAGGAGCTTTCCAATAAACTACGCTACCATTGGAGGTAAGAACATCCCCTGCGGAACCAGCCGCACCATTAGCCCAAATGCCAGTAGGGACTAAATTTGCTACTATTGCTTTATCAATACCGCCAGTAGAATTTGCTACTAGAGCATGACTATTAGTAAGAGTTCCTGGATATTGAGCGCCCCCAATACGAAGAACGCCAGAACCGTCTGGAAGACCTATGTGTAGTGTATTAGAGGCCTGAGTAAAGGCTAGTTCGCCGTTGGATAACCCTGTAACGGTAGAATTAGAAACAGATCTCTTAATTTGGATCTTATTGGACATTTAAAATACTGCTCCTGTTTTATATATTTATATTTTTAAAACGTCCCGCCATCTAACCCGCCATCTACATCAGTTAAATTCAATTTTTGAACTACATATTTGTCAATAGAAGAATCATAAACAGGAACCGCCCCATTAGTTTCTCCGCTAGAAATGACATCCAGCAAACTATCTAATCTTTGTGTAGATTCCATGCTTGATAAAGTAGGCGTATTTTTAATAGTAACAGGCACTGTTGTGTCTATGATTCCGCTTGTTGCATTAGCGGAAACGCGAATATCCCTTCTTCTACCTACTACGACGTTTACCATTTTTATCTCGTGACTTGAGGTGTGACTGTAATAATACCCTCAACAATTCTAGAAGTTGTAGAACCATCATTAAGTTCTACATCGTAGACATATCTACCAGCAACTAGATTACTAGTTTGGTTGGCTGTTAATGATATTGTAACAATGCTAGAAACTACATTTATAGAAGTTGAGAAAACTGCAGCAGCATTAGAAGATGAGTACCATTTTCTAACTTGAGAGTTTGCTGAATAGCCATTCAGATTCAAAGCGTCTCCGTTTTCGTCCGTCAATGTTAAATCGGTCGAAAAGGTTGTTCCTTGATCTATTACTAAGTTAGCTTTAGTGGCCATTACGTTACTATTGTCCTGACATATTTGACTGTAGTGTTAGTAGATACTGGAGTAAATCTTAGTGAAACGTGTGATACATTTGGTGCTATGAAACTAAATGTTCCTACGTTTGTGTTTGTTGTTATAGTAGCAAATTCTGTCATATATCCAGTTGCTCTGTCGTGGGTTGTTAATATTTTTGACATATAACGATTGTTGGCTACATTATCAACAACGCTGATTATATATTCAGCAGCTGGGAATGAAACCATAGAATAGGCATCAATTTCTTGAGCGCTTGTTCCGGTAGTAATAATAGTGCCATTGGTTACAGGTCCAGTAACTACTAGACTCCATTGTCCATTAGCATTCAAGAAATATTGGCCTGATGAAATAGCAGTAGTATTAGGATTAGTTATAGAAACATTTGTAGTAGAATTCGATATTCTAACAGAAGTGTTACTTACGATAACATTAACTGTTGAATTACCAACTACAACTTCAACCGAAGCATCAACTGCTGTAGTATTAATACCAAGAGCATTTGCAGTAAAAATAGATCCAACGCTGAGAGTAGAAGCATTAACAACGCCAGTGTAAACTCCAGTAGAATTAGCGATTGTAGAAGTACCAACTGTAACGCTGGATCCATTGACAACGCCAGTGTAAACACCAGTGGAGTTGGCTATAGTTGATGTTCCGACAGTAATACTAGAACCATTAACAACGCCAGTGTAAACGCCAGTGGAGTTGGCTATAGTAGAAGTTCCAACTGTATGAGAGGCTGCATTAATAATAGGAGTATAAACGCCAGTAGAATTAGCGATAGTTGATGTTCCTACAGAATGTACTGCTGCATTAATTGTAGTAACATAAGCGCCAGAAGCGTTAATAAAAGAAGTATTACCTACTGTAATGCTTTGAGCTACGTTTGCAAACTGAGACCAAAGAGTTGACCATTTGAATGTTGTATTACCTAGACTATAAATGTCACCAACTGCTGGTACAAGGTCAGCTGTAGAAATACCAGTATAACTAATATTACCAGAAACTGCTAGATCGCCTCTGACGAACATATTACCAGACACGTTGGCATATGTTCCACTAAATTGAACATTACCTGAAATGTTCGCCGTTCCGGTATGATTCAGCACTGAAGAGTTAGATACAAAAGAAGTTCCGACGCTAATTGTAGATGCGTTAACAACAGGAGCGTAAACGCCAGAACTATTGGCGATTGTGGAAGTTCCAACAGAATGAACTGCTGCGTTAATGATAGGAGTATAAACACCAGTAGAATTTGCAATTGTAGAGGTTCCAACAGTGATACTAGAACCATTAACAATGCCAGTATATACACCAGTAGCATTAGCAATTGTTGATGTTCCTACTGTAATACTAGAACCATTAACAATGCCAGTATATACGCCAGTAGCATTAGCAATCGTAGAAGTTCCAACACTTAATGTTGCGGCGTTTACAATTGTAGCGTAAACGCCAGTAGCATTAGCGATTGTGGAAGTTCCAACAGAATGAACTGCCGCATTAACAATACCAGTATAAACACCAGTAGCATTAGCAATCGTAGAAGTTCCAACTGAATGAATCGCTGCATTAACTACTGTAGTATAAACACCAGAACTATTAGCGATAGTTGATGTTCCTACTGAATGAATCGCTGCATTAACTGTTCCCGTTGTCCAAAAACCTGAAGAGTTGCCAATTGTTGCAGTTGTAACCTGCATAGCAGTAGTATTGGCAGTAAACCCACTAGCTCCAGTTGTGATAACTGTGCTGTTTACTAAAGAAGTTCCAACGGTCAGACTTATTGGATCTAGATTTGCCGATCCTGAATTATTAGCAATAATGAATCTATTAATACTTTGATCTGAATATAAAGTGCTATTGCCTACGAAATAAGAAGAAGTATTAATCTGAATATTAGCAGCAACTCTTACAGTACTAGTATTAGCTATAAGACTGTTGGATCCAGTTGTAATAATGGTGCTATTAACTAGCGAAGTTCCAATAGTTAGACTTATAGGATTAAGATTAGCAGAACCTGTAGAATTAGCTATTCTAATTAAAGTAGCATTAGCCAGAGAATTTACAGTAGTATTACCAATATCCACAGCTATGGCATTGACCAAAACGTTAGAAGTAGATACACTAATAATAAATTGTGAGGTGTTAGCTACAACATTAGAACCGACTGTAATGGCTGTGGTATTTGCAACTAAACCACCAGCGCCAGTTGTAATAATTGTGCTATTGACTATTGAAGTTCCTACAATTAATCTATGCGGTTCAATATTAGCCGAAATTGTAGAGTTAGCAACTTTTACTAATGAAGAATTAGCGAAAGTGTTTATTGTTGTGTTACCAACAAGAATTGAACTAGAGTTAGATAATACATTTGTAAAAGTATTACCGATTACAATTGTTGATGTGTTCATGAACACATTAGATCCAACAGTCACTGCTTCAGTGTTAGCAAAAAGGCTGTTGGAACCAACCATAGAAATAGATGTACTATTTACTAAAGAATTTCCAATAGATAAAGAATTGAAATTCAATACAGCTAATGCAGCGCCATTAGTAATCTGAACTAATGTAGAATTGGCTATTGTATTTACTGTTGTGTTAGATCTGAAAAGTAGAGTTGAGCTGTTGGCTATTACGTTCGTAGTATTTCCACCTGTGGAACTGGTAATAAACAACTGATTGGTATTAACAACAACGTTAGAACCAACATAAACAGCATATGTATTGAGAGAGTTGAAATCCAAGAAAGAATTTACTGTAGAGTTACCTACAGATATTGCTGACGTATTAACTAACGTGAAATTAAAAGCATCTACAGTATTATTACCAACCAATAGAGCGTTATTAACTTGAGCAGTTGTATTAATAACTAAAGAATCGGCAGTAAATTTACCAGTAATCGCAGCATTACCTACAGCTGCATTAGAACCATTGGCAGTGACAGCCAACACTGAAAAAGTGTAAGCCATTTCATTGGTTCTATTGCGCCAAAAATCAAAAGTATTATTTGTGCCTACGTTGGAAACATTTACTGTCATTTATTAACTTCTTTTTAAGAGTTGATTTAACATTTCTTTAATTTCGTTAAGATCTTTTTCGACTTTATTGATTCTTTCATTATTTTCAACATTTAACATGAAAGCAGCTTTCTGTTTTTTATATGCTTCCAATTTATTATTATCCACGTTCAAAACTGCTCCGCTATGCGGATCTTTTACTAAACCTTCAAAATCTGTTCTGTAATATTTATTATTCATTTTATCACATCTGCAAAGCTAGAACTCTAAGATCATCCATAATCGGAACCTTAGAAGTGTCATTAGATTGAAGTATAATTTTTAATTGAAATCTATTGAACGAAGAATATAGATTCAAATTTTCATTAAGATAAGTTACGCCTGGAGCACTTATAACATAAGCATTAGCTCCTGAATTGTTTGACGACCATGGCGTGCCTACTGTCAAAAATGTTGAATTAGTGATAGAAAGTATTGTTTGAGAATCACCAGCAACATTAATTATATTACCTGGCAGTAACTCAGTTGCGAACAAAGTTCCGTTACCAACTATGCTGTTGTTTGTAGTATATGTGCTAACGTTTCCTGTTAATTGAACAGAGGCCTCTGTAGACAACCAAGCAGTAGTTGGAGGCGCAACTAGATAATAAGGTTCATTGGTATAATTACCAAAAAATGGGCTATCTAATACAACACTAGTACTATTAGTAATAGATACTATTTTTCTAGTTCTTTCTTGTAAAAGAATATCCTTAGAAGTTTTAGTATTAATATACCATCCAGGTTCTAGTTCTGTTGTAAACAAAGTACCATTACCGGCAATAGTGTTGCTAGTATTAGAACATGTAATAGTTCCTGTTCTTATAATTTTACTGTAATAACTTCCTAGTGAATACTTCAATTCTCTGAAATCGTTTGGATTACTAGGGTCAGAATAAACATCAATTGAATCGTTTAACAAAGGAGTCCATGTTTGCTGACTCATAGGTCGAGGATCTTCTTTGTTTAGAAATTTAGCCCATACTTGAATAGATGAACCCACAGGCTTGAATGCAGTTAATAGAACTTGTAAATCTTCTGCATCTTGACCGTCAGCCAATGTGACTATTTGAGATACATATTTTGACTTCGTGTTACCTGAATTGAAAAATTCATTATATTTGATTTCTACAGGATCAATATCATTTTTAATTACTAGTTCTTGTTGCCTGGCCGTATCGATCACAGGAGACAAATATTCAGTATCTGTAGTCATATTCCCTTTTATGGTAACAGATTTGTTACCGCTCATAGAGGCCATTTCATTTGATTTAGAAACAACAATTCTTTCATAATCGTAAAATTCAGTTTCATAACCAGGATTAACTTTATACTCTTCGGAATCTATAGAATATGTGTTATTAGTTCCTGTATATGTGAAATTCAAAGTTGTTCCTGGAGGCGAAATAGTAGCAAATTGAGGAACAAGAGCATTAACGCCAGGATTATAAAGAGAAGAAGTATTAGCATACGCTATTAAAGTGACATTGTTCGGCGAAGAAGATAATGAATTGTTAGCGAATCTGTGAACTTGCACAAAAGTGTTGGAAACGAAATTACCAGTAGATGATTCGCAATACAAAATTCCTCTAACGCTATCATAATAATTAACTGTTGCTCTAATGGAAGTATTAACTGTTCCTCCAGAAGAGTTAGACAAAGAATTGGTCGAGTTAAAAACTATATCTCCTGGTACTATACCTACAGAAGTATTACTATAACCTAAATTGAAAACAGTCAAATATTCAGTATTAGAATTATTAAAAACCGCATTAGCAGAATTATACTGAAAACTTGCTCTGTTAAGTTTGAACTTAATATATTCTGTCTGAAGAGCTGTCCATTGTGTTTCAGTAGCTCCATAAAAAGCTGTTCCTATGGCTGGCTGGCTGGAAACTTGAAATCCAGTTGATACGTCGATGTCGCCTAGATTTGCGCTCCAGACAAAATAATCTGGATCATTTGCGTCTGGCTTTACAACAAATGCATAAGTTGTTTTATTAGCCAAAAACACAGGAGCTTCAAAAGTGAACTTGGTAGAAACTGTAGAAGTGTTGCTTATGTTGATATTACTATATGGTAAATGCACTCTAGAAAAAGGAAGAACAGCGTTACCATTAGGATAACCGTTATCTATCTCGCACAGGTAAACTGTCACGCCGTGTTCAGAGGTTTGCGCTTTCTGTTTAAAATAAAGTTCTAAAGAAGTTGCAAAAATGCCAGATTCGTTTTGAGGTGTGTTTATGGTCAACGCTTGTGCTATAGGTTCCCAAGCATTAGCTCTTACATTAATTATGTCTGGTAATTCTCTGATAACAACATTTGTAGACGTGGTTACTACTGATTCTTCAATAGGAATAGATCTCAATTCAGGGTTTACAGTAGTCAAAGTTATTGCTTGTTTAGTAACATTAAGATTTGACGCTGTAAAATATGCAGAAGACATAGTAGTAAAGGCAGAGCCTCCTAGTACTAAACTGTCTACATCTGTAATTTGAACAAGCCTGTCTCCAGTTTTAAATTTACCAGCAGGAATATAAAATTGCCCTGCTACTACACCTAAAGAATCAGAAAATATTGGTGTACCCCAATCACCATTTTTAGCAATTTGAGTTGAATCTGAACTATCTAGTGATGCAGGTAATACGTATTTGTTATTGGCGTCAATCACTGCTGGAGCGCAATATTCATCAACGTTAATACTATCGAAAAATATATGCATTCTTTCATTAGGTCTCATATTAAACGCTAAGAAAGAAATAATTCGGCTGTTTATATATGGTTGTAATGAAATATCAGTGGCAAAAGAACCAACCGTTTGAGTACTAGAAATAGAATCTACTACTAGTTGCGTGCCTGATCTTACAGAATTATTTATTGAAGTGGTAGTGGTTGTACTAGTTGCTGCCAATTTTATCTCCTAGATCAATTCATTAAAAATTGAATGTTCTTTCATAGCCTGGTATACCCTCATCGTACACCACAGTTAGATGACCTCTGATGACGTCTACGTTAACACCCAATTCTTGTGCCGCCAATGACAAAGCTAATTCTCTACCAGATTCTGTCAACAGATCAACGGTGCCATTCCAAGATCCTGAACCGACATTAAATCTTCTAGGGCCAGCAATTTCTCTACCAGCTCCTGCAACGCCCAATGATCCTATATCTCTATTAATTATATTCTGCGTTCCAGTTATAACTGTATCAGAGGTTGTAGTAGTAGTTGTTCTCCATTCTCCATAAGAAGAGCCAAAAGGACTAGCTGCGAAATCTTTCCAAGGTTTGGTGTTATCTATAGTAATATTTATAGAACCAGTATTATGAATATCGCTATTATTATCGAATGGTGGAATTAATAATAGAGTTCCATTCCAAGCGTATGCAACAAGAGCAGAACTACGATACTTAGTAGCATAATATTGTTGAATAAATGGTACTTCGACATAATCGATGGTAATTAATCTGCCTGTTTTTCTTGTGTTTATAGAACTAGAACTATTAAAATTAATATTAAAAACTTCTCTTATGATTCTTGGCCTTGCCACTCCTTTGGCTGAATCAATAGCTATAGAATACTCTGTGCTGGAAACATCCCCAAGAGAAAAATCAGAAAAAGGATCTACGAAAATTCCGTTTTTGAATCTATCAAGACCATTTGCGTCTGTTACTGACAAATCCTTAGCAGCTTTTTCTAACAGAGTTAATTGCGTATAATATTCTAAATTAGTAATTCTTTGGTCTAGAGTACCAATATCTTTCATAGTATATCTACGGTTACTAACTATACTTCCAGATATTGCTGTTGATGTATCTCTAATCAAATTTTTAGAGTTTTGATTTATAGGATAAAACGAATCAAGTTGATCTGAAGAAAGAGAAGGATATGGTGGTATATTCAATACAGAAAGAACCATAGCATTATCTGGCCATAGAGGAGTTTGTGGACTCTGGCTAGAAACGCCTTCTTTAACTTTAAGAACATTATCTGGAGTTATTAGGATTAAATCTTTTCTAGGTAGGTATCTAGTATAATCCGCTTCTAGATTTTTACCATAAGCAGGGACGTTCAAACCTGATGTAGCATCGCCGGTGCTTAAAGTCAAAGTCGAAGCAGGATTGACTGATGCATAACTTATAGCTGTAGTAACTTGAGTAGAATTAGATGTATCAACTGTACCTGTGTCGTTAGCTGTGATTGCACAAGGAGTTCTGAAATCTATGAAATCTCTAAGAGGTAACTTAGCGCCATTTTCGTCAACATAAAGTGGAATATCTTTGGTCTGTATCGCATTAGTGTTTGCAGTATTTGCATCATCGACGGGATAAGATTCTACTGAAAAGAAGCCTACTCCTGGTGCAGTATTTACAGCAAAATAGTCAAGTTGAACTAAAATATTAGGGAAGGATGATGAACTATATGAGCCCTTAGAATACAAATAACCCAAATCGTAATGAGTGTCTCTTTGACCTGTATCATAAGTAAAGCTAGTAGTTAAATCTACACCGTTTGTTGTATAAGTTCCATTTGAAGATCCGTAAATTTTATTTACTTTAAAAATATCGCTAAATCCTAAACACCATGGTCCTTTTGGATTAGAAGCTGTGTTAATTTTAACAAACACATCTCTCTTGATTACCTTTTTAGCGGGTAATGCAACATTTCTTTGGGTATTATAAAATATGTCAACACTCAAAGATGAACTAGGAATTTGACCTGAACTTATAGTAAATGATGTACTGTTTGTTACCTGTATAAAACTTGAAGGACCAGAACTGAAGGTTCTAGAAATTGGAATGTTTTTACCACTAATGTAAGATTTGTAATAATTCGCAGAAGCGTTAGTCGCACCAAATGGAGCATCGACAGTCAAAAACGTAGCATTTGACACTGAAATAACTGTTCTTATATCAGTGCCTACCTTTATGTTGTCTCCAACATAAAATCTATTGGTGAACGTTGTTGAAGTTCCTACAACGTTAACTGATGTTGTATTTACGCTGACTGTGCCTGTTAATACCGCAGAATCAACATTAGCAGTAGCAACCACAGTAAACTCAGAAGCAGTAGCATCTGATAGTATACCTATACCATAAGGAAGTATATCTGTGCCTCCAGGCGCAGAATAAGTTAATGTTATAGTCGCATTACCTGTGGTAGTCATAGTTCCAGAGGCTTTATTTCTGTAAATATAATTAGTCTGGACGTTATTACTTTGATCTCTAATGTTTTTTATTCCAGAAAAACCAAAAGAATAAAGTTGTCTTTTGAACTGATCTTCTAACAATCCTACAGAATAAACATCAGCAACTCCTTTTTTAGAACCATTATAATAAACAGATTTTATTTGAGTACTGTTATACCCTGCATTTAGAGATATGTTGAATATATGAAGCAAATAAGTTGCAGATGCGCTTCCTGGTACACCAGAATTAAAACTATAACATTTTACTGTTGCTGTTCCGATATTATTACCCGTAGGCGATGTGCCAGCATAAGTTCTATTAGTTACTGACTGTTGTGGTTTGTCATACAAAGTAACAGTTTGTGATTTATTAAATTCAAAAGTTCCTGATACTTCATTTAAAATAAAATAACTGCCATAATTGAAACTGATCTGTTGAGAACTTAATGTCTGTGTATCTACGCCACGACGCATATCGATATATGCTGTTTTAAGAAGCTCAACTCTTTTACCCTGAGAATAACCAATTCCTGCGCTTACTCTAGCAAGAACATTATTAGCAGAAGAAGGCGCTATATCAACGTTGTTGTCCAAAACATTTGTTACTGTATCAACAGCAAAAGGATTTACTACATAATTCCCAGATTCTTCATAAGTTCTTTTAGCAATAACATCGCCTACTATAGAATACAAATTAGAAGATTCTGAGTATTTGATTACCAGAGTGCCATAATTGTATGAAGCAATCGGATTGAATTTCTCGGTTAGCGCCGCTTGTTCTTCGGTCAAAGAAAGTATGATTGGCGAAACTTTTAGACGATGAGCTCCTGGCGCATTTTCGTTAGAATAACCTAGAGCATTATCCAACAAAGTGTTGTCTTGTGTTTCAGTAATAATTTGTTCAACTAATTCGAACCCTATGACGTTATTGCCGGCATAAGTTCCAAAATTATTAACTAATCCGAAAGTTTCGTTCTCTACTCTTACGAAATTGCCATTGATAAAAATGATACCTTCAGAAACAGTAACACCATGAGCATTTCCAGTTGTTACAGTATTAGCTAGAGTATTAGCCCAAGAATATACATTAGCTAAATCTGTATTTCCTGCTTCTGAAACTTGAACAAAGGTAAGGAGTTCACCATTAGAGAATACTTTTTCCCCTCCAGTTCCAGTATTAAGATATCTTAAATATAAAATATTTGTATCAGGATAATTGGTACTAAAACCTGCATTAGCATATAAAACTTTTGCTCTTAGATTACTAGTTACGCTAGTAGCGACTGCATTAATATATTCTGTGACATCTAATGTTGCAGTATTAGCTGATCCATTAGAAGCGAAATCCATAAGTCTTACATATGAAAGAGATGGAATATCAGAGATATTACAACCAGATACTATATCTCCGCTCCTAAATGCCCAATTTCCAAAACGCTCTATCTGTTTTTGAAGAATTGTTTGAAGCTGAGTTAATTCTCTTGCTTGCACCGCTACTGATGGTCTAAAAAGAATTCTATGATAATTTTTATTTTCGTTATAGTCATCGTAGTAAGGAGCAACGTTTAAATCTATATCTAATGACATTATGAGTTCCCGTTATTAAATCTCAATGATCAGCTTAAAAGATTCTGTTTGAGAATTAGACCTATTTACGTTATTTATATCTTGGACATATAATGGTTTTACGTCTTTAACGTAAATACTACCGTTATCAATAATATCAATTTCTGAACTCAAAACTGAATCGCTAGAAAATACAAATTCTCCATTAACAAAAGTTTTATCGCCTACTACTTTTATCCTAGATGTATTAGCAAAGGCCACTATACCATAAGCATTGCTAGTATTTCCATAGATTCTATCACCAACAGTAAATAATACTGGATTCAATAAATTAGCGTCTAATGTTTGACTAAACGTTGTAGATATGTAAGCGGTATTACTTTTAGCGCCATTAGCATGTAGACCGTAAGGGTTTTTAATTATACCAATTTTGTTATATAATAAATCGTCAGATACTGTATTACCTTCGCTGTTGGCAAAATGAAAATTAACGCCCAATGCCTTTACATTCAATTCTGAGACTGGGTCAGAACCGTGACCGCCTGGTGGCGGAACTATAGCATATACATTCGCACCAGAACCAACAGCGGATACTATAGAAACGTTTGCCCATGATATATCAGCGCCGATATCAAGCATAACTATATTACTAATAGAATTAGTAGTAGTATTAACAACGCTATATGCTACTGGCTGTGTACCGCCATCTGTAGTAAAAACAACTCTTGGTGAAATTTTATATTGAGTAGCTTCTGGGATAATATTTGTAGTATTAGCCTCTCCATTCAAAAGCACCCACTTTCCAACGCTGTTAGATACATAATCTGATATTTGAAATATTTGAGAAGTTGTTAAAGTGACATTATAGATATAAATTGCGCTGTTGTTATAGATACCCGAAGCATTACTTGCTGTATTGCCTACCTGAATAACTGTGCTGTTAGCTGATAAGATAGTTCCATCATGGTATCCTACGTATCCAGAGCCAGTATTAGTAATGACTACCTTTTCGACGCCGCAGTATTGATTAGCATATAAAGTAGTAACACTGTTTGCATAAACTGGTGCATATGTGTCTGTAGCAAACATTTTATAAAGTCTATATGGAATAGAAGTTACATATCTCCAAACATAACCATCATCAGTTTGAAAAGAAGTTACTTGTACTATTGCTGGTTTTACTGTAGAAGGAGAATTATTGGCATTGTCCATACATTTAAAGATGTTATAAGTTCCACCATCAAATTCTGGAGGACTTATAACATAAAATTTATTGTTTGAATATAAATCTACATCGTTATTATCATACATTTTGTAGACAAAACCATTCGCCCATAGATTATTATCAACTAATGGAGCAAAATTGGTTATTGATAATTTTTTACCAAATAACATTAACCAATCAGTTTCAAATTTAGTATTATAGTCGTCTGGGGTAGTATTAGGAAGGGGCCCAACTCTTAATATAGGATTAGAGGCGACTGCATAATAATATGAAGTGTTTGATCTTATGTTATCAAACATTTCATCAATTAGAGCCTTTCTATAAGAAGGTTGTAATACTCCTGTCATTTATTCGCCTTATCTTCCTATAGCCATATAATAAACGTTTACGGCTGTTGTATTTGATGTTCTGATAATAGCCACGGTAGTATTAGTTCCGACTACAGCAGGTTCATATGTAACTGCTGCTGTATTAGAAGTGGCCGTAACTACATAACACGCTGTCGCAAACGCTGACGAAAAAGTAGCATTGCCTACGCTAGAATTACAAAATACATAACCATAATTTAATTTGAAACCGTTTGGTAAAAATGTGTACCCATTAGCTGCAGCTGTGAACGATCCAACATTTATAGTATTAGAGGAAACACTGATAGAATTTGCTGTGACAGTTCCATTCCCTGTAAAGAATCCTGAACTGTTGGCGATAGCATTGATTGAAGTGTTTCCAATCCTAATGACAGAAGAGTTATTACCGAAAACTATAGATGTAGAGTTCACAACAGTGTTTACTGAAGAATTGCCGACTGTTATTGAAGTATTCACAACCGGATTAGTATAAAGCTCCAAAAAATTATCATTAATGATAACCATGGCATCTCTAAGAGGAGTTCCAGTTCCATCATTTGGGTCGTTTCCGACGTTTACTACTTGTCTTGCCAATTTAAATCCCCTATGACTAAATTATGTTGGTAAATCTTCTGAGAATCTGTCAGAAGTTATTTCTGTGCTGTCAGCGTATACTGTATTTATATCACATCCAAAATAATTATTAGAAAATGTGAATTGGTCTACAGTAAGTATAACGCCAGGGAGCGGATACCCGTTGGCGAGTTCTTCAAGATACACGTCCGCTCTAATTCTTGGGTCTGCGATATCACAAGTTAGCCAAAGCGGCCAAGCCGTATTAGCGAGAGTATCGATATTTAACTCTATGTTACTTGCCATCACAAAAGGTTGTAATTCATATTTACCAAACAGAGCCGAACCTGCTGTGTGAAAAGTAGAGTAAAATACGTCTTTGTATGTTTCTAGACTAAGTGCAGTTCTCAATTCATAAGAATAATCCTGATAATAATAACTATCTTGAATGACCTTATCCGAATTCAAAAGTCCATCAGTAGTCGCCCAATAACCCAATCCTCTACCTATTCCGCTTTTTCTCACTAATCCTCTGATTTCATTGGCTGTATCAAATGGGATATAATTTGTGGTTAAAACGGCGCCATTTGCTAAATTATTCGCTGATCTAATACTTATTTCTGGTAGTGAATTATAACCTACACCGCCATACCAAGCTCCTTCTGCTGTATTAACAGAAACTACATTGCCTTGAGAATTTGTCAGAATTGAGCCTCTGGCAGGTGTTTCAGTAACACCGCCGCTGAATATGATTGTGTCACCATTGACATAACCTGTTCCACCTTTTGCAACAGTGGGTACTTGCAAAATACCATAACGATAAGCTCGTACTGATTCGCCTTCAACATAAGCCTTACCAGAATTGATCGCTGAAACATTTTCTACAATATTATTACCACTAGAATTTAGAGCTTCGATATTATCATTTATACCATTTATGGTACCATCTAGCCTTTTCATAATATTAGCTAAATTGGTATAATCTAAGGTACTATATGTATAAGAAAGAATACTGAAAATATCAGAATTACCTGTAATTTTATTTCTGCCTGTAAACTCTGAAACATCAAACTGAGAAGGCATAATAACAACAGCTCTTCCATAAAGAGAATTACTCGTAGAGCTGCTGTTAGTGAACCCGTACAGCTGTATCGATACATCGCTTATTATATTTCTAATAACTGCCAATTCCAAAGTATTAGCATTTGTGCTGTCTGATTGTAGATATATAACGTCATCATTTGCGAAATATTTACTAAATTTAGCAGTTTTAATAGTATGTGTTTCTGCTGCTCCAGAAGAACTGGTGTAAATTTGCATTACTGGACCGCCAGCAGTGTTACTCAGAGTAATTGCTGACGAATTAGAAGTTTTGATGTAAACAACAGAATTTGCTCTTAAATTAGCTATGGCGGTATTACCAACAGGAACGTCATAATAAACTCTATCATTAACAGAAAAATATATATCAGCGTTTGCTATTTTGATTGCATAACTAGTATTATTAATTGAAAATGTATTAGCATAAACTTGTGTAGAATAACCGTTTACGTATGGGTAAATATTTCTAGTAGTGTCATTTAATAGATAATGCGTTTCTCCAGCCAATATAACATCTGTTGCAATTTCAATTGGATCTGAATTGCCTGTGAATGTATCGCTCAATGTTATAGCTGTAGAGTTCGAGCTTTCTACATAATAAAAACTATTTGGTGTAATACCAAGTAACCCAGTATTGCCTGCAGGGACAAGATAATATACATAATCGTCTGGGTAAAAATAAGTATTAGCATCTGTTACTAGGATAGAATAGCTTGCATTATTTACAGAGGTAGTGTTAGCAAAAAAACTTTTTGTAAGAGCCTTTGTTATGAAAGAATGTCTTTCAGTGGTATTACTAGTGACAGCTGTATTAATATTTAAAGTCGTTCCGCCTTGAGTGGCGCTTAATGTAATACCTAACGTATTAGTAGTTTTCACATAATATCTTGTATTAGCAGTCAAACCATTAATAGCAGTATTTCCTGCTGGTACAATATAATCTACGTATGCGTTTGTATCATAATGTTTAACAGCGTTTGCTATAAGAATAACGTTATTACTGATAAATGAGGTATTAACATAGACGTCCGTGGAGTAAGCGTTAATAAAATCGTTACTGTTGTACCAAGTCAATCTTCCCGGAATATTTTTAGATCTATAAGTAGAACGAATAAAAACATTAGCAGGAGCAATATAACCATTACCAGTTAAAACGTTTGTTAGCGCCGCTATTCTACCAAAATCATTTGTATCGTAGGAAAAACATTCGTCCAGTGTAGAAGCCGAATTTGCGTTTTGATATTTACTGAAACCGTATATTTCGTCTAATTGAAGATCCATAAAATCTAAAAATAGATCTGTATTATATGTTAATCTTCTAACGTCGGCTATTTTAATATTAAAACTTGCGCCCTGACCAGTTTGATCTAGTATGTTTTTATATAAGAAAATAGCAGCATTAGCAGTAAACCCGAAACCACCATTTCTGATGTTAAAGTTGAGCGATCCGAATCCACGAAATAGTGAAGTAACTACAATCAAACCTTGATCGCCAAATGAATCTATTTCATTTGTATCTAAATCTTTGTATGCAATTTTAAGAACGTCGCCAACATTAAACGAGTTACCACTATTGAAAACATCAAGTCTGTCCAAAGAACCCAAAACTGTAGGCGATAAACTAACCAATTCAGAATTAGATTTGAATTGGTTATCAACAATTTTTTCAGAAACGATGAAATCTCCGCCTTTGGGACCAACATCATTAATATACATTACATATATTTCGTCTTTGTTAAAACGTTCTTTTACAATTCGTTCAACTACAGCCGAAGTTCCAGAAGATACTCCATATATTGTTTTACCAATTAACGAATCTAAAATTGGACTCCAAGATAATTCCAAATATTTTGGTTCCACCCATTTACCATCAGATACCCTAAGAACATCTTTACCGGGCAGATAAACGTCTACGTCTTCATTATATATCAATCTGAATAATAGTTTATAACCTTGTATTGTACCTTTAGAACGATATACATTAAGTATATGTTTTAACAAAAATCTTTTATTGGCAATAATGTTGAATGGTATTCCGTATAAATATTTTTTCTGAAAATATTCTAAAAATCTTTCAATAGTTGTATCAATATCTCTATATTCAAATAATTGTCTAGCCTCTCTGATAGGCTGACCTTCAGTTTCCATCCATTCAAAATATGTTTTGACAAACAGAATAAAATTTTCGCCTTCCTCTTGATAGAATTGCGGAAACTGATTCTGAACGAAATTAGATATCGTTTTTTCTATTTTTGGATCCATTTTATCTTATTGTTTCTATGATGTCTATGTTAACGTCAACAGGGTCAATTAAAAGAACCATGTTTTTAGATGCAATGATATCTTTATTTTTAGTAGTTAAAGATAACTCTATGTAACTATTATAATAAGAAGTTTTAAGATTGGTTATCGATACTGCACCAGTTTCATAATTTATGATTCCAATATTTGTTTTTAAGATAGTTTTGATACCTTTCAAAAACGTATATACTAATACATTACCAAGAGCGTCGTCTTCTAAATAACAGTTAGGATAGATATTATCTTCTTCGTCAACGTATGAAAATCCTGTGCTAGTTAAAACTCTTTGATCTGGATATGCTACACCATCATATAAACCTTCTTGTTCAGCTCCATTATTGAAACGGACATCAAAAGAAGTAGCAAATAATAATTTAGGGGTCAATCTTTTGATTATTTTTACTCGTGTATCATTACTTGTTATACTCTGATCTAATGAATCGATACGAGTAACGAATCTGCTATATCTAAAATCGTTGCCAAATTTTTCTAAATGATCTCTACTAAAATTAATAATACCATCCAATATCATACTTTTAATTTCAGTAGAATATTTTGTTGTCAGTTTAGAATTAAATTGAACTGTAGAAGATACATCAATATAAAAATAATCAGGATCAGTTACTATGACTCTATTTGGTAGAGCGATAAAATCTTGTAAATAATTTACGATATCATTTTTTAATAATGAAGATGCAGTAACAGATGCGGTTGGTTTTACTGAAACAATAACTCTTCCGTATAGTTTTGGTTCTAAATCTTGCCCACCATAGATAATAACATCGTCAACAGCTCCACCAAATTTGGCACGCACTAGTGAGTAATAATCATCTATAGAAACTGCTCTTTGTTGAGCGGCAAAATATCTAGGAGCATTAAATTTTATGTCTTCTATAGTTTCTTGATTTGCGCCTTGTATAGAACTAGTAATAACTGTGATTTCCGAAGCAGTAGCTTCGCCGCCATTACCAGGACCAAGATTATCTGTTAATGCAAAATTTTCAACACCATTACCATCTGAACCATTTGTTACAATATATTCAACAACAACCGTAGCTCCGTTTATTGGTTTTTTTCCAAATAATCCATCACCAAATCTAATTTCATATCTACCGCCTTCGACTGCCTGAATAAAATAAACGGTAGAGGCGTCACTTAAACCAAACAAAGTGGTTGCAAAAGTGTAATCAGTATTAACTCCATTTTCCGAGACATTTACTGTAATACTTTCAATATCAATGTTTTCGTTAGAAAGTATAAATCTTTGATTTTCAATTTCGTAATCTAAAACAAAAGAATCAGTAAAATATGTGCCTTCATTTATTTGGATGTTTTCTACCAAATAAGTATTATTAGAAGAAACAAAAGTCTGTGAAAGATCTGTAACGAAGGTATATGTTCCGTTAGAATTAAAACCAGTGAATCTGGTCCCTTTGGGAATCGTTAATTTATTTGATGTAAATCCGCTAGTTTCCACAGTAAAAGTGATATTAGCAACAGCAGAATGAGAACTTCTGGGCGTGTAATTTAATTCTTTTGCATGAGAAATAACAGAGTCTATTTTTTGAGCTGAATCTAAGAACATCTCTGATGCAATCATATTTAAATAAAACGAATTTAAATATGAATTATAAGACATAACGTCTAGGAGAACGTTAATATTCGAACCATCAAAATTATAATCTTTGAATGCTGATTGTGTTTTTAGAAATTCCTTAAAATTATCTTTAAGGGTGTCAAAATCTAGAGACGAAAGATTGAGTGAACTATTTGCCATTTATCGGACTCTTTTTAGTACTAAATTAAGAGTTAACTCTGTTGGATTATTTATTAAGTTATAAATCAAAGTTATCTCAATTTGATTTTCATTAATATTATCGGTATTCACTATGGTTTGTACTAGATTGACTCTAGGTTCATTGTTCTCAACAGTGTTATTGATGAATAATTCTAATGAATCCCTAGCCTCGTCTGTGTTCAACTCAAATAAAGTTGCCATAACGTCAGAACCAACTGTAGGCTGAAACAATCTTTCGCCCAAATTTGTTCTTATAAGATTTTTCAAAGACTGCACGACAGCTTGTTCGTTTGTTACTCTAGCCAATTGATTTCCAATTGGTGTTTTTGCAAAACTAGTCAAAAAGTCTGAAAAATATTCAATTTGTTTTTTAGAACCTGTGAAGGTATCTGCTCTTGTTAATGCCATTTTTATCCTACGTCTACTAAGCTACTTCCGGATGAAGCCTTTGGATTACAATGTTCTCCTCCAGCCGTTGGACATAAATTATCTTGATTAGCACTATCATTCACAACTATAATCTTTTTACCACCAATCGTAATATACGATTTACTAGCAATCAAACCGCCAGCGCCATGAGTATTTTGATCATTCTCTACAGCCCATAATTTACCGTCAATAGTAACAAAACTTTGACCACTAACTATTGTAGTAGCCCCACAAGATCTCTGATCGTCTTGTCTATGTGCTTGAGCCATCTAACTATTTAACCTTGTTCAAACTTAATACTTGCGGACTTGATAGTAATAGAACCGCTTTCAATGACAATACTAGAACCACCGACTTTTAAAGTTATCTTAGAACCAGCATCCACTGTAATTTCTGTTGCTGCTTTAACAAGAGCGTCAGAGGCAGAATTTACAGTAGCTGTAGATCCGGTCTGCACTAACATCGTGCTACCTGTTTCTATTTTACCTTTTTCTTTAACGAATACATCATGATTGGCACCTGCATACATTGAAACGTCTTTTTGAAAGACTTCAATTTTTTTCTTCTCGCCCATAGAAACATAATCGCCTTCTGTGGCGTGAAACCTATCGCCTTTCACTCTATTTCTATTTGTTCCTGCATCAACATTACAATGAACAGGAGCCGAACCTTTTTGAACACCATTATATCTGGAATCTCCAGACATTTTGAATTCTTTTTTGCCAGTTCCTCTATAGTAATTTTTACCAGTAGTTTGACCAAAATCATCACCGTGTTCCATTCTACCAGTTTTTTCACCATTGTGATCGAAATGACCGTCTACTTGAATTGATTTACCACCACCAACATAAGCTCTATGTTCTCCAGGATTTACTGCTGTGTGTATCTCTTTTTTCTTTTGATCATGATGAGTTATCTGGTAACTTCCACTGGGAGTTAATGACTCTGAATATGATTTTTCGTGTTCTTCTGGATTACGATATACTAAATGGTGTCCGCCAAGTGCGTCCCATTCTCCATGAACATAACCATATTTTGGTTCAATCTCGTTTTCGTCTAGTGCTGATTTTGGAACTTTTTTATTATGATCTACCATTAACTTATACCTAATAATGTTAACATCTGAGCAATATTTTTCTTACCAGTATCAGTAACATCTCCACCAGTATAAAATCCGCCACCAGAAGCGCCAGGGAATCCACTACCAGCACCTCCGCCACCTCCGCCTGATCCACCACCAAAACCACCAAAACTTCCTAATAAATTACCACCACCAAGATTACCGAGCACTCCTGAAATACCACCGCCACCGGAATTGAAACCGCTCATGATATTTGAAATACCACCCATGTTACCTAGAGAACCGAGACCGCCGCCCATTCCTCCGCCCATAGCTTGGTTACCTAATTCAAACAACTGATTATTGAATGACATATCTTTAGTAAATTGATTCATTGTTTTTTGTACATCGCCTTGATTCAATACAGATTTTGGTAGCTGTTGTGAGAGCAACATTTGCATAAGAGATTGCAATTGACCTCCCATATTCCCACCACCACTGCTATTATTATTTTGACTTGAGTTGTTACCAATATTATTGTTGGTAATATTTTCCTCTACATTGACAACTTGTTTGGCCAATATCTCATTTAATATATCAGTCGTCAATAATGGCTGTGGTATTTGTATCTGAATGTATGGCTTAAGATCGGCAGCGATTTCTAATTCAGAAACTGAATATGTCTCTTCATTTGGCGTTGTGTAAACAAACGAACCAGGCGGTCTCCTGGTATAAACTTTTTCAGTTTTGTCTGGTGATAACCATTCTATGTATCCGGGATATGGATCGTCAGCAATTTCATAATATTGTTTATTGTATCCATCTGGCACATTACTTAAAGAAACTAAAGGTTCTGGTACAATGTCGCCATAAATTGTTTCATCATAAACTGAAACAGGAATATTCAATGGCCCATAATACAAAGCAACTTTAATTAAATTTGCTATACCATTCTTAACGATATCCTGAAACCTATCATCAATTCTATCTATACCGCCTTTATCTAATAAAGTAGTAAATACCAAAATGACTCTCTCAAACCCATATCTGAGAGACAAAATTGCAAGAGCGCCAGTAAACGAATCGTTAATTACAGTAACTATACCTGCAGGTATTGGGTCACTATTTTGTAGAATACCTTGTGGTGTATTTTGTCCTGAACCACCAGCGCCCATGCCGCCCATCATGCCGCTGCCCATGCCTAAAATATTTGACATCTGCATTAATTGCTGATACATTTGAGGCAAAACTTGCGCTTTTCCTTGCGGATCAACCTTTTTCATCAATTGAGGTAGATCAGTTTGACCTTTATCAGCCGAAGCAGAAGTTGGCTTATCCGCATTTGGAGCAAATTTATCTCGAGCGTCAGATAATGTTTTAGAATCATCTGGCTTTACTGCAGGAGCGTCAGCATATTTTACTTCAGCATTAATCTTAGGTTTTTTACCACCTAATGTCTGATGATTCGGACTAACTGTTTTGTTATTGTTCTCAAAAGCCTTTTCTGCCATTAATTACTTTTCCTTGTCCAAGCAGGATTATCAATACCAGGTTTCTTAATTTTACCTCCAGAATTTCTTTGAGCTTCTTGTGATTGTTGACCTACGCCGCCATTACTATCTTCGTGACCCTCTGGCATATCACCACGAGCCAAAGAACCAAGAACAATAGGATATTGCATAGCAGTATCATGAGGTAAATATGTAACTAATACTCTAGAGCCCACTTTTAATCCTGAAGGCGAAACTCCAATTCTTGACGTTGCAGCTGATGTTATAGGTTGTACTACCATAGCCCATGGAAGTTCTTCGTCTTTGATTGCTTGTTCATCATTATGTTCGTTATAAATTCTGACTTTAACACGACCTGATTTAGTAGGATCATCTTCAAAATTTCTAACTTCTGCAATATAAAACATTATCCCTGACCTCCACCGCCACGTTTGAACGACGCCTTAACAACTCTTAATATCATTGTGCAGTTTGGTGGTTCTGCCGCAACCCTATACTTTGTTCTTATAGCAACCACTAGACATTTTCCATTAAACTGAGATTCACCTTCTTCCCAATTGCTATTAGATTTCTTAGGTATGTCCAGTTCAACCATAGATCCTAAAGTAATTTTAGGGTTATAGTAAACTTCTAATTCTGCTGAGTTCTGCGCTAAATGAGCCAAAAATGCTGCTCTTTTTGTTTTGGCCTCAGAAGTTGTATGTTTATCTTTGTTATTCGCTTTATCATGTATATATCTTACAGGAGCAGATTTAGCATAAGAAGGAGAACTGTCATAAACTCCTTGATTGTCAGCAAACTTAAATTTATTTCGTTTTTGTGTGTTTGTTGCAACAACCTTATGAGTTGTTAAATCTACAGCATACTCTTCGGTTTTATCCAATGCTCTTGGGCCAGCATCAAAGTTCTTTGATGGTTTAAACCACATTATAGAATTTTGTCTGTCTTGTTGATTTGCCTTAGAAAAATTTAGATTTGTAGTTTGTCTTAATTTGACTACTGGAGACTTCTCGAATAATTCTTCAAATGTTTTGAATACATATTTGTGTTCACCATTACTGTCTCCCTGTTGAAAAAGAGCAAATGTAGAAGATTCATATTTCTCTGAAACATGTTCCGTGTTCATTTTTTTCAATGCATCTAAAGGATGCATTTTAGGAATAACAATTCTACGATTTCCTTTAGTGTCAGCTTTTTCTATTTTTCTTTTGGTCTTAAATCCTTCTTTAAGGATATGTTCAACAACTTCGCTTGTTTTGCCTTTGAAACTTTTTTCAATATGATTACCCTGAGCATTTAAAAATTCTGGAGAAACACACCTAATATCATATTGTTTGTGGTGACCTGAACCGAAATTGTTTTGTGATTGGTCGTTAAGATTTTTATTTTGGAACATTTTGAATTTGAAATTGCCACCGCCACCGGCACTAAAAATACTATCATCTCCTGAAAATCTTATTTCAACGTCCTGATCATAAGAACCGTTGATTCTGTTTTGGCCCAATGAATCGGATGGGTCCATAACTCTGACCTCTCCAACAGGACCATATGGGTTCAATATATCTTCATATACGTTGAATCCAACCAATGAGACCTTTTTGTCCTTGGTTAGTTCCATATTTCCTATTTTAACATTGGATATCTTAATATCGCCAGCAGCCATGTTATTCGCTCAATAAATCTGTTAAGTTGTCAACTGCTACTTGTTTCAATCTACTATCCAAAATTCTGATAGTTTTATTAAATTCATTTTTATCCTCTTCATATTGCAAATAAGTAATTGGCTTCCAATATATTTCTTCATCCACAGGTATATTTGAAGAAACTACAGTTGAAGTAGTAAAGACTGTATTCACTGAACTTTCAGAACCATAGATATAGCTGTTTGAAGTTATAGAAACTTCTGCGCTATTTTTATAGACTCCACTGACATGACATATAGAAACTAAATTATTAGATACTGATAATACCTGACCTCTACCATAGTTTTCAGTATCAAAATTGATATAACAAATTTCGTCTTTGATAAATGAGGTATTACTAACATTATATTGTACAATTTTATTTGTATTAGTTTTCCAGTCTATTTGTTTTCTTTTATATGACATAGTTTTGCCATTGGTACCGATTACAGGCTCCCAATACCTTTGTTGTCCAACGGTCAACGCATTGTATCCACCAATTGTTATTTGATCGCTGTCCGCCCAATTGTTCATATAATGTTTGACTTTAGTTTGAGCGTTATAATACGAACCATATTTCTTATCTAGAAAATCAACCATTTCTCTTTCGTGTAAATACCACTCATAATATGGATCTACTATTTTATTAACAATGTAAATGATCCAGCTTTTATACTGATCTTCGTAATATCTAGCACTTAGTTGATCTGGTCTCTCGTTATCAGTAATCTCATAAGGATAATACACAAATGGTATGTTTTCAATTTTATCTAAAACTGTGACACGTCTAGTAATATCTATAGCCTGATTATTGGCATAGGTGATTACAGGAAATTTGTCGAAATATCTTTGTGGCATTTCTTGCTCTTTTATGTAATTTCTTCAGAAGTCCAAAGTTGGATTTCTTTCAATTGTAATGTTAGATTTATTATTGTTGGTGCGCCGCTTTTAAAGAAAGATGGAGTACCAGAACCATTATAATCTACTTGCACTGAAATGATCGCACATGGCTTCAGTTTAAACAGATACTTTTCTGGCTTAAATGAGACCAGAGCGATTTTAGGATACTTTTGTAACCCCCAAGCACTACCAATACTAGGTAATGCAGCCTTTTTACATTCTTTTATTATACTCAATAATGTATCAGATTCGCTTTCGGTATTTGGCGCCAAAGTCCAGCTTAACGTGAATTCTTTGAATCCGGGCCTTTTATACATCATATACATAAATGGACTAACAGTTTCTCCTCCTTGAGAAATACCTGGCACGCCGGTGCCAAACATTCCACCTATTTCTATGCCAGCAAGACCAGCATTAGCAAGAGTATTTAATTGATTAGCTCCAGGTAGATAAGAACCAAGTGTAGTTAATCCTTGTTGAATTGCATTAATGCCGCTCCATTCTTCCCATAAAATAACTTCATTATCATTTAATCTTCTAGGGATTGGTAGTTTGAATCCGCCACCATAAGAGATAGCTCCTAAACCGTTTGATACTAGACTGTATTCATAATTAACAAGACTGATATTCGTGTAAAATCCTCTATTAGACTGAATTAAGTCTTCAGGAAATGTTCTTGATTGTCTGTTAAATCTTCCGGGCGGCTGCGGAAAGTTCTGTGTTAGAGCCATAGTATCCCTTAATCTTGTAATAAATATTACTACTTTACTTTATTTATTTAAACTGTATCAAGATGGCAACATATAAAGGTTACTTTAAACCCATAAACCCTGATAAATACAAAGGCGATTCTTCAAATATTGTCTACAGAAGTAGATGGGAATTTGTGTATATGGCTAGGCTGGATAAAGATCCAGACGTTATTTGGTGGCAGAGCGAAGAGACTATAATTCCTTATAGATCTCCAGTGGACAATAGAGTCCATAGGTATTATCCTGATTTTGTAGTCAGGAAAAAAACTAAAGAAGGTACCAAAACTATAGTAATTGAAATAAAACCTTATGCCCAGACTTTACCTCCAACTATTACTGAAGGTAAAAGAAAGTCTCGGAAATATGTTAATGAAGTTATGACTTGGGGTGTAAATTCAGCAAAATGGAAAGCTGCCAGAGAATTTTGTAGAGACAGAGGTTATGAATTTGAAATCATAACTGAAAAAGAGCTAGGACTCATGTTTTAATGCCAAATACTTTTAATGATCTTCTGAAAGCCAGTTCCAGGGCTATAGCAGACAAATCAACTACAGCCCAAGATTGGTTTTCTTCCTCTGTCGAAGATCTGAAGGCAAATAAAACAAAAGCTGATCCTAATAAAATTTTTAGAAAATCATCTATGCCTTTTATAGGCGGAATGTTTCTTTATCTTTATGATCCCAAATACAAAAACACTTTACCGTTTTACGATATGTTTCCACTGACCCTACCAGTTGAAATGTATCTAGATGGTTTTTTAGGAATCAATCTTCATTACCTACCTCCTTTGGCCAGAATTAAAATATTAAATTCTCTGATAGATTTGACCGATGAAAATAAATATAATAAGAATAAGAGATTAAGTATATCTTATGAGTTTTTAAAAGGTTACTCTAATCAATTAAAAGGCGTTGAAGGTTGCATAAAAAGATATCTTTTTTCGCACGTTAGAAGTTCTTTTCATGAAGTTGACCCTTCTGACTGGGAAAAGGCTGCTGTGTTACCGCTTCAAAGATGGAAAATTAATAGTAATAGAAGATATGCTGGTTCACCACCTTACTAGGAAGAAAAATGCCATTTAACATAAACGCCTATCAAACAAATTTAAGAGATTTTGGCTATCTAGACAATAATGCATTCTCAGTTTTGATACAAACTCCTCGAGTTTTGTCAAACGCTGTTCTTAGTAATCAGGGCACTCCTACAGCCATTTATAAAATTGCTAAAAACATGGAGTTCAGAATAGATCAAGTAAGAGCTCCTGGTATTTCTATAATGACAGCGGATATTAATCGATTTGGTATAGGTCCAACTCAAAAAATGCCAATAAGCGCTCAATTTCAAGAAGTATCTATTTCTATGCTTGGCGATCATTATTGCGAATTTTGGCAATATTGGTATCAATGGACTAGAGCTATTTTTCAATATAACGGTTCAACTGCAAATAATTCTACGCCAAATTATACTGCAGATTATAAAGAAAACTATGCCACCACTATGGTTATTTTCATTTACGACCATTATGGTAACATAGTTCAAAAAATAAATCTTTTTGACGCCTTTCCTACAGCTATCAGAGAATTTCCTCTCTCTTGGGGCGATTCAAATCTTCTAAAAATCAATGTCTCTATTGCTTACACAGAATATACAATAGAAAACTCTTCAATACAGCCAACTAATTCACAACAAAGAACTAATCTATCATCAGGGACTGCAAGGAGCTCTGTGACAATTTAATAATGGAGTATATTAATGTCATTACCGAAAATTGATTATCCTGTATATAAAATAAATGTACCATCTCTGAAAAAAGACTTTCAGTTTAGACCTTTTTTAGTCAAAGAAGAAAAATTATTGTTGATGGCAAAGGAAAGCGATAATTCAGCTGACATCCTTTCTGCTATTAAACAGGTAGTCAATAATTGTTCCGTTGACCCAAAATTAGATGTTAGCAAACTAGCATTATTTGATCTTGAATACATTTTCTTAAAATTAAGATCAGTATCAGTTGATAACATAGTAAAGGTATCATATAGAGATTCAGAGGATAAAAAAGTATATGACTTCGAAATCAATTTAGAAGAAGTTAAAGTCAACTATCCCAAAAAAATGGAAAACAAGATTAAGATAACTCCGCAGTCAGGGATAATCATGAAATATCCTTCAGCTGCGTTATACGATGACAAAGATTTTCTAAATCTAGAAAAAGATTATATGTTTGAGCTAATTATCAGATGTATCGAATCTATCTATTTTGAAGATCAGATTTATGAATGTAAAGATTATAAAAGAGAAGAATTGAACGAGTTTCTTGAAAATTTAAATATCAAGACATTTGAACAAGTTCAAAACTTTCTATTAAATGTTCCCAGAATGGAATATAAGATTTTATACCAAAACGAACTTGGGAACGATCGGGAAATCGTGTTGTCTTCGTTAAATGATTTTTTTACGTGGCGCTGAGTCATAATACGCTATCTAACTATTATGCGACTGTATTTTCTTTGGCTCAGCACCATAAATACTCAATTAGTGAAATAGAATCTATGATGCCCTTTGAGAGAGACATATATGTTCAAATGCTAGTCAACTACTTGAAAGAAGTAGAAGAAGCTAAAAAGAAAACTAACGGATAACAAATGGCCATAGAAGCAGAAGAATTATCGGCGATAACTAGAGGCATTAGAAATGCCGGCATGGAGACTGCAGGCGAGTTTCGTCAAGCAGCCAATGCTAGTAATGCCAATTTAAGTAGAATTGTCAAAGATATTTCTACAACCTTCAAATCACAAAGAGAAGATATTGCGGATCTTCATAATGTGCTTGAAGAGATGGTTTCAGAGTCTCAGCAAACAGGCAATAAAATTGATAGCCTAAATTCTCTATTCAGAGAGTCTTTAGAAATTCAAAATTCTATGCGCACTGAAATTAGTAATGTAACCAGAAACACTCGTACTCTTAGTGGTGATATTGAAAGTCTAAATCGCAATATCATGAATACTAGCAGCAGTGGTTTGCTAGGAAGTATTACTAATCTAAGTTCGGATTTCGCAAAACAATTAGCCACATTAGGTATTGGCGCTGCAGTTGCTGGTGGAGGAATGGCAGCGCTTTCAACCGCTGGTGGTGGCGGTGCAATAGGTCCAGGGGTTGGTGAATCTGGAAGCTCTTCAGAAGCAATGTCTTTCTTCCAATCAAAAGGTTGGTCAAAAGAACAGGCAGCTGGCATTGTCGGCAATCTCCAAGTAGAATCAGGAAAAAGTTTAAGAACTAATGCTGTGGGTGATAACGGTCAAGCATACGGAATTGCTCAATGGCATCCAGATAGACAAGCTAAGTTCCAACAAGTAATGGGAATTCCTATTAGACAATCTAACTTTAAACAACAGTTAGAGTTCGTTCAATGGGAATTAATGAATACTGAAAAACGTGCTGGTCAAATGCTTAAATCTGCTTCTACAGCAATAGAAGCAGCAAGAGCAATCGATTATGGTTACGAAAGATCAACGCATCAACATTTAGGCCAAAGGATGGCTAATGCTGCAGCGTTAGCTAAAAGTTCGCCGCAAGACAATAAAACAACTTCTACGCCTTCTGGTGGCACCACCCCAACATCCACTCCAACAGCCACCCCAGTATCAACGCCTGAAGTCATTCCTTCTGCCAACGATCCTCGTACAGAACGTATAGGTAAAGAAGGCGGCCATGGGCCAATTAGCGGCGTAGCTCATGAAGGTCATGGCCATGGCGAACAAGTTGGCGCTTCTTTGCCTGCAGGAGACGTAGTAGCTCTTGGACATGCTCTAGAAAAAATGGGAATGCGCATTTCTGAACATCCACAATTTGGTGGTGTAAAACCAGTTCATAAAGGCAAAGCTCATTATGAAGGTAGAGCAATTGACATCAATTTCGGAGAAGGTAATGTTGAAGCGAGAGATCCTGTTATGGGAGCCAAGTTCGATCAATTAGCCGAACAATTGACTAGACTTGGATATAAAGTTTATTGGAGAGAAAGCGGACCATACGCAGCAGCTGGTCATAATAACCATTTACATGCTGAAATACCAAAAGGTGGTGCGCCATCGGTTCCAGATACGTATCAAGTAGCAGGAACCCCAGAACAAAGAGCATTACAAGGTGCAACACCAGCAGTAGGAACTACGACATCTATGGCACCTCCTGCAGCATCACCTATGGCGGCTGCAGAACCAGTAGCACAAGCACCCATATCTTCGGGTATCTCAGCTCCTCCAGCTGGCGCAAATATGATGGGTCAAATGATGGGTATGATGCCAGGAATGATGGGAGGAGGAATTGGTGGTATAGTTGGTATGCTTCTACCAATGATTACATCTGCTATTCAATCTGAATTAGTTTCAACGCCATCGATGCCTGCATTAAACGCTCAAATGCTCAATCAAGCAGCAGTAACATCTCAAGCAACAGAACAAACAATACAAGAAGCTCAAGGTTCTTTCTTTAATCCTCAAGTTAATGTAGAACCAAATAGAATGACTGCTACAAATCAATCAGGGTTTGCTTATAATATGCCAGGAGATATTGAATGGCCAGATTGGGCTAGTATGCTTGGCGGTAATCATTATGAAGAGATGAAAAATTATAAAAAGAATATGTCTTGGGGTTAATAAAAAAGGGAGCCAATTTGGCTCCCTCTTCATTTTAGTCGTTAGCAAGTTTCTTAAAAAACTCCAATGACTCATCATCATCATCTTCATCATCAGATGAATACTTTGGCGCATGAGTCGCCTTAAAGGTAGGAGCAGACTCTTCTTCCTGCCATGGAACTTCAGTGTTCTCCGCTGCCTTACGCTTTGCAGGAGCAGAGTCTTCAGCAAGAACCTTAGACAAACGAGTCTGAAGTTCTTCATAAGATTTGAAGTTAGATGGAGCAAGAAATTCCTGAAGTGAATGTTCGCTCTTCCAAACCTTTTCTAGCTCTTCGTCATCCTTAAGAAGTGGACTTGGTTTATCAAACTCAGACTTATCGTAATTGCGATAACCCTCGAGATTACGAATCTTCAACTTGAAGTTAGCACCAGCCCAAAGATCAAAAGGATTTACAGCCTCTTCATCCGCAAACTGTGGCTCCATCGCTTCCTTGAGCTTGTCAAAGATCTTCTTACCGTACTTGTAAAGAAAAACTTTACCCTCATTAGCAGGATTGCCAGAATCGCTGACAACGTAGATATTGCTGATGAAGTGAAGGCGACGCTTCTGCTTACGAGCAATTTCCTTGTTGGCCTCAATACCGGAGTTCCACAACTTAGAATTATATTCTGAAACTGGGTCATTCTTACCAAGAGTGGTCAGAGAATTCTCAATATACCATCCACCTGGACCCTGGAAACCATGATCAAAGATACGAACGAAAGGAACGTCTTCGTTAGCTGGTGGAGGAAGAAACCTAATAACAGCATAACCATTACCAGCCTTATCGACTGTTGGCGCCCAGAAACGATCATCGGCACCCTTGCCTTCGCCGCCTGATAGCTTATTAAGCTCTGATGTTAGGGATTCTAGAGACTTCTTACCTGAAGCTGCTTTGAGGGACTTAAAATCTACCATGTATATTTCTCCGTATTACAGTGTATAACAATTGTATGTTGGGCATTTGTATCGCCCGCCATTATTTAGTATACTCCATATCATTCATAATGTCAAGCATTGTCTGCTTAACTTTCTCATAATCAAATTTGATGAATGAAGTATATTTTACAACCCTCAATCGGATATCTTCCCATATCGGGTCATATTCAAGTTTAGAGTCCCATTGATCGATCGCCTTTGTCATTTTAATAAAGATACAAAGAGACTCCAAACTGATCTGGTTACCAAGATATAATCGAAGGGCGGCTGGATGTTGCTGCCCTCCTGGTTCTTCTAATATTTTTTTGAAATCGTTTTTAAAATTGTATGTAAGAGACTGATTTCTCTTTTTCCAATTTTGATATGTTAATTGAGCGGATTCTGAATACGCTAGATCACGAATCCAGAGTTTAGGATTATTACTAAGATTAGCAATAAGAAACTCGTGATAATTCTCAATCTTTGAAAGTTTCTCAAAGAAAATCTTGTCTTTTCGCTTCTCAAAGGAAGCATGTTTTATTCCTGTCTTTCCGTTGTATTTAATGTAGTCATAATCAGCTTTGGTGAAATGATTTTTAAGGGCTATGTACTCTTTATATGCTTCGAACGCTGACATAATTCTTCAGGCTCTCCATACTGTAAATATGTTAGAAATTTGAAGTATAGACCCTTTTCACGACCATACGCTTCAATTTCCCAGGGGCACTCCCAGTAATCCATTTCTTCATGCAAGTATCTTTCGCCCTGCCACTTTACCATTCTAACCGGACGCCAGATATCTTTCATTTCACCTCTCGCATATTGCTTAAGATGAACCATTTCATGAGCAAGAGCAAGCAAAGTTTCTTTTTTGCTCAAAGCATGGTCAATACCTATTAAAAACTCTCTGCAACTGTTATTGTCGTCTGTCCAATCGCAGTATGCATAATCTCCGTCATTTTTATTGAAGTGTTCAAACTGAACAGTCAAACGGATATTATTAAATAGCTTTCCACCCCCGATTAGATATTTACCATAAAAATAAGCTGCCTTTTTAACTATCCCCAAGGATACATGCGATGGTCGACCGATTGTTTTTATACGCATAGACGCCTCCAACAATGGCTGAACCTAATATTTATATGGGCAATCTTGCTCCTCGTTTAAGCACATTAAGGTTTTCGGCTTCTAGTTGAATTTTAGATCTCATAACTGGATCTTTTTTTATCCAATAAGCAGCAGTCTCTATTTCTAGATTATTTTTTTCGCACCAAAAGACAACAGCATCAATATATTCGATATTCTTATCTCGACACAGTTTTTCTACTTCTTCAACGAAGACTGAATTCTTAAGCATTGCTTTTCTTCTTCTTTCAATTCTGAAATTCTCTGTTCAAAGTAATTTATGACTCTAAAAAACTCCTGTCTATCTTCAAAGGCTAACACATTATTCAGTTCATATTCAAATGCATGTTTCAGATTATAAATCTGCGAAAGCGAAGAAGGACGAGAGTTTTTCAAGCCACATTCCTTTTAGATATATCCTAGAATAATTCCTAGAGGAGTTACAAAAATACCAGCAATACGAACAATCATCTTAGCTGTCAGAGGAGAATCAAACGAATTCCAAAGGATAAGGATATTCGAAATCCAACCATATAGTGCAAAACCAAAGATCAACAGACATGTCACATAATAGACAATTCCAGGTTCGTCTCTATAAGCCATAATATAATCTCCGATTTTAGTGGTTGTGATTCTGCTTCTTCCAGATGTATGAAGTTAAGTGTAGTAATTTTTGATGGACAACATTGACGAAAGAACTATTCCAAAACCAATGATTGTGTCTTGACATTTTAGTTCTCCTAAGAAATGGCGACTCCGGAACGATTCGAACGTTCGACCCACAGATTAGAAGTCTGTTGCTCTATCCTGCTGAGCTACGGAGCCATTATTAGTATTATACTATGGTATAATCAGAAAGGCAAGTCTTTTCTGTTTCGAGGTAAGACTTGCAGAACCCAATGAACTTACGCTGCTAGAGCGAAGTCAAATGGTGCAAAGTTATCGTTAGCACCTATACTTGCCTTTGGTCTCCTTACGACCTTACTGTATCCCGTCGAACCTGTTCGCCCCCATCATAGATACACTAGTCTAGTCGGCAAGCTGAAGCAATGATCTTCTTATGTTTTAGAACTCACTTGGTGCTAGAACTTTTCTAAAACATTGTCTTTCCTAATGTATCTATGGTGGAGGCGGTGGGAATCGCACCCACGTCCAAGAAACCTATGTTTCGTCTCTCAACGACCTCGGCAATTCTATTTATAATGGGGCGAAGGTTTTATTGTGACCGTCGATTGATAATGTGACTGCTCCAACGTAGCCACATTCTTTAGTTCCTGGAATGGAAAACTCACCGCTACCATGCCAGTGGAATGCAGGAGAGTTACACTCACCGCCGTTAATAGAAACCAACGAAACATCCATCACCTTTTTTGTTTTACAGTGGATGATATGGCTATCGCTAGTCTTCTTATCACATGATATATCATCCGCTGCCATTGCCATATTCATATAGTATAGCGTAAAAACGCTACTTGTCAACAGAATTTTCAAAATCTTCGATTTCCGGTCCATGTATTCCCTCTGGCCCTTCACTGGCACGGTCTATTACTACTATCCCGTACAGAGCACTTGACGACTGTTCCGAGTACTGAACAGCCAACCAAACTAAGAAAGGATAACCCCGCTAGAATTACTAGTAGATACTTCTTCATTTTTATACTCCGGGTTAAAATCGTGTTTATCAGTTTCGTGAATGGCCACTGAAAACCATTCTGTAGAACCCTGACGTTGATATTGAAGATCCTGCATAGGAACCATTACCATCTGTTTAGTTTCTGGATGAACCATCATCTTAGGAAACATTACCATTCGAATGTCAGTGATTGGATCTTTATTCTGTTTACCTGTAACACTAAAAGTTAAACCACCATCTGGTCCAAGAATACTCATGTCTTTTGTCCTCTCACTTTTTCCAGAAGCTGGTAAAGATATTCAATAGCAGATTCATTGAATGTTACGTTTTTTAGTATTGTTGTAACGCAATATTGCTTGGCAGCAAAAGCATTACCATCAGTCGCCTTGTCATATTCTACAACGTAGATATATCTTTCCTTCGACATCATGATCTCAGAAACTCGGTTATCATCCTTGAAACCATTATAAATGGTAGAAAGATTCTTATCGTCGATCATCTTCATGAAATCTTTATTTTCATAGCACTTCAATTCTGGCTCTGCTCTAGCAGCAGAGCCAGATAACATTGAAGCAACCATCACGCTATACATGATATTCTTCATAATTACTTCCTTGTGGTTACTTCCTGAACCTTCTGTGCAACCTTCTGATTGTCAGTCTTACCAAAATTGGTAGGACGCTTTGGAGGCAGAGGAGTTTCTTCTACATACTTTGAAACTGGAGGCGCAATAACGTCGCCAGCAAATGCACTACCACCCATAAGCATGGCAGCAACGGTTGATAAGATAATCTTGTTCATCTTATTTTCCTTTACTTTTGAAAGGATGCGATATTCTGTAACAAAGCAATATCGAATCCAGTTAAACTGGAGAAAGAATCAATTACTTCTTCAATCTTTTCTCCTCCCCACACAGCATCAGGATTTTCCTTCTGATACCATAGCAGGAATCTTGCTACAACAATCAAGTCATAGACTTTGTCTTCGTTAAGATCGCTCATTATATAATCCTCAACAGGATAGTGTTTTCGTTGATGCGATACGCAAGAGGCTTTTCCGTCTTGAAATCGTCAAGGACTTTTCGGAGAACAAGTTTTCCACCCTCAAGTATGCGCTTGACCACTTCGTTCGGGTCTTTACGCCCCAAAGATCTCGTAATAGAATTAACTTCGTCAAAGTTTGTAATGCTAGTTCCCTTAATTTGTAACCCGCCACGATCGATCGCACGCAATACCGTGACAGTTTTGTATTTCGAATTAAACGTCCACAATTCCTGCGCACCAATAATTTTCTCTGGACTAACCGAAGCAAGTTTGTAAGTTGCATCTTCCTTTTGGAACTTGAGATTCTTGACTTTCTTTTCGACCGAGATCGTTCTTGGCTTACGAGCTTTCTTAACTTTTTTCGTGTTCGAACAATATCTCTCTGCATCTTCGATGAGAGTATTGTAGAATGTGACGAGATTTTTGATCTCGGTTTTCTTGAGATGACGATAACCTTCTTTGAGTTGTTCACATTTACCCTCATATGCTTGCAGCAATTCGTCTAAGACTGGGGTAAATTTGGAGATGATAGAAGTAGCATAGGCGGCAGGAATGTTATTAGACTGCAGCCACTCATAAAGAGAAAATTCTACATTATTGTAGATGTAGTCGTCTATCATTCCCTCAATTTCACCGAGAATATCGTGTGTACGCTCGCGCATGCGATCTTGAATAGAAACCGTCGGCTTACTACTTTCTTCCTTGGGTTCCTGAATGTATTTATATGTTTCTTTGATGCGTTGATTGATATATTCAGCGGTATCAGTAGGAAGTTTATATCCTTTAGACAACATACGACAAATCCATGCCACAGTTGTCGGCACAAGATTGTCAGGAACAGACTTGAACTGTTTAGCCTCGAGCACACGGCCAAGATTTTTAAGATATTCTACAATATATTCTTTGGCCTCTGTATTGGTGCACATATAGTTATACCAATTCAGAGCGTAGATGTAATCTACCTTTGTAAGAGGCTTCGTGAAAATTGGCTCGTCGCCCAGATGCTTCTTATTAATGATATACTGCTCCGAACGAGTCGTGCGAGTAATCTTCGGTTTACGTTTAATAAGAGCAGCGCGACGAGCCATGTTATCCTCCAAGTTATATAGAATTATAACTTAGTTTTTATTAAAAGTCAAGCGGCTTCGGCCATCTCAACAGCGAGTTCAAGAGCCTTTGTCTTTAGACCCTTGTTGTAACCATACCAAGCAGACTGGAGACGAGTGTCAGCTGAACGACCGAGAACATGATCGGTCATAAAAGTAACAGCATTAAACGGCTGCCACCAGCTTCCCTGAGCATACTCGCTACCAGGCTGCGTATCAAGAATACCAAGAGCAATATTGGCATTCTTCGAACGCTTACCTTCTGCCTTATCTTCGGTAGTCGCACCAGCAAGCGGAAAGATACGCTCAAAGTATTCGACAATTGACTCGGTCTTAGCCTTCTTAGACCCAAGAAACTGAGCCATCTCCTTATACTTCTGCAGCTTATCGGTAGCAATACCAAGCATATCCTTTACGTTAGCAGGATTAAACTGCTTACGGTGAGAAATCTTAGCCATCCGTTCTACCGACGAGCTGAGAGACAAGGTAAGAGTATTATTACAAACTACACGGATCGGAGTGAACCGAACGTCTGTAGAAAACCCATACTTATGGAAATTAGAGAACAGAAGATAGGAATCGATCTGATCGCCCTTAAAGAGTTCAAATGACTCCTTAACCTTGGCAAGACCCCAAACGATCTGTCCGCCCTTCAGAGAGCCAGCAGTATGCATCTCCATATCGCCAGCCATAACGAATTCGTTGAAGAAGTCGAAAGCCTCGGCGTTCTGAACAGGGTTCCAATCGTCAGAGACGACATCGAGCAGCTTCTTATCCTTCATACGAACAAGAGCAGACTGCTTTGTCTCGATTACGCTATCCGGATCATTTTCGTCGAGAATAGCAAAAGTCGGAAACTTCTGCACCACCCAGTCCAAACCAGCAGCCTCGAGCATCTGTTCCGGCGTAAGATCAGCCGGAACCTTTACGCCTAGACCATGCCAAGGAACAGCCCCAGCATATGCCATTTGAGCGATACCATCAACAAATTCAATTTCGTGAGCCATAACACATCTCCTTCACATCAACCATCATAAACATAGTATAGCTCGGTATTTTTAAAAAGTCAAGCGATTTTTTTGGCTTCGAGAGAATCTAAAAATGCTTGATGGAACCCAGCATACCACTCTCTTTCTCGATAATGTTCAGACTGCACGAGTTTTTCGTTACTCTGATCTACTATTAAATAGTTATATGGACAATCTTTAATTGATCCACCCGAATCATAATGATTTCTGCCTTCGAGAAAAAACTGATTAGTATACTGCCAATCATGCATGTCGTTTGTCCTTGTTTTGAATCCAACAATTTTTAGGGTCATCGTGGCACTGGATTTCCATACGAATACCAGATTCTTTAATACCTGGTGTTATATATATTGCATCCAAATAGGGAATTGTTATAAACCCAAAAATGAACAGAGTTTCTAGAAAAACTCTTTTTCTTTCACTCATTTTGGGAACGAATAGTATGCATCGATAATCTTTTGAAGAGGACGCTCAAGCGCATCATAATGATCTCGGTCCATAATTCCACAAAGAATATCCATATAATCTTCAGGATCTAAAAACTGTTTTAAAATATTCTGGTATTGGCCACGAGTTTTTGGATCTTCAACCGGAACACCAAAAACATTAGGGACATCATAACGCTTCATGTCTTCAGCAATAGATTGAGCAATCACAGTCTTTGCTTTATTAACAAAGTCTTTCATAGTTTCTACTTCTAACTGCTTTTGCGTTTTAGGAAAGGGGATAATTTTAGCACTCATGACTATGATCCCTGGCATCGAACACCAAATTTGGCGTCAGTTCCCATTACTTTACCATGAAGAGTGCCAATTTTGCATGCTTTGGGCTCGATTTCGACGTGCTGTTCGGTGCAAACACCAGCAATGCACATATAAACGATCGCAGCAATCAATTTCATTACAAATACTCCACTAATTACGCAGCTTTTTTGTCTTTTACCTCAAAAAAGTGCTTTTTTAGGTTTGGAGAGGCCTTATCTAGGATCTCTCCGCTTACTCCGATGCGAATTAGCTCGGATAATTCAATAATTTCGGCTTCGGTGATGTTTTCAGCGGGTTTAAACTCAAAAACCTTCGACTGAGTATACTTTTTTTCCTTAGCCATTGGTTTCTCCTTCTTGCCTTTTGTATGTAACTAGTTCTTGTTTACCAAACGCAGGACAAATTACAACTTCTTCCGGAAGCCCAAGCTCATTTTTATCACCTTTTTCTCCGCAAAGATAGTATGCATCAGATTTTTCGGGAAAAATGTGTTTTAGAACCTTTTTCATGAATGCATTTTCTTCTTGAAGCGTTTCAATATGGTCTATGTATTTTTTTCTTTCATCATTTGTCAATTTTTCGCTCATAATCAATCCTTTTTATTGAGTAGGAGTCTTTCTCGATCTAGAAGGACGTTTCGTTTCTACCACATCTTCAGATACTTCTAGTATAGCTCCTAATTGCTCAGTAAGAAATAGAATTTCAGAGTTAACAGCAGAATTATATCCTTCAACGAACGGTTCAGAATTAATTTTTTCCGAATTAAGTTCTTGCCATTTCTTTAGAGCATCAATACGTTCTACAATTTCTTTTTTACTAACAGTCATAATTATCTCCTTATACTAAGACAAGGTATTTATATAGAGACGGTCTACATTCGCTCTCCACCATCGAAACAATGAAAGATCATACCAAGAACCTCCACAGTGCCCAAGTAGAGACCTGGCTCATCTGGCAATTCTTGGTCAGTCTCAAAAGTTCGAACTAATCTTTTTACAATCGGTTTCGAAGTATCCACCTCTGCCCAAATAAAGGGGTTTGACTTTTTATTCGCAAGTTTGAGTATCTTCGCTCCTTTCGGCATGGCGATCAGAGGATTAAGCATTGAGCTTATGTTATATTTTCTAATACACCTCAAGCCCACGTTCCTTGCATTCTGCTAAACATTCCCAGTATTGCTTAGTAGCTCTACCACGAGCCTCTGTTTCTTGATTCCAATTACCTTCAGCAGCCTGGTAATACATATACCTGGCCCAGAGAATTTCAAACTGAACTGAAAGTTCTTCATCGCTGAGTTTAGTATAATCAGTCATTACCCATATCCTTTATGACAGCACCAGGATTGATACAGACATTAGATCCTCTTGCCACGATAACTGGAATACCACCAGCATCACGACATGCCTTCATATAAACTTCAGATGGAGTGGGACCTGAAAACATTTCGATATTAAACCCAATGAACAAACCCACTGTCAAAGCCACCAAGCATATGATCATAAATTTAAGAGCAACCATCTATTTCACCTATACGTAATTCGGAGTCACTAGCAGGGCAATCAGCGGAGCCGATGTAAGTGATAACATATTCACAGCACCAATACTCACGATTGGATCTAGCGAGCAATGATACATTAACAATATATATCAATGTTCATTTCCATATTTCTCTTCTATCAGATCGATCAAAAACGTATACATTTCCTTATCCATGGGGAAGTCCATATAATGAGTTTGGCGCATATCGAGATATCGTAATCCTTGACGTAAATGCTTTAGGAGCTCATCTACAAAATCCGCATGTTCATATTGTTTATGAAACTCTTTGAATAGTTTTGAATTTGTATTATCAGTCATTTACCACTCCGGTGCGAATGTTCCGCCACGAGTAAACACATATGATACATCTGATCCATAAGCAGGACAGATATACACCTCTTCAGGAACACCATTCTTATCTTTCTCGCCTGCTGCACCACAAATGAAGTATACACCAAATTGCTTTTCGGCAAAAGCATTGTGTCGAAGAAAGTAGTTCATCTTTTCTATTCGATTAGCAGCTTCTTCTATATCAGCCTTAGAACATGTCTCACTACGAAGACGTTCCACAAGTTCTTCGTTGGTCATAATTACCCCACATTCCTATCATCGTCATTTTTACCAAAGAACACCGAAGCGAACAAAAGCGCAACCAACAGGAGACCCAGTGGCCATAAGACATAGGTCCAGAGAAAATCAATCATACCAATGGCTCCGGTGATTTCCATGATTCGGTAATTGCATATTCATCTTTATAATAACCAGATTCTATTATAGCAAAGAGAATGGTTCCCGCCATTTCCTCATTATAGGTAGAGGCCACGATATGCCCTGTCTTTTCATTATACACATGCCATGTGAAATCGCCAGACAGAGAACGTTCAATATATGGCTGAGTAACTTTACACTTGATTACTGACATGTTATCCTCGAACTTTAAAAGTGTGAAAATTTTGTTGCGGATTTTTTTAGAAGTCATCGTGACCTTTAGAGAGTCTATGGACGAACTTTAAGGCGTGTGGTTGTGTGTGGAATAAATGCAACGCTTAGGGTCCCCCGCCCACAAAAACCCGATTTTTCTAAAGGTGCGACCGTTTTTTCGATGTCTTCCTACTTACGTGAAAACATCTTTCGACGATACCGAATCACATCCACATACAACTGGATCCAAAATCCATAGGCAATACCAAGCACGAACAGAGCCATATATTCCATCTTCATCTCCTAGTGATCCGTTTGAAACCCATCGTATCCATCATACCACCAAAAGCGCCCAATGTCAAGCAAAATCTTCTCGGTGGCGATATTATTTTTCTGAGAGTGCATGAGAGCTCTCCAGAGAGAATAGTGATTCACATGGGCTACCATTCTCTATACTGCCGAGCTCGAGATAGTCGATGTTGATCTCTCGCCCAACGGTCAAGCTCAAGCACCTCTTGGTTATACTCGTCGTTGGTCAGCATACCCTTGGTATACTGTAGGTCGAGTTTGTCCATTTGACGTTCGACGATACGTTCGATTTGGTCCTCAGTCGCGATCGCTGTCATAGGTAGTGCTCCCACAGGATATGTCCAAGCCATATGATTTCGGTCTCACGGGTAAATACAGCAAAGTCGAAGTCAGCCATCTCAGTTCTCCAGCGACTAGCGTTATCAACTATTCTCAGTATACCCCGGATCCGGAAAAAAGGCAAGCGATATTTTTAAAAAACTGACTCGGGCCGCTTCTCCATGACGATAGTATACTTACCATCGCTCCACAGCTTGGACTTAACTACAACATAGCCATAGAACTGCCACTCTTTCGCGACACGGGCTACGTATGCTTTAGATCCAGTTATGATCTTACGAAACTTGTCCTGAGCCATTAACGGTTCTCCGCATTAGAGATAAGATCGGAATATAACCACACACAAACACCGTGCCAAATCAGCTGATGCTCAGCCCAGTTGTTGATCTGGGCAATGATGTGAACTGGGATATTATACATTATACAGCCTCCTGATCATATTCACCAAAGGCACGAGCACCGATCACTCGACTTTCGATCGAGTAGCTATCGAATGCGAGTATACCCTGTTTGTTGATATACACTTCCTTGTGAAACTCAGCATCCTCTTGCGTGTGATAAACGCCCAGGAGCATCGTATCTTCATATTCGATGTGTCCGAGCAGAACGTAGACTTCCATGATTAATCCTCCATCACCATATTACCAGTATACCCTATTCTCGGGAAAAGGCAAGCGATATCTGTGCTGTAACGCCAAATATTTTAAAAAAATGTCGTTTACGTAAACGCCACCTGGAGCTCCGCGGAGACAACGATGGACGAACGTAAACGACTTAAATATTGACTTTTTTTAAAAATAGAGTATAATGGGTGGATCGTCGGCTCTCGTCGACCCAGTCACTGACAATCCACCCAACTCTGAGCCACTGGATCAAGGGCCAGCACTCGGAGAGATTAGACCAGGGCCTTAACCTGGTCCATATTCAGAAAGCGAGGAGACTTGAAGGACTCGAGATCATTCGTGACATCCTCGACATACTGGCGAGCTTCATCCGCATCGAAGTTCGGAACACCAGCTGCTTCCGGCTCGGCATACTGTCCCTTCATATACTTACGACCGACAGCCTTGAGACGAGCAAGATTCTTGTTACGGATATCCTGCAGTTCCTCGACAGTCTTGTCAGTAACCTTCGGCTTATCGCCCTGCACCTTGGGCTTCGGCACCTTAACCAGCTTCGGTCCCTTAGCAGCCTTGGCCGGAGCAGCAGCACGAGCAGCCTTCTGGACAGTGCCGAGCGAAGGATCAGCCTTAACACGGAGAGCATACGCTGCACGAGCGTTCTTCTCAGTCCAGCCGAACTCAGCCATCAGCAACGGGAGGACATCGGCCATCGCCTTGCCCTGGTTATCCTTCATAATGCGAATCACGATTTCAGTCTTCGTAGCCATCATCTATCTCCTGTCTCACTATATTACCAGTATACCTCGGATTTCGATATTCGTCAAGCCCCTAAAGTCAAATTTCTGAAGAAAAATGACTTTACCTAGTGTTTTCAGTTACTTACCAACGATTCATGATCCTGCACGTCATACCCGAAGAATGCAGCACTCTCTTTATACCAGTCAATATAGTACTTGACTGCCACGCGAGATATATTATGATACTCTTTCGAATACCCGTTGAAATAAAGATAGAGATCATACGTCTTAATCATATCAATCCTCCAACGTTCCAGGAACAACCCAATAAGATTGATGATCACTATTAGCAGCATATGCCACAACATGACCAAACACACCGAGATCAGCGTATATCATCAGATGATTAACATATACTACCATATCACATTCCTCCATCGAGATAAGCAATCAGTGCCAGCCCTAATGCTAATCCAAACGTCACAATACCCAGAGCAGTCAATTGGACCAGCGTATCAGTGTCAAGTCTATTGAGTCTCATATTATTCTCCTCTGTAACGAGCACAGTCATCAATAATAACATATCGACGACCACGATATTCCTCTATAACAACCATATCCTCAGTAACCGCTTCCTGATACTCCTGGTTCATACCCATTTCGACTTCGTAGTCCTGGGGGAGAGTTTGGAGTTTAGCGATCAGTTCAGCTACAGTCATCTTCGAATCCTTTATTTCAACCTTACATATATGATTATACCCACTCTCTGAGAATTCGTCAAGCGAAAAGTAATAGTAAACTGATCTTTTTTTCGTTTACGTAAACTGCTGGTGGCCTCCTCCCTCCCGCCTTCCCTAATACTATACCTGATCCCGAAGAAAAAGTCAAGCGGAAACTGTGCTGTAACGATCAAATATTTCTATTGACTTTTTATTGCCTTTGGGGTAATATAAGGTCTAAACTGAAGGAGAACTCCATGAAAGCGATTTATTTCCCCTTTAAAGGTTCAAATAATTGGGCTTTTATTAATTCATGGGTTAATAAATTCGGCCCGATAGGTTTAATATATCACGGAGAAAATGAAATGATGATCCCCGTTTTAGCGACCGAATTAGAAATTTATAATAATAAACCTTTAAACTATTATAAAAATTGCCCCCGATATAATAGAATTCGGAGGTAATTAATTAATAAAGTAATTCACTAAGAATTGCTGATGTTGTGTGGTTGATAATAAAGTTCAACACCGACACACACCAACGAGCATCAGCACACATTAACTCGCATTAACGAGATTACTCGGACCGAATAACGCATCGATTTCTAAAACGGGATTAAAAACCCCCATCAATTACGCTTAATATTTTCTCTTCCCAGAGACTAATATCCATTATATCAGCGCCAACTATAGCGTTATAGGTTAGATCAACCTCCTCGTCTATTATTTTTTCTTTAGTATCAATATCAATTACGGTTAATAGACCGACGTAATCTCTTATTCTAACTACCTTACAATCATATTTGTTATCTAATTCGGCTTTCCATATTATAGTCATTTTATTTCTCCACACAAACGTAATGAATCATAGACTGGTGATACTTATCCGGGTATACACGAATAAGGGCTTCACCAGCCGCCTTACATTTGTCTAGCGAATTAAACTCCGCCGTAATTGCCGCCTTATAATATAAAAGAGCGATTAGAACGTAGGTCATTATTCTTTTACCTTCATAATATGATACCCGGAGTCTTTCATAATTTTAGTATAGGCGTCTCTAACCGCTTCAGCCTTTTCACACGGAATAAGTGTAATTCTATCCATTTTATTTCTCTCCTGCCATAAGATTAATCAGGCGATGTTTATCAGTTATTGCCTCGTCTTTAGTCGAAAAAGGAATATATACTTCCTCGAATTGGTGATCAATTAGGATTTTATAATAATATACGTTACTCGTTTGGTTATGTTCAACAGGGGTTATTAATACAATATAATCCGTGTTGATATACGTATCCCCTTTGATATTAATTAGAGCCATTTTAGTTCCTTTCAGTTTATAGTTTTTAGTATACCCGTTTCGAGAAAAAAGGCAAGCGGTATCTGGGCTGTAGCGATCAAGTTTACGTTCGAAAGTAAACCAATTTTTTTTAAAAAAAAAGTGCCCGTATGGCTCAGATACCGCTTGCTTTTTTCTAGGTTTAGGGTAATATAAGAATATAAGGTTGAAACTAAGGAGAAAACTATGAACTACCCGACTCAAGCTGAACTGTTCTCTCTTATCGCTAAGACCGAGTTTAAGCCGCTAGACGCCGTTGAGCGCCAGACCTGGGCTGGTTGCGAAAGCGAAAATCCGCTTATCGGTTATAACGGCGAATTCGCTATTATTATTGACGGCGAGAATATTACTATCTCTCACGGCGAGGACGAATTCGGTGGGCGTATGTATAACCTTAATCGCCTCGCCTAATAAAGGAGAATAATAATGGATACGATCAATAAAGAATGGCTCGACGCCACTGAAGTTCTCGCTAACAAATACGAGAACGATAATAGTGTTGGTCTTTCTGAATTCTCGGACGATCAACTTCATTATCTGATCTACTGGAATTGGGGTTATTCCGGTCCGGTAGTTGTAAATGAAACTAAGGAAAGCGAGGCGGAATTAATTCGTCGTGGGCGTCCGTTTAATGTTGATCGGGCGGCAGAAATTGCTGATATCACCGAGGAACTCTACTAATGCGCTATCATATCGACTGCACGAAATTTACTCGTGATAATATAGTTGCTATGCTAGAAGATCGCGGGTATAATGAAACTAGCAAAGATATCTACGCTGTGAAATATGAATCTACTATTAATGGTGAGGTCCGTTATATGGTCAAATCCAAAGAAGATGGCGATCTTCTGACGGATTACGTCTATATCTTTATTGATACGGAAGGTAAACTGGTCTGTGATTACTAAGTTGGTCGCTCGATAGGTCAGACGCTAGGTCAGGAGATAGGTCATGAAAAACTACCGTGTTACTAATAACTACCGTGATTCTGCTATGACTGCTCTTATGGGGTATGTTAATACTAATTACGCTCGCCTAGTTGAAGTGTTTGGTCAGCCGATTAATGGCTCCGGCGATGGTAAAGTTAATTCCGAGTGGATTATTAAGTTCGCAAACGGTGAAGTAGCTACCATTTATAACTATAAGACGGGAACGACGCCGACCGACGATTATGATTGGCATATCGGCGGTAATAAGAAATGGGTTGTCGCGGCGGTATCGGCGTTGGTCGCCTAGTTGGTCACTCGATAGGTCAGGAGATAGGTCGTGATAATTAAAATCACGCCAAGTAGTAGGCGTACCCTGGAACTGCTAGGCGTAATAGCCGCCGAACAAGAACTATACTATAACTATCACGTGGCTCATGTGTTAGAGTATTACCGTTACATCACAAAGTAGGTCAGGAGATAGGTCATGGACATTCAATACTTTATCGAAGATATCTCGGAACAGGTTCAGAACTATGTAAATGAAAATATGGAAGAGGTATTTCTAAACGAAACTAAGATTGGTCTTGATCCTAGAGCATCTTATGCTCCGATCTTTATCAATCGTAGCGCAATTGCAGTTAAGAAAAGCTACGATCGTAATATGCAGTATTATGGCGGGTTTGAGTATGTATATAAAGAATACCGCCACGAGATGGGTGACTATGTATTCTATCTCGCCGAAGACGACCGAGTTGGTGGTCATATCGATAGCTACTATGAACAAAAAGAGGAAGTAGAATAAACTACTTCCCCCTAATAGGTATTCAAGTTGGTCAACCCGCTGGTCATTAAGTTGGTCAGCGGGTAGGTCATGCCATTAGGAATACTCTAATCATATGATATACCATCTCAGAGACTATAATGGTCGCTGCGACGCCAACGATCACGCCTACTAACTTAGTCATCATCCCCTCCCATATATTTGTCCCACTCTGCTGGCGTAACTCCAGTTTTAATAAACTCTCTGGCGTCGCTAGATAGTTCTGGGAACGCCTCCTGTATCAGTTTATCCCCTCGACGCCAAGCCAATAGACGTAACTCAAACTCATCTTGATCGTATAGGTCAAACTCCATTGTATGTAATCTATCTGTGAATGGTGACGTCTTAGTGATTCTAGCTGGCATTTATTACCTAATGTGTTCTACAATAATATATGACTTCTTACCATCGGCCCAGAATAACTTTAGTTCTTGCTGAGCCTGTTCCTTTGTCTTACATTCCATTACTAGGCCATTGGTTTTTGAATCTACAATCTGCCAATATGTAGCAGCTGTTGGTGTCTTATTCATTGTTATCTCCCTTATCGAGCCCATGCTCAATATTATATATCTCTGTTCTAATTTCGTCTAGATTATCTCTATACTTTTCTTTATCCTTAAGAAGAATGTTACATCCTCTTGTTGATTTATCAAGAATTAATATAATCTGTTCTAGCCTACGCAAACGATAGTCAGCTCTGTTACGATAAGCAATGGCGTCTAATTTAAGGCTCATTATGCAGCCTCCTCTACTTCTCTGACATGAGAGCAAGTATTACGATAACCGTATCCAGTACAATTACAAGCGAGGCTACCATCATCGCAAAGAGTGACAGTATAGGATTTGTCACCCCTAGGAATAACGACCATTGTATTACTGGTGTCATTAGAGCGACTAGTAATACCCAGCCAGCCACAAATAATATTATCTTTATGTAGTATTCTAAATGGGGCATCTTTATCTCCTGTAGTCATAACAAACCAATTGTCGTCCAGCCAGGGAAATCTAGGAACGACATCGCCAGTATAATCTGTATACTCTTTGACTACGCCAGCAGCATATCTATCTCTGGCGTCCCAACGAGGATCCTTGATTCGAACAGTAAGACGCATGGTTGACTCCCGAATAAGAATACATTATACTATGAAAATGTCCGGGCGACAAATTAAAAATCGCCCGGAGCAACCTGTAGACAACGAAGCCCAGCGGCTCGCCACATCTTAACTACGCGATCGCGATCTTCTAATACGAGGATAGGTTTATATCCCGCTTCGTAGATCTGCTCGAGTAATTCGAACTTAACGATATCGTCATTACGGCGATCGCCTAGCTTACGCATATAGAGAGCATCATAAGGAATATCATTGGCGTTTAGCCATTCGATAGTCTCTGGCCGACACTTCTCGTCACGAGCAGTACACAGAACAATCTTAATACCAGCGGCAGAGGCCATATCAAGAATGCTAACTACCTCCTCGATAGGCTCATCCTTGTGCGCATTCGCATGCCACTTATCCCAATCCTTATGGCCATTGGTGATATAGTGAATACGATGCTCTGTGTTAGCTATAGTTCCATCAATATCGCAGATATAACAGTCCACTACGTTTTTCCTCCTTTGGACGTTTCAGTTTGTTATAATTTTCATTACTTACAACAGGTAACTTTCGCTACCTTCTGCCAGTTATTGCTAGTCTTACGGATAGAAGCAACCTTCAGAGCCATACGCAGAGACAACTCGCGAAGGTTCTCGGCATACGCTTCGATAAACGTAAGCACATCTACCTGCTGATCGAAATCGAGATGCGAGAGCAATCCCTGCGCAACTACCTGACGAATACGAACGAGATAGTCCTGGCGAGTCTTCATCGCGAGATCCAGATAATGGGCACGAGAAACCATCGCCTGAAGATGCGGCGCTAGTTTGTGACCACGATCGATCATAGCATCGAAGTCGTAGTTAGAGATGAAGATAATGGATCCCTCGAACACGAAAGACCTGGGGACGAGTTCGCCAGTATCTTCATCAAGCAGTTTGCCCTCGGAAAGCCAAGAGACGACGCGACGCTCTGTCGTATCACAAACAGCCTTGAGGAGATTAAGACTGATGTCATCAAAGAAAATAGCGTCAGCGTCGTCAAACACCAAAACTTGGCCAGCTTCGCGGTAAGCATACAACAGTTTAACAAGGCCAGTCGCACGGACATAACCTTTCGTGATAGCATAGCTATTACCCGACGGATCCCACTGCTCGAGTTTCTTCTCGATAGTATAGGACTTACCGAGACCAGCTGGACCAGAGACAATCAGCGCACGAGAGTCGCCAGCAATACAGCTATCGGCGAGCATTTCGAGAATATCAAATCGCTCGGCGATACGAGCCTCGATCTGATCTTCGCTCTCGTTACAATTCGGCAGCGGAATAACATTGTCATTTTTACGGGCACGAGCCATAGTTCTCTCCTCAACTTATAGAAATAGTATACCGCTGCTCTTGTAAAAAGTCAAGCCTCTTTTTCTATCTCAGAGACTCTCACAAACTCGCCATACAACATGTGAGGATATAGCCAATCTGCCATATTCTCGGCTTCGTCGAAAGTTTCGAACACGTAGGACTGGCCCTCAGATGAAGAGAGTGGGCGCCAAATATATTGGCCTTCTTTCTTTACGTTCACTTCGATTTGATATTTCATCATTCTCTCTCCTCTCCGAAGAAATTCTTATATTCCTCTTCAGTCATCAGTTCTTCGCAGTAGGCAAACAGATCGCCATCCTGCCACAGGCGCCAGACATTACCTTTAGAATCAGTATGCTGAGCATAATCTAGAACATTAGACCAGGTATCCCAATAGAATTCGTTCTCCGGATCAGCGAGATCTACTACATCTTCATGCAGGACTCCCCAACCACCAAAATCCTCAGAGAAGATCTTGGGAATATAAACGCCATTACGATCGCTCAGCAGGATTTCGATACCAGACATCGGGTTTCTCCTCATCATCATATTCTTAGTATACCATATCCTACGTAAAAAGCAAGCTCGAACTTAACCATAGAGATCAAGTTTACTATCAATCTCTCCAAAAATATCGCTTTACTTTCTCGCCAAACCCAGTATAATCATTGTTGAGGGTTGAAAGAGGATACTTCGATGAAACAAATAAATCCAATGGCCTTAGAGTTACGCTCAGGCAAATACAAACAGCGTATCGTAAAGAGCAAGAAAAAGTATAACCGTAAAAACATCCGCAAGCATTATGGAGTAGAATAATGACCGAGTTTCTGAGCAAAAACGCTGACGAAGCACTGGTTCAAGTTAAAGAAAACCTTTACGAGCGACTAGAAGGTCTTCGTGATTATCTTGCAAAGATGGCTGAATGGGGTTATGCTGCTGATTCTATGGAACAGCAAATGATGAACGAGATCCAGTTTCTGGAAGATCTGCTTGATATGATCGAACGGAGTTGAGATGTTGAAGATTGAAATCCACTGGATATGGAATCCTAAACACTGGGCGTTTCATATCGTGGAAAGGTTCAACAGTGGAAATCCATATAGAAGTTACAGATTTGGGCCGTTGTTTGTGAGGAGATTTTGGTAATGATTAGCCTTCCGAAACTATACAAGATTGACACTAAAGGTAAGACCCGTGTTTGGTGGATCGAACATGACAGCGAGAAGTATCGGACACATTCTGGTATCAATGGTGGCAAGATTGTAGTTTCGGGCTGGCAGTATCCTACCGAAAAGAATGTCGGTCGTGCTAATGCGACCGATGTTGCTATGCAGGTTGCTAATGAAGTAAATGCTCATTATGTAAAGAAGCAGTTTCAAGGCAAGTATTATACTAGCGTTACTGCTGCTAAGTCGAAGGATGATTTGTTCTATGAGTGTATGCTGGCCGACAAGTATGATGCCAAGAAGCATAACAAGTTCCCGTATTATTCACAGCCGAAACTTGATGGTGTTCGCTGCCTCGTTTCTAAAGATGGTATGCAGTCACGCAATGGCAAGCCTATTATCTCTGCTCCGCATATTCGTGAAGCATTAGAACCATTCTTTCAGAAATATCCTGATGTGGTTCTGGATGGTGAACTGTATAATCACGATCTAAAAGACAACTTTGAAAAGATCATTTCACTGGCACGGAAGACAAAGCCAACTGCCGCTGATTTGGAAGAGTCTAAGCAGATGATCCAGTATCATGTCTACGATGTGATTATGGATGGAACTTTCCATGAGCGGTCGGATTTCATTGTTCAAATGTTCGGCGAAAGTCTTTTAAATCCCCCTGTAATAACCGTCGATGTGCATGTTGTGGATGACGAACATGACCTCAAAACAATGCTTGGTCATTATCTTGAAATTGGATACGAAGGCCAGATGCTTCGTGTTCCTGACTCGCTGTATGAAGGTAAGCGTTCCAAGAACCTTATCAAGCATAAGGAATTTGAGGACGAGGAATTTGAAATCGTTTCCATCGAAGAAGGAAAAGGTAACTGGGCAGGTGCTGCCAAGCGTGTGGAAATCCGTTTGAAAGATGGAACGACACAGTTTTCGGGAGTGCGTGGCTCATTTGACATGCTCAAGGACTTGCTGTATAATGCTAATGATTATATCGGCACGGACGTTACCGTGAGGTATCAGAACAAAACGGAAGACGGTAAACTTCGTTTTCCTGTTATCGTTGCTTTTTGGAAAGGAAAGCGTGACCTATGAAAACTCTAATGATCCACTATACAAAGTCGAAACATAGACATTTGTAATAAATAAGATGCTTTTTTTACGTAGGAGGATACAATGAAACAGAGCATAACTCGAATAGTATACTCAATCATCGATGACCGTGGCTTTATTGTTGATAAAGTCGCGACCTTCAATACGCATAAAGAGGCAACGGATTATCTACTTTATCTCAAAACTCTGAGTTTGCATGGTAAACCTGTGTTGGAAGTAAAATAAATATATCGCTCTTATGAGCAATTCTTTCGAAAGGAGATTATCATGAGTGGATATAAGACATATCTGATGGCTCTATTGGTAGGCGTTCTACCTTTGGTCACAGAGAAAGTTGGAGCAATTGATTGGAATGCATTGCTACTTGGTTGGGGCGTTCCGGAAAATTACGTAGTTCCTGCTGCCACTGCAGTTAGTGCGATTGTAATGATTGTAATGCGAATGGTCACACAGGCAACTACTGTAAAGACTGCTTTGGAAACACCACCACCAGCTGAATAATGAATTGGGCGGTTTATCCGCCCTTTTTTATTGATTTATCTGCATCATCTAGAAACTTACGAATGCTTTCTATGGAGCTTTTACATGTTAAATTGTTCTTATGTAGCTGAACAATTAATTTTGCCACTTGACTATCCGTCAGAGTGTTCCAGTTCGGAAAATGTTTCACAACAGGGCAGTAATACATTGCCTCGTCAGGATGCACAACCATATGACGATATGTCGTCACAACCTGCTTCGTGTCATTACAAGAAGCCAGTAGTATTACTGCTACCAATAGAATAATCTTTTTCATTTGCTCAACTCTCTAATTGTATTCTTGAGGATATCCGAAGATGAACGATCGTTACCCTTCCCAACTTCCACGTCAATCGCAGATTCAATTTCTTTTAATTTACTGTCTAATTCTTCTTTCTGTTTGTTCAGCGAAGATATTATTTCATCCTTATTTTTAGAGATAATGCTCAGATTCTCTATGAATAGTTCTTTATCCTTGACATTTTGTTCAAGTTGATTTATATTATACTGTTGAAGAGCTACTTGTTTTTCAAGATCTACAATCTGACGATGTTTCATGTAAAGACCAGAAACCAGTCCACCAACTAATATAAGTATAGACAGCCATTTGATGGCACCAGATGATATTAATGATAGTAGTATATTCATGACAATCTCCGTGCTTTTACGGAATATTTATAAGGGAGAATGATATGTTCAAGATTACTGAAGAAACCAAGGCAGCGGCAGTCGAGGAAATGCGTAAGATTCTAGGCGATGGACCTACTGACGCTCAATTAGACGAAGCATTTGAAGCGGCAGTTGCTATTGTAAAGAAGCAGTTTGGTATGTGATGGATAAGTGGGAAAAACTAAAATCACTGATTGAGGCAGACTTGTCGTGGATGGTTCATTACTCCCATGACAAGAAGTTTGATGGAATGATGTCCGAGAGATATCTAAAGTTGATGAACAAGTTGGAGCAGGAAGAAAATGACAAAGACGAAACCAGAAAGTGAATTCATTTTTGTAAGACGTGAAAAGCCAGATTTCAATAATCCGGAACATACTATTATGTTTAGTATCGAAAGAAATAATGAAAAAACAGATTTGACAGATTTAGTTTATCTAACAACTCAGGCTAATGGCGTAGAGGAATGGGTTCATAAAGATGCTTATCAATTTTACTATGACCTTATGCATAAGCATGATAATATAAAAGAATGAGTGGGATCCGAAGATCATAAAGATTTTTTGGAAGGATTATCATAATGAAATACACAGCACCAGTAGTATCGACAACGTTTCTTCTTCGTGATGTTCTAAAGTTCGACAATGAACTTACAGAGCCGATTCTAACCGAAGCAGCAAAACTATGCGAAGAAGTTATTGCTCCTACTAATCAGTCTGGAGATAAACTTGGTTGTGAAAGATGCGTATTTGACGATGTTATTGTACCAGCAGTTTTCCATGAACCGTGGAAGAAATTCAAAGAAGGTGGTTGGCTTGGTTTATCAGTTCCTGAACAATATGGTGGCCAAGGTCTACCATATACACTTTCGGCTGCGGTAAACGAGTTTGTATCCTCGTCTAATATAGCTTTCTCTCTTTTGCCCGGCCTTACTCGTGGAAATATTCAAGCACTATTAGAAGTTGCAACAGAAGGACAGAAGCAACATTTCATTCCCAAGATGGCATCTGGTGAATGGACAGGCACAATGAACCTGACAGAACCGCATTGTGGAACTGATCTTGGTTTGATTAAGACAAAGGCTACTCCTGCTCTTTTAGAAGATGAATTTTATATCACAGGCCAAAAGATTTTCATTTCATGTGGTGAGCATGATCTAGCAGATAATATCGTTCATCTTGTTCTTGCTCGTATTGAGGGAGATCCAGAAGGCGTCAAAGGCATTAGTATGTTTGTGGTCCCAAAACTTTGGAGAGAGAAACAAAATAATGTGTCTTGTGGATCTATTGAAGAAAAGATGGGCATTCATGGTTCGCCAACTTGCGTGATGAACTATGATGGTGCTATTGGTTATCTTGTTGGTGAACGATGCAAGGGTCTAAATGCCATGTTCATTATGATGAATGAGGCACGCCTTGGTGTTGCTGTTCAAGGTCTATCGCAATCGGAGTTGGCATATCAAAATGCTCTTGCTTATGCCAAAGATCGTATTCAAAGTGCCAAGATTACAGATCCCAAAGGTAAGTCTGTTGCTATCATAGAACATCCTGACGTTCGCCGTATGCTTATGGATATCAAATGTATCAATGAAGCTGGACGACTTCTTGTTCTAGAAGCGGCAATGCTTTGCGATGATAAATCACAAGAAGCACAGGATCGTCTTGGTCTAATGACTCCAGTTCTCAAAGGCGTTCTAACAGATTATGGTTTTGAGAATGCTGTAAAAGCGCAACAGGTCTTCGGTGGTCATGGATACATCAAAGAATGGGGTATGGAGCAGATTGTTCGTGACGCTCGTATCTGTCAAATCTATGAAGGCGCTAATGGCATTCAGGCACTAGACTTGATTGGTCGTAAGTTGCCAAAGGATATGGGTCGTGCTATTACAAGGTTCTTCAATGATAGCGAAGCATTCTTGACCAGTTCTTACGATAAGCAGATCAATGACATTGTTCAGCCAATGACACAGGCAGTAAGTGAACTAAAGCAAGCAACAGAATGGTTGGTAGAAAATGGCATGAAAAATCCTAATAATGCTGGTGGCGCTTCCTACGACTACATGAAAATGTTTGGATTAGTATTACTTGGCATGGCACATATTCGTATCTGTCTTGCTACTGACGATAAGGACAGACACAATACCGCAGAATATTTTATGGAACGCATTCTACCAGAAACGAGTTTTCTACTAAAGCGTATCCGTTTCGGTTCGGATACAATGATGAGGGCAGAACTATGATTTTACAGAACGAAAAACTAAACGCTATAATCAACGATGTGCCAAAAGAAAACGTTGAAAACAAGATGAACTGTCTATTCCTTTTTGGCCTTCTAGAAAAGGTTCTATCTGAAAAAGACGAAGCAATGAGAGACCAGCGCCTCAATGATATGAAAAACATGCTTGAATGGAAAGAGACATGATCTTTGACTATAAAGAAGATACTTGTAAATATGTGGTTCATTCCAAGAGGAGTGGAAACGAGTTCGCTATTTCATTTACTTCCGTAGATGAAGTGGCGAATTATGTCGAAACCGAACAGAATGTAACTGGTGTATGGAAAGTTGTGGCACAAAAGATACCACCAGAAATTTATACTAGAAAGGTCAAAAAATGATCTATACTGGAAGTTTGTTTGATGGATATGATTTCAAACTATTCGCCAAGACAGTTCGTGGTATAAACAATAAATTTACAGGAAAACTAATCAGGCAGTTATATTCTGGCTCTATATATCCTAATCTAGAATTATATCTAGAAATTGAAAAGAGATTGAGAAATGTCCGATGAACTGGTGAATCAATTACATGAACTGGCCAATTGGGTTGAAAAACACAATAGCGTCCATTGTCATTCTGTTCCAAGAAAGGCAGCATATACGATTGAACGATTAGAGGAAGAAAATTCTAAACTACGCAAAAGTCTTAACAAACATGATTTGACTTTTAATGACTATGTTAATAGATTTATAGGATTCTTTCTACTACAATGGTATCTATTTAAAAAGAAAAGGAAAAAGAATGTATGATGAAATCTTTGATGATAATCTCAATGGTGGTATTCCCCACGGTTGCTAGTGCAGCAAATAGTTTCGCACAACCATATCATTCTTTGAGCGGTGGTCCTCCTTCTTCTACTCCAGCATATTCATGGAGCAATCCTGGCTGGAGCGAAGGAGCGACTTCTGGATACAATACTGGATATGGTATTGCTAGAAGCATGGCAGGTAGTGCTTCTGCGCCTGGACCTACACTCCCAGGAAGAATGTTTGAAGAAGAGGTAATTGAATGAATTTATTTCAAGAAGGAAACTTTATATCTCATGCTGGACATGAGTTAAATTGGAAAATTGAATGCGATGCTTTGACTGATGGAGATTGGGATTGTTTAGCAAGGATCATTCATGAGCGTACTCGTTTTGGCAGTGTTTATGGTATTCCTCGTGGCGGCGTTAAATTGGCTTTAGCGTTGGAAAAGTACATTACACCAGGAGTTCCATTACGATTAGTTGTCGACGATGTATACACGACGGGCAAATCTATGAGAGAAGTAATGACTGGAGATGACCTTGGATTTGTTGTATTTGCTCGTAGAAGGATTGAATTTGATCCACAAAAATACATTCGTGCTATTTTTACGATGGACATGATATGATAAATAGTCTTGCCTTCTAACCAAAGGAGCGGTGTTGAAGAACAAAGAGAAAAAGAAGTATCGTGCTATCTTTATATCAGATGTTCATTTGGGTACAAAATATTCTAATGCTGAAAAGTTATTAGAGTTTCTAAAAGAAACCGAAGCCGATAGATACTACTTGGTTGGTGATATTATTGACGGATGGATGATGCGAAACAAAGTCTATTGGCCTCAGGCGCACAACGAAGTCATTCAGTTCTTTCTAAAGCAATCAAAGAAATCAGTAGAAGTCTATTATGTAACTGGCAATCATGACGAGTTTCTTCGTGAGTATGCTGGCACCGAAATGGGTAATATCAAATTGGTGAATGAAACTATTCATAATGGAGAGAATGGTAAGAGATATCTTGTAATCCATGGTGATCAGTTTGACCTGATTACAACAAACGCCAAGTGGCTTGCTCTTATCGGCGGTTGGTTGTATGATAGAATGATTGATCTAAACAGATATCTACAGAACATATATAATTATTTTGGCATCAACGGTTTCTCTCTTTCGGCATGGGCGAAACAAAATGTCAAGGAAGCAGTAAACTTTATTGGTGACTATGAAAAGGTAGTTGCCGATGCTGCCAAAAGGAGATGCGTAGATGGTGTGGTTTGCGGTCACATACATCATGCTAATATATGTTCTTTTGATGATGTTGAGTATATGAACTGCGGCGATTGGGTAGAATCCTGCACCGCACTTGTTGAACACTATAATGGAAAGTTTGAGATTATAAGACGATGACAAACATTACAATTTTTACCGATGCTTGGGAACCACAAATCAATGGAGTTGTCACTACACTAAAGACGACAATCAAGCATCTTGAGAAACGTGGTTATGATGTAAAAGTTGTCCATCCTGGTATGTTCAAGGTGACAGTTCCACTACAACCATCAACGGGCATTTATATGCCACTTTTGCCTATGGGTATCGCTGATGAATATGTGAAGAATGCGAACCACATTCACATAGCAACAGAAGGAAGCATAGGTCTTGCCGCTAGATATTATTGCAAGAAGTATAAACGACGCTATACCACATCGTTCCATACTAAGTATCCAGATTATCTATATGAACATGCTTATATACCACCAAGAATTACTGGTCGGTATTTTCGTTGGTTCCATAGAAACAGCGATTGTGTTATGGTTCCTACCCCCGCCATGGTTGATTACTGTGATACACTGGGTATCAAAAACCTAAAGTTATGGTCTCGTGGTGTTGATACCGATCTTTTCAAACCCGATCCAAACTGGAAGAAGATGGAAGTAGAAAAGGTCATTCGGGCTATCTATGTCGGTAGAGTATCAGCCGAGAAAAACCTAGAAGCATTTCTGAGTATAAAGAATGAAAGTATCGTAAAGTTTATTATTGGTGATGGTCCACAGTTAGAAGAATACAAAGCAAAATATCCAGATGCCTATTTTTTGGGTAGAAAAACACCAGAAGAAATCGCTAGAACATTACAGGTACAAGATGTCTTTGCATGGCCATCCATGACAGATACATTCGGTCTTGTTGTGCTTGAAGGAATGGCATGTGGTTTGCCTGTAGCAGCATTTGACAATGAAGTGAACAGATATATCATTGACACGAAATCTGGTTATCTATCAAAGGATAATCTAGAAGTTGCCATCACAGGTGCTTTTCTATTGAAACGAGAAGATGCAGTAGCAAGAGCAAAGCATTTCTCATGGGAAGCAGCAACCGATCAGTTTGTAGAAAATCTGGTATGAATGAACTTGACGAAATCTTACTTGAACAACTCCACAATTCAATGAGAAATCGAAAGCATCTAAGGAGAGTTTCTAAACTTTTGAAAAACGATCCTGAAGTGGAGAAGGGTAAACTTTACATAGAGGGAAGAATAAAGTTTTTTGAGACTATGATAGAAGATAAGTCTTTATTAAAGAAAAGACCCAGAAGAAAGAAAATAAAAGAGTCAGACTTGTTGGCTAGAAATCCTGTATATGAATGGTATAGAAATATAATGTATATAACATTTTTTGGATATAAGTCGTTCGTCGATTATGCTACACAATATATGACTTATTTCAAGAAAGATAAAAATGAGGAAACCTAATTTAGAAAACATGATTCAAATTCCAGAAGATGTATTGAGACAGGCTGTCGATTATATTCCTGAAGACGAAGAATCTGGCATCAGAATAGTTTTAGAAGCAGCTGAAGATTTTAAGGCTGCTAACATGACTCCTATTTTTATTATGGACAGATACACTATGTCAATATATGTGGTTGCAAAGGAGACTTTTGGTAAGAAACTTCATTAATGGAGGTATCTAATGTCTAGAAGTTATAAAAAACATCCAGGTTTTGGTATTACTAGTGCACCGAGCGATAAACCAGGAAGAATAAAAGATCATCGTCGTTACCGTCATTATTACAAAGATAAGATTCGTCATGAAGAGTATGACGACATCGAACCACCAAATTATAAAGAAAATCCATGGGGTTGGCCAAAAGACGGTAAACAGTACTGGTTAGATGCTACTGATCGTGATCTCAGAAAATAGTATTTGACTTTCAAATAGGGTTATAGTATAAATATACTCAAGAGTGGCGGTTTCCGTCACCAAGGCGAAACTGACCACTTGATTTTTTTCTCAATGGAGAATTATACATGAGTACAGTAACTACTACTGCAGTTGCAGAAAAGGCAGATGTCGTCGATCTCCGTGGTATGTGGATTGGCCTTGGCCTATTAAACACATTCTATCTCATTGTTCGTATCTATGAACAGGTTTATGGCTGGAGGGCCGGACTTGATTCATTTGCTCCAGAGTTTCAGACATATTGGATGTCTATTCTTTGGACAGAGATTCCGCTTGAGCTAGTATCAGGTCTAGCACTTGCTGGTTATCTTTGGAAGACTAGAGATCGAGCCATCGACAGCGTAACTCCTCGCGAGGAAATGCGCCGTCTAGTTACTTTAGTTCAGTGGCTTGTTGTGTATGCCGTCGCCATTTACTGGGGCGCATCTTTTTTCACTGAACAGGATGGAACATGGCACATGACTGTAATTCGTGATACTGACTTTACTCCAAGTCATATCATTGAGTTCTATATGTCATACCCAATTTACTCAATCATTGCTGTTGGTGCTTTCTTTTATGCTCGCACTCGTATTCCATACTTCTCACATGGATACAGCCTAGCATTCTTGATTGTTGCCATTGGACCATTTATGATCATTCCAAACGTTGGTCTCAACGAGTGGGGTCATACTTTCTGGTTCATGGAAGAACTATTTGTCGCTCCTCTTCATTGGGGCTTCGTGTTCTTCGGCTGGATGGCATTGGGTGTATTTGGAGTTGTTCTACAGATCCTAGGGCGTGTTCATGCTCTAGTTGGTCGTGAAGGCGTTAGACTTCTAACAGAATAAGAAAATAATTGAGGGGAGAGCTTGACTTTCCCCTCACAACTATTATATAATATGTTGTATCGCCGTAAGGGATACGTAATCTATACTCGCTCTAAAGGAGAATAAAGATGACTAATGATGTATTTTCTTTCAACACAGGTAATATCGACAAGTGGTTTGTTGGCGCAGATCGTATGCTAAAAACACTAGCATCTGCTCAAGAATCTTATGCAAAAGCTACTAACTGGCCTCCCTACAATATTGTAAAAGTGGACGATAATAACTATACTATTGAACTCGCAGTGGCTGGTTTCGGAAAACACAATCTCGACATTGAACTCGCGAATAACACTCTTGTTGTAAAGGGTGGATTCTCTTTAGATGATGTTGATCCCGTGACAAACCCAGTTCAGTATCTGTACAAAGGTATCGCTGATCGTGTATTTACTCGCAAGTTTACTCTTGCTGACACAGTCGAAGTGAAGAATGCTGAATATGTTAATGGTATGTTAAAGATCTTCTTAGAGAATGTTGTTCCAGAAGAAAAGAAAACTAAAAAGGTAGACATCAAATAATCTTCTAAATATGGGAGGGCTTCGGTCCTCCCATTTATCATAGGAGATTAATTATGGCTAAAACATTCAAACAAGCATTTGCTGATGCGAGAAAAGCTGGCAAAGAAACATTTATTTTTGATGGTAAAGTTTATACGACTGAGGTGGCAGTTAAAGAAGCTGACGAAACAAAGTTCGTTGATGTCATCAATACAGTAGCAGACGCTAAGGTTCCTACCGCTGGTAAACTAAAGAAAAACGTATGGCCCCTACAGCGCGAACTTCGTGCAAAGTTCGGCACACCAGATTACGGCGGAGCGTTTAGAAAGCACATGGTTCAGGTCAATCTACCTTATACCATGTGGATGGACGATATTAAGATTACCAGAACATGGATGAATAAGTCCTGCGCCGATTCTCTTGTTCGTGTTCTAACATATGTGTGGGACGAGAATGGCAGAGACTATGATAAGATCAAAGCACAGCAACTACATGTCTTTTCTGGCACCTGGAACATCCGTAACATGCGTGGCGGTTCTTCTCTTTCTACTCATGCCTTTGGTGTCGCTATTGACATTGCCGCACCTTGGAATGCTCTTGGTAAAAAGCCAGGATACAATAAGCACTCTTTCACTGAAAAGTCTCTAATCGTTCAGGCGTTTGAGGCAGAAGGTTGGGTTTGGGGTGGTCGTTGGGAACGCCGTCCTGATGGTATGCATTTTCAAGCAGCAAGAATTTGACTTTTTACTAAAAAACTATATAATTGATTGTGCGGCATAATAGAAGGATAGTATTATGGATTGGAGAAAAATTACTCCTTGGGTGTTGTTTGTATTAACAGGAATTTTTCTATATTCTATGTGGAATGAAAGTTCTCACAAAACATACTCAAGAGAAATTGGGTTTAGCGAGCTTGTTACTCAAATCGATGAAGGAAGAGTCCATGATCTCACTATTGCAGGAAATCAAGTTACTGGTCATTTTGTTGACAACAGGACATTTAGTACATATGTTCCATCAGTCGGTAATTTTATGGAACAGATCAAAGGTAAGAAGTTACAAGTATCAGCAACTCCACCAGAAGAAACAGGATTCTTCACTAATCTAGCAATTAATCTACTACCTGTTCTTTTGTTCTTTAGTATTTGGATTTGGTTATCAAGAAGAACTTCTGGAATTGGTGGACGTGGTCCATTGTCTATGGGCAAGTCTAAAGCAAAGATGCTTTCTGAGGAAGAAATCAATGTCAAGTTCGATGACGTTGCTGGTGTAGATGAAGCAAAAGAAGATCTAGAAGAAGTTGTAGAATTTCTAGCAGCACCACATAAGTTCCAAGCAGTTGGCGGTAAAATTCCCAAGGGCGTTCTACTTGTTGGTCCTCCAGGAACTGGTAAAACTCTGCTCGCTAAAGCAGTAGCTGGTGAAGCTGGTGTTCCTTTCTTCCATCTTTCTGGATCTGACTTCGTAGAAATGTTTGTCGGCGTTGGCGCATCTCGTGTGCGTGATATGTTTGAACAGGCAAAGAAGAATGCTCCTTGCATTATTTTCATTGATGAAATCGATGCTGTTGGACGTAATCGTAATGCTGGCATTAGTGGCGGTAACGATGAACGTGAGCAGACTTTAAACGCTCTACTAGTAGAAATGGATGGCTTTAATGACAACGAAGGTATCATCATCATCGCTGCGACAAATCGTGTGGATGTGCTTGATCCTGCCTTGCTTCGTCCTGGCCGTTTTGATCGACAAGTTACTGTATCTAATCCAGATATTGTTGGGCGCGAGAAAATTCTAAAGGTTCATAGTAGAGCAGTTCCACTAGGAGCAGATGTTGATCTTAGAACTGTTGCTAAGGGAACACCAGGTTTCTCTGGCGCTGATCTGGCCAATCTTGTGAATGAAGCAGCATTGCTCGCTGCTCGCCGTTCTAAGAGAATTGTTACAGCAAAAGAATTTGATGATGCTCGTGACAAGATTCTTATGGGCGCAGAACGTAGATCTCTTCTTATGTCTGAAGAAGAAAAGAAAATGACTGCTTATCATGAAGGCGGACATGCTCTTGTTTCTCTGAACATGGAAGGTTCTGTTCCTATTCATAAGGCAACAATTATTCCTCGTGGACGTGCGTTAGGTATGGTTCAGTCTCTACCAGAACGCGATCAGATTTCTCAGTCTTATAAGGAAATGATTGCTTATCTTGCAATGGCAATGGGTGGCCGTGCAGCAGAAGAGTTAGTTTTTGGCGAGGAGAATGTTACTTCTGGCGCAGCTGCTGATATTCAACAGGCATCAAAGATCGCTCGTGCTATGGTTACTCAGTATGGATTTTCGCCATTAGGTAATGTAGCATATACTGAACCTAATTCAGATGTGTTTCATGGACCAAAGGTTTCTGAAGAAACTCAGCGACTTATTGATCTTGAAGTAAAGAAAATTATTGATACTGCATATGCTACTGCCAAGGGTATTCTAACTAAAAAGAGAAAGCAGTTAGACACTCTTGCTAAGGGTTTGCTTGAATACGAAACACTATCAGGTCAAGAAATTCTAGATCTGTTAGATGGAAAGGTGCCGCTGAGGGATTGATTCCCTCAGCTTTTTATTATATACTAATGTTGCATCTGTGGGACTATGTCCGGATGCGTTTTATGGAGGATAAATGTTTTATACAAATGTATTTCAACGTGGAAATCGCATGTATGTGCGAGGTTTTGATAAAGGTTTAAGATATACTGATGTTGTAAATTACAAACCATATTTGTTTATTGCAAAGCAGAATGGTAAATATAAAACTCTTGATGGTAAACCAGTAGAGAAACTAGAGTTCGACTCAATCACTGAAGCTAGGGATTTTATCAGTCGTTATGACCAGGTTTCTAATATGGAAATTTATGGTCTAACGACGTTTCCTTACTTGTATATTTTTGACATATTCAAGGGCGATATCGATTACGATCCTAAACTTGTTAACGTTGCAACAATAGATATTGAGTGTGCTGCCGATGAAGGTTTCCCAGATATTCAAAAAGCTGATAAGCCAATTACCGCAATTACTTTGCGTAGTCGCAATCGTAACTTTGTATTTGGTTGCGGAGAGTTTAACAGCGACGACCCAAATACACATTACATCCAGTGCAAAGACGAATACCAACTTATTCAACAGTTTCTCGAATGTTGGGAAGGGCTAGATCTAGACATAATAACAGGTTGGAATATTGAGTTCTTTGATATACCGTACACTGTTAATCGTATTAAAAATCTTTTTAATGAAAGAGAAGCTAAACGCTTATCGCCATGGCGCATTCTCGATGAAAAGATTGTTGAGTTTCGAGGAAAGGAAAACCAGTCTTATAATCCTGCTGGAATATCCGTTCTTGATTATTACCAACTATATCGTAAATTTATGTTTGGCAATCAAGAATCCTATAAACTGGACTTTATTGCACAAGTTGAACTCGGCGAAAAGAAAATCGACTATTCAGAATATGGTAATCTTTTGGAACTATATAAGAACAACTTCCAAAAGTTTATCGAGTATAATATTCACGATTGTGTTCTGGTTGATCGTTTAGATGATAAGTTAAAGTTTCTCGAACAAACTATGGCGTTGTCATATGATGCTAAGGTTAACTACCCTGATGTTATGACAACTGTGCGACCATGGGATATTATTATTCATAACTATCTCCTAGAAAAGAATATCGTTATTCCTTCTTTGAGAAAACAACTTATGGAAGGTTCTTTGATTGGCGGTCATGTTAAGGAACCTAAGATTGGTTTGAGTAAATGGGTTGTTTCTTTTGATTTGAACAGCCTGTATCCTCATCTTATTATGCAATATAATATCAGCCCAGAAACATTCGTAACTAAAATTCCTTTTCCTTCAGTTGATGAATTGTTACGTGGCACTTTTGAGGTTGATAAGTTCAATAAAGAATATTCACATGCAGCCAATGGCTGTTTGTATCGCAAAGATCATCAGGGTTTCTTACCTGCATTGATGGAGCGTATGTATAATGACCGTACCAAGTATAAGAAATTAATGATCGAAGCCAAGCAGCGTTATGAGAAAAATCCTAACTCAGAAGATGAGAAGTTAGTTGCTCGTTATCATAATATGCAGATGGCCAAAAAGATTCAGCTAAACTCAGCTTACGGTGCGTTGGCGAATCAGTTCTTTCGTTGGTTCAGTTTCGATCATTCCGAAGCAATTACTATGTCCGGTCAGTTATCCATTCGTTGGATTGAACGTAAGGTAAACGAATTTATCAATAAGCTATTGAAAACTGATAAAGTTGATTATGTTATTGCATCAGATACTGATTCTATCTATGTTGAAATGGATGCTCTAGTAGCACACCTAGATACTAATGATGAATTGAAAATTGTTGATGCGATTGATCAATTCTGCGAACAAAAGATACAACCTTATCTTGATAGATGTTATGATGAACTTGCGGTTTATATGAACTCCTATCAACAAAAGATGAAAATGAAGAGGGAAACAATTGCGAACAAAGGTATTTGGCGTGGCAAGAAAATGTATATCCTCAACGCTTGGAATGTTGAAGGCGTACAATATGCTGAACCCAAACTCAAACTCCAGGGTATTGAGGCGGTACGTTCGAGCACTCCGAAGGCGTGTCGAGAAAACATTAAAAGATGTCTCTCGATAATTATGAATGGCACTCAAGAAGAGCTTCATGAGTTTATTAAGCAGTTTCGTGAAGAGTTTCTAACATTGCCTTTTGAGGATGTTGCCTTTCCACGTGGTGTGAAAGGAATGTACAAATATATTGACAAGTCTATAGTTTATAAGAAGGGAACGCCAATTCACGTCAAAGGCGCATTGATATTCAATCACATTCTAGATAAGAATAAATTGAAAAATGTTCCTAGAATTTCAGATGGTGATAAAATTAGATTTGCTTATTTGAAGACACCTAATCCTCTCCAAGAATCAGTAATTGCAGTTCCTGACGAACTTCCAAAGGAATTGATTCATCTAGATAAGTATATTGATCGCGAGACACAATTCAACAAATCGTTCTTGGAACCGCTTAATTCCATCACTGATGTTATTAACTGGTCAACAGAACAAAAATCAACACTAGAGGACTTTTTCTCATGACAGAACTAGAGGACAATGATTTCGAATTCGACTTCGGTTTTACTTCAGAAGACGAATTGAAAGCAGGAGAGTTAGAATTACAAGATCAGCTAGGAAATACTCAAGTAAAACTAGAGGGTCTACGTAAGATGATTATGCCACTTCTATTAAATCTAAAAAAGAATCCTGATAAAGATATTATTAAATGGAATGGCGCTGATCGAGTAAAAAATATTGATGCGTTCATAAAAAAGATGGATGCTTATATTAAGAGTTGACTTATACAAAAATACATAGTATACTAAAAATACAATATACACGGAGAAATACATGTCACTGAAAGAACGTTTGATTAAAAACAGTACGATAGATTATACTTCCACGCTTACAGATTCCAAGATTTATACAAAGAAAGATATGATCCAGACGCCAGTGCCTATGATCAATGTGGCATTGTCAGGATCTATTGATGGTGGTATTACTCCTGGACTGACAATGCTAGCAGGTCCATCGAAGCACTTTAAAACTGGATTTGCTCTACTTCTGGCATCTTCGTTTCTTAAGAAGTATCCGGATGGTGTTATTCTTTTCTATGATTCAGAGTTTGGCACGCCACAGTCATACTTTACTAAATTCAAGATTCCTCTCGACTCGGTTGTTCATACACCAATTACTGATGTTGAAGAACTAAAGTTTGATCTTATGAAGCAGCTGAAAGAAATTACTCGTGATGATCAAGTTCTGATTATTATTGATTCTATTGGTAATCTTGCTTCTAAGAAAGAAGTCGAAGATGCATTGAACGAAAAATCAGTTGCTGATATGTCACGTGCCAAGCAGCTAAAATCTCTATTCCGAATGATCACTCCTCATCTTACGTTGAAAGATATTCCCCTTGTGGCGGTTAATCATACTTACAAAGAAATTGGTATGTTTCCTAAAGATATCGTTGGTGGTGGAACTGGTGCTTATTATGGCGCTGACAATATTTGGATTCTAGGTAGACAACAGGATAAAGATGGCACAGAGATTCAGGGATATCATTTCGTTATCAACGTTGAAAAATCTCGTTACGTCCGCGAAAAATCTAAAATCCCAGTTACTGTCTCTTATGAAGGCGGCATTAATCGTTGGAGCGGTCTTCTCGATATTGCCCTCGAAGGCGGTTATGTGGCTAAACCAAAAGTTGGGTGGTACGCCGTCGTGGATAGGACGACTGGGGAAGTTTCTGGAAAGAACTTCAGAGCGGCTGATATTGTGGACAGTAAAGAATTTTGGATGACAATATTCAAAGATACTGATTTTGCTGCATACATCAAACGCAAGTATTCGCTTGACACTGAAGGAACTTTAGTTTATGATGATGAGGCAGAAGGGGAGTAATAAATATTCATGAGCATTGAAAGAACAATTCTATCAAATTTATTGTTCAATGACGAGTATGGTCGCAAAGTAATCCCATTTCTAAAATCAGAATACTTTCAGGATTATAATGAAAAGGTTGTATTTGACCTAGTTGATGATTATGTTAGGAAGTATAACTCATTTCCTTCTATTGAGGCTTTGGCCATTGACCTGTCTAATAAAGAAGGTCTAAACGAACAGTTGTTCAAGATTGCTAAAGAGATAATATCGAGTCTTGAACATGATTCACAAACTAAATTGGACTGGCTACTAGATCAAACTGAAAAGTTTTGTCAAGATAAAGCACTATATCTTGCGATCATGAAGTCAATCCAAATTATGGATGAAAAAAATGGATCTATCTCCAAAGGCAGTATACCGTCAATTCTTACTGACGCTCTCGGTGTCTCTTTTGATACCCATATTGGTCATGACTTTTTGGCTGATAGCGATGAGAGATACGAATTCTACCATCGTAAAGAGAAGAGAGTTCCTTTCGATCTTGACTACTTCAACGTCATCACAAATGGTGGTCTCCCTAACAAAACTCTCAACATCGCATTGGCCGGTACTGGCGTTGGTAAATCCTTATTCATGTGTCACTGTGCCGCAGCAAATCTTACCAAAGGACTTAACGTCCTGTATATCACACTCGAAATGGCAGAAGAACGCATCGCAGAACGTATCGACGCAAACCTACTAGATACTGCTGTTGATGAACTAGAACTTATGCCCAAGCAGTCGTATGACACTAAGATCAATCGGTTGAAAGAAAAGTATACAGGTAAGTTGATTATCAAGGAATATCCTACTGCTTGTGCAGGTTCTGCTAATTTTAGACATCTGTTGAATGAACTACGTATTAAGAAAAATTTCGAACCAGATATTATCTATGTTGATTATCTGAATATTTGTTTGTCATCGAGGATCAAGCATGGAGCCAACGTCAATTCTTATACCCTTGTCAAAGCAATCGCAGAAGAGCTCCGTGGGTTGGCAGTTGAGTACGACGTCCCTATCGTCTCAGCAACTCAAACAACTAGAAGCGGCTATTCGAACTCAGACGTGGGACTGGAAGATACATCGGAATCCTTTGGACTCCCAGCCACAGCTGATTTTATGTTTGCACTCATCTCCAGTGAAGAACTTGAAAGTCTCAGCCAGATCATGGTTAAACAGCTCAAGAATCGTTATTCTGATCCTGGGAGTAATCGTAGGTTTGTGCTTGGGATTGACCGTAGCAAAATGCGATTATACGATGTTGAACAATCTGGTCAAGATGGATTGGTTGATGATCGCCCAGTGATGGATAAGGGCAAGTTCATGGAGGAAGAAAATGAACGTGGAAGGCCAAAATCAAGGTTTGATCGAAGCAAGTTCGAAGGATTTAAGTGATAAGAAGTTTAGATTAATGATGGCAGAGGAAATATGGATGTTAGTTAAAGGAGTACCAATTCCTGATAGTTATTCCGAAGAGGATAGGCTGCATATCTTTGAAAGATATTACCATCGGGCTTCGGCGCAACGACAAGGAGAATAAATGATAGTTTGTTCCTGTAACTACATAGATACAGCAGATATAAAGGCTGTTCTAAACTGTGCTACAGAACCAAATGAACAACAAGTTCTGAATATGCTTGCTTGGACTCCGGAGTGTTCTTATTGTAAAGAACTTATCTTGGGTGAAATTCGTAAATGTATCAAGGAGATTAATCATGGCGCTTGACTATAAAATCATTGAAAAAGATGGTAAGTTTCATATTGAAGAAAAGGCTACTGAACACATTATTAAAACCTTTGATACTCGTGAAGAAGCAAAAAAAGTTATGAAATTTTTGAATTTAGGTGGTGGTTTCGCGGGTTTTACACCATCGTTTATACTAAATAATGTTAGCAAAAATATGTTGTCCACATAGTGGAAGCGGCACGAGCCTAACAAAGAAAGGGCCACGGAATAGTCTGGAGAAAACGGTGGGGTTCCGCCAGACCATATTGTTGCTAGAAGAAATTCGGGGCGAGTCGAAAGGCTCGCCCTTTTTGCATTTATAAATACAAGAAATAATTCTTCATACGAGGTCAACAATGATATCATTCTCTAATTTCCTGACTGAAGGAAGAAAAGCTGAATTTGAACTAAAAAACACTGAAGATGCTAAGGGCAAACTCTTTGAAATTTTAGCAGGTTCTTATCTTTTACATGGATCTCATCCTCAAACAGGAATGCCCAAAAAGTTCCTAGAGCATTATAGAGACGAAGACGGCTTCAGACCTCAAGAAGTTCATAACAAAATTAAAACAGCATTAGAAAAATTATCCCCTGGAATGTATGAAGACGTTGTCAAACATTCTCAACAAGCAGCTGAACATTTAAAAGAGCAATTAGCAAATAGGGGCGTCCAAAACGTCCATCATTTAGCTTGGACTTCTCAAAAAGGCGATCATGAGAGATTTACTGGTGTTGATGATCCCAATTCAGACGCTGACTTAATGGTAAAAGGTTCGGACCAAGGCGGTAAGATGCTAGACCCAATTGGTCTTAGTATGAAGTATGGTAAGCAAAAAGATCCAAACTTAAGAGGTAATGGTCTAGATGCTCTGGAAAAAATTGCTGGTCTTAAAAAAGGTGATCTTGAAGGTTTAAGAGAATCTCATTACGATCATATTAGAAATCTTGGTTTGGCTACTGGTAAAGCAGGTGACGCTGAGTATAAAAGTTTAGCTAAAGAGAATCATCCAACTGCAGCCTCTATTGATGAACACTCATTAAACACACAAAAAGAAATGTCCAGAAGATTCACTGAAGGACTCGCTAAACATTCTTCGGATAAATTAAGAGAATCTATAAAAAATATTATCTCACCAGAAACAAAATATCTTCATATAAGACATCACACACAAGTTAATAATAATGGCACAGTCAATCACGAGACTCATGATATTCAAGATCATGCAAATAATGTGTTAAATAACTTTGAAGAGTTTAGAGTGAGACCTCACACAGGCGGAATATCTACGGTAATAGAGGGCAGAAGAAGAGGCTCTGATGGCTTTGAAAAGGCCATGGAAATTGGCATGAAAAAGACCAGAACATTTTCTGGTAGAGGGTTCAACTCTTTCACCAAAGCTCCTATGTTGAGAGAAGGTAGAAAAACCAAAACAAGTAAATCTACAACTCCAGAAATAAAAGCAGCGCCAACTAAAGTTAAAAAAACTCCTAAACCTGCAGCGGCAAATGTAAACACCGGAGAGTTTGGAGTAGTAAGGGGCGAAGGACCAAGCCAAAACGTTCCTCCTAAACATTATCAGGCATACGTAGATAGAAGTTCTCACATGGGATATCAGGATTCAGGAATATGAGAATAGATTTTAAAACATTTTTAGCAGAACAAGAAGAAGTAAAAGGCAAAGCATTAAAACACCTTCGACACATTGAAGATTATGTCATTCATGGAGGTCACGAAGGCGTAGCAACTGCAGATGAGCATCTCCGTGGTATGCATGATATGTTACTTGGTAAGAAATCAAGTTTACATGCTTCTACAAAATATGATGGAGCTCCTTCTATTGTATTTGGTCAACATCCTGAAACTGGCCAATTTTTCGTAGCTTCTAAATCGGCTTTCAATAAAACCCCAAAAATTAATTATACAGATGAAGACATTGAAAACAATCATGGCCATGCTCCAGGATTAGTTGAAAAACTAAAACAATCTCTAAAACATCTTCCTAATATTATGCCACGCGAAGGTGGTGTATATCAGGGAGATTTAATGCATACAGAAGGCGACGCAGTTACTAAAAATGGTAAAACTTCTGTTACTCCTAATACCTTAACATACTCAGCTCCTGCAGATTCTGCAGAGGGTAGAAATATGAATAAGAAACTTGGTGTTGTTGTTCATACAAAATATGCCGGTAAAGGCGGTTTAGGGAGTATGTCTGCGCAACCACTTGATGCTAAAACACGTGCTAAGTTTAAAGAACATCCAGATGTTAATAATATAGATCCGACAATTGATGTCAATTCTTCCAACTATAGTCCAGAAGAACAAAAAGCATTCTTAAATCATATGGACAAAGCTAAGAGAATCTATTCTTCTATGAAACCAGAAGCATTGGAAGCATTGGATGGACATGGAGAAAATTTAGAAGCACATGTCAATAGTATGATTAGAACTGGCGGTGAACCTTCAGTTCAAGGTTATATGGATCATTTGACTGCTCGTCATCAGAAAGATCTAGACAAAGTTAAGACAGACGCTTCTAAGCAGAAAAAGATTCAAGCTCATGGCGAAGTGCTTTCTCATATTAGTAACAATAGAGAACACTTTGATAGAGCGTTACAGCTTCATAATCATTTACAAAGTGCTAAAAATGTATTGACTAATGTTCTGGCTAAAAATGTTCCATATGAACATAGTGTTGCTGGTGAGCATACTGGTCCAGAAGGAACAGTTGTTGTCGACAAAAAAGGCAACGCTTCAAAGTTCAACAATAGAAGAGAATTTAATCGCCTAAATTTCTTGAAGGGCGCATTCCAAAAACAGCAGGTAGCAAATGCAGAAGCTCAACTTCAGTAATTACTTTCTAGCAGAAGCTGATAAAGCAACTCATGTCATGACATTCATGAGAGCCAATCCTCCAACGATTGGCCATGAACGTGTTGTCAATCATGTTATGGATCTTGCTAAGAACTTCGATGCTGGTCATAGTATAGTATTATCACATTCCTTTGATGGCGATAAAAACCCATTGACTGCTGAGCAGAAACTAAGACATGCTAAATTAGCTTTTCCTGGCTCAAATGTTTCAACTTCTTCTCCTGAATCGCCAAGTCTATTATATCATGCATCAGATTTACACAAAAAAGGCGTAAAGAACCTTCATCTAGTTGTTGGTCAAGATAGAGTAGATCAGTTTCAACAGCTGTTATCAAAATACAATGGTCAAGAAGGAACACATGGCTATTTTAATTTTGATAATATTTCTGTTCATTCTGCTGGCGGTAGAGATCCGGACGCTGAAGGCATTGAAGGTGTTTCGGGCACAAGTCAAAGAAAACATGCTCGCTCTGGTAATTTTGAGAACTTCAGAGCAGGAGCGCCAAGTCGTATGTCAGACGAACAAGCAGCTTCTCTTATGAATGATATTCGTAATGCACAAGCACCTGCAAAACCAACCAAGCCAAAGAAATTAAAAGAACAAGTAACAACTGCTGATGCCAGAGGGTTTGGATATGTTACTGGTGATCCAGCGGTCGATAGTTCTGTTACAACTAATGATGTTGATGCAACGTTTTTTCGTGGCAATTTAAAAAATAGCATCAAACAATCAGAAAATCCTTTGGCTAAGATGTTAGGTTTTAAGGCGTTTGATCCAGATAAGATGAATTTTAGAGATAAAACCCTATCTTACTATGAAGCGGATCCTAACGGCGATCCACTAAAGACCAGAAAGAAAAAGTAATGGCACAGTTTCGTAAAGACACACATCAGTTTTTAAGCGACAATAAAACTTTATTTGAAGTTGTGCAAATTGCTGACCAATATGGAAATATGGTTGGCGCTGCTAATCCTTCTGGAGTTGCAGTTGATGCTTTTGGAAGAGCCAGAGTTTCAACTCCTCTAACGCTTTTTGATTCTTCTCATCGTTATCGCGATAATAATTTATGGTCTACTTCAAATACTGCTGGTGCAACTTATGCCTTTTCTAATAACGAAGGTCTAATAAACCTTAATTTAACAACGGCCAACAATGCTGAGATTATTCGTGAAACAACTAAAGTTTTCTCTTATCAACCTGGCAAATCATTACAAATTCTGCAAACATTTGTCATGCAGCCAAAAACAAATGTTCGTCAGCGTGTAGGATATTATGGCGCTAACAATGGCATTTATCTTGAGGTGGCAGGTAATACAGCATATTTGGTTGAAAGGTCTTTATCATCAGGAGTAATGCAAGAAACAAGAGTAGCACAGTCTGATTGGAATATGGACACTCTGTTGGGTCAGGTCGCTTCAAGTCCATCTGGCATAACTTTGGATTTAACCAAAGCCCAAATTATGTTCATTGATATTGAATGGCTTGGTCTAGGTACAGTAAGATGTGGTTTCGTTATTGACGGTAAATTCATTCACTGCCATTCATTTCATCATGCTAATTTTATTACCACAACATATATGACCACTGCATCTCTTCCTTTGAGATATGAAATTAAAAACACAGGCGTAACTGCAAGCAATACAACGTTGAAACAGGTATGTTCTTCTGTAATTTCAGAAGGCGGATATGAACTAAGAGGTGTCCAACAAGCAGTTGGAACAGCTATTGGCGCTCCAAGAGATTTAACTGTAGTCAACACTTATTATCCTGTCGTTTCGATAAGACTAAAAGTCTCTCCTGATAGACTTGATGCTATTATTATTCTTACCGCTATATCATTACTAGGAATAACCAACAATGCTAATTATAATTGGAGAGTAGTAGCTTCTGGTGCAACTACAGGCGGAACATGGGTTTCTGCAGGAGACGATTCTGCTGTTGAATATAATATTACAGGCACAAGTTTCGCTGGTGGTAGAATTTTGGCTTCCGGATGGACTAATGGTTCTAATCAGGGTTCTACGCCTGTAGACATTTTAAAAGAAGCACTATTCAAGTTTCAATTAGAAAGAAATGGTCTAACTTCTAGTCCTTATGAGCTTACATTAGTCGCTGCATCAGATATCGCCGGTGCTGATATATACGCATCGCTGGATTGGGAAGAAATCTCAAGATAAGATCTTTTATAAATAAAACGTCAGTGCGAGTAAAAAGGGTACGCCAGACCTCGCATATAATTGGAAAGCCCAAGGGAAACTCCATATGAAAAAGTTTAATTCATTTGAAACTCAGCTAGGCGAGTCTGTCGTACTCACTGACAAGGCCAAATTATCTCTTTATAAAAAATCCCAAAATTCAGGTTATTCGGTCGATATACTAGAAGAAGTATATCGTAGAGGCTATCAATGCTGGAGCGAATCATTTGGTGGTAATCCAGATTCGTTCGCATTTGATCGCGTAAATTCATTTATCTCTGGAGGTTTTGCTGAAATGTTAGACGAAGATTTAGTAAACGAAAAACGTGGCCTCTGGGATAATATCCATGCAAAACGTGCTAGAATTAAAGCTGGCTCCGGTGAGCGCATGCGTAAACCAGGCAGTAAGGGTGCTCCAACTGATGCCGCACTAAAGGCGTCTCAGAACGAAGATTCTGATCCATGTTGGAAGGGCTATCAACAGATTGGTATGAAGATGAAGAACGGTAAAAAGGTTCCTAATTGCGTTCCTGTAAAGGAAGAGGATGCCGAAGCGCATTCAACAGATTCAAACGATCCAGCATCAAGATTTGTAGGTTCTAATGAATTAGTTGATGTTTATAAAAAACAAACTCCTGGGCAAATTATCAAAAGAGTGGTTCGCGAAGCAATTGAGATTGTTGATGCTATGGACGAACTAGAGGAAGATTGGCAGGACAAAAAATATAAGAATCCAGAAGGTGGATTAACTAAAGCTGGCGTTATGGCATATCGTCGCGAAAATCCAGGCTCAAAGTTACAAACAGCAGTAACAACTAAACCTTCAAAGTTAAAGAAGGGCAGTAAAGCATATAATCGTCGTAAGTCATTCTGTGCTCGTATGGGTGGAATGAAAAAGAGACTAACATCTGCCAAGACAGCAAACGATCCGGATTCAAGAATCAATAAGGCACTACGCAAGTGGAATTGTGAAGAAAGAATTTATGAAGTTGCTATGGCAATGCCACCAGCAGTTCAGCCACCTGCCGTTGTTGGTCAGCAAGTTCCTGGTGTAAAAAGACAGGCACCTAGACCAACAGAAACATCTGGTAGAACAGGTGGAAGAATGGCAGGTCAAAGTGGATCAATGTCTGCTAGACCTAATGTCAGGGTAAGTTCTGGCGTTCAGCCCTCTATTGAGAGATCCTGGTCAAGACCAGGATCAGCTAGAATGGGTTCAGGTGGTGGTAGCATGTCTGCTTCACCAACAAAAGTAGGAACATCTTTCTCACAAGGCGGTGTAAATGTTGGTAAAGGTATGGCTGCATCAAAACAGACCAGCCCAGTTGTAAAAGGTATGACATCTGCTGGTAGAGAAGCAGCATCTGTTGTATCAAAGGCAGCACCTACAGTTGCTAAAGGATTAGGAACTGCAGCAAGAATAGCTGGCGGTCCAGCAGCTACTGCAGCGATGGCAGTTATGTCTCCAACGCCTGCAGGCGCTGGTGAGGACGAAAAGAAAAGACAAGAAACACTAAAGAGTTATAATCCATATAAGTCATCTGGTCGTTCGGTTTCTGATTACGAAAAACAGACACTAACACCACAGAAATATGATACACCAAAACCACCAGCACCTAAAGTAGATGCTCCAACTCCACCATCAAGACCAGAGTACTTTTCACGTGGACAAGCATTCCAAGCTGCTCGTTCTGAAAAAGGCGGCGCTGGAGGACAGTTTTCTTATGGTGGAAAAGAATATCAGACCAATGTTGCTGGTGAAAAATATGTTTCCAAGCCAACAACTACTAGCGTAAAAGATGAATCGGAATCAGGAAAGAAGAAAAAATGATCGGTAAAATAGAACCATATGACGCAATTAAAGTTGCATTGGCAGACACTTATGTTTTCAGTGTTAAGGTCCAAGGTTATCATTGGAATGTTACTGGTCCTCATTTTGCAGAGTATCATAAATTTCTAGGAAAACTCTATGAAGAATTATCAGAAGCTGTTGATCTAATAGCTGAAGGTATAAGAACTCTAGACGCTTTTGCTCCAGGATCAATGAAAAGGTTTTTAGAGCTAACAACTATTGAAGAAGCAACAAATATTCCTGACGGTTTAGTTATGATTAGCAAACTTGCTTCTGATAATGAAAGAGTTATTGCTTCTCTTACAGCTGCATATGAACTATGCGAAAAACATAAACACTATGGCGTTTCAAATATGTTACAAGACCGCATCACTGCTCATCAGAAGCATGGTTGGATGCTAAGATCGTTCATAAAGGCATAAAAATGAAAAGTTTAGAACACATCATCAGAGAGATTCGTGAAGGCAAAGCTGCCAAAGGCGACAAGAAAAACCTTGAACATTCTATTCGTAAGGTTGTCTCAAAAGAATACGAATCTTCATATGGCGCCAAAGATAGCAAACCAGTAGAAGAAGATGTTGGTGGATTGATTGGTAGCGGAACTGGTGGTGAACCCAAACTTCATGCCGAAGATGGTAAGAAAAAGAAAACCGACGAAGCCATTGGAATTCTTGGCACTGATGACTATAAAGGCAATCAGTTTAAATCAGTAAGAACGCAGACTCCTCATATTAAACCACCAGCTGGTGCTGGAGGTCATTCTCAGGCTCCAGAAAACGTTTCTCGTCAGCGTACTCTTGCTAAAGAAAAGAGTAGCATGACTATGCATAATAAAGTTACTGAAGATTCTTTAGAAGAAGCTAAAAGATCTTCAACTTCTGCTCCTTCAAAGGCAGAAATAGAAAAATTAAACAAAATGACTACTGATTATGCAGAACCCAAAAAAGACATTAAACTTGGGCCTGTTGGTGAACCGCCCGAAGTTAAACCATCAACTGCTGTCACAACCACTACCACTAAAGCTCCGAAAATAACTCCTCCAGAAGGAACAATTTCGAAAGTTGGTAGATATGCCAGCGAACTAGGAAAAATTGTTGGTGGTAGAGCTGCATCAACATTAGGTCTTGTTCTTGATCCGGATTTTGGTGGATTGCTGCCAAGTAAGGGCGAAACCAAAAGCGAATTTGAAAGACAAAAAGAACAATCCGCTAAAACAAAAACACCAACAAAACCTGTTGAATTACCACCAATTGATATAAAGGCAAAACCACAGGAACCTAAACCTGTTCCTGCGCCTGTTCCTGCGCCTGCAGATAAGCCAAAAGAAAAATCATTGCCACTACCAGTTCCTACACCACCACCATCAGCAGCACCAACTCCTCCTGAACCAAAGGGCGAAAAAGAAAAGCCAAAAGTAGCTGGTATACCTACGATTGGCGTTCCACATGATATTGATTATACTGTTTCGCATTTACATAGACCAAATATAAGTCGCGGTCATGCTAAAGCGCACAAAAAACATGCTATGAAAGAAGAAACTGAACGTAAACAAATTGAAAATATGCCACGTAAAGGCGATCGTAAGACAATTGAATACGTTGGTAGAAAGAGCGCTGATCCTAAAACCTCTAAAGAAAAAACTTCTAGATTGGCAACTATCAAAAATGTAATCGACGAAGCCAAAAAAGCTATGGCCGATAAAAAAATTAGAGCTGAAGATGGCAAAACAAAAGTTTATGATTATGGTGATAATGTTTTAGTTATTAATCCAGATCAAAAAAGAATCAACTTAGATGTCGATAATGGCGATAAAATTGCAAAAGATTACGACAATAAATAATTAGAAATTTATTAAGAGGAAATT
>Ga0208362_1000001_pt1 | contig 111438 bp, 161 predicted proteins | sample LakMenEpi13Oct10_FD_150693 | JGI IMG/M metagenome (GOLD analysis project Ga0208362, IMG submission 150693) | Freshwater microbial communities from Lake Mendota, WI - 13OCT2010 deep hole epilimnion (SPAdes) | ecosystem: Environmental > Aquatic > Freshwater > Lake > Epilimnion/Euphotic zone ... | reverse complement strand
AAATAAAATGGGGAGTCTTGGGCTGGTTCAATATTAATCTCTATACCTTCGTAATCTATACTCCAAGGCATTGCCCACCTATAAACTTCATTAAATAATAAATCATTTTCTTTATTTATTTTGTTTGATAAATAAAACTGTCTCATGTGAATTTTTTCCATAGCAGTTAATTTAAGACTATCTTGTTTTTTCAACAAAAATATTTCTGCAAAATTTTCTTGGCACAGAGTTATTTTATTATTTTCAATAGATACAAGTTTGGGCGGAATAGATAATTTATAAAAATATTTATTAATTGGTTTTATTATGCAATCTTTATATTCAGTTTTTAATATTTCAGAATAATTTAACCAGTCAGGCTTTATGTTTGATTGTGAATTAATCTCTAAAAAAGATTCAGTAAAAGACTCTTCCCATACATTAAAATTGTTTCCTCTCAATTTACACCTCTAATAATTTTTTGTCCGTATTCTTGTTCCCATAAAGTTATGTCTTTTTCATCATTTAATAATGGCTGCCCCTTTACGTTTAAACTAGTGTTAAGTAGAATTGGAACCCCAGTTAAATCATTCCATTGTTTTAAAACTTCATATAATCCTGGATGTTGATCTTTATTAACTGTTTGAACCCTAGAGGTTCCATCGGCATGAACAACGGAAGGAATAATTTCTGGCCTTAAACATTTAACTGAATATTGCATATAAGGAGAATTAAAATTCATATCAAACCATTTACTTGCATGTTCCTCCATTATAACTGGAGCAAATGGTCTAAATGGTTCTCTCTTTTTTATTAAATTTACCCTGTCTTTTATATTAGGATCTCTTGGGTCTGCAAGAATACTTCTATTTCCTAAGGCTCTTGGGCCGTACTCTGCCTTTCCGGAAGCAACTGCAACAATCTTATTATCAGCCAAACCTTTAATTATTTTATTAACTGGATACTCATCATTCAAATCATAACCCAAGTAAGGGGTGTTCCAATTTAAATGTTTTCCATAAAGTGCTGCTGCTGCCCCCAAAGAACTTCCCGCATCTCCTGGGTTAGGCATTATCCAAACATTATTAAATATGCTCCATAGTTTAGTATTTGCTGAACAATTTAATGCACACCCGCCCATAAAAACTAAATTTTTCTTTTTTGTTAAATATTTAGCATGCCACATAAAATCCATAAGTCTAGTTTCGTATACTGCCTGTGCTGCTGCTGCAATATCAAATTTATCTTGTTCGGAAATAATAAAATCCCAGTCTGTAATGCCTCTGTGAAAATTGTATTTTTGTTTATTTATAGAAGGAAAATATTCATTTATTTTTTTTAAATATTTATTTGAATCTCCATATGCTGCCATTCCCATCATAATGTATTCTTCTTGGTTTGGCATTAAACCAATTAGTTTAGTAAATGCAGAATAAAACAATCCAAAACTAAATGGATAATTTATTTTTTCTTTTAATGATATTTTTTCATTTTCCCCAACCCAGATTGTAGAGGTATTAAACTCCCCAATAGAATCTAAAACTACTATCGCTGCGTCATTAAAGTTGCTTGTGTAATACCCTGCTGCAGCATGGGAATAGTGATGATAAAAGTATTTGCGAGGGGTTCCCTCAATATTAAACCTTGGCTTCCAGTTTCCCCTGCCCCCCTTTAAAGCCAGTCTGCAGGCCTTTAGAGCGGGTTTTTCATAGTAGGCAATGTAATCTGGTCTTCCGTACTCTAATGCATTATTAACTAAACTATCATTTATATACCAATCATTTTTATGCTTGCTATATCTTTCAGCATGACCAGCAAAAAGTATTTCTCCATCTTTAATTAATGATACAGAGGCATCGTGAGAGGTTTCATTTATTCCAAGGATTATCATTATTTTATAAAGTTTTTATTATTTAAATGTTTACCACGTCAACTGGACCCATGCAGGATGGGCTAAATTTAATGGCAGAGTTTACTGCACCTACAACTCTTTTACGGGGATCTTTTGATTTTTCGGTAGCATTTAAATATCCGTAAGCATATTCAGCACCAGAACCCATTGCCAAATAATCTAAATTATATTTAGATAAAGACATATCCACTGCGTTGTGTTCATATATTTGACCTTTAATACAGATAATCAAACCAAGATCAGCCTTTTCACCAGTATCAACCCACCAATCGTTATAAAAATTTTTAAGTTGTTTAATAAACTTTGTTTGCATAAACTTATCTACATCCTTTATGTCTGGGATGTATGGGTTAAAGTTGTAGCGAATTCGCTCACCATCTAATGCGCCAGCATATCCAATTAAATATGGACCAATTTTCCAAACCTTTGGTGCCGTCAATGAAAGAATTGTATTATCATCAGAAGCCCCTCGATCACCAGCCATATAAATTTTATTGGTTGCTTGATCACGTACAACAGCAAGTACGGTCATAATTTCCCCCAATCAAAAAAAATTTATTTAGTTACTTTATAACCTTTAGACTTTAAAAGATCTATTGCATTTTGAATGCTTGAATCAACTTTGTTTGATTTTACAACAGGTTTTGCTGCTGGAGAAGAGCCAAACTTAGGTCTGCCAAACCCTACAATAGAAATAAGAATTCCTTTTTTGTTTTTTTTGTAAGCACGAAGTTTTTTACAAACCTCTCCACCATTACGTTGGCTACCCTTTGGGTCCCCTGAAGTATTTCCTTCAACACACCACACTGTTCCATCTTCATTGTCTTTAACAACAATTGCTACGTGAGATATTCTGTCTACCCCGTCAGATGGAAAATCAAAGTATGCAATATCTCCTGGCTCTGGATCTGCAACATCTACATCAATCCATTGTCCAGACTTTTTAAATGCTGCTGCACCACCTGGGGTGTAAACAGTATTGGGAATTTTTACGCCTGCTTCATTTGCACACCAATTAACAAATGAACCACACCAAGGTTGGAAATCTGCTTTAGTAAATTTTCCATACTTTGTTTCATTATCTTTAGGACCTTCAACAGTTCCTACTTCTGCAGTAGCAACTTCAATAAGACGTGCTGCTGTTCCTTGCTCTGCCATTATTTAACCTTTTTTCCAAATTTAGCCCAGGCTCTTTCATGTAAAAAGAAACCTAACATTTCACATCCTGTATAAATTATTGCAAATGTGCCAGCATATTCCCAATGGGCTTCACCAGTAATAGCCTTTTCAAAAAAATAAACTAACGTTCCAACAAATCCAATATGGACTAATGGCCAAGTAACTGATTTATAAATACTTCTTTTTTTGCTATCTGATTTTTTTTTAGACATTATTTATCCCAATCTGTATCAATAGGTTGTTCTTCTGGCATTGCTCCGTCAGGTTTATTTAATCTCCGTGCTTTTGCTTCATCAATTTCTGATTCAAGTTTTTTATCTGCTAATGTATTTTTAGAATCCATTTCTTTGTTAGACAACTGTGCATCCATAATATCTTTTGCACCAGATTGACCAATTAAAATACCTGCAAGTGTTCCAGTAATAAATGTTGCTACACTACCAAGAACATTAAAAAACATTTTGTCGTTTTCAGATTGACCATTTAATGGTTGCTCAACAAAAACTAGGGCATATAAAATACCCATTGTTGTAAAGAATAAAATTGCCCCCAAAGTAAGACCTAATACAAACTTTAATAAACCATCTAGTTCTGCTTGCGTCCTTCTTTTACTCATTGTTAGTTTCCTTTACTAAATCTTTTGTGCATGTACCGTTTGCTTCACAGATTGGCGGATTACATGCTGCTTCTTTCCAATTTGCTGGGTCTTGACAGGAATACCTGTAGCGACTTGAACAAGCAGAAAGGCTTATTACAAGTATACCGCAAAGTAGGACTGAGGTCAACTTTCTCATATTTATATTATACTACACATTAAAATAATGTTTTATAGTATTATTCGTCTTCTTTACGTATTCCTATGGTTGCAAACCATATGGCTACCGATGCTAGGGTTACATACCCTACTACCGTCTTTGCGCTGCCTTCAAGTACTACCCAGGCCACAAAGAAGCCAAGGAATGTAAAGTTTTCGTTTAGGGCTGCCATGCCCCATTCTTTGAACTTTTTCATTTTATCTCCTTCTTCTAGGTGCGGTAGCAACAATCAATTGACCAGCAATGATCGTTACAACCACAATATCTTCTGCTTTTTCACGTTCTGGAATAGACATATCAGCACCCATGTTAAGTAGGGCTTTGCCCAACTCACATTTTTGCTCTTCTGTCAAACCTTCAATTGCTTCATCTGGATTAAAACAAGCAGCAATTGCTCCTGCCAGCGCTGCTGGACTTTCTAATACAAGGAGGGCAGATGCTACTTCTGCTTGAATTACTACTGGATTACCGTTTGCATCTTCTCTTACCTCTACTGGAATTGTAGGAGGAAGATCACGATATTCAAGTCCCGCCGATTCTATGTTTGCAGCAGTTACTGGTGCTCCTTCTGCTGATTCTACCAATACATCTGCAACTAAATCTTTTTCTGCTAAAGTAAATTTGCCGTCTTCAGATAAGGCTTCAGATAAATTAACAACTTCTGCAGTTGTTATTTCTCCATCTGCAGAAAGCATTTCTGTAATAAATTCTGCTTCTGCTTCTGTCAATCCGCCCTCTGATAAAGATTCAGATACTTCAGCAGCAATTTCTGCAGAAACCTCTCCACCTTCAGCAATTGCTTCTAGTACTGCAGAAACCTCAGATGCATCTAAACTACTATCGCTAATTAAATCAGTAACAACTTCTTGAATATCTTCTACAGAAAGGTTTGCACCACTTTCTGATATTTCTTCAATAGAAACTTCACTTTCTTCAAATACAACCTCTGCTTCTTCTGCAGGAGTATCAACAGGTTCTGTATCTACTGGCTCTGTGTCTACTGGTTCTGTATCAATTGGTTCTGTATCAACTGGTTCTGTGTCAACTGGTTCTGTGTCTACAGGATCCGTATCCACAGGATCTGTATCTACGGGAGTTGTATCAACTGGTTCTGTATCTACAGGGGTTGTGTCAACAGGGGTTGTGTCAACAGGAGTTGTATCTATTGGAGTTGTATCTATTGGGGAACTATTGCCACCAGTAGTTAAATTGGAGCCTTGTGGTGCGGGTACAGAAATAACAGTCTCAGTATATTGACTTACAGGTCCAGACCAGTTAGCAACTCTAACTGTATAAGTAGCGCCTTCTGTCAAACCAGTTAATTGAATAGACTCTGGTGCACCATCTGTATTATATGTTCCACCTTCGTATGGATTTTCTGCATCTGGATTATCTGTTACTACTTGATAAAACCAAGTGTTTGCTGTGTATCCTTCAGGTAAAGACGGTGTAATAGTTGCAGTAGTTCCTGCAACAATTGGAGTTAAAATTATTGGGGCAGGAGTTGGAATGTTGTTATTAATTGCAGTAACTAGTTGACTTGATTTAGTGTTTAATGATGACTCAAGAGATGTCTTTGTTGATACCGCTGAGTTTACCGTATTGGTTAAAGATGTAGTATTAATAGCATTTATATTAGATGTGTTTGTAGTATTTTGTGCAACAACTGGGGTAAGGCTTGAGTTTAATTGTGCAATCGTTGCATTTGCTGCGTCAACCGATGCCTGAACTGTTTCTGTGTTTGAATCTACATATGGAGTGAATGCTGCACCTTGACTTATTTGTCCAGCAAAACCTGCTCCAGCATTAGTATCTGTAATTGGAATAAGTGCACCGTTGGTTGTTTCTCTAACATTAAATCTTGCTTGATCTGGTATTGGTCCATTAGCAGTTACACTTGCCATCCATGCACCATTATTTGGATTTACATCAGCATTAAATCTTACTTGAACCATTTGCGTAGAGGCATCTTGTTGTGGGTATGGACGAAGGTCCCAAGCAATATCTAAACTTGTACCAGTTGTTGCATAGGTAATACCTGTTCCTGTGCTCCAAGTAGTCCAGTCCCATCCCGCTATAGATACGGATGGGGCACTTGGAGTTGTATGGTATACGCCACCCTCATTTACACCAAATGTTATTGTTGCATTAGACCCAACATAAACGTTATTATAAACAGTTCCACCCATTTGCATTCCGAACGGAAGATTCATTTGAACCCCAGCATCATCTACTCCAGCCAAAACATTTGTGCTAGTTCCAATAGTGGCTTGTAAATTGTTGACTGCTGTTTGGGCAGCATCAATAGCAAGGTTTGCCTGAGTTAATTCTGTTTGAGCAGTTGCTTGTGCTGTAGATGCTTCTGTTTTTGCTGCGACGGCTTCAGATATTGCTGTCTGAGCCTCTGCTATTTGTGTTGTTATATTATTTATGGCGGTAGTTGCAACAGTTACTGTAGCCTTTGCATCTTGAACTACCTGAGAACTTTGATCTATTGGGGTAACAGATAAATCAACACTGCTAATAGTATTAATAGCGGTTTGAACATTATTTACTTCTGTATTAGCCAGAGATATTTTTGTGGCTACCTCTGCCGTAACATCTTGGGCTTGGGAATATTCGGTTTGTGCTTGTGTTATCTCTATTATGGCATTGTTTGTGGCTGTATTGGCTTGCTGCACCTCTGTAGTAGCCGTTGCAAGGGCGTCATTAACTGCCTGTTGAGCAGGACTTACGACAACTTGTTCTTGGTTTTCTGTAGCACCAGCACGATCAGGAGCAATAATTCCAAAAATTGTCATGCATAAGGCTGAGCCTAATATAATTATTAACTTACTTTTTAATTTTTTCAATTGGGTGGGGGTCAACTCCAATGTGCACCTACATGAACAATTATATCATTTATTAATTAATTAATTATAATAGTCATAAAAAAGAGGGTAGAAATTAATCTACCCTCTAATTTTATTAAGAAATTATCTCTTTGAGAGAATTAATTTCTGTAGTGCTGCAATTTGTTTGTTAATTGTTGCAATAAGTGCAACGATTGACTGTAAAATTTGAGCATTAGATACTGCACCTGAAGAATCAACAACGGAATAAGAAACTACCTTTGCTGAATCAGTTGCTACGTATGCTGGTAGATCCACAATTAAGTTATATGATCCAGCAGTATTACCTACTGTAAACTTAATTGATCTAGATCCAGCGGTATCAAATAGGTCTCCAGAGGTTGCAGCGGAAACTGCTGTCAACTGTCCACCTGAGATTGCTACCCCAGCGCCTAGAGTTGCTGCACCGTTAACTTTAGCACCATTAATATCTGTTGCTGAAATTGTAAGTGTTGCAATTTCTCCAGCCCTGTACTCTTTTTTATCAAGAGTTGCTGTGTACTTATCTACACCGCTAGCACATGCTGCAACAAAGTCATTTGAATAAATAACTGTTGCATCTGTGTGGGTATATGAAAGACGTACTGTTGCTGAACCTGATGTTGAAGCACATGTCCAACCACCTGTTTGTACGGCAGTAGCAGATGATGCCCCACCTACAGAAACAGATGTTACTTGAGATGTGTACTTGGTTGCATCAGCACTTGGAGTAATACTAGCCAACTGATTACCAGCAGAATCCTTGACTACAAAGTCATAGGTTCCTGTACGTGCTCCGTTAGATTGTGCAATGTCTACTCCAGTTACTAGAATAGATGCTGCACGACCTGTAAATGTAATGGTCTTTGTTGCAAGAACTGTGCCATTAAATGTAATTGTAACTGTTGTAGTTACTGGCTTGTTTTCATTTGCAGTTCCTTGAACTACATATAAAACTCCAGCAGTACCAGTTTTGGCTGCTGCGTTAACTTGTGTGCTTGGAGCAGCATCCCATGCCACTACCGCACCACCAGTTGCGCTTGCTTGGATTACACCACTAGTTGATAGTTGTGCTGCATAAGCATCCATTGCACGAACATTAATATATCCTGTGCCAGTGTTTGTAACACTAGTTGCTGTAGCAACATCTACGCTAGATGTTAGAGTTCCTGCTGTTGATGTATCTTGTACACGAACATAAGAATCCGCTACAGACAAAACATTTGTCTTTGCAGTTGTTCCTGCATAAATTGTTTTAATATCAACTGTAGAAGTGGTTGCTCCAACTTTCTTCTTTTGAGTTACAGTTACAGTGCCTGCACCATTAACAGTTAACTTAACGTTTGTTGGTAAGTTTACTGCTGCGGTTGTGGTTGCTGTAAATGTAAATAACTTACCTAAACTAGTAAGTGTAACCCCTGTAGGGTTTGACCCTGCTGCTGTGTAATCAGTAAATGATGCAGGACCAGCAATTTCTAACGTTACGTTATCGTCTGCTGTTGCAGCCAAAGTGTCGCTTGTGGTTAATACAACTACTGCATTAACTCCAGCCTCTGCTTTGGTTGTGTCTGCTAATACTGTTACTCCACGAGCACCTGCTGCCAACGAATCGGATAATACATACCCATTAGTTACTGCTGCTTGAGCCTGCGGAATTGCAACAAAAAACGTGCTTGTTAGGGCTGCAGCCATAACTAAAGCGATTTTCTTAAATGAATTCATTATTCTCCTATTTCTTTTATATTAGATTTAATCTATCTAGATAATCTTTTACATCATCTGGTATAGGTTTATATTGTATCACGTTTGGTGGTAGGTCGTCAACTTGCTTTGGCCTATCCCTAAACGTGTGTACCTCTATTTCTTGATTTACATTTTTAGGCGTAAAACTAATGGCTCCAAAAACCGCTCCGCAGACAGCATCTGCAAGGTCTTTAGATTTTTTACGGGGGTGGTCAACTTTTTTATCATTAATAATTTTAAGTTCACCCATTTCATCTAACAATAAAGGAATTAGTGGCATTGCAACTCTCTCTTCATACACAAGCATTGCTAAATCTTCGTAATGTTTTTTACCTACCGAAATTGTTTCAGTTTTAATTCCTACAGATTTTAATTCATTTTGAATATCAAACGATTGCCATCTATCAAAAGATACTAATCCTATATTAAATCCTTGCCTTCTAAGGTTTATAATCCAATTTTTTACATCGCTAAGATTAACTGGACCTTCAATTTTTGGCTCCCACCAAGCAACGGCATCTACAATGACAACAGGAGATACTTGCTCATAATCTTTTAAAACTTGAACACTAACCCATTTGTCTACATGTGCAATTGCAACAGCACATTTGTCATGTTTTTGTGCAAGGTCCGCATGAATATAATAAGTTTTTTCTGGATCTGGTTTAAATGAGGAATCAAACCTTTTGTTATTGTCTATTGGATTTCGTAAAGACATGCATTTTTCTAATTTATCTCTTTGTTTAAAGAATGCATCAGAAGAATAAGTTGGCTTACAGGCAAACCTCATCATCGCATCTCCAGGATCTGTAAAAAAAGATAATTTAAAATCTTCAATACCTCTTGTTGGATTTACTTCCCATGTTGGTTTTTTTAAAGCAAGCACTCCTGGAAACTTATAAGATTTTATGTAGTCTTCATCCCATGAAATTTCAAAAGTGTTATCTGGGGCATCTTCTGGTAATGTTGGATTAATAATAAATGTATGATTTTTTTCAATAGTTTCTTTTTCAGCAATTACATCTTCATATCTTTTTGAAATAAAATCCCCAGGGTATCTTGGGAAAGATAATAAAGCAACTTTACCAATATCTGGAAAACGAGAATCTACTGATCCACGAAATGCTTTGTATATGTTTTCTGCAGTTTTTCCCTGCTCATTACTTGTTCCAACTTCTGAAGCAAATCCAGAAATTTCATCAAGCACTGCAAGAATTAAATTTAAACCTTCATGCGACTCTCTTTCTGAGTGTCCAGAATATACAGTAATGGATTTGTTAAACTCTATGCTATCTGCTTTTGCATAAAACTTTCCTGCAAACCAAGGTGATCCTTCAATTTTTACTTTAAACCCTTTAAAGAAAACGTTCTTAGCCTGTTGAGCATTGATAGCCACATTGATAATATCAATAGCATCTCCGCTTGGTTTACCAAAATATCTTGCTGGATCTTTAAGGCATAAAAGTTTGTATACTAAGTATGCACATCCCACCGTAGAAGTAAAGTCTTTTCCACTACCCTTACCAAGTTGTAGAATAATTTCATTCTTTGTGTATTTATCATAGAAGGCAGCGCCATCATTTGTTCCCATTAAATCTTCAAGATCTTTTTTATAATAAATCTGACTCATTGCTTCTACGATACTATATTGTATTTCTGACAATTTTGGTTGACCAAGGTAATTAGGAGACTCAACAAAAGTTTTTACATCTACCGGATTTTCCTCAAAAACACTATCCTTTAAGACTTCTAGGAAATCATTGAATGTCGTGGACAATTGTGATTACCTCATTTTCTTTGGCAACATCAGACAACCTTTTCATAATTTTATCTCTCACCTCTGGATGCTCAGTTGCAATATCTTTTAATATTTCTACTAATATTTCTTGACGTCTTTCAATTTCAACCATTTCCTCTGCTAACTCTTTATTTTCTAACAGTCCTGCTTTTTGTAACATTTCTATTCGAGCCTTCTCAATGTCTACAACTAATTTAATTCCCTGTGTTTTTGCTGATAAGTTATTAGTTAAACTTGCTTCGTCGATTACCTCATACGCTTTGGTAATTAATTTTCCATAATGTGCATCCATAGATGCTAATGCTTCTTTTGCTCTTGCACGGATTGCATCATTGGCGGAAGCCATGACCTTCCACTCGTTAATTAATGCAACAACACGAACTCGTGGTATCTCCAACTCTTTTGAAATTTTAGTAGGATCATTTCCCTTGAGGTATTCTTCAACAACCTTGTTAACTTGATCTAAGTGCTCTACTAATTCTTGTTCAGTTGACAATTGTTTCACACTCCCTTGCATAAATATTATAAAAAGAATCACACCAAAAATCATGATAGGCTGTTCCTACGTGATGATCATCTCTAGATGTTACTGCATACTTTTCGTTTAAATAATGATTTGAATTTTTTTTAAAAAAATCTATAAAACTATTTTCGGAGAAAATAAAAAATCTATTAAGATCCATTTTTGGAAATTTATGGTCCCAAGAAAAAATATACAATTTAATATTGTTTGATTTACAGTAAGTTTCCAAGAATAATAAATAATGAAAAGTGTTAATTTTACAAATTTCTGAAGATTTGTCGTAAATATTGTTGTCGTATATTGCATGTCGTACTAAGTATTCAGGACTTTTATCTTTGACTGCTGTTTTTATTTCAACGTAGTCCCTATAAACATCTGGCAAAGCAATAAAAATTGCATTAGGATTACCAAATTTATTAATATATTTAAATATATTAGCAACAATTTCTAAACATCCAATCCCTGGCATTGCTAAATTAAAATACCCAGAAACTTCTTTATCTTTTTTTATTTTTTTATATAGTTTTTTTGACCAGAGTTCATCTTCTTCTAGACCATACCCAAATGTTGTAGAACACCCAGAAAACAATAAATGTTCTTTATTGTGGTTTGTTCCAAATTCTTCACATCTAAAATTTTTAGAATTTAATGTAATCTCAACATCTGCTAACTCTTTAAAAAGATTACCCCAACCGTCTAAATCTTTACTAAATTTGTTTAAAACCAAATGATTTGTTTTAGGATTTTTCATTTTTTTCCTTTGCTATTTTTAGCAAAATTAAATATCCAATAAGGTCATCAATATCATTGTCTCCAACCATTTCTGTGCCTTTCATTAGACGACTTAGTTTGTCGTCTATTCTTACGTGTAGTTGTTCTATTGAACTGGCCTTACTAAAAATTCTTACTGGATCTAATGCTGAGTCTCCATACGAAATATTTTTTTCAATTAACATTTGTGCAATTCCTAAACAGTTCATTAATATTTGACGTCCTGAGGGTGCTGACATTGAATGGATATATAGGTCAGTATAATTAAAGTTAACTGTGTCTTTATAAACTGGAATTGGTTTCATCTTTTTGATTTCCTTAGTTTAAATTTTGCAAGGTATACGTAAATAGTTTCAACACTAGTTCCACACTCCTTGGCAATATCCTGTGGAGACTTTTTATCCATAACAAACCTTTTACGGAGCCAAGCCTCGCTTGTATATAGTTTATCACTCATGCTATTGTTTGTCAACCTCTTCAGATATATTATAGTTATACGCGTTTGAATCTTCTAAAACCCATTTATCGTAACTTTCAACATCCCACTTGTTGGTATTTATAAGTCTTTGTATTACTAGATCCTTTTTGGTTACAAATGATGGCTCTTTTAATCTAATGCGGTTATTGGGCTGTACCGCAAAATTTCCATCATCTCTTTGAATAACATGACCACATTTATGTTGCCCTGGACTTTCTGAATAACCATCGTCTAATATGTTACTTTCTGGATTATGCCAATCTAAAGTAAACAAATATTTTCCACCAACGTTATTTTTATTTCTATCTATGTATGACATTCTCATATTACTTAAGTTTTCAAATTTTGTAACTGTTATGTGTGGACTAAAAGAATTCCAAAGTACAAGGTTATAGATTGGCTCTTCAGGAACTCCTGGCTTTGTGCAGAAGGCATTGATTGGCATTCTCCACCAAATGCCTCCGTCTTCCATTAAAAAATGGAATAAAGGACTTCTACTCTTAATACTAGAAACTCCAAAAATTACACATGGAAAATATTTATCATGACTATCTTCTTGATCTCTTAAAAAATTACCACGTACGTAGCACTCAATTGGTGGTATGTTGGCATTTAATTCTGGCATTATTCCTCAACTCTCATTGCTTTGTTCCAGTTATTAATAGCCCAATGGCCTATTCCACAAGCATCAGCAACGTCATTGTCTGTTATTTTTTTGTCATATTGCATATTAATAAACCTAATTGTTTTTTCTTTTCTGACTTCTCTTTCTTGGGTTTTATACCAAGATTCTGATTTGTTAGGAATTTTTTGTCTCATTAGTATTTTTTCTTCTTTACTAAATCTTTTATTACCAATATAGTTTTGCCAAGTAATTGGAGAAACTGAACCCATTTCTTTTATTTTGGACTCCCACATTGCTGCCAGAATTGCTCCTTGAATTAACGCTAAGTCTGAAACTGTTTTGGGACTATTCATAAAAATAGTGTGTTCTATAACAACGGAGTCTATTTTGTAGGATTTAAAAAATGCCCGAGTTTTTGCATATGAATCTCCAATTTTTTTATATATGGTGTCTCCTGAAAAATTTATTTTTCCTACACAAATTAATTCTTTGCTTTCAAAAATTGCAAAAGCCATATTGTTTGTGCTTGCGTCTATAGAGCAAACTCTTTGATTATTTTCTGTATTAATGTTTATTATTTTTGATATCACGAATAATTCCTTTTATTTGTTTTAAGGTTTTTGCAACTTCATCTTTGTTTATTTTGCAAGCATTGCAAACTTTGTCGTCATTATATACAGATAAAATAATGCCACAACCCCCTGCACATTTTTTTGGACTAAGTTTTCTTTTTTTTCTTTTTACTACTGAATACCTAGAATGAATTTTTTCTTTTGTAGAATCTTCTCTACAATGAGCCCCGCAATACACCTGATAACTTACATTAGGCTTAAAAGAACTTCCGCACCAACTACATTGTTTCACTTAATTCCCCTAGAGACGCGATCTTAATTACACCATCTCCAGCATCATCACATGCTTTTTTAACTGGACACTTTTTACATATTTTAGCGTTGGCTCTATAATTTTTAATTGGCAAAGTTTTAGATGTCCAAGAATCATAAACTGAGTTCATCCATTCAAATGTATTATCTATCCAACTTCTATAGTTGTCATTAACCTCAATTGGGAATAACAATAACTCATGATTATTTTTATTTTCATAAATAATAATACCTTTAGATCTTTTTAAAACTTTCATATAAATTAAAGTTTGAGCAACGTGATCTTTTTTAGGCTTACCCGCTCTTTTTCTATATTCAAACGCTTCGTTGTTTTGAGTTTTTATTTCTCCAACAATCTCTTCATCATTCCAAATAAGCATGCAATCTCCATATCCAAAAATTGGAGGTCTAGAACTAATAACTTTAAATTCAGTAGTATCCTCTAACTCTTTTGTCTTTGGATTTTCTTTTTTATATATTGTTGCAATTCCAGAATCTAACAAGGCTTTTTCAATTCTGCTATGAGACAAAGTTCCACTACTCATGTTTGCTATATCAAATGGAGTACTATAACTTTCAAATATAGAACCTTCAAAAGCAAGGTACCAATATCTAGGGCAAACTCCATTACCATCGCTATAAGTTAAAGTTGAAGGAGCAAAGGTTTTTTTAGTCATAAATTTTGGATCTTGATTTGCAAGGTATCCATTATTTATTTTCTCTGCTATACCAGTAACATCAAATGCTGGCTTAGGAGCAGATGGAGTTTTAATCATTATTTGTTTTAGTAAATTTTTAGTCATAAGGCTCTTTTCGTTAGTTTATAGTGTATCAGATTTATCTGGTAATGTATTTTAATGCTGACACCAAATCATTAACCGCTTCTGCTGCCGTGTAATATATATTCTTTTTTGCTCTATTATTTTTATCTACATTCGCCATCCACGTTGCCTTTAAGGAAAGTTTTGCAGCGATAGCCTGAAGCCTAACGATCTCAATAGTTGCTACAGCAATTGGAACGTCTGGCTTTAAAATAAATTTAGCAATCATCTCTAACGAAATTGTTAGTTCTTTATCATCCATGAACTCAGCAATCTCAGATAGCCCATTAATTGACTCAATAGTTGTTTTACTTGGCTCCATTTTATTTCCCTTCAATTTGTTTTAATTGATTAAAAAATTTTTCTCTATAGTCTTTCATTCTAGGAATATTTTTATGCTTTTCAATAATTAAATCCCTTTCTGCTTGCCCCATTGGATTATCAATGTATGGTTGGTGCTCAAACTTATTAGAAAAATGAAACACAATAACTTCACAGCGATCATTTTCTTTTAAAAGAATTGGCTCTCGCCAATGTATTCTTTCTGCAGCCTCAAACACAAGAACATCATTATTATTTAATATAAATTTATTGTCTTCAACGACAATAGCCCAATCTATATTACTAGACATTTGATAATCAATACTTACTTTTGTATAGTAATTTTCAACATCTAGGTGTGGTGGCAAATTTGGTGAGGCCCCTTCTCCATACTTACCAAAGTAATCCAAATACTGATAATGAGTCAATTCTAAATCTGGATCCTTTACAAATTGTTTTGCAAGGCTTAATAACTTTTCTTTAATTTCTTCTGGAACCAAAAACTCTATTTGTTCTCTAGACATAGATTTTATTATCATTGGCGCAAAGCGACTAGAGCCTCTTTCTAACTTTCTATTTTGCTCCACCAAACTTCTTAAAATATCTTCTTCTTTTTTTGTAAAAAAGTTTTTAAGTACTTCAATTTTAGTTTTCATATTTATAATTATACCCCATTCACCATATCTTCAATTACAGAAAACTCCGAAACAAACAACCTTACCTTTTTGCTACCAGTTCCCAACACTACTATTAATGCTGGAGATTTATCTATGCCAGACTTAATTGCATCAGTTGTTATTTTTGCCCAGACTTTTTCATTTAAAGTATAAGATTTAGATGCTTCCTTTATATCAACTATAAAGTTACCCCAAGTTGCGTCCCCCTTTTTGTTATTTCTTCCAGAGTTTTTGTGGGCAGTCGCTTTTATTTTTTTTATTTCTGATCTTTCACTCATTTAGTAACTGTCGCTTTCGCTAAGTCTATCTGTCATTTTTTTTAACCAAGAAACAATATTTTTATACTGAGAAATAGTATCCATTAATTTTACAGCATATCCATTAGAATATTGAGCCATTTTGCTTTCTATTTGAATCTTTTCTTGCAACGATATTGGTTTTTTATTTTTTAAAGAAAAATGACAAAATAGCATTTCTACAAAATCTTGTTTTTCAAATTCAACATACTCTCTCCAATGTATTTGATGGGTTCCGGAAAACGTTAACCCTTCGTTATTGTTTAGAATAAACCTACTGTCTTCAACAACAATTGGCCACCTTATACTTGACCTTAACTGAATGTCAAGAGTTAATCTTTGTTCAATAAAGGTGTTATCGTAATGTGGAGTTAAATTTGGACGCTCTCCATACTCTATAGAATATCTTGCAAAAGACATTCCTTCTAAAGTTAACTCTTCACCATATTCTTTTTCTGCAACAGACTTAACTTTTTGAATAATGCTTTCTGGAAATTGCGTAAACAACCAAACCTTTTGAGCATAAAGAGGAACTATTGTGGTATTTTCTGATTGATTATAATTAATTAAACTATAAATCTCTTCTGTTTCTTTGTCTGTAAAAATATCTTTGCATACAGAATTTTTCATTAACCCTTCTCTTATTGTAATGCCGTATGGAATTTCTAAGTTAGAGATTTTAGTCTCATTTAATAAAACCTCTTCTCTAGTTTTCATTATTAATGAATGATCGCTAGACAATACTTTTTTTTCTTTGTGGGATAGCCATACAAAAATCATATCAATTTGTGCATTTGGGGATAATTTTTTCTTTTCTCTCCAGTGCATTTGCTGTGTTCCAGAAAAAAGAATTGCTTGATTATCTTCTAAATTATATTTTTTCCCTTCAACAATAATTCCCCACTCTTCATTTGATTTTAATTGCAAATCAAAAACAAACATTTCGCATGGTCTTGTGTCATAGTGTGGAAATAGTTTAACATCGTATCCAAATTCTGGAGAATACCTAACTATAGAAACGTATTCTATTTCTAATTTTTCTTTAGACATTTTGTTTGCTTCTGATAATATTTTTTCTTTAATGTCATCTGAAAGGGAGACGGTGTCATAACATCCTTGCCCTCCCCACTTCTGAATTCTTATTTTTTCTTTTGGGTATGAGTCCATCATTGAATAAATTTCTTCTATTTGTTCTTTGGTTAAAATATTACTTGAAACTTGTGGTATAAAGTTTTGATCATGCACTTCTGGCTGGCTTTTTCTTAACTTCTCATACTCTGGAAAACTTTCTAATTCTGGGAAACTATTCATATCTATATTATACCTTACCTCTCTTAGTATAACTTGTTTGCTTTACAAGAGTTATTTTCGATATGTGTTTATTGGTACACATCCAGGTACAATCTGTTGTTTTGATCCATAGTCTCATAGTTAAAACCTCTTCTTTGCAAGTATGACAAGGAAATTTTCCTGGATAAATAGAATATTCTTTATCCAAACCTTATTACCTTATCTAAAATATCTGAAAATAATTTTTTGTCTTCTCTTACTTTATTTATAAAACCATCTCTTCCTTGAACCTTTGTTTCATCTGGAAGTATATACCAGGCGCCAGTCCTATTTACAATGCCCATTAATTCTGCTGTGTCTACTAGATCGGCAATTGTATCAATTCCAGTTTTATCCCCTCTAAAATAAAAATCATATTCTCCAGATTGAAATCCAGGAGATGTCTTTGAAAATTGTAAATCCCATCTAATCTTTCTACCAATTTTTTCTTCTATCAATTTATCGCCAATATGAATTTTACCTTTTATGGCTTGATTGTCTGATTCTGAAGAAAATAGTTTAATAACACAAGAAGAGTAAAACTTGGTAGCCTGACCACCAGACGGTTGCTGGCTAGTATACATAGCGTTGATATTATTTCTAGATTGAGAAATTAAAATAAACAATGTCGGTTTAACTTTATTGTTTGCATAGTTAATCATTTTCCATGCGTTGCTAAAATCACGAGACTCTGCTCCGATTTGTTTTGTATTTTCTAATTGCTTCAACTCTTCTGAATCTTTCTCAAAATAAATTGCCGGAAGCAGTGAGGTTATTGAATCAACAACAACCAAATCTACGCCAGCATTAATTAAATTAGTTCCAACATCAACCATTTCATTAATAGTTCTTGCTTGTGAATAAATTAATTTAGATGAATCTACTCCAAGTTTTTTTGCCCACTCTTCTGAATACGACATTTCTGCGTCTATCCAAGCACAAACCTTTCCCTCTTGTTGAGCAAGTGCAATTGTTTGTAAACACAAAGATGACTTAGCACTTGATTTGCTTCCCCATATTAAAACTTGACGTCCATATGGAAGTCCGCCGTTTAATGCTTTGTTAAGTCCGTGGCTTGGGGTTGGCTGATACTCTACACTAATACCCTCTCCGTTTGTTAAATTTTTTCTAATTCTCGGATCAAGTTGTGCTAATACATCTTCTGTAGTCATTGTCATATTATTTTCCCCTTTATTTTATTAAAATATCTTCTAAAATTGTTGTACCATCTTTTGTTTCTCCAAGAGAAAAATTATAAAAATTTCCTTCTTTTACGTTCATGTAGGCTTTTGCAAAAGAAGTAGGAAAAACTAAAACAGATTTTAACTCTCTAGAGGTGTTAGCCAATGTCATTGACGCCATTTTTTTTCCAGTCTTAGTTATCCTTGGTTTAAAGGCTACAACAAACATTTCGTTTTCACTATACGGTAATTGTTTATAACTCAAAAATTTTACCAAAGCACTATCTGATTTTTTTATTTCTTCAATAGGAACTGCAGATATAATCCTGTTATCACTACTAAGAATAAGGTAAGTACGACCCGCCTCAATAACTGTATTTTCATCATCAAATATACCGACACTGCCAGTTTTGTCCAAAATTTCAACTCTTGACCAACCCTTTCCTCGCTTAATTGATTTTATCATACCCATTAAAATAAAAGATCCTTTTTCTTCAAAGTCAGAAACATTATTTATAAAGGCGTGATAGTGAGAAGGAACCGAAATATTAAATTCTGGTAAATTTAAATATTCATATAAATTTTCTTTTATTTGATCGTCGTTTCTTGGATTGTCCGCAAAGGTTAAGGCTCCTACTAAATTCATTGAAGACAAAGCACGACTGTTAACTCCGTTGCCTTTTGTAAATGTAAAATCCTCAACATCCTTATAAGTTTTAAATGGTCTAGAAGATATGTATCTATCAGCAATTTTATCTGATATAAATTTTATTGCTGTTAAACCGAACCTAATTCCTTTACCCTCAATTTGAAAATCTTTTCCAGAGTCGTTTATGTGAGGAAGTTTTACTGGAATTCCCATTCTCTTTGACTCAATTAAATATTCAGTCCTATTGTCTGGATTTTTTTCATTTTTTAATAAAGCAAACATAAATTCAAGAGGGTAGTAATATTTTAACCACGCCGTCCAATACGAGAGAGTAGAGTAAGCAACTGCGTGACTTTTGTTAAATGAGTATCCTGCGTGTTCTTCGAAGTCTTCCCAAAGATCTTTTGCTTGATTAGGAGATATGTAATTCGACGCCCCAGATATAAACCTATCTTGAAAAATACTGAATTCTTTTGCATCTTTTTTCTTTCCAATTATTTTCCTAACCTGATCGGCTTCAGACCATGACATACCACCAAGGTGTACGCATGCCTGCATAACCTGCTCTTGATAAAGAATGCATCCATAGGTTTCCTCTGTAAACGGTTTTAATACTTGATTTAAATATGATACAGCCTGTTTTCCATGTTTTCTAGCAATATAGTCTTTGCCAATGGTATTCATTGCTCCTGGTCTAACTAAAGCATTAGAGGCAACTAATTCTTTAAAGTTTTTTACCCCCATTTTTACTAATAAACTTGTGTATGGAGTAGCCTCACATTGAAAAACTCCTTTTGTGTGACCATCTGATAACATTTGGTAAACTTTTTCATCTGACATATCTATACTTAATGGATCAATTTTAACAAAATGATTTTTTTCAATTACATCTATTGCATCCTTAATAACGCTTAATGTTTTTAATCCAAGAGCATCAATTTTTATTAGGCCAATTTTTGCAGCCTCTTCCATATCAACTGCAACAACTGGTATTCTCTGATCTATTCCAGGAGAGGATCTAGTTTCCATTGGAGCATATTTAAAAATTGGATTCTTACTTGTGACAATTCCTGCAGCATGTATTCCAGTTCCTCTAATTCGGCCACGGAGTTGTTCTCCTAGTTTTTCAACTTCTGGATATTTTTCTTTAAACCAATTAGTTGACTTTGAAAAACAATACTCTTCCCAAGTGTCTACTAACTTTAAAACTTTATTAACATCTGTAAGCGGAATGTTTAATGCTCTTGCAACATCTCTGACAACACCCTTGTCTTTAAATTGAAGAAATGTGGTAATAGATGCTACGTGCCTATACTGTCTAACCAAATAATCTTTTACTTCGTCTCTTCTAGTATCTTGAATGTCTGTGTCAATATCTGGAAAATCATTACGTTCTGGATTTATAAAACGAAAAAACAATAGGTCGTGTTCTATTGGGTCAATATCTGTAATGCCAAGAAGATAGCAAACTAAAGATCCAGCAGAAGATCCTCGTCCTGGACCAACCATAATGTTTTCTTTTTTTGCCCAAGCAATCATGTTTTGAACTACAAGGAAATATGGAGCAAATTTTTTGTTACGAATAACTTCTAACTCCTCATCAAGTCTTTGTTCATATATATCATTGCCAAGCCAATTAGAGTTTAATTTTTTTTCTTCAAGCCCTGCGAATGCTAAGTTTGATAATTCTTGATCTGGATCTTTGTATTGAACTGGCAATAAATTTAAATCCTCTTTAATGTTGTATTTTTGAATTTTATTGGAGAGTTCTAGAGTATTCTCATATATATCTTCTCTATATATATCCTGCTTTAGCATTGCTTCTTTAATTTCATCATAAGACAAAAGATGAATGTCAAATTTATTAAAACTCATCATTCTTTCTTTTCCATATAAATAATCTAACCTTGACATAATGCTATTGTATTTTTTTGATTTTTCATATGTAACATTTTTTTCTAATTTGGCATGAGTATTTAAAATTAACATTAATTCTTGTATTTCTTTTTGATCATCGCAACTATGATGACAGTCTGGAGTTACGACTACTTTTACTTTATATTCGTCTGCTAAATCAAGAAGAGCAATATTAATTTGGGCTGGGTTGTGTGGCATAACCTCAATATAGTAATCATCTTTAAATACTCTCTTAAACCAATTTATTTTTTCTTTTGCAACTGCATAATTTTCTGTTTCAACTGCTTTAGTTACAATTCCGCTCAAGCATGCAGAAGTAACAATGATTCCATCACTATACTTTTCTAATGTTTCAAAATCAAACCTTGGCTTTCTAAAATACCCTTCTGTCCAAGCAATTTCGTTTATTTTATTTAAATTTTCCAAACCTATTTCATTTTTTGCAAGAAGAACTATGTGATTGTATACCGAATCTAGTGGCTCTGTTCTTTCCGCTCTTTCTCTTTTATCAAATCTATCATTTGTCATATACCCTTCTATACCCAGAATTGGTTTAATACCCCTTTTTTCTGCTTCACGAGCAAACTCTCTGTGTCCAGACAAGGTTCCATGGTCTGTAATCGCTAGAGAGGACATCCCTAGCGATACAGCACGGTCTAAATATTCTATTGGAGTTGCGACCCCATCCATTAAAGAATAATGGGTATGTACATGTAATGCGCTATAACTCATACTACCAATCAGTATTGGTTGCTGAGGTAGGTGATTGAGTGTCAAATCCAAGATAGAAGTTTTCTTGTTCTGCATATGGCACTCTACGTAAAGCCAACTCTAATGGATATGGCGCTATGCCTTCCCAATTGTATGGCTCTTTGTCTGGAGCAGATGGAATCATTGTGTAACTAGTTTCCAAACTCTGTCCATTTCTTTTTAATTTCCAAGATACATTTGAAATGCTTCCAGTTTCTAAAGCATATTCACGAATTGTATCAAAAGATGACTGTTTGCTAACGCCCATTGACCAGATAGCCACGTATGGAGTTTCAATTCCGTCGTCTACTAAAACATTGCAATAAAAACGAAGTCTTGCTCTCCAGCCAGCCTTCGGATCTTTTTTATGCATTTCTTCTGCCCAGTCACGGCCTTCTGTATCCATAGTATCTATTGCTTTGCGCTTATAGTCTTTTGGATTAACATGCTCTTTTACAACAAGTGCAAGCCCACGATCTGGATTGTAATTTGCAGAGTCTTCATCTAACTCTTCTATAAACCTTATTTTTACTGACTGACCATCTGCAAGTTTTAGCCAACGAACCTTCGGTGAATCTGACTTTGGCTTATCAAGCAGTGCGTTTATATTTTTTAAACCTTTAACAACGCTCACGTATTTTCTCCTTTTAAGTGTTTGTCTATTTATTCTAGCATAAGAGATATGGTTTTGTCAAACTGGAAGTCTAAGTTCCTGATTGCATTATCATCCATATCTCCTATGTCTTTATATTCTATATTAAGTTGTATAACAGAAACACGAGATTTTAATTTTTCAATTATTTTATCTTTCATGTTTCCTCCTGCTTCATCGTTATCTGCAATAACAATAATGTTATTAAAATATCTTTGAAGCAATTCTATTTGTGTGTTTGACACATTAGCACCCAAAGTTGCTACTGCCGGAAATCCAACCTGATCTAGCCTTATTGCGTCAAATGATGATTCAACAACGTAAACCTTACTGGAGGTTTTTACCCTATGTAAATTAAAAAGAATTTTAGATTTTGGTAATCCTGGGGTGTTTTTAAATTCTTTTCCCTCTATAGATCTTCCAACAAATCCCACTAAAATTCCATCTGGGGAGTGTATCGGAATTGTCGTCATGTCTTGTTTTTCTGAATAACCCAGACCGAATTTAACGACCGACTCCTTTGTAACTCTTCTTCTTTCATAGTAAGACATTGCTCTTGGTGAACTCAGCGCATTGGTGTTTAATCTTTTAGTTATCAACTCATCAAACATTTTATATTCTGGAACATTTATCAAGGATTTATTTATTTCTTTTTCAATGTCAATATTTTTTCCCTTACTAGATATAAATCTAAGGGATTCAAAATATGTCCTATTGGTAAACTCTTTAATAAAAGAAACCAAATCTCTTGTTGTGTGACATGAAAAACACAAAAAAGTTCCTTTTGTTTTTGAAACTTCTCCTGCTGGAGTTCTAAAGTTATTGTGATATGGACAAAAAATAATAAAATCCGTATCTAATTCTTTTTCTATGTTAATTCCAGCACCATCTAAAACTCTACGAACCTGATCTGAGTTGTACAGGCTTGACCCATAACTTTTATTTTTTGACATTTAAATCCTCAAAATCTTTATATCTATAACGTCCTTTGTCAAAATCTGCTTGAACCAAAAAGTCTCCCATAAATCCATTACGATTTTTTCTAAATACGCATTCAATGGTATCGCTATTTGATTCTCTTCCCAAAGCCAATACCCAGTCTGCATCATATGCAATTTGTCTTGACCAGGCCGTCTGCCCTAGGGTTGGAACTGTATTTAAATTAGTAACATCGTCTGGAGTGGCTGAAGAGATAGCGATGATTGGAACATCCTCTCCAATAGCCATTAATTTAAGTTCTCTGGAAAGATTTTTCATTCTTACTGTTTCATTATCTGATTTTTGATTAGGAGACATTAATTGTAAATAGTCTACAATAACAAAGTCTGGTCTATACTGATCAATTTTTCCACGTACTACAGAAGGGTTTATTTCTCCACCACTGTCATTTGAGATAATGTGAAACTCTGGTCTCCCGCTTAAATTTTTTGCATGCCAAGACTTAAGCATGTCTAATTCTATTTGTCCGTTACTAATTTTTCTATGTGACCATAAGCCTTCGCCCATAATTGTAAGCACACGATTTCTAACTTCTACTTCTGACATTTCAAGGCTTATTACCATAGGACTCTTGCCCTGCTTCCAAGCCTGTACTGCAAAGTATAGTGCTAACCAAGACTTTCCAATTCCTGGATATGCTAGGAATACTCCTAGTTGCCCTGGCATAATTCCAGATGGAAGGTAGTTATCAAAACCTGGCAAACCTGTTTTTATTCCAAGACTTCCAGCATCTTTCATTGTTTGCATCTTTGTATAATAGGCAACTGCAGATTCTAAATCTGTTGCGTCAATGTCTCTAATTGCTGCCGTATTCTTTTTTAATTCAGAGGTTTTATTAATTATTTCGTTTAAAGCAATTTCTCCATTTCCAGACTGCACTTCTGAAGCAGCCGACCTCAATATACCCTTAAGACTATCAGTTAGGTATTCAGACTGTAATTCTTCTAAATGATATTTTGTCGCCCCAACATTTTCTACAAATTGAAAGTCTCTAAATTTATCTACAATAAGTGATTGTGGAGGAACAGAATTATTGGCCTCATAATATTTTCTAATAAATATCCAAAGGTCGGTGTGGGTCTTTAACAAATTTTCAACATTAGCCTGTAATAAAACATGCATTTGTTTATCACTTAGTAGTGCAGATATTAATTTAGACTCTGTGTTATTCACTTAACCATTCCTTTGCTTTTTTTCTTCTTTCTAATCTTAATTCATCATCATAAATTTTATCTAATTTTGCATTCAATATTTTTTCACAATTGTATGCAAAATAATTCCAAGAGGGGGACAAAGAGTGGGCAAAATAGTACTCAAGCAACTCATAGCATTTTGCAAGTCCGTAAGAATCTATTAAGGCATCAGATGCCCATTGTTCTACATTTAGGTTTAGCATAGCCTTCTTTTCGTACCTAGCAGTGTGAAACTTGCTATAACGACTCAACAAGGCCATTCGGTCCTTGCGCTCTGCCACTATTCAGATATTTCTAATTTTGCTAACTTTGCCTCATTTAATTTTTCGGCAAGTTTGTTTTCAACAAAATTATAAACTCTTTCAAATGCATCGTTTATATTTTCACCATCTTTTTTACTATCTACTACGCCAAGATCTAATCTAAGAGATTGAAAATTTCCTAAATTATATGTATATCCCAATGTTACGTTTATTTTTGCTTGATCATTTTCCATTGTTGTCTCCCAACAGTTATCTTATTGATTCATTCCAGACTGGAATAAATCTTCCATCTTTAGTTTTTGTATAAGTAAGTATACCATCTCCCAACTTTCTAGTCAATTCTTGTTTTGTAGGCGTCATATTATTTGTTATTAAACCATCTTTTCTTGGTTGTCCAATATGTATACTTGCCAGTATATCACGAATCTCTTTTACTGTATTTTCAGAATAGTACGCTCTTATTTGAAAACCTCTTTTACCATTTTCAGAACAGCCTATTGGTGGAGGAATGACTCCTCGTTTTATTAAACTTGGCATATACTTTCTATGCCTATTAATAATTTTTGCGGTCTCAGTTATAGTATATGCTTTCTCTCTATTTTTTTTAAAATCTAAAATAAAACACAACTCAATTTTATTTTTAATAATATTATACAATGCAACAGTTCCGTTTGACCTATTATAATGATGTATTCTTACTAAATCATTATTCAAAAACCAAACAGCCTCGCTGCCTTTTATTACAGGCGACTGATTGTATTCTTCGCTTTCAATATTTCCTTTTGAAGTAGCCATTTCCCCTCGCTTGATGCTGATGGCGGATTATAAAATTTTCTATTTCCACAGGACAAACAAAATGATTCCAGATGATCTTCCCTGCTGTATTGCCTGTCTAAGAACATCCTAGACTTACATCTTGAACATTTTATCATTAAGTAGGGACGCCAATTGCAATTAAGTTTACGTGCAAAGATAAATCTCCAGCACTTCCAAACCTTACAACTCCTTCTACTCTAGAGGTAGTTACATTTTTTAAAATTACAGACACATTTTTACCTGCTAATGTGTTTCCAATGTTTACTGGCGTAGCGGTAACAATTGGGGCATATTTAAAATTGTTACTGAAGTCATAAAAAAACTCTTTTTCTTGAGCAACGATTACTGTTGCGTTATTATATATTTCTACACGGGCTGCTACAACTCCCATTTCTGAGGTCTTAACGTTAACTACGTCGTTGTTTGTAATATTTATTTTAGCGTAATTACCTGTGCTAGATGATATCTGATTATACAATCCATTGACCGCATTAGCCAATTGATTGATATATGTTAAATCTAAAGGTTGCCCTCTTTCTGGTAGTGGTATTTTTGCCATATGTCTCCTTTATTATTATATCAGTCTAAATCTTTAAAATCAGTAATTAAATAAGTTGCCAGATCAAATTCTTTCTTTATTAGAGTATACCTTTGAACCCTAAATCTTGCCATGTCTGGACTTCCGGATGCGTATGGATAAGAAATTGAAAAACTAGAGCCAGAGGACTGACCCATCCAAATCCAATTACTATTAACTGTTGCAGTTTTCCACTGAACATATACGTCAAAAACAGAAATTGCAGCCTGCTCTTGTTGTAATGCAACCTCTGCTTCTGTTGGGTTTACTATTTGCAATGCTGGCATTGTCCAAGAAAGATTAATTAAATGTTTGGCGATGTCTACCTCAAAATTATATGGGATATAAGTGCTTGTATCTGAAACTATAAATCCAACCTCGGATGAAGTAGGATCAATATTTAAAGTTGTAATTGGGGACCAATGGGAGTATCTATTTCTGTCTTCAGAAATTACTCTATATCTAATATTATGATTTAATTCATAAACATCTCCAACTTGATATAGGTCTGATTTTTTTATTATAACTTTTTTAATATTGCTATCAGGCATTACCCTACTCCTATTGCAAACTTAAATTCTATATAATTATTTGTATTGCTTGATTTTATAATTGTTGTTGCTTCGTCATTTTGTATTATTGAATAACCAACTAATCCGTATAAAGGGTTGGATGCAGTTGTGTTCTCAAATTTTAAAGCATCAAGAAATACATAAAAATTACTAGACACTGACCCAGAATCTACAATTGAGGCATATATGTTTATTGTGTTTACCGATGTCCAGGAAAAATTAGAAGTTGTATATAGTTCTTGTTTTTGTTTACTTACTACACAGTATCTATTATTTGCAAAATCTTGTTGGCCACTTGCCGAACCATTGTCAACTACCGCTTCAAATCTTGAAAAATTTGAAGTATCTGAACTGTTGGTAAATTCTATAATAATTTTTACAGTATCTGGAATTGCAACTGAATCACCGTCTTTGTTAATAACTGAAAACGCCAATCTTAATTCATCTAACGGTGAAACTTTTGATAGATCTACGGATGTTCCTACTAACCTAATATATTGTGGATTTGAGCCAACAACTAAATGTCCTCCAGAAGAAGTCATTGAGCAAGAGTCCCCACGTATTGCAATTGCGTTATTAAAATATCTGCACCTTTCGTACCTATTTGTCCTATTTTGGTTATAAAATATTTTATTGTCAGCATTGGTTTCAAAGATTTTTAAAGTCGAATCTATAACGTTATTTGATAGCGCAGAATCAAGGGGAACTGTTATTCTTGCTATGTCTGTTGTTGCTGTTTGTGTTACGTGTTCCCAACTCTCTGTTTCAGAAAAAACTAAAATTGGCCTACTATCGTTTGCTGTTGCATTTGGATTTGCGCCGGCGGAATATATTCCAACTTCAGATATCTCATATCTTTCTTCCGTTGGTAATTCTGCTGTTAAAACTAATTTTGATTTACCATCCTCAACAACATATCCCCTTGAACTAATTGGAACACGAAACATTTCAAAATTAAGATTTTCTTTTAAAGAATGATCTGGTGCGGTTGTTAAATTATCTAAAGGTTTAACTCCACATCCTACGGCCATGTATGACGCAAATGCTGGTGATTGACCCAACAGGTACTTAGCAATGATATATTTTCCGATATTAGTTATCATGACTCTTCAACTCCAACAGTTATAGTATATATTGTACCACCCGCACCTACTTGAATTTCAATAATTTCGTCTGACTCTAAATTTATTAAATCAATAACTAAGTCTTTTGTTGTAGGGTCTAGGTATACATTTGTTCCCCCAGGACCATTACCCTCGAATGGAATCTTAGATTCAAGTTTAATGCTAAAATTTGAAAAATATTTATCTGATGTATTTTGTAATCCTAATATTTTTTTTGAAGAATACTCTTGATTAAAGAATGTTAAATTTTTAATTAGTTGATTAGATACGTTTTCTCCACTTACTCTGTCGTGCCTTGACAAGGAAAGTAACTCTTGGCCCCCAATATTTTCAAGAGTTAAATTTGATAACATTTCCATTGGAATTGTGGCATCATCCCACAATATAATTTCTGGGGTTGCACTTTTAACTTTAACCGTAGGTGGTGGTGGTGGTGGGCTAGGCATGTATGGGGGGGTTGCTGGAACAGTTACCGTTAAATTAAAGGAGTCTGGGCTATCCCCTTTTATAACTTTTGAATTTTCTACTTTTTTATCTTCCTCCCTCATCCTATTCATTTTCCACTGTTCGTCAATATAAGTTGGAAAAGAATTGTTATAAGGAGTTGTTGGATTATGTTTTGCCCAATTTGCTGCATCTAAAGCGCCCATCTTACACCTCCGCCAAGTATACGGTCATTTCTGGACCATTATTTTTTCTACCATACTCAATACTATAAACTACAAATTGAGTTTCTGGATCAGAAATTATATTAACATCATTTTTTGTATAATCAATTTCAACTATGTCCCCTAATTGTAAAACTGGTAATGAGAATATTTCTGCTCCAACCATCTTTTTAGGTTTCATGGATTTATTAATAATCCAACCTAATAAATTTTCTGCGTCTGAGGAATTTTGGATATAAGGAGTCTCTAAAGAAAAAGCAGAAACTCCGTGGTTTAGCCTGCTTTGTTTTATATAATTATAATTTTGTAATGCAAACAAAGAAGATCTTATTGTGTTAGTGTCTAAGTTGTCTTGTTCTGAAAAGTTAGATTTTTTATTAAAATAATCATCAACAGATGCAGTGTAGGTTGTGTCTTGGGTAAAAGTTATACCTTGAATCTTTAAATAATTTCCTCCAGTTTCATCTAAATTTAAAGCCGAATCTGTTGCATTAAAAACCAAAAATTCTGCTCCATAAGAGTCTGCTTGAAACCCAGAAACAACATATCCCTTTATGGTACTAGGAGTTGGAGATATTTGAGCGTATAACGCTGGAAATGCTTTATCATATTTTATATTAAAGTATGCCACTTCTCTAAATATAGAACCAAATTCATCATAGTATATATTGTAATCTGGCGGTTGAACAGCAGAGATACCAGTTAGATACGTGGATTGCAAAATTCCACTCATAGCGTATTTTCTAAATGAGTCATTAGCACTAATTTTAGAATCTCCAAAAACATTAGAGACTGAATCTGCAACATCAAAAACAGTATTTTGAGAATAATTTTTACCAAGTGCATATATGTTTTCAAACATGCATTTTGAAGATCCTCTAACAAATAAGCATGCGTTGTTGTAGAATGGCAATGGATCTAGGTCATCTGCTATTCCAACAACTTTATTATTAATGAACAAATAAAACCTTTTAGATGTTCCGACGTCTTCATACTCTACTGATAAATCATATACTGTTGGCTTTTCTTCTCCCGCAATTCTATACTGACCAGTAAACTGTCCATCATCTACTAAAATACTTGAAAGTCCAGACCAAATCTTTATTGGTATAGCGTTTCCGCTAGCATCTTTTTTAATTTTATAAAAAACCATATTGTAAACATTTACGTTTTTTGTTCCATCGGCATTTATTTTTGTATAAGATTCTATATTTTTTTGAGTCAATGCAACAATCTCAAAATAATATCCATTGTTTGTTTCTGGATTTATCATTATGCCTATACCTCCAGAGCCACCACCAATATTAGAGTTTTGATTTGGCTGAGTAGATGGCAATTGATAATATATTGCGCTACCAGTAGGAGTTTGTAGCCTGTTATCAGTATTTTCTGATTTTCCAATTATTCTCATTCTTGTTCCAAAATGTTTAAATGAATTGTTTAATGATTTATATACATATGAAATAAAATTTATTGGGCTTTCTGATGATTCAAATACTGGCCCAGAAAATACTAAAGCAGAGGATTGAATTGTTCCAGTCTCTGCAGATGGCAAACTATTTAACTGAGTTTCTGTTAAAAAATTATTAGACATAAAGTTTTTTATGATGCCATTTCTTAAAGATTTTTTGGCTAAAAGATCATTTTTACCTGCCTCCCCTAAAGTTGTAATTGGATACTCAATTTCTAAACTAGTATTAAATAGTAAGTCTGCTCTCATAGTGCATCCACGAACATAAGAATTGTCTGTCCAGTTACTAGATATTCCAGCATTATGACTAGATATTTTTGTTCCAAACTGCGCTCTCCCGTGCTCAAAAACTGCACCTTCTTTTAATCTCAATTGATTGTCAATTGTTTCGTAGTGTGGGTTAGAAAAAATACGAACTAGTCCAGTAGGATATATTTTTCCATTAAACTTTAAATTACCAAAGTAATCTTGATATTCTTGATTGCTGCTGATCCAAACGTTACCAACTCCAGTTATGTTATATTCAACGGCATCGTATTTTATTATTTCTCCATTTGAATAAAAATATCCTGTATATCTTGTTAACCAATAAGCATTTTCTCCAACGTCTATTATGTTGTTTATTACTACACCATTTTTAACTGTTGGCAAGGCAGAAACTAAATCAGAGTTTATTGGCACTGCTGATAAAGTAAAATTTGATTGCTTAGAAACTCTGTCATTTATTGTTTTCATGGAGTCATCTCCGGAAGATTCCCATAGAAGTGCTGGTTTATATATCCATGTTTTTTCTCTATCTAATAAAGAACTTTGATTTAATGACCCATAAGATCTTTGAATGTATCTTGAGGTATAGTTTATTTTCCCGTCATTATATATTTTTTTATCTTGAGACGATATTGAAATTATGTTTGGAAGATTTTCACTTTGTGATTTATTTTTAATTACCCCGTCAATAATTTGATTGTTTGTTCCAATTAATTTAAAATCTGTAACCCTTTCATTTTTTTCTGGCATAATGTAATTTTTACTCATAACTACAAAATTATTGTATTCATCAAAAAACATTGCTGTTTGAGTTGAAACTGCTAACTCGTTTAAAACCTGTGCCACACTTTGTTCTGGAGCAACAAAGAAATAAGGAATGATTGGATCTTTTTCATATCCTAATCTTTTAAACGTGTAATTAGTAAAACCTACAGAATCAAGAATTGTTGATATTGCAAAACTTAGAGACACGTCAGTTAGAAGCATTCTTGGGGCAGTTTTTGATTCAAAATAAAAATAAAAATCACGTAAGTTTATTGATACTGAAGATCCGTCATTATTTGTTTGTGGAAAATTATCCGAATACAAAGTCTTTATTGGAACAAAATAATTAACTGATAAATCTTTATTATAAATGTTTTCATAAAAAACAAACTTAACGTTTTTATTCAAGTAATCTTTAATTATACTGCTGTCATTGTTTTCATTAAAAGAAAAATTTTCATCAAAAATTGTAATGCTTCCCGTTGATGGCAAAAGTTGCCCTACTGGAATTGCTCCCTGTGATAGGTCGGAAAGGGTTTTATTAATTTTAAAATCAACTATCATGCTAGAAATGTTGGCGGTTAGTCTTGGAGACATTTCAATTAAATCAAATGTTGAATCAAATTTGTTCATCGCCTTTACCACAAACCTTATTCCATCAATATATTCAAATTCGTTGTAATAAAAAGTTGAATCGTCATTTGTTGTTTTTGTAGGATTAGATAACTCGGTAACAAATGGAGTTTCATAGTCAACATCTTCTGACTTTAAAAACCATTCATTGTTTGAGTAGTATAATTCTAAATATCCATCTGGTGCAATAATTTCTGAGTCATCACTTCTTTTATTGTTTTCATTTATATCTAAAATATCTACCCAATTGTTATTTTTTAAAACCTGAATTTTAAATTTTGATGGAACTGTTTTATTTTTATTTCCATAAAACGGATCTGAAATTGTTTCAGAAATTCCAACAGAATTGCCTCTGTCTAAATATCCTACGTTTGTCTGCATTTTAAAAACAATTCTATTGCATGGCACGCTATCTTTATATACTATAAATGGACAAGCATCTTCTATATAGTTAAAGTTATTAATTTTAATATTAGAAATGCCCCTTTCTTTTCCATCTTCTTTTCTATATGAACTCCAATATTTAAAGTCATCGTTTCTAGATGACATATAATATCTAGGTGAGTTGTTTCCAAAATTTGTATTATTAGGCAAATATTTATTATTAAAGTAATCCGTCTTGTTAATTCCAGACCTTGGCCTAAACGGCTTTGTGCAATCCTCTAAAGAATAATATAAGGATTTCTTTTCATCTAAAGACTGAAAAACCTGTAGACTGTCATCTAGATTGTAAGTATTTTGTTTTTTTTCATAAGATAACAATGCGTCTTCATAATAATTTCCCAAGTCGTCTTGATCAAACGTGTTTGGAATTGTTTTATATATGCTTGTATTTTCATTTGGCCTATATCTATAGTTACCTATTTTTTTAATATTCCCAGGAACATTCATGTTCCATTCAGCAATTATTAAAGAATTAATGTATATATCGTTAGATTTTTTTAAATAATCTAATAGATCTTCATTGCTAAACACGCTAGACCTCTTCTAAAGTTATATTAATATTCCATAAGTCTTGGTTTGCGAAACCACTTCTTTTTACAACGGAGTATGAAAAATCTGCAAAATACATTAAAACAATTTGATTATATTTGGTTTGATCTGCATTGTTGTCATAAGCAAAAAATACCCAGAATGGTCCTGGATGATTGTCGTACCAATTTAATAGTTCTGTGCCTCCTGCACCCGCATCTACAGTAAACTGCTCATAAGTGCCAGATAGTTGAGATACTCCAGAAGAGTCATAATTTGGACTATTTTTAAATGACCTTGATGGGAGTAACTGCCAAGAGGTGGATAATGTAAGTTTGTCGGCAATGTTGTAGGCCCTCATGTTTCCATTAATCATTCTTTGCCTATTTTGAATTCTATTAGATGAAAAATTTAACTCAGATCTATTGTGATCGCTAGTTATTAAAAAAGTATTTTGTTCGTCAGTTGGAACTCCAGTATTATTTGCCCCTATTTCTGTTCCTATTGGGTAATAAAATCCATTTGATAAGGTCCCGGAATTTTCTGACCAAAGCATAGCCTGAGGGCTATAATATTTTTTTCTGCCACCTAAATATGCTGAACTTGCCATTAGTATCTATTCCCCCTAATTCTTTGTGACTCCATGTTTTTAATTTGCGTAAGAACAACCCTAGCAATATCATTTGGATTCATTGATCCACCACTTGCATCAATATTTAAACTATAATTATACACTGAATTGGAATTGTTTGTGACTTCATTTCTATTAGCCTGTATCATTCCAGAATCATATCCTGATAGTGCATTTTGTGGATATCTTGATTCATTCATTTGTTTTAATAATGGTCCAAACCTTTGAGTTGCAGACTTACTCATAACATATTCTCCTGGAGTAAGCATTGCGGGAACGGTATCTGATCCACGAGACAAACCACCTTTTGCAAAATATTGAGGAACCATGCCTCCCTTACTTAAATAGCCTAGCGCCTGTTTTCTTAAAGAAACAACATCGGTAGAAGCGATGGTCTTTACTGCTCCAATTTCTTTCATCATTTTTACTGTTGCAGATTCTGCTGCATTGTAGTTACCCTGCTTAACAAGATTTTGAATTCCAGAAGTTAATCTTGAGGCAATTCCTTTTTGTGTACTATCAAGACCTGTAGGCGTTCCACCTCTAACAGTATCTTCAACATCATCTAAGGTTCCACCCCCTGCGAGTTTTGCTGCCAGGGCTACCATTCTTATTAAAACTTGTTCTGCTCTTTTTAGTGCTTCTGTGTATGAATCGGTTTGAACTTCAGCAGCACGTATTGCCAACTCTGCCTGAGCAAACCTTTGTCTTTGCGCATCAATGGCATCTATTTCTTTCTTTAAGGATGACTCTAATACGGACAATTGATTTACTTTTAATTGATAGTTTTGATCCTCTAATGCAATAATTTCATTAATTTTAATTTGTTGCTTTTCTTCAATAGCATATATTTGTAAACTTATGTTATACATTTTTTCTTCAATTTGGACCCTGCTTAATCCAGAAGCAGATCTTAAGGCTGCGATTTGATTTTCTTGAGCAACTTGTAAAGCATTTAAACTATCCTCTTGAGCGTATTGCTGATTCTGCGATCTTATGTCTTGCGCTATTTGTGCTGCTTGAGATATGTCTCCACTAGATAGTGCATCGGCAAGAGATATCTTGGATTTTTCTTGTTGGACAAGTCTATTGTTTAATTCATAAACTTTCTGAAGAGCCTCTCTTTGCTCTTCATATTTTTTAGTTATTAACTCTGCACTTTTTTCTATTAAAGATAAATCGTGATTTAATTTTTTAGTTTGATCTTGAAGAGCCTGAATTGGTCTGTCATATTCTATTTCAATGTATCTTCTTTTTGCATCTATTGCATCCTCGTTCGCTTTAATTAGCCCGTTAATTCTTTTAATTTCTGGTTCATATCTAGCACGAGCCTGACTTTCTTGAACGTCTAGCATTTCAGAAACCTTGGACATATCATTACGAAATGCTTGAATAGGATTAGTAAACCTTAAAGATTCTTGACTAATTCTTTGGGCTTCCTTAAAATCTTTTGCTGCTTGTATAGCATCTTTTCCTGCTGACTTTGATGCAATTGCTGCTGCTAGGTTTGCATCTGCAACCATCTCTAAAGCCGTTGCATTATCTATTCCTGCCTTTGTTAATTTTATAAATGCTTGTTTTTGATCATTAGCAGTTTTTGTTAAACCAATCTGTCTTGCTTGGAATATTCCAATTGTTTTTTCGTCATATGCTTTTTGCGCTGCCTTTCCAAGATTTGTTAATGCTACTGCTCCATCATTGCTTACTTTAATTAATTTACCTTGAATAGCCTTTTCTATTCCCCCTACCCAGTCAATAAAATCTGTGTTTCCAGTAATTGCAGATAGTTGTTGATTTAATCCTTTAAATATTGTTAAATCTTTATTTCCTCCAAGAATACGCATAAGTTCTGCGTCTCCACCCTCGGCATTAATTCTTGAATCCCTTGTGCGCTTTAAGTCAGTTAAAATTGAATCAAATGTGGTATCTCTATTGCCACTTTGTACATTTTTATTACCACCTGGGATTGTATTATCTTGACTAATTTTTGTTACTTTTTGTGCAGCCTCAACATAATAATCTGCTTCAGTTTTTCCTGGATTTTGTTTTAGCCAATTTTGAATTGCTTCTGCATTATTTCCTTTAATATTTGCCATTGTTGTAAGTGTTTGCAAATATACCTTTTGTTGTTCTGCTGGAAGTTTACTAAAATATTCTTGATCTTTTCTTAAGGCCTCCATTTCTTTTGCACCTAGTATTTTTGTTGCAATGTCTAAATCAATTTTTCCTTTTTGCTCATTAATATTATCTATTATTGATTGTATTCTTGCTGCTTCAATTGGATTATTACTGTAATATGTTAATGCAACTTCAATATCCATAACATTTCCAACTTTACTTATGTCTGCAAAAAGTTTTAAATATTTTTCTGCTTCTGCTGAAGTCTTATTGCTAATGTCTGCAATAAATTTTGTCTGTTGCTCTCTAAGTGGATTTCCATTTTTATCTTGAAATAGGTTAACAACTGACATTGTTTGATTAGCAAAAGCACCACCAAATTTTGTAACAATATTCATAACTTTGGTTAAAGTTTCTGAATCTTTCCCAAATGTTTCTATCAAATTAACAATTTGCATTGGGTCCATTTGACCAGAGGCTAATTGCATTTTTATAGTAAATTGTGCCTCTTTAGATAAAGACGAGCCACTTAATAAATCTGTAGCAAGTGGTGCTATATCTGCCATAGCAGTATCTTTATATTTACTTGTAATCTGTTTGTCTAATCCAGTTTCAAGTGCTCCACGAACTGCTCCAGATGAATTTTTATATGTATTTTGTATATCTGTAACTAATTTTCCATTTTGCTCAAGCAATGTAGAATTTGCTCGTTGATATTCATTTTGTAACTCGATTGCTTTTGCAGTGTCTCCAGCAGCCTTAGCATTAGCAATTCTTTGTTCATACTCAAGCCTTAAAGAATCTTGCATCTGTTGGCTTTGTTCTAAGGCCATTTTTTGCATAGCAACATTTGCTCCAGATGCCCTACCAAGTTTTTCCTGTTGTCCTTTTTGACTATACCATAGCGCTCCTGCGCCGATTGCTGCGCCAATTGCGGCTCCGATTGCTGTTCCAACAACTGGAACAACTGATCCAGCGGTAGCACCAACCGCTGCAGCCCCTATCAGTCCGCCAGCACCAGCACCTACTGCGCCTACAACCTTTGTTTGTGTTTTTGTCAGTGCCCCTGCTCCAGCAGATGATAAAAGTTTTGACTGTTTTGCCAAACCTTTACTTGATTCTTCCATTAGTGCTACTCTTACTTTTAAAGGATCTTTTATTAAATTTTCCCCATTAACACCAATTAAGTTTATAAGTTTTGCATTAACACTAATTCCGAATGAGTAGTCTCCTATTTCTGAGGCTATGTTAGCAGCAATACTTCTGGCTTGTGCTGGATTAATTGCTCCTGCAGCAATTCCGGTTGCTAATTGATTTAATAATTGACTCTGTGCGGATTCCCTTCCCCCAGTTTTAATAGATTCAGAAACACCAGATACCATAGATTTTCCTGTTTCAGATTTAACAAAATTTTCACCAAATGTTGTTTTTCCAGTTTGCACTGCAAAGGGATTAAGAAGATTTCCTCTTCTTCTATTCATAATTTCTCCAGCACTTACTTTATTTGAAAATATTGCAAGATCCTGTATTGCTTTATTTCCGCTTCCCATTGCTTCAGACATTTCAATAGCACTATCTTGTGCTTTATCAAATGCTCTTCTAATAAGAACAACAGATGCTGCTAATGCTGTTAATCCTGCTGCTGCTGCACCTAATGGATTTGCAAGCATTGGAGCAATCATTGCTAATCCAGAAACTCCCATTGCAACATTTCCTAAACCAGTATTTCCTGTAGCATAACCAGCCATTGCAGCAGTTCCTGCAACCATAGATAGAGGACCTGTCATGCCAGCCATACGGTTCATTTTTTGTGATTTCATGTCTCTTTTTGACTGTTTATCATTTTGTGTATTATCTTTAGATGCATCAGTATTTTTTTCTATTGCATCAATAAGTTTTGATTCTGGAACATATAAACCACTTGCAGTTTGTGAAAATGTTTTTCCAGTCATTAAGGATGGATCATCTGCTCCACCTATTGCGCCAGAAAATCTTGGGCCTTTGACACCGTATGGAAAGACTCTTGCCAAATTAGACGTAGACATAAGTCTTGTATCTCTTGGATTTGCTGTTATTGTTTTGCCACTTGGTTTTGGTTCTCCAGTTTGTCCACCAACTACACCAACTTTTCCATCTTTAGTTTGATAAACTTCTCCTTTGGCTACTGCCAGAGTAGATGTTGTAGATTGGTACCCCTTTTCTAAAGATTTATCTGAGAAATAAACTCTATTGGCTTTTGACCCACGACCAAGATTTATTTCTTTTCCATCGTTAGTTGTAACAATAAGACTTTTTGTTGCTGTTTGTCCAGACTGCCTTTGTCTTTCTTCTACTCTAAAGTCTTTAATAATTCCAGAACGTTTTGCTTGCTCTAAAATTTGAGCGCTAGTCTTAGGAGTAGATCCCAATCCCTTTCCTAAAGAATATCCGCCAATTCTATTATATTGACTTAGCATTTTTTGATATGCTGGGGTGGATTTAATGTTTTCAGGAACATTCTTAAAAGCATTTTCTACAACGGCATCAGTAACTCTTGGAGATCTTCTTATTTGATCCATCATTGCTGAATCAATTGCTTGAGTTTGTGCTGAAGTTAATCCTGAAGGTGCCCATTTATTTGGGCGGCTTGTCCATTCTCTTTCAAAATCACTTAAAGACACACCACTTCTTGTTGCCAAACCTTTATTTAATGTAGGATCAAATGAAAGTGCTAAAGAACCGTATGCTCTTGCTTCTGGAGATTTTCCTGCTGCTTGTAATACATCTCTATACACTTGGGCCTGAAGTTTCTCAGTGTCTGTTAGTCTTCCTTGTGCAATTATGTCATCTAGATTTGTTAATCTTCCCCCGCCTATGTGAGTATAGTCATCCCCTGCAGAAACAGTTCCCTTTCCGTATTTTTTAATTTTTCCAGTAACAAGCGCTTCTACAAGTGGTTTATATGTTTCATCTTGTGCAATTTCTGTAGGAATGACAGCCTCTCCTGGCATCAATAGAGATGGCACAGAATCTTTTCCTGCAGTTCCACCAACAACACCAGTTGTTCCTGATGCAAATTTCTTAGGGCCAGGGTTTCTGAATCCTGGAGCCATCATTCCTGGATTTGTTCTGGCAAAATTTGCTGCTGCTACTGTTGCGTCTATATATGCTTGTCTTAATGCTTTGACTGCTAACGCTTCTACTGTAAATGATTGAGTAAGTCTATTGTGAGCCTGGTCCAGTGAGGCTGCAACTGTTGCCGCTTCCAACTGTTCTGAATTTAAATAATTTGTTTGATCAGCCAAAACTTTGGTACTAGAGCCAGATTTTAAAAATCCAGCCCTCAGTGTTCCGAACAATTTAATGATATTTGCTGTAGCATTTAAAACTAAACCAAATGTCATCAACAACACAGGGCCAATTACTCCAACTAAAGTTCCTGCTACAACAATAAACTTTTTTGTTCCTTCACTTAAATTGTCAAATTTATCTAATAATGAACCTATAACTTTTACCATCGGAGTTACGGCCTGTAGGAATGTTTTTCCTATTGGTGCAATAGCAACTTTTAATTTTTCAATAGATTCTCTAAAGTCAGTTCCTATAGCATTTTCTACAGTCTTTAATTCTCGTTCAGATAAAATTGCAAGTTCTTCAATTGACGCTGAGGCAAGGCCTAATACTTTGGAAGCCTGAGTGCCTTCTTTTGTTATGTTTTGAAATAGTGTTGATAAACGTGAAAATTGAAACTTACCAAATAATTGTTCAATTGCACGGGAGCGATTTAGTGGATCTAGCGTGTCTAATGCCTGAGCAAAATCTACGACTGTTTCTCTAATGTTTCCTTGGTTTCCCTCAACAATTGCTTTAATATTAACTCCAAAACCAGCCAACATTTCGCTAGCCTTTTTACTTGGATTAATTAATGATGCAAGACCAGATTTAAGTGCGTTAGCGCCTTCTGATGCATTAATTCCGCCTTCTTTCATTGCGGTTAAGAAAAATGCTAAATCTTCAACAGATCCGCCAAGTTGTTTTATTACTGGGCCTGCTTTAGGGATTGCAATAGTTAAATCTTCAATGGATACTACAGTTTGGTTTTCTACTGCGTTAAGGAAGTTAATTTTATTTGCTAGGTCTTCTGCTGCTACTCCAAAAGCGTTTGTTACTGATATAGTTGTTTCTAATGCTTGCCCCTGCTCTACCCCGCCAAGAACTGCAAGTCGAGTTGCTTGTGCTACTTGTGCTGTAAGGTCTGCTCCAGTTTTACCCATTGCTGCTGCCTTGGCAGCCATCTCCATAGTTTCAGTAACTGCAACACCATATTTAGTAAAACCTTCAGCAAGAAGTTGTATTTCTTTTAATGCTTTATTGGTTTCATCTGCAGTAGTAAAAATATCTCCATAAACACGTTTAAATTTAATGGCTTGCGCTTCAAGATCCATAAATGTTTTTGATGCTACAGTTCCAAAATATGCAAGTGGTATTGTAAAACCTACCATCAATTGACGACCAGCCCACTGAGTATTTTTACCAAAATTTAAAAGATTTGTCGATCCTTGTTTTAGTAATTGATTAAATAGTGCCTGTTTTTGTGCTGCTAATGCTGTTTTGGTTGCATAGTCACTCATGTCCAATGTTCTTGGAGTAATTGACATTGCTTTAATTGCTCCAGATGCGTCACGACCCATTTTGATATATTGAGTCTGCATCTTCTTAACACGTTCTTCTGCTACCTTGCCAATAGTATTAAATTCTTCTTTAAATAATTTTCCAAATGTTCTTGTAGATCCTCCTGCATAACGGAAATACTCACGCATTGAAAGTTTGTTCTTTTCAAGTGAGTGAGTAAATGATTCTGTCGAACTTCTTACTAGTCCCATTTGGGCAGTAAATTTGCCCGTAGCATTGATTGAATTTAAAAGATTAGTGGATAGATTTTTTTGCGCTGCAATTGAGGCTGCGCTACCTTTTGATAGAGATGAATGAAAGGCTGCTAGTTGCCTTTGTAAACTTTTTAGTTCTGCTAAAGCGGCTGACGAATCAATTTGAACGCCAATTCTAGCGTTTACATCAGCCATTCATTTGCACCCCGTTTATTTTTAGTTATTGGCGAGTACTGTATTTAACAAGGCATTTGCGTCTGCCAATTTAATTCCAGATGCTGCTTCAATAATTTTATAAGTAGTTGGAAGGTCTAAAATTTCTTCTAACTTTTCGATGTCTTTTGATAACTCTGGACTAAACTGCTCCATTGCAATCTGAGCACACTCTACTAACAATGTCATAGACTTATCATTATCTTCTGCTACTGCTGCAACCTGCTCAAATTTTTTCATAAATGGTCTTAGTAACGATAGTTTTAATGGTCTAACATTAATTTTTGTTCCATCCATTAATACAAGTTCTGTTCCATCTGTTTTTGTTGTTGGCATATATTCCCTTTCCTAGGTAGATTTGAATTAATTATATCACAAAACCAGCGTATTTTTATTCAATTTTTTCATAATCCAAACCCAGACCTATCCCAAACCCTGCCCTCTTGGCTTTGTCGCCTTTATAGGTAAGAATGTCATTGTCTGGTCTTCCGCCATTAAATACTTTATTTTTTAACTTGGTCCATGGATCTTCTTCTTGCGACTTATTCTTATCTAAATCAATGCCTTGGATAGCAGCAAGAAATTTTTTTTCTTCGTTATCAACTTCTCTTTTTGATTTAAGAATAGCCATTAATTCTGGCATGGATATAGAGGTTTCTAGTTCATTGTAGTCTTTCCATATTCCCAGCAAAAATGCTTCTGATTCTAATTTTACTAAATCTAGATCTGCCCAAACCGATTTATCCTCTGTGACGTTTTTTGCTACAGAGTCTTTTGAGTCTTTATTAACTTTAATGCCTGCTGCTACATCCAATATTTCAAATATTGTTGGCATGTCAAAATTATCTTCTACATCTTTTTTATTTTTAGACCATTCTGGATGAAACTGTTTCATACATATTCTAATGCACTCAATTAAAACATCTGTGGCTTCATCATCGCCATTAGTGTCTTTGACTAATTTAAAAATGTCCATAAACTCCCTTAAATATTTAATTTTTAAAGGACTAATTTCTATTTCAAAACTATCAACAGAGTATACGTTTTTAATATCATAAACAGTGTTTGCCATAATTCTATTATATCAAAAAAAAGACCCACCAGTTTGACTAGTGGGCCCTTCCTTTCTTTATTAAGTTTTTTATGAACCTTGAATTGTACGGTCAATAATTTTTCCGTATGATCCAGAAGTATCTTCTGGTAGAAGACGGAATGTAACATCAAACATTGTTGCTGTATCACGCTTTGCTGACACTGTAACATTTTCAATAGAAAGTGCACGGTATGCAACATAAACACGCTCAATAACGTCTGAATCTTCGCAATCTCCAGTTCCTGGTCCTACTGCAATTAATGCACGTTCAACTGGACATTCTCCAATATCGCCTGACGCAAGATTAAGAACGCGACCTGCTGATGTGCTTTTTGTTCCTGAAAGATCGTCGGCTTGACCTGCAATTGAAAATAATAAATTTTCTAGTGTTGCTTCTGCAAACGAAGTAGCAAGAGTTACTTGCATACCCTGCTTGTAAAGTTTTGCAACGTCAAGAATTTGATCTACTTGAACCTCGCCGAAATCAGGTTGAAATGTGATTTCGATACCATTACTTGTGTATCCTACGTTTTCAATTCCACCAGCAATATTTGCTGAGTTGGACAAAGTCTCTTTGTAAGACTGTGTTGTTACAAACGCAGGCACTGTACCTGGTGTTAATGTACTGTCTGCTGTAAACAGTGCAGCAGCGCCAACGATAATATCGCTAGATGTACCTCTTGTATATGCCATTTATTCACCTCGTTTTGGTTAGTATATGGACGATTTGTTTCCTCAGAACAATTATACAGCCTTTATATTATGATTCTTCCTGTGGCCACTTTGGATGTAACGGTCTATCAAACTCAAGAAATTCTGGGTTGTCCTTAAAATGATAATCGTATTCTACTATATACTTATGAATACTTCCTCTTCTGTATTCGTCTAATTCTACTAAATCTTGGGATTCGTCTGCTTGAAAAACCCTAATTCCTCTAAAAAATACCTTCATTGGGAATTCCTTTGCAATAAGATCTTCCCTATTATCATGCATCCATTTATTTAAATCTTGCCCAGAGTAGTCTTCTCGATCTAGTACTCCCAACATTACGTTTCCAATGTTGGTGCAATTAGCAATAGATCCATACACTGTGTATAAAACTTGTTCTCTTTTGCCCACTGGGAAGGCGCTAGATCTCAAACGAATCATGCGATCATAAAATATAACAGCAGGAAGCGCTCCGTCTTCTGAAGTTTGTAAACTATCATATATTTCTGAAATATTAACTGCTTGCCCTGCTGGTAAAAACGGAATATAAGATGTGATGCTTGGGTTTGTTGCCATATTTATATCTTCATATTTACTAAGTTCAGAATATAAATACTCATTAATGTACCTTATTGGAAAATCAAATGTTGCTGCTGCGGTTGCCATAATTCTATTCTACCTCAATTTTTGCATCGACCATCCATTTAAAACCAGTGGCTTTACCTACTGATCTACCACCTTTAACCCCTGCTGCAAAGTTCTTTTTATATATTTTTGGATTATTTAAATACTCATACAATCCTGTTGATGTTAAAAATGACTGAGCAAAATATACGTTCATAAAAGTATCAAATACTTTCTCATAGGATCCTTTAACTTCTCTACCCCCAGGAAAATCATTAACTATTGTTTTTGTAGTAAAAACCTCAGTCCCATTATCCATGAACACTAAAGCATTGTTTCCTTTTGGCCTTATAACAACTGGTACGCCCTCTTCCATAATTTTTGCTTTACTATAAAAAGGCTCATAAGATCCAGACTGTATTGATTGTGACTGCTTGAATTTAGAGTTAATCGATATTCCCAAACTTGTTACTCTGTATTCAACATCAAATAATCTTTGCCCTCTGTTTCCAACTTGATACCATTCATAAACGTGATGCAATGCTGCAGGATTGCTTCTTGCTATAGCATCTATATATAATTTTAACGCTTCAACTGTTCCTCTTGCAAGATTATCTAAAAATATTTTTTTTCCAGACTCAGCACCTTCTAAAAAACCAAAAGAATAATCTACCATATTGTCTAACTGTTTTTGAAAAAGTTTGGTGTTTAACTTAACTAACATTAGTCTACCGACGCTTGACTATCAGTACGTCTCCAAACCATTCTGTATGAATCAATCCTTCCAAATGGACCAACAAATGGATTTATTGTTGCAATTTCGTATATTGTTCCTTTCCCGGAACGAATGCCAGAGGTTTCTTTATATATTGAGTTTCCAACGTCATCTCTTATATTTGTAATTAAAATATCTGTTATGGCATAACTTTTGCCAAGAGAAGATACTCTTAGGTCAGTTAATGATCTTGCGCTTAGTTTATTGCTTAGTGTTGAAATCATCTTGGGGTCTAACTCTTCAACGTTTTTCCTAGAGGATGGGGTGGCGTTACAGGCAATTGTTCTGTCAATTACCCATTGTTTTTTTATTTCACCGTAGCCACCTTGAGAGGCTATTGCATAGTAAACATCTGCACACATGGGATGAATAAAGTCATTTAACTCGCATAACATTAAATCACACCTGGCCTAACAAGGTTGTTTCTGTATTTGTCTAAAATTTTATCAACTATCATGTTTCCTGTTCCATTCAAAACAGTTTTATCAAACTGAATTTTATACTGATCAGTATTGTAAGATGTTACATATCGTTTGTAATAGTCTAACTTTCCGCACTTTAAATCTTCAATCAATAACTTTGTTGCATATTCAATATCAACAGGAATTGTTTTATATCCTGCGTCTAGTAGAAAAATATAATCATATCCTCTTGGAAAATCAACAACTCTTCCAGTTCCTACGGATCCTAAATCTCCAGCAGATGCGGGAAGTATAATTGAACCTTGCTCAACTCGGTTGTATGTGGATTCAGAAACACGTTGAATTGCAGAGTTGTCTCCAGTAATATTAAATGCATAAAAATTGTCATCTGGAGTTTCAAAATCAAAAATTAAAATATTGTTTTCATACACCTTTAAAACTTTATTAAATTTTTTCCAAACATTAAAATAGTCTGATCCTTGACCAACGCCTTGGACTATCATTTTTGAATTATAAAAACCATCCTGAATTATAGTATCTATTATTGATCTAGCAACCATTTCTAGTTGTGTATACTCTATAATTTCTGAAGCCGTAGATCCCAAACTATTTGGGTTAACATACGGTCTTACAAAATCAATTACATCTTCTACAACTATATTTTCATCTTCGTCTAAAATTTGAAATAAAAATTTCCTGTCTAGCAATAAATCAGATTGACTAAAGTTGTAAGTAACTTTAGAGTTTACTGTTGATACAACGTTAGAGGATACCATTTCATGATCTACTAAATCTTCAACGTATATTGTATAGTCAGCATTATTGTCTGGTACTTCCCAAGTAGTTGATTTGGGGTATGTGGGCACTCTTAATATATCCATATTATAATCCGTATTCCTTCGCTACTTCTTCGGGGTCGGCAAGCCTAATTCCTGATTTAGTTAGCCATTTTTCTAAATTCCTTTTTTCTATAATGTTATAACCTTTTAATACTTTTCCTAAACTTGAAGAGTATAAATTTTTAATTGAGTGTATGGCTACCAACTCTTTTACCTTAACTGCTTTAATTTCTTTGGTTTGGGCAGGCAAACTATCTACAGATACTCCCAAAATATTATTTTCAATTAAATCGATTTTTTGTTTTTCTGTTGACATTTTTCTCCCTCAATTGTATTATATCATTATAAATTAAAATGGGGATAAGAGATTTAACTCTTACCCCCAAAATAAAAACTGTTTACAGATTATGAATCTGAAGCAGCGTCAGCATATGCAATTGCATCTTGCTCTTCCCATTGCAGACCGAAACGAACGAATACTGTGTATTCGATTGTATCTTTCTTTGCTTGGTATTGACGATTTACGGTAATGTCTCTTTGGAAACCCCATACACGGTTAGCAGGGAATGTTAAATCAACATATCCTGCTGGGTAGTAAGGAACTTCTTGAACTTCAATACCTAGAACACGAGTTGTACGTGCTCCGCCAAAAGTTTGTCCTAGACCGTCTAAGTAATTCTGACGGTTTGCTTGTGTACTTCCTGGAACTTGTCCAGCAAATGCTTCTGCAACTGCATCTGCGAGGGTACCGTTATTTTTAACAATTCCTCCAAATACATCTGTTCCTGCATAGAACTTAAGGTTGTTCTTAAGTGCACGATATTTACGTGGCATTGCATTAATGATGTTTTGCATCACAGATGGTGTCCAAGCGTTATCTGATACAGTTACTTCTGACTCATGGGCATCCCCATCGGTCTTTACCTTATTAACAAATCCTTCCATAATTGAAAGGAATGCATTTGATCCTGCACCTGTACCATTAATAGCAAGGTCTTCGATATCATTACCGAAAGCATTTGTCATTAATCGAACGATGTGATCTTCTAGCGCTGCACCTTCGATGTTATCTTCTAGTGCTTCTGCAGAAACTTCCCAATCTAGACGAATCTTCTTGGTTGTAAGTTCTACTTTGCTAAATGTTGCTCCAGCATTGGTGTATTCACCAACTGCCTGTGAAGCAGCACGAATTACACGCTCACCAACGTTAACTTTTTCAAGTTCCATTGTATTAGCACGCATTGTAACGCGACGGCCATCTTGTGCAAGTACTGTTGCGTCCCAAACATAGTCAATGAATTGACGTGCTTGTTCTGGACGAAGAATACCACTGCCAGCATCACCTGAGGGGTTAACTGCGTTTGGACCATCTACGATTCCTGATAGTGCTGTTGGGATATTCCCAATAACTCCACCATCAGAGTAATTACCTGGTACGTTTGTTGCTGCGTCTGAACCTGATGCGAATGCACCCTGACCTTGGAAAAGGCCTGGATTAGTTCCACCAATATTGCCACTTGTACCTGGCTGATTTTTCTTAATTTCTTCCGACATGATTACACCTCCAGATGATTTATCTAAATAGATCGGCTGTTTTGAGGAAACGACCGCCCCATAGGGATTTTTCAACCATTTCAGGCTGATTCTGAATAATCTCTCCGAGATCTCCAGATTTTCGGAATGCTGTATCTGCTTCAACGGCGTTTACTCGCTTTCCAAATTCATTGAATGCATCTTTTGTTGCAATTGCATCTTGTGTAACTGCATCAATTGATTTTGTGATTGTATTAACCTGCTCTTGTAGAGACTTAACGGTTGCAACTAGATCGCTAAAGGCTGATGTTAAAGTACTGTTGATTTCAATAACTGCTTCTGCAATTACCTGATCAGATTTAGATACCTCTTCAGTCTTTTCTGGTGTTGCCACTGACTCAGATTTTGTAACTTCTTCTACCTTAACATCTTCTGTTTTAGTAATTTCGGAAACTTCATTCTGTTCTGTTGTTGCAACTTCTGCCACTGTAATATCTTCTGATTTTTCAGTTTCAGCAGTTTCGACTATGGCTTCTACCTGAGGAGCGACCTGAATATCTTCAACAACAGCATTTGAATTTTTAACGATTTCTTCTGCTGTCTTTTTTGTTGTTTTTGACATAGGATTTTCCTCCTTATTCATCTTAGAAGTGTTTGTGCCTTTAGCACTTGCTACTAAGAACTTTATCATTTTTGTTTTCTCGTTGTCTGTTTTTTCAACGAAACCTATATTTTCCATTTGTACTCCATCAGTTGGACTTAACTCTGATTCATTTTGTGACAACATTACAACACCTGAATTTTTATCCCAGAATACATTCTCAATTACTGTGTCTGCACCCTTAACGACGTTTACTCCATCTACCTTTTCTACTGAAATTATATTTGCAAATTGATTTGCTGGGCTATCAACTAAAGATAATTCTACTAAGTCATAATCTTTAATAACTCTAATTGTTTTGTCTACTTTTTCATTATAGGCATCGTCCCACTCGTTCATTCTTCCGCCAATAGAAAAACCAGTATATGTTCCGTCTAAAACTTTTTCCCAAGCGTCTTGTGCACCCTTTGAAATGTATGCAGAAACAACAACTCCATTGTACATTTTTTCTGAATTCTCATCATAATATTTATCTTCTTTAAATGAAACCATTTTGCCAACAGCAGATGGTTGATGCATCTCACGAATATTTCCACGAAATTTTTTAAATGCTTTTAAACTTGCTTCAGTTGTAACAATGTCATCTTGCTTATCTACGTTGTCAAGAGTTGCAAAACCAGAAACAGTTCGTCTTTCTTTATCTACCTTACTGAAAGGCATTGATAATCTAAGATTTTCGCCCTCTGCGTTCCACTGGGCTTTTGATATAATCATACTAGTATATATTATAGTGCAATTTTTTACACTATCTCACTTATTGAGACGATCTTCCTTCGCCCTTGGGGTTTCTTCCAGAAACTGTTGCTGCACCATCGGATTGATTGTTTGATCGTTCTGAATCTCTTTGTCGATTGGCCGTTTCATTTGCTACGTCCTGTGGTTTTAGTTGAAAAGGCTCATCCCCATATGATACCTGTGGCAAACCAAGTTGTTGCCTTGCCTCGTTAGGAAGCATTACTTGGGTTTTTACGTACCTCTCTAATATTTGAGATTGAGTAATCTCATCTGTTAAAGTTAGTTCGTTAAACCTAAATTCTAAAATATCAGTCTTTTCACGAATAATTTTATTAACCATTTTTTCTATTTGTCTCTGGGCTGGTCTTGCTACCTGCTCTTTAAAAGTTCTATCTTGTGACAAAGCAGCAGCCAATGATGAAGCATCATTTCCACCAAGTTTAGATATTGGTACTTGATGGGCTATTAAAATATCATCACGATTTTGTTTTCTATACTCTTTAAATGATCCATCCTGAATTCCGTTTTCAATTGGCTCCATTTTAAATTCAACTTTATTGCCATCAGAATCACCAGGAAGAGGAATATACAGGGTTCTGTGAGACTGACCCTTTAAACTAGTTTGCAAAAATCTAAACATTTTATCTTCAGCATCTGAAGAAAGTTTTGCTCCCTTTAAAGTTACAACATATCTTGGCACAGCCTTGTTTGAAAAATAATCAATATTGTACTGAGATGCTAATTGATCTCCGTGCAAAGAAGATATTGCAGAAATAATGTCTGGTACACCATAAAAAGTATTTAACGGAGAATATTGTTTTAAATGAATAATTTCGTTTGGCCTGTTGTCTGATGTTATTGGGTTTGGATTTGTTGCTGCAAAATTTCTAAAATAAACAACCTTGTTTGCAATAATTTGAACAAAGCCATCACGCAAACGTCTTACACGCATTGTGGTTGCGGGGATGTGCCCGACGTAACCTATCTCTCCTCTTATGGTCCTTCCAATTTCTATGTATCCATTTCCAGTTGCCTGAACATCTGTATATACTTTTTCCATTGTGGATGTAAAAGAATCTTCGTTGTTTAAATTTTCTAACCAATCAGTTAGTTCAATTTTTGATCTTTCAATTCTTCCCCTTGCTCTTTCTGTTGCTTCTTTGTCTGCAGAGGCTTCTAATTTAAGAGTTGTTCTTGGAGATATTTGAAATTTATATCCTAGCCCAACAATATTTTCTACTTTTGCATCAATTGCTGCATGATTTGCAAATGATGTGTCGTAATAATTGGCTAACTCATAAACGTTCCATGGTGGAGTTATTACATCAAACAAACCATAAGCATTTCTATATAGTGTGCCTGGATTTATTTCTTTTGATTGCGCCCCATCTTTTCCAGAACTAACAGCATTAGCGCTACTTAGATATGCTGGAGAGGCCTCAACTTTTGACATTCTGGAAGCACGTCTTTTAAAATTATTATCTAGTCCAGATAAATTTTTTAACTGTTCCCAAGACTGATCGAATGCGTCGCTTTTTTTAAACTGACTATCTATATCTTGTAGATCATCAATTCTTGCTCCGACCCTGTATTCTATTTCTTCACTCATTAGTCTTCAGATCCCCACTTTTTTACTGTTTGCTGTGCAGCATGCACTGCTCCTAAATCATTCATATTTGGAATCAAACCTTCAGACATTCTTTGTTTTTGTTCTGAGTATTCTTCTTCGGACACACGATTAAGACCAGGAACAAATACACAGGTTCCATCTCCGTCGTCTCCATAATATTTTGCTGCTTCTTTTAATTCTGAAATTTTAGTAATGTCGCCCTTCATAGACTGAATGTTTAATACAGAGCCAGTACCGTCTGTAAACCATTTACCATTAGATCTTTTATAAACATAAAGTCCCCAATCGTACATCTTATCTATTACTTTAATGCGTGATTCTCCAACTTGCCCCTTCATTTTGGGCAAACTTTTTCTTTTTTTGTTGTTTTTTGCAGAATCCATAACCATCAGTATACCATATTAGACGGGGGACTTAACCTCTAATTGCCATGAAGTGTCAGAATATATTTTAACAGAGTCTAGCGTAAAGTTTAAACTTACATCGGTATTTTCATTTATGGTTGTTTTGTTTCTTCCGATATAGGCTTTATATACAACGGATGGGTCAATTCCATAAAGTTCAGATGTCGATAAAACTAAAACTCCATCCCAGTTATAAGATTGAAGCCAATATGACCAAAATAAATCAATTCCCTCACTACTTTTCACTTTTAGCCAAGGCCTAAAAACTTTTGATTGTATTTCTTGTAGTGAGGTGGATTGATAATTCGTAACATTATTATAAACAAATGGGCCGTTCAAATTAATGCTTCCTGAAAAATTACTAAAGTCTAAACTGTTGGCAAAGGATACACCTAAAACTGCCCACTCCCTAACATCAACAATTGGCTCTCTTACTATGTTTCCATTTATATAAAATGCCAATCCATTGACTTCTTGTTTATTTGATTTGTTTACTGCAAAAATTTTACCTCTTTTTCCATTTCCATCTGTTGCAGATATAAAAAATTCAATTATGTCACCTTTATGCTCTATTTCAAAAACCTGAGTGGCGCCATAAGAAAATTTATCTAGGTTATACCTAACCCACATCTGCAACGCAGACATTTTATAATTAGAAGAATTGTTTTGATTTATTGGAACTCTAACACCCCTGCTAACAAAAGGATTAAAGTTTCCTCTAATCTCTATACCACTTTTTTTAGTTGAGTACAAATAAGGCACACTCTCTTTGTATATGCTAATTGGATTTTTTGATTTATAATCAAAGTAAATTCCTGTTTTCCTGTAAGGATAAATTAAATTACCAAACCTTGTTCCTATTTGTTTTGAAGAGGAGTTGTCTAGGGCTTGCGACGCAAACTCCATTTTCTTTAATGTTAAATCATAATTTCTTGTTCCTTTTATATCAAAAACAAGATGGGTAACAATGGCAAATTTATTAAAATCAACCCCTGATGGAGGATATATAATAGTGTTATCCACAACTTCAAATGCAATGTTTTCCCAATCGTTAAAATTAGAAACATTTAATATCTTATTGTTACTAACTGTTTGCTTTTGTGAAAAGTTTTTTAAATTTTTGTTTGCCCCAGAATCTATGCTTTGAAAAGTAATGTAACTTCTAACAAATGAATTTTCTGTATCATAAAAATAATTTTTTATTGATTTTTGATCTATATCCTCATAATCTTGCCAACCAGAAAACAAAGAGTTGTCTAGTTGAGAGTATGACCTTTGCACCGTATGATCGTAACTTAAATCTAAACTTTCGTAGTCCCAACTAGAAACTGTTTCTGAAAATAACAAAGATGTTGGAGTTGGATAGTCTATATTAAATTGAATAAAATCTAAATCATACACCTTATCTCCATTGGAGTTGTTTACATAGGATGCAAAGTATGACAAGGGTAAATAATCTTCCCAGTACCCGTAGGAGTCGATGTCAAAATAGTAATTGTCGTAATTTAAAACTGCTTTAAGGGTATAGGTGGATGTATGACTTAAAAGATTTGCAACTTTACTACTGTCACAAAGCCCGTTGCTTAAAAAATTATTAGAAATTAAACTAACATTATATCTACTACAAATATCAAATTTATAAAATTTGCCTAAAAAATTTTCTAAACCATTCTGGTTTGCTCCAAGATTTATTTTTAAAGAGTTCGTCTTATCAAAAAATGATGATAGATTTAAACCAAAATATTCTGAAATAACTGAAAGTGTAAAGCCAGCAGAAAAATATGTATCTAGCGGGATTGAACTTATTGATGTTAGAGTTGTAACCTCTTGGTTATAACTAAAATTATAACTTAAGGTTCTGCCGTTTAAAGTTACTTTAAAATAATCGCTGCTGTTTATGTCATATATTGTAAAAAGTGTTTGGTTTTGACTTATAGATTCATCTATTTTAAATACCGTAAAAATACCGCCAACCTTTTCAGCGTTTAAAGTGAAGTTATCAAAATAAGCATAAGTTTTTTTATTGTTCCAGGTTGAGTTTGGCCTAAATGTAAAGTAACAAACATCTTCGTCTTGAACCGCTTGATTGTCAGTAAAAAAATTACCTTCCGTTTTATCTTCAAGAAATAAAACTGGTAAATCATGTTTAACTATAGATAAGTTTTTTTCTGTTGTTTTCATATTATCATTTGTTGCTTGATCCCAAGTCCCAATATTTGGATATGTATAGTTTGCCGTATATTCTGAATATGGGTAATCAATGTAAACAGATGATGCTCCGTAAGATGAATTAACAACCTCTGGAGAAAAAACTCCTTGTCCAGTTACCCATCTAATTTTAGAAACAACATCTGGAACTAAGTATGAATAAATGGCTAAGCAATCTATTTCATATGCAGCAATATCTTCATTTGAATAAAATCCAAGCCAATTTAGTTCTTTATCGCTGTTGTCAAACTCTAAAGGAAAATTTACATTCTCTAAATGTAGGCTTAAATTTATTACTTGTTCTCCATTAATAGATAAAGAAGCACTTGTTTGTGTTGTTTTAATTTGTAGAAGCATTGGCCTATACCACTCTCCAACATAATGAGATCCAAAATATTCTCCAACAACCAAACTAATAAAACCATCTTTAATATATATTCCATCTGTTGAGCCAATTGGACCAAAAATTCTAAAATTGTTTAAAGAATTACAATCCACTCTCAGCCACATTTCCACGGTATATTGTTTATATTTTCCAATTTCATTTAAAAATCCAAAACCAGGAATGATAAACGATGGATTGTTTTCATTTGGAATAATTTTTGTTATACTATCTGAACCATAAACCATTGGCACGCTTGTATTCTTTGCAAGTAAACGATTATTTTTTATTAAATAGTATCCATTACTTAATCCCGGAATATAAGAATTTGCAACACATGCCTGGTCAACTCCAGAAATAGCAATTGTGCTGGGGAAAGTTTGAACATCTACCCCCAGAGAAATAGTATTAAAGTTTTCAGACTCTTGCCCAATTGTAAATCCGTTTGTAAATATTTTATAACTTTCTGTAGATGCTGCTCCACCCTCAAATTCAACTTTAATTAAGGGTCTAAAAGATGTGCTTTGATTTGGAAAAGTTGAAGTGTGAGAAAGAAAAATCCATTTTTGAGAAATATTAGTTTCGTATTTTTTTATTTTTTCTATTGTTTCTCCTGAAGATGTATCATTATATTCAAATCCAATAGATACTGATTTTATGTAAGCACTTTCAGTGTAAAAATAACAACCAGAAGTTAGTGTTGCAGCGTATTGATTTAAATCTTCTAAATTATCTAAATTGGGGCCAACAAACTTTATTTCTTTTGAACTTGATAAAAAATCGTCAAACTCTATTTCATTTAAAAAATTTGAAAAAAATGGTTGATTTATTTTTTCTGTACTTACTGCTACCTGTGAATCTAAAAACTGCCAAGTGCTTAAATTTCTTTGAGAGTTAGAGATTAACGAAAGATAGTTTACGTCGTCGTCTAAAGACCATAATCCAATCGGATGATCTGAAAATATTTTTTCTGCATAAAGATTAGATTGAATAGACATTATTAGTCTATTTTATCACATTACTTGGTTTCCCAAAGGGGATTTCCCCAGTAAATATCTTCATACTTTAAACCAGAGTATGGAGATTGACCAACCGGAGCATTCCAAAAATCAGAAAGAAAAAGATTACCCTCTTCTATTAATGTGAACTCTCTTTGAAATTCTTCTGTTTCTGGAAAAATTATACAATCCCCAGCAATTAAATTTTTTGCTATTTTATAGTTTTTAAATTTAAAAATTCCACCTTTATGGTTGTCGCTCCACTTAACTATAGACCTAAAAACATTTTTTGGTCTATTTGTTGAAAACTGCATTTCAATTTTTTTACCGCTGTGAGTTTTAGTTATATAACTTTTCCCAAGAATTGGAGGGTCATAAAATATTTTAGTTTGATTGCTGACTGCTTTTTGAATTTCAAAGACATATTTTTCAAATATTGACACAACGTCTTTAGGCATGTCTCCATATGTTGTAATGTCAAAATCAATTTGATCTTGGCTAAATAGTGGATCGTGAAGTGGAATGTGATCTTCTTTTGTATTAAATTTTACAGAATTAATAAATTCATCAATTAATTTTAAATCTTCTTTTGTAGCAACATTAATTATTTGATAGGTCATAAAAATTCCTTTACTTTCTCGATTTTAATTATAGCACGCTAAAGATTAATTTCTAGGAATCCACAACTTTTCATTACCCTTATTGTGATACCTTGCCATAACAAATAATAAATCAGAAAGCCTATTTAGGTATTTTGGAATATTTATATTAATATTTTTTACTTTCCATGCTTCACGCTCTGCACGCCTAACTACAGTTCTTGCATTGTGCAAAGGGCCTGTAGGCAAAACAAAAGAATGAAGTGGCTCAAGGTATTCGTTGTAATCATCAATTATATTTTCTAAGTGAGTAATTCTATCTTCTGATATTGTTATTGTTGGGGCACCAGATAACTCTGCACCAAGATCAAATAAATCACTTTGGATTCTGTCTATGATGTCATTATGATATTCCGTCGCCATTCCAATAGCGGAGTTGGCTTCATCTACTGCACCTATTGCTTCAATTAAAGAACTGCTTTTGTCTATTCTTTCATTTGTAGCGGTAGAGGTTTTTCCATCATCGCCAGTCTTTGTATAAATACGAGTTAAGTGAACCATTAGTGTCCTGTCAAAGAACGCCAGACATCAACTGTAATATTGTTGGCTATATAAAGTCCAACCAAATTTATAACCAATTGAAATGCGTACTCAATTTTAGTAGGTTTCTTTTTTTGTAACGGAAACTCTATAACATTATCTAATTCTTTATAGGCTAATCTCATGGAAACTTTAACTCTCCTTTAGGACCAGTCCAAACCAATCCAACTGAGTCTCCTGAATTTAAATATTGTTGATCTACTGCAAGTTGTCCCCATCCCCACTCTTTTCTAGGAAACGGAATAACTTGTTTTTCTTTTATTATGATTGCCCAATATGCTTCTGCGGGTGGCATAACTTCACAAGACTCTACTTTTTCATCTGGCAACCCATTAACTCTACAAACTACTCCTAGTCCATATTTCTTGGTACCTTCTATTTTAAGATTGGCTTGTTTTAAAACATCTAAAACAAGAATGCTGCTAGATGATTCTACACATTTTTCTAACTTTTTTTGATTATCTAAAACTCCATAATCAACATAAAGGTTTATGCAGTTATCTTTTGGTTTATCTATAGAAAACAGCACTGCTGCAACTGCTATAAAAATTCCTAATGATGCTAATATTTTTTTCACTTTATCTCCTTAGTAAAATTTAATTTCACAAGCATCTGTGCTGCAATACGCCTCACCCAATGATTCTAGATTTTCTACACCATCATAAATTGCAGACCAATCAATTTTTCCAATCTTGCCAACATAAGAGTTATATTCTTCTCTTGTAATGTTGCTGTATGGTTGTTGAGGAAATGTCTGGTTGCCCATTGGTAAGAATGAGACAGCCTTTAATTCTCCTTCATAAAGATGAAGCGCTGGGGCAACATGCTTTTTTTCTGTTTCTTTGTCAAACGACAATGTTACAGATACTCCATTATCAGACCAATACTTTTGAGCGGTAGCGGCCAAACCAATTTTTTCAAAAAGACTTACATCTTTTTCGGAACGCAGATGCTCAGATGCTACTGGAAAATAAACAACTGATGTGTTAGCCGACACTAAATCTGCTTCAACTTTATATCCTGCTGTTTTAAGTAAATAAAGCATTGGATCTGTATTGCCAAACCTTATAGCACGTAAATAAAATGCTCCTCCTGGCCCCCAATGAACTCCTGGCGTTGCACCAGATAGTAGTGATACAGATCCTGAAGGTTTGACGGTAGTTACACGAATTGATTCACGAACACACAACCATTCAGAATATTTTTTATCATACCCTCGAATTTTATTATATCCAGAATCCATCCAGTCACGAAGTGCTGGCATCCCCTTTGTGTCGGCAAAAGATGCTATACCAGTTAAAGATGTTCCAATGCGACGATTACGTTGCATAATTCCATTTGTAATTTGCCAATGTGTTGGCATAAGAGTGACAGTCTTGCCATATAAATAAGCAAACTTTAATGTACGAAGAAAATCTTCTCTGTCATCATGACGATTTAGATGAACTTCTACTAACGTACATAATTCATAAGATTCTAATGGTTGCTCTGCGCATGGATTAAAACCCATTACGCGATAATCTTTATTATCTGGTGCATCCGCTAGTCTTCCATATTTACGGGCAACGTCTAGCCAAATAAATCCTGGCTCTCCATTGTCTGCAATTAAGTCAACGTAGTCTTCATAGTTTGTTCCAACTTCTGCAGCAATAGAGTTGTTAGACATCCATGCCCATCCTGGATTTTTTGGATCGTATGAGTTGCGTTCTGGAAAAACCTCTGCATTTTTTAAATTACTAAAATCTTTATCTTCAGGACTTCCTAAAGCGAGGGTAGCAGAACGACGAACATTACCAGAAACAACACATGTACCAATAAGGTTTACAATATCAACTATTGCACGAGAATCAAATTTATCTCCCGCTCTAGATCCTATTATTTTAGTAATACGGGCATGTAAATCAATTAATGGTGCTGGGCCACTGGCTACCCCGCCAAAACCCTTAATAGGGGCTCCTAAAGGCCTAATAAGGCTATATTCAAACTGCTGTATGGGTTGGTTTGGGCGTAAATATGAATTGATTAATAATCTTACGGACTCAACCCATCCTTCTCTAGTATCGGGAATTTCATATACTGAAGGTGGCTCTGTTGGATCACAAATTAACATTTCTTTTTCTTGTCCTAGTGTGTCAAAACCTACACCTATTCCCAACATTAATGCATCCATTACCCAAGCAAACAGGGCACCTGGATCGTTGCGATCGAGATCTCTGGTAGAAACCATAGCGCAATTTTGCAACGCTGAGGAATTACGTTTTTCCATAGTCATTGGTGTGCCAAAAGCCCACAAGCCACGGCCAGGAGGAGTCCATTTAAGATTAAACATTCTTTCGTAAGCCTCTTGTGCCGATTTTTGAGCCTTATAGTCGTTCCAAGGAAGACGGTTTTCTTTGGCATGATTTTTTTGTACTGAGTACATACCCTCGATTACACGCTTACAAACCTCATACCATCTTTCTTTAGTTCCATCTTCTTTCATACGAGAGTATGTTCGAATAAAGGTAATCTCTCCTAATGAGTTAGATGCAGCATCTTTAAAACCAAAGGGTGCTTCAATTTTTTGATAACTCTCTATAAAATCTGATGATAATTTAAAAGAAAAAAAGTCCGACATGTGTGTAATCTCCAATTGATTTAAGTAACTAATTGTATCAGAGTTTTAAAAATTAAATAACTCTATGTAAAGTTAAGGTATAGAGTTATTGAAATTTTGAAACTGCATTGTTATTTGGCTTGCACCTGCTACATACATTATACGTTATTTTTGTATAAGGGCAAAATATTTGTTCAGTTTTATGTCCAAGTATGGCACAAAGAATTTTTTTATAATGGAATAAACGGAGCACGAGTTCCAGTGTTTTCAATAAGAACGCTTAATGGAAGGATATTGTACGCAATTGTAATTCTATGAGTATCTTGATTCCACTCTCCTGGAGAGTGAGGAAAACCATTCTTAGCAACAATCAAAGTATTGTTTTTGTTTATTTGATCAAATATTTTATTATCTACATCTTTATAGTAAGTTATGGATGGCTCTGCATTTACGCAATAATACCCATGAAAAGTCATGGGATTCGGAAAATGATCATGATACCTTAAATTTTCTTTTGATACTCCAATGTCGGTTTTAACTGGATAATAGTTAAACCATCCATGAATCATATATTTTTGTTGATCAAAATCTATACCATAATAACTGCAATTTTCTTTTGTTAATTCTAAAACACCTTTTTTTAGATCAAAAATTTCTTCATTATAAAAATTAAAAATATTATAAGTCTCCCAATGATTTCCTGGATCATAAAATTTTGTATCTTTGTCACTATAATTATCTAATTTCATTTCTTCGTATTTATATTTTAAATATTTATTTAAGTTGTCTAAATTTAAAGATAGACTTTTTGTAAAAATTTTAAGACTATTATTTTCCATTTATAACACATTCCATATGTTTGGATCGACATAGGCTAATTGTTTTGCTGGCGTAATGTCGTAAGCAATAGTTATCCTTGGTTTTTCTTCAAACCAATCATCTCTCCCGTGAGGATGTCCTGTTTCTGAAATAATTGCTCTATTATTTTTATTAATATTTTCAAATATATTATTTTCATCTCTATCTATTTTATAAAAAGTTGATGAAGGTTCTGCGTTTACGCAGTAATATCCATGAAACCATGGCACTCCTTGCCCATCTGAATGATCATGAAAATGGCTTGGATTTTGTTTTGGATTTACTCCTCCAAACGCATAAAATTTATCTACTGGAGATTCATCTAAATTAAACCATCCATGAATAAAATATTGTTCTTTTTCAAAGTTAATTTCATAATATTCGCATGCAGTCTTTGTCAATTCTCTTAACGCTAACTGTAAATTATAAATTTCTGGATTAACAAAAGAAAAAATATTATAGTCTTTTACGCCTATCCTAGTCATGGCCCCTGGCAAAATTTTGAATTCTGCTAACTTTTCTTCTTTTAAATTTAAAACATTTTCTTTTAAAATTTTACTGTCCATCGTTATTAAAAAATCATAAAGTTTTTGCAAGTCATTTTCTAAAAAAACATCAAAAAACTTATGTGGTTTTTTCATGCTAGTGGAATCCAATGTTGCTCCCACTCGTGCATTATTCCTCTAAATGGAATTACGTCGTAAGCAATTGTAATTCTTGGTCCATTCCAATCCCAATCACCCATAGCGTGTGGATGTCCTGTTTCAGATAAAATAGCACGATTGTTTTTATTTTCAATTGTTTCGTTTTTGTCAAATACTTTGTAGTGTGTTGATGAGGGTTCTGCGTTTACAGAGTAATAACCGTGAAACCATGGAGCGCCTTCTCCGCCGTGCTCATGCCAATCTAACTTTCCACCATGAGTATAGTTTACATTAAACCATCCTTGAACCCAAAAATTTTCTTTTTCAAAATCAATTTTATAGTATTCACACGCTTCAATAGTCATAGACCTAACTGACTTAAAAAGATTATGAATTGCTGGATGATAAAATTGAAAAACGTTGTATTTATTCCATTTAGAAGTAGTTATGCTACCTGATGAGTCCCAGGCGGTTTTTTGATCATCGTCATTTTTTAATATTTGTCCAGATTCTATTCTTTCATATTGTTGCAGAAGGTAAGAAGATAGATCTTGAGTGTCGTTATTTAAATTTCTTTCAAAAAAACTATGAGGTATGCTACTTTTGCTTGTATTTTGAACGTTATTATTTTCGTACATAACTTCCCTTCTTAAATAGTAATGTAAACTATTGTATCACAAAGAATTATTTTAATAAAAAATAATATATTATATTTTTATCTAAATGGTGGGGAGAAACCAAATGGTGTGAATCCGAATGCTCCGAATGGAGTGAATCCAAAGGCTCCAAATGGGGTGAATCCAAATGCTCCAAATGGTGCAAAACTAAAAGTAGTTGTTACGCTTGAAGATGCTGCAGATGTTAGAGAGTTTCCGTTGGCGTTTGTAGCATAAACAGTATAAGTTTGTGCTGTTCCTGCTTCTTGACCCACAGTAACAGATGTTCCTGCCTCTGATCCTGTCTTGCCATCGCTAGATGCCCAAGTATAACCAGTTATTGCAGAACCTCCATCTGCTGGTGCTGACCAAGAAACAACATCTTGGTTAGCATTTGGAGATGAAGCACTTGGTGCTGCGGGTGTTGCTGGTACAGTTGTTGCAGTAATAGATGCAGATGCTGATGATGCCAATGAATTTCCGCTTGCATTTGTTGCTACGACCCGAAATGTATAAGCCGTGTTTGATTGCAAACCAGTTACAGATAGTGGAGAAGATGCTCCTGATGCAGTATATGATCCAGGAGTGGATGTTACTGTATAAGAAGTAGCAGCAGGTGAGTTTGCTGGTAAAGAAAATGTTACATCAGCCCGTCCATTATTAAATGCCCGTCCAGTTCCAACGTTTGTTGCGCTTACTGACGTTGGTGCTAATGGCTCCAAAAAGTCATTTGACGCTTGGGACTTTCTACCTGATTTCTTACCTGCTGCCATAATAGTCTCCTAATTTATTGTTAAATTTGTACTACGCTGTTAAATCGCCGAACACTACCCAAGAGTTTTCTGCTCTCTTGAATAAGGTTGCAGAAGACCACCGTGTACGTAATTTAAAGCCTGGTGTTGCGTTAACGGTAACTCCGCCAGCGCCTGCAATTGTTACTTGTCCTGTATTAGTTTGCAAAATATCCAGAGTGGTTCCGACTGGGAAAGCAACTGATGAGTTTGTTGGAATTGTAATAGTTGTTGCTGATTCTGAACTTACTTCAATTAAAGAATCTCTTTCAGATGTTGCTGTAAGTTCGTATGAAGCAGTCTTAGAAATAATTGGTGTCCGTGAAGGAACGCCTTCCTTAGTCTGAGTTCCGTCTGTATAAGCAATACCATTTGCTGCAACAGTTACAAGACCTGTAAATGTAGGTGAAGAAAGTGGTGCCTTTAATGCAATTGCATTTGCAGTTGTTGCTGCGAAGTTTGCGTCATCACCAAGTGCTGCAGCAAGTTCATCAAGAGTGTTTAGAAGTTCTGGGGCTGATGTTGTTAATATAGCAATTTCTTGCTGCACAAATGCTGTAGTAGCAATCTGTGTTGTATTAGTTGCTGTATTTGCAGTAGGTGCTGTTGGAGTACCAGTAAGTGCTGCTGAAGCCAACGGAGCATATGTACTTGATGCATCTGCTGAAGCAAGTTTTGCTGAAAGATCAGATGTAAGGTTTGCAACCTTTGATTGATCAATTGCTGCTTCTGAATTAATATCAGAGTTTACAATTGTATTGGCAGCAATCTTTGCAGATGTTACTGCGCTGTCTAGAATCTTTGCAGATGTTACTGCATCGTCTGCAATCTTTCCAGTTGTTACTGCGCTAGAAGCAATTTTTCCTTCAGTTACAGATGCGTCTGTTGGAGTTCTTGAATCAGTTAATCTTGCATCATTTGTATAAACTAATGCTGCGGTGTTTGAAATTCCGTGAGCACTTAGAGTTAAATTGGCGTGAGTTGTTAAATTGTTTGAAAGTGTTGACAACTCGCTAGTTGTATTTGCTTGACCTGTAGCAACGGTGTTGGCTAATGTATTGGCTACAGTTCTTATGTCAACATCTGCTGTTTCTAAAGCACCTAAACGAGTATTTACGTTAGAAAAAGTATTTGTTACATATGCTGAATAACTCGCATCGTCTCCAATTGCTGCGGCTAATTCATTTAATGTGTTTAATGTTCCTGGAGCGCCATCTATAAGATTTGATACTGCTGTATCAACTAATCCCTGAACTTCTGATGAGTCAAAAACTATAGATGCATCTACGAAGTATGCTAGGCTGGTCCAAGCAGTTGAGCCATTTCCTAATTTAAATTTATTTGTGTCGGTTTCAAAACCAATTTCACCTGCTGCTAGTGTTGGGTTTGCTGCAGTCCATTGTGCTGCAGTTCCTCTGCGCTGTTGCATTCTTGTTGCCATTTATTTCTCCTCTTGGGGTTGGTATAATTATAACAGATTTATTTTAATTAAAATTATCTGTTGCACTTCCGCCATCATAAGTTAACGTCCAAGATGATGTTGATGGGCTGCCTGCATCTTGTGGTGTACCTTGTGGAGCATTATAAAATCCACTAGATACAAATTGGCTTACTATGAATCCAGTTCCATCAATTGATGTATCATGAATATGATCTGGAAGTGTTTGTGTATCATCAATAGATGCTTGGGTTATCCAAGATCCGTTGTAGTATACATTAACTCTAGAGGTTAAGGAATCAAACCACATATCTCCATTGCTTGGAGATGCTGGTGCGGTATTTCCTACGGTCATTCCTGATGCTAAAGCATCAACATAATCTTTTGTTGTAGCGTGTGATCCTAAAGTAGGAGTGGCAACTGTTACCGTACCGCCAAAAGTGGCGCCATTTGTAACGGCAAGACCATTTTTTATTTTAAAGTCTTTATTGACAGTTGCCATTTATTTCTCCCTTTTAATTGTTTTTGTTTTTATTAGACAAGCACTGTTCCAACAACTGAGATAACTGATGTGTTATTTGCTGTTGTAACTAGAACTCGAACATCGTTACCAGAAACATCTGCTGTGACTGTTCCTAAGGCACCATTTGTTCCTACGATTGCGTACTCAGTAATTGCTACGTTATCTGCTGTATCAAGTGTTAGAATCAACTTTGAAACCTCTGTATGAGATCCATTAGCAATCTTAACCAAGAATTCACCAGATCGGTAAGCAGACTTAGCCCATGAATAAACTACGTTTGCTGCGCTTGCTGTAGCAATGCTTGCAGTTGCTGCAACATTCTTAGCAAGTGTGTTTAATGCAACCGCTGTAAAGTTCGGAGTTACTGCTTCAAGAGCAGATACTGCACGAGCATTTGAGAAGTATAGATTTGAAGAACCTTCTGTTAGGTCATCAGTATCAGAATCTGCTACACCGTTTTCTGCGGAAATAGTAAGTCCTGCACCTGTACCTGAAATTGTAATGTTTGTAAGAGTTGCACCAGTTAAAAGATCTGCTGTTGCAGCCTTAGCACGTGCATTTGAGAAGTAAAGGTTTGTACCTTCAGATACATCGTCTGTGTCAAGGCTAGTTACAGAAATTGTATTTCCTGTAATATCAATGTTTGACCCTGCAGTTAAAGTGTTTTGCTTTAATGCAACTGAGTTAGTAAGTGTTGTTGCAAAGTTAGCATCGTCACCAATCGCTGCTGCCAACTCATTAAGAGTATCAAGCAATGCTGGGGCTGAATCTACAAGTGATGCTATAGCATTATCTGTATATTGTCCTGCATATGTAATAGCATTTGTATATGCTGTGTTTGCTGCTGATGCTGCGGTACCTGCTGCATCGTATGATGCTGCTGTTGCTGCTTGGGCACGAGCATTTGAAAAGTAAAGATTTGTGGTTCCTTCTGCAAGATCGTTGGTATCAAAGTTAGAAATATCTGATACTGTACCTGTGACGTCACCAATTAAGTCTGCTGTAATTACGTTTGCAGCAAAGTTTTTGTTTGCATCACGAAGAACAATAGCGTTTGCTACTGAACTTGAATTTGCTACTCCGCCAACTAAACCTTGAATGTAGGTTTGGTCTCCTGCTGATTTTGTTAAAATATCAAAATTGTTTACTGTTGCGGTTGCACCTTCAACAATTAAACCATTTTTTACTTTAAAGTTTTTTACTACGGTTGCCATTTTTTATCTCCTTGTTAGGCCTTTAATCCTATACGTGCATAACGTACAGTGATTGGGGTTATTCCTTCAACAGGGGTTACAGTAATTGATACTGTAGTTCCTGCTTTAGAGACGCTAACGGTTCCAATATTCCCATTTGTGTCAATAGTTCCATATTCGCTGACATTTACATCTGTACCGTCAACTAATATTGTCATCTCTGTGGCGAAGTATTTGTTATCACCAGCAGAAGTCTTTGCGATGGAGATGATATATTTAACCATTCTCCATTCAGTGGAAAGAAAACTGTCAATTACTGTAGCGCTTTCAATTCCATAAATTGTTGAATCATTATTACCTGCAGATCCAATCGAAGTGGCTTGAGAAGCCGTTGTGTCAATAAGTTTCTCGTAATCAGTCTGTGTGGGACGATCACCAGTTTGAAATAATCCTTTTAAAGTTCCGATAGTTATGATTGCCATGGCTTTATTATAACATTAATTTATTACAGTTTTTCAATCCAAACTTGATAGCCTTTTTGTAAAATTTTTATTCTTAGTTCATTGTTTTTTAAAAATTTATCAATACCGTTCAAAGGTTTTAAATCAACGTTCTTGCTTGGGTGTTCCCATAAATAATCATCAAATGCTAAGATACCACCAGATTTTAAAAGCGGGAATGCTAAAACTGCATCACTATAAACCCCTTCTGCTGAATGGTCTCCATCAATATATATAAAGTCAAATTCTTCGTCACAATTAGACAGGTAGTCTTTGCTATCTTTTTTAACTTTTTTAGCATTAGAAAATTGATTAATTTTTTCATCATAGATTGACTCAATTTCGTTCCAGTCAAATTCTTGATGAATCTTTTCTTTTGAACCTTTCCACGTATCTATGTCTGTAAGGCTTGATGTTTTTTCTGTTAATATATTTTTTAGTAGCCATTCAGAGCCATGGCCAAGGTATACCCCAATTTGTAAAAAATTAACATTTGGAAGGTTTTTATATTTGTTTAGAAATTTTTCAAATGTTGGAATGTTGTTGTGAAACCAATTAGGATATTGCATATTGTTCCCAATAAGATATCACATCTTTTCTTGATTTGTAATGTATCCCCTCTGGATTTTCTTTATCTTCTTTAGTATTATTAGGAGCAGTAATTGATGTTTCAAAATCTACAGAATAGGTAAACAATGGTTTTGAATAACACTTTGCGTCTGCATAAATAATAAAATCTGCTAAGGCTGTATAATTTTTAGGTAACACATATTTATCATCAACAAAGTATTTATCGATTAACTGTTTTGCTCTTTGCCTTGTAATCAAATAACATGCTGCTGACCAATCTCTGTGTTCTTTAATGTGCAAAGAAGTATTAACATTGAAATTATGAATTATACAAAATTGTAATATATCGTATTTCTTTTTTATTGAATCCACAAAATCTTTAAATGTAAAATTCCAATACTTTACAGTTTCAAAACTTAAATCATCTTCAATTATAATTGCATACTCAGAGTCAGAAGTATCAAACCATTCTTTTATTGTATTTAAATGTGAAACTGTTGCTCCTAACTCTGAATTAGATAAAGACAAAGAATCTCTTTCAAATACTAAATTTGACCAGTCTGCGGTTTCTCCATGGGTAGCCTCTATAATTTTATAATTTAAAAGATTGTTTTCTTTTAATTGCCCCTCTATATAATTTAATCTATCTGTTCTTGATTTTAAATTAATAACGTATATTGGGCCGAAGCCATCTAATTTATTTAAACCAGTATGTTCCAACATGCTCCACCTTTACATAAGGGGCAAGATAAACTTTGCCACCGTTTTCTTTCCAAAGTTTACAGAAATAATAATCTTCAGATAAAAGCCTTTCGTTGTCCTCATCTATAATTGCTTGCCAAAAATCATAAATAGGATCTCCAAATTTAATGTTTCCTATTTGAGTTTGATCACAGCGATATTGTTTAACATTTTTTTTAATTGTTTCAAAAACATTTCTAGAAATTAACATTAAGCCAGTTCCTATATAATCAACCTCTACTAAAAGGTTTGGGTTTTCTTTTAATTTTACCTTTTGATCTGGGCTTATGTTTACGTTATAAATTGCTGTGTGTTTTTCTAAATCTGGTTGGTCGTTTTTTGCTGCTGTTCTAACTCTCTCCCAATTAATTCCTTTCATTGGGACGGGGGCTGCAACCAAATCTACTCCCTCATTAATCATTTTTAAAACACCTAAAGAATCAAAACCTTCATCCGCATCAATAAACAACAAGTAATCACCGTTTGTTCTTAAAAAAGTTTCTGTTAATACGTTTCTGGCTCTTGTAATTAAAGACTCATTTGCAATGTCTATAAAGTTTGCTGAATGCCCAGCGTCTGACAAGGTTTTTATTAACACTAACATACTTTTCATGTATACCCCAGTACACATTCCACCATACATCGGGGTTGCAATTGTAATATGTGCCATACACTTCCTATCTATAATATGTAGTTACTGTATCCGATTACTTGCAGTGGAATTGGAGGTGGGTTCCCTGCCCCAAATCCTTCAACGCCAATGCTTGTAAAACGAACTCTAAAAGGTAATACTTCATTTATTAAAACAATGCTTGGATAATTTGCTAACTTTATTTTTTTTGTTTTTACAGGTGTTTTGTTTTTTAATACTGCAGTGGACATTAGTCTGTGACATCCTCAAGGACAACTAAACTTCCTTGAGCGACAGTCCAAACTTGAACATTTCCTGCAGAAGACAACTGTATATCAAAAATATCTCCAGTTCTCAAGGATACTGATTCTGCTGCCGTTAAGGAAACAGTAAACTCACCTGGCAAGTCATCTGCATCACGAATTGGTGTTAATGCCATAATTGTTACAGCATCATCTGTAATTTTTCCTAAATTTGCAGAAAGGTTTGGGCGTTTGATCTTCATTGCAATCGTCCAATCTGCAATAGTTAATGGATTTTTTGCATCATCAGTGACATAAACTTTAAATGCTGAGGTGTCTCCCTTTACAAAAGTCCAAACCACTGTTGGTGGTTTTTCTCCAACATCATATTCTTTAGTTCTGCTTCTTGTTGTTGCCATGATTTAATTATAACACTTAAAGTCCGTTTTTAACAGCACCCCAGGTGGCATTTCCTCCTTTGATTGGCGAAACTAATATTTTTCCACTTGTTGCATGTGCATATGCAACTACAGCAATGACGGAAGACCCAGATGATGGCTTAGTAGTAGTTAACCCACCAGATGCACCTACGTAAAGTTTATCTCCCTCATCATATGCGGACGTATTAACATCTTCTAATAATCCAACAGTAACTACGATTCCATCGTTTGCATTTTGCATTGTAGCCTTGGCCAAACCAATGCATGGGAAGGTGCTAATATTACTTGCTTGAGATTTTGCAATAGTAGTCCTACTGTTTGCATATCCTGTTATATATACGGGAGTTCCTTTTGTTATTTCTGCCCCGCTAACATTTCTTACGTCTAAAGATAGGTATGGAACCTGCAGCGCAGTTAATAAATCATTAACTTTTTCTGCCAGTTCCTGCATATCAGAGTGAACATTAACAGGATCATCTGATAAGGGATATGGTATTTCTTGGGGATTAGTTAAACCGGTAGCCATGATTTTACATTATACCATTAAAAATATACCTACTTGACTTTTGATTGCTTCTTTTGCTATAATTAATGTATTGACACCGAAAGGTGTCAATTTGTTTCTAGGAGGTATTACCTTGAAAGAAAATATAGCAGTTTTTTGTTTGGCGGTTTTATTAGTAGTTTCTACTGTTTTTAATGCTAGCAATGCTCAAGCAATAAAACATCAAGAAATGATAAAAAATATATCTATACCCAAGTTATTAAAAAAATCGGATCATATGAAAGTTCTTGAAAAATATAGCGAGGCTGAATCTTTAAATCAAAAACAGTGTAAGGAGTTGCTATCTGCAATTGGGTTTGAGGGCAAGGCGTTAAAAATGGCTTGGACTGTAGCGCAAAAAGAGTCAAATTGTAGACCAAAGGCCATAAACAACAATACAAAAACTGGAGATCACTCCTTTGGCATATTTCAAATCAATATGATTGGTGATCTTGGAGAGGCAAGGCTAGAAAAGTTTAATTTAGAGTTTAAGAAAGAACTTTTAGATCCTGTAACTAATGCGAGAATTGCTTATCATATGAGTAAACAAGGCAAGGATTGGTCATCCTGGACATATTTAGACGGGGAAAGATTTAAAGAGTTGTGGTTAGAGTTTCCTGATTCTAAAAGTAAGTAACTGCAACATACTTAGTTCCAGAGGTTACTGGTAAGTGTTTATGTTTATATTCTTCAGTAGAAGGATAAATTAACACTCCCCCTTTAGTAATTTTAGTTGTATCATTACCTACTCTGTTTTCAAATTGAACCTCTCCCCCCACATAATTATCATTTAAAAAAACAATAACTGTATAATTATTTTGTATTTCATTTCTGCTCATGTCAGAGTAAAAATTATCGCTATTTAAGTTTTCACAAATAGACCATTTTTTTATTTCTGTAATCTCTAATTCAAATCTATGCATATAGTCAACAATGAATGGCAAAATATTTTCGTTTAATAAATTTCTTAATTTACCTTTTTCTTTTCCTCCATTATCAAAAATATTATTATTGGATTTACGCCACCAATCAAATAAATTGTCAAAGTTAGGTAAATAAAAAATTTTATTGTTTAAAGTTAAATCAGTGTCTTGATTATTTTTGTTGGAAGACAACTCCCAAACATTTCTATTTATTGTTTTGTTACACAGATTTTCTATCAACGATACGTAATCTGTTTCCTTGTTTTCATAATACAAAACAATTTTATCGTCTAATGCTGTTATGTTATTTACCAAGAAGAATCGCCTCCAGCAAATAAAATAAAGTTTTCTGTAAAATAAAAATGTCCGCCCACGATATTTATTGAAACCGAATCACTTTCTAACAACTCTTCTGTACTATCAAAATCTTGATAATCAAATATTGTGAAATCTTCCAAATCAAGTGTTGAAAAATCTTTTTTTAATTTTACAATTTTTATATTAGTTAAACCTTTAATATGTGGAACAGTCCAAGATTTATAAAAATCTAAAATTGGAGGATTCTCTTTTGAAAAAACTCGTTCTTCTGACATTGCTGTTGCAATGTATTGCCCATGATGAACAAATTGATTTCCCATTTTTACAAATTTTCCTCTAGATTCTTTGTCTAGATAAACTGAGTATACAGTTGCTTCGCTTAATTGAAAATTGTCTACTTGTTTGTTTTCTTTAATATATTTTTCATAAAAATCTATAGAGTCTTTTATGTCTTCATCTAAAATTTTTAAAGAAAGAACTTTATCTCCAACTTTTAAATCTTCAGCGTTCACTAAAGTTTTATTAGATAAATAAATTTTTTCACTAAGTGGAATTGCTCCTAAAAACATTTTTATATCCTATCTAAATGGTGGAGAAAAAATAAATACTGGGGCAAATGAAAATACAGGAGTAAATCCAAATGGGGTAAATCCAAACGCTCCAAATGGGGTAAATGAAAAAACATTGTTTACTAAGTTTACAGTAGTCCCTAAGGCTGCTGAATCTCCTGCTGCAATGCTTTGAGTTTTGATAATATTATTTAGTGCGTTATCTGTTGTATTTTCGTTTGTTGTTACAAAGTTAAATCCTGCATTTGATAGATTTGATTCTGCCGTTGACTTTGACAAACCAACTACATTTGGAATTGTGTTCCTTCTAAATATTTTATTTCCACGTCCAGGGTTTTTTGCCATTATGCAGTCAAATCTCCCATTGCTAACCAAGTGTTTGTATCACGCTTGATTAATGTTGCACTAGACCATTGTGTTCTTAATTTTAATCCAGGAGTTGAATTTACAGTGACTCCCCCTGCTCCAACTAAAGTTACTTGAGAAGAACCAGTCTGAAGTATATCTATAGCGGTTCCAATTGGAAAGGCCACTGAACTGTTTAGTGGAATAGTTAAATTTCCACCAGAAGACATTTCAATCATTTTAAAAGAGTCTGAAATAGTTAATGTATAAGAAGATGATTGCTGATTAAATGTATATACTGGATCTGTTATAGACTGCCAAACGGATCCATCAAAAAATTGAAAATCGTTAATTGTGTTTCCGACAGAGTCTTGCTTTATAAAAATTAAAGTTCCATATACTGGAGATGGAATTGCAGTTGTAACTGCAGATGGATTTAAAAATATATTAAAGTTTTTAGATATAGTCGTAGATGATAAAGTAACTGGATTATCAAATGTTTGTGCTGCTGTCCAAGTGTATGCTGAAGCGGTATTTACATCTCCCGCAATTCTATACCATTGATTAGTTCCCTCATCATAAACATATGCTGGTCTTGCAGTAGAATTAATGGCTGCCATTAGTTCACCCTAATAAATGCGCTAGTGTTAGAATCATATACATACATTTCTAGAGGAGATGTTGTTTTCTTAACCCAAATTAATCCATCTACAAGGTTTGCTGTTGGTGTTGCATTTTGATAAATAGATGTTGCCGATGCTGGATAACCACTTGCTAGAGCATTTGACTGTACCCATAAAAATCCGTCTACAGGAGATGTTGGCTCTGCGTCTTGAACCTCTGCTGCTGCTGCTGGGTTTAATAAATTATCATCAATTTGTGTTTGTAAATCATGAAGAGAATATGCTAAAGATGGATTTGTTAATAAGGATGTATTTGTATTGTTAACATCGTATGATTCAGATCCGTAATGATATAGCCTTAATGCTGCCTGAATGTCTGCAGAATCATCATAACCAGGAATTTTGGTTGGATATACGTTACCAATATTTTCAGAAGCCATTATTCACCACCTTTGCTCATTATATCACGACTCCTCAGTTTGTAACTGAGTAATAGTAATTGAAAGATGAACAGTTACGGTGCCAGATAAATTGCTCCAAGTTCCTGAGTCTAATTCCGCAGCCTTTAAAGAAATTGAAAGTGTATCACTACTGGCTCCAGTAATAGACACCGCAGTTATAGATGCGGAAACTGGATTTTGGTAACCAATAGAAAAGTTTATTAAAAAATTTTCTTCAGTAAGAATTGATTGGCTATTTTGAACTATATCTGCAATTGGAATTAAAATTGTAGATGTTCCACTTACAAAAGTTTTTTCAATAAGTCTAGAATAAATTGTTGGATTTAAATTTAAGACTGGTACCCAAGTGTTAGACCCTGGAGCAGATATGTATTGATACATATACGAGTATTCAGAACCAATAGCGTTATTAATGTACAAATCACCAGCAATTATTTCTTGATTAAAAATTTTTTCTTGGACTGTAAATGCATTTGGTTCACCCGTGCCAACAAAAACTTTATTTCCACGAATTCCTGTTGCTCCAACATCTAGTTGAACATTTACAACTGGAGGAGAACCTAAAACAGTTAAATCTTCTGTGTTTACTAAAACATCTACCGCCATTAAACTGCTCCGGTTACATCATCTGTTACGGTAATAGTTCCAGTTATAATAGTAATTACATTTGTGGCACTAGAACTGATTTGAACGTCATACACATATGTTCCTGCTGCTAAAGTTCTACCAACCAATGGTAAAATTGTGCAAACTATAGTGTCGTTAGTTGTATTAATAATTGCCTGTGCTGTAGTTTTTACTCCAGTAGTTCCTCGTGCTGTAGCAATTGTATAAGCAGCGTTTCCAAGATAAGAATCTAAACTAAATACTGTTCCGTCAGAATTTTTAGGGGATACAACAAACTCATGAGTATCTCCACGATAATAATTAAAATTATAAGTACCTGGAAATGCCATAATTCTCCTTTTGATTTAATCCTTTGGGTGCGGGAATCGAACCAGCGTTCTCCGCTTCGGAGGCGGGAGTCCGACCATTAGACGAACCCAAAACTATTATTATTATACCATTAAGAAACAGAAACTGTGATGCTTTTTAAAACTAATTCAGCAGGAAAATCTGTTCTAATTTGTGGTTTGGCGTAAGATTTAAAATCTTGATCTTCTAAATAAAATGTTTGACTAATAGAAAAATTATATACGTTTTGATATTTTAGAGTTCCAACAAAATTAGAATGCCCGACATTGTTCTTTGTAAATAATGTCCTAATCCAAATATCCGTGTTGCTAGACTGGGTGGATATCTCTACTTCATATAGTACATCAATTTTAGACCCCACCTTTAAACTTAGAAAATTTAAAGCCCTTATATCATTTCCCCACAAAGCACCGCTGTCTTTTGGCAAAAAGTTATTTATATCGTTTTTGCTATTAAGATATAAAGAAACCCATCCACTATCTCCCTCTGTAATACCAAGAATAAAGGTTTGGCTATCGCTATTATAATATTTACCCCATCCAGGTGTTTGTCCAGAAGCAGATACACCATCTATTCCTGGTTTTCCACGATCCCCTCTTGCCCCATTTACTCCAGGGTCTCCTTTTGGTCCTTGTTCTCCAGCATCACCTTTTTCACCTTTTGGTCCTTGAGGTCCTTGAGGTCCTGGCGTTGGTATGTGTATGGCTTGAACAATTTGTGGTTCAGGGCTGCTGTTTTGTGCTTGAATTACTTGCTCAATATATTTATCTTTGGTGTTAAACGGAGTTGATACATTTTTACTTACAGCCACGGCACACTCCTATTTTTTTATTTTTATTGTCTTTGTTGTTCCAGAAGCAATTATTCTAATAACATCTGGTAAATTTGTTTTTACGTTGCTAACTTTAATAACTGCCATTATAAACCTGGACTCACATCACCAAAAACAGATATGGTTCCAAGAATAGGAGTCCAAACTGTTTCATCTATATTAACTTGTAAATCAAAAGATAATTCAGCAACTACTCCACCATATGTGGTTCCCCAAAAGGATGTGGTTTCGGCGGGAGCAGTAATTACAATATATCCATCAAAAGCCTCTACCTCTAACTCATCTATAATATCTGTTTTACGATCATATGCGCTGGCAACAAACTCCCAGTCGTCAATATCTAAATATGTGGTTTCGTCATCATTTAAAAAATCAACCCTTACTGTGGAGGTATCCCCGCGGACCACGCTCCATCGTATAGTAACGGGGTCAGCCCCAAAAATCTCAGGTTCACAGGAAGACATAACAAGATTATACCATTAAATCTATAAAATGCCACCGTAGACTTTAATGTACCCAAAGGACAAAACAATGATTATATTAAGATTGAAAAATATAACAATTTCATAAAGTTTTTAAAATTTGTTTCAATATTTGAGATTGATCCCCACGATTTAAGTTTTATAGTGTATACTTAAAAATATATAAGAAAAAAAGAATACCTTTAAACCTTTAATATATTATATATATAGACTATTTTTTATTTGATATGTAATCTAACAATATTTCATACATCTTATCTAATTTAACTTCTATTTTTTTATTGTCGAAGTCCACTTCATTAATCTGAATTTCTAGTTTTGATATTTGGTCCTTTATCGATGTTCCAGAATTTGGCTTAAGTTCGTTTAAATAATGTTTTACTAACCACTTGATTGTAAGAACAATTCCTGATACAATTGTGAATACAGAAATTATAAGTGCTGTTGTGGTAGATGCTAATTCCATAATAGATTAATTATAACATTTGTTTAAGGGAGAAATTAAAAATTAACAGCGCTATATTGGAAACATTACAGAAGTCTCAAAAAATTATTATCTCGCCAGATATTGATGGTTTTATGTCGGCGGAGTTGTTGAATCGCAAATATGGTTCAAAAGTTGTCGGGACTTATGATAAAAACCTATTATGTCTTTCTGACGATGTAAAGCCGGAAGAATGTCTTTTTGTCGATTGTGACATGAATACAAAACAATTCGTTTCGGTCGGAAATCATATGAGAGTTCAAAATGACAACATGGCTGATTCGTCGTTTAATCCAAATCGATTTTGGAATACAAAAACATATACTGCCAAATTTCCATTTGCAACTTGTTTTTTAATTTCGGCGGCAATAGAGATTGATCTTGATCTGTATGACCTCAAACGCATGGCTCATGCTGACTCAACACTAACTAATATGAATCATTACAGCAACAACATGCGTAACTGGTCAAAGAGGCTCAGAGATGTAGATGTAAAACCAATTATCGAACAAACCTTAGATATTTCAGATATAAGAGAAAAGTACCCGAACCAATCATTTTCATCAAAAAGGTTTGGTAAGCAAAGGTATTTAGATACACTAAATAAGGCCCTAGAAAGCGAGGGGATGAACTATTCACCAATCAACAATGGTATAAAGTACATGTGTGATATGGTTGGATTAAACACCCTTACAAGGTATATGTGCGATATAATATCTTATGCTGAGATATATTCAGGCGAGTATAGTGTTACGTATAACCAGGAGATAGAATGGAAATAATGGTAGTAGGTTTTATTATGTTTATTGTTTCCCTTATGGCTGTTATTAAGAAATATGTCCGATGATGTTAAGCCTTGGGATTTGTTTAATCCTAATCAGCCAAAAAGCACAGAAGATCTAGTTAAGTCCCGCTTAGAAATTTGTAAGTCTTGTGAGTATTTTAGACCTAAGACAGAAACTTGTCGTAAGTGTGGATGTTTTATGAAATTAAAAACAACTTTAGTAAATGCTAAGTGCCCTATTGGTAAATGGTAAAATAATGATACAATGGTTTAATGAGCGTTAAAAGAATAGAGCCTTTTCAAATAGATAATTTTTTTACAGAAGATCAAATAGATCTTGTCTACAGCGTTATTGACGCAAAGATGGAAAAAGGTCATAAAGAAAAAGGTGATAAGTACGATGATTTTTTTAAGTTTCAAGGTAATGGTTTTATTACAAGCAATAAAGATTGGCCAAGAGAACTTATTGACATTATTAAAAATAAAGCAGAAGAGTTAGGACAGGGAAATGTCCCATATGAAAATGTAGTTTTAATTTATGCAAGATACACACATGACAGTGGTGGAGCGCCAAACTTGTGTCCACATGCAGATGTTGTTACAAATAAAACCTTATATACCTGCACAGTTAGACTGAGATCTCTTAAGCAATGGGATTTTTATGTTAAAGATGAAAAGTTTGACATGGGCACATATGGTTCGGCTGTTTGGTTTACTGGAAATCAAGATGTCCACTGGAGACCAGATTTAGAGTTTGGTCCAGGAGATTATTATGATATTTTATTGTGTCAGGCTTGGTCAGATGATGATAATGATTTATACCCAGAAGATCATAAAGGTAAAATGATTTCTCAACAAAAAGAATATTCCGAAAAATACAAAGATATGCTTAAGATTGGGCTTAGCATGCAAAAGCCAGATCAAACAGATTGCGTAGGAATGAGTAACGGCCAAACTTCTGAAGAGGCTTATGAAATGGCTAAGAAGCCTTATTAAAAATTTTTAATATTGAAGATTAACGTTAATTACACATCTTAAATTGGTTTTAGTTGGCGCAGATACAGCGTGAAAATGTTTTCCATCCATAAGAATTGCTGCTCCTCTTTTAGGGGTTATTTTTTTCATTAATGTTAGGTCTTTATATTCAAATTTTTTAGATAACTCTGCTTTTTCGTTAAAAACAAAAGTATCTCCATCTGAGTCGTTAACGTAGTATAAAAAAACATAATGATCATTCATATCATCTACATGCGGATACATATGGCTATTATAGTCTGATCTTAGAGTCATATTAAATTTCATTCTTATTACCTTAGAGTATTCAATTTTATGTTTTTTACAAAACTTATCTATTAAGGACATAAATATTGGACTTACTTTATGACTATATCCCATGCCTTCAGTATTTCCTATTTGCAAACAAGAAAAATATGCGACATCTTTGACTGGAAAATCAACCATAGAGTTTCCCTCTTCAAATTTATATTCGTATCCAGGATCTGATTGAGTTCCAGGAAAATATGTCCAAGACTTTTCAGGGCTAAAATAATTTTTATCTATTTCTATTATTTCTTCTTCTGTTAAAAAGTTATCGTCATATATAAACATTATCTAAATTTTTCATTTATAAAAAAAACAATTAACGTTATCCCCGCTGCGATTGCAAGAATTAACAACATCCTGTCTGAGTGATCGTAAGATCCATAATGAGTTAGGCTATTCATCATTCCTCATATGATCTTTTTCAGATTTGCAAGAACAACTTTCACAGCAAAACTCTTGAAAAACCTTCAATGCCAAACCATCATTTATAACAGCCTCGCCATCTTGTAGTCTTGCTATGCTGCCATTTGTTTCATAGCCTTTAGGTGTTTGCCTTGACCAAGATTCTGGATATTCAGATCCCATGTTCCTCCATGTATTTTAATCGTTCTTCAAGATGCGGATCTTTAAGTATTTCTTTAATTTCATTTATATTTTTTTGACTTGGCATACCGTCGTCATCTGCCATAGAGGCTTCAAGGTTGTCTAAGATAGCCATTTTAACTACAGGGTGAGCAGTAGTTATCGACACGTAGTTGCTCTTTTGCAATCCACATAACTTTGCTACAGCGATAGCAAGACTTCATAGAGTATTTCTTCTCTCTACGGTCTTTTCGAATTTTTAGTCCAAGTAAGTGCATATATTAATTCTATCATATAGGACTATATTTGTCTAGTTACGTTTGAATTCCCCGTTTTAAACTTTTGCCATAACTGGGTTAAGTGCAGATTTTTCTCCTGCAATTGCTGCTTCAATTTCATGACAAACAAAAGCATACTCCTCTATAAACATTTCCATTGATCTATCGTCACGAACAGAAGGGCTCTTTCCCTGTTCAATAAGCGACCTTTTTAATGTTTTTTCAACATCGTAGTTTAAGACTGTATTCTCAAAGTGCTTCATGACATATCCGTCTCTATCAATAAGATACTTTTCGAAGTTGCCGCCCATGTCACTTCCACCATAAAAGCCCATGTTTAGCCATGGCGATAGAAAGTCTCCTTTTGTATCTGAGTCTTTTAGATGGTCTTTCATTTCACGCAAAGCCTTCATTTGTAACGAAATTTCTTGATAAATCTCATGAGGTGGTTTAGTTTCTTGAACTAGTCCAGTTGTTTGTGATGGCACTTGTGGATACATTTTGTAAAAATCTTTGTGTGGAAATGAAGAAACCATTTCAGAATACTTAAATGTTGTTCCGTAAACATCTTCTCCGTAAGCCTTTGAATCTACACCGCAAGTAATTCCATCTGCCCATTTTCCAGAAGTAATTCCTGGACCACAATAATCATTTGTAGGAATAGCAATGATTTCAAACCCTTGATCCTGATATTTCTCTTGAAGCCACTGAAGAATTTCCATTTGATTAGCGTTACCGCAACCTACTGTTGTATTAACAACTAATGCAGCCTTGCCTTTGTATTGTTCAAGATGATTTGGGGAGCCGTCTGCAGAATTTAGAGGAATTTCATAAATTGATTTCATACTTGTATTATACTATTATTTTAATAATTAATATCGTTAAGTGCGCTACTATTTGACTATCCCGCCAAACTTTGATATGATTAACCCATGACTGAAATGACTAGCGTAGGAAAAGATTATAGCCAAATGGATACAAACCTTACTTGGGCAGAAGAGGATGTTAACCTTTGGAAAGGCTGGACGTATAGCCCTGAAAAGAATCGCTATTACTTTGATGATGTAGGCAATGAATCTCTTGCAGCCTTTTGGGCAGACGATTTTTTGAACCAAGCGTATAGTGTACAATAGAACTCATGCTATTTCATAAACATTTATTGGTTAATGCCAAAGTAGAAAATCCTATTAATACCGAAGAGCAAGGCGTTGACTTTCTTACCCGCCTAGTTGAAAACATTGACATGAAGATTATTAAAGGACCTTTTGCGTCTTATGTTGACAAACCAGGCAATCGTGGACTTACTGCTATTGTAATGATAGAGACTAGCCATATAGCATTTCATATATGGGACGAAGAAGATCCATCATTAGTTCAGTTTGATTTATATACCTGCGGAGAATTAAATCTTGCCAAGGTTCTTCTTGCTTTTGGAGAAACCTTTAAAGTTGTAAGTCTTGATTATCAATTGTTCGATAGAGAGAATGGCTTTGTCTTAGAAGACAGAGGATCTTGGCCAGAAAAAATCTGAAAAAATTTTTATTTTCACTTTTACCAAAATCTGAATATTTTTTTCAGATGTACGATGCGCAATTTAAAAATTTAAAAATAAAAAATATAGTGAGCACATAAAGGGGGGAAGCCCTCTATGCTTGCTCTGTGTAGTGTGTCCTATCGTAGTCCGCAATAGTCCCACCATTGTCTAAGTGGGCCTTGCGTCTTAGTTGCTCAGCAGAATACTCAGCCAATTATTTTTTCCATTGTCTAATTGACCATACTAGTGCAATTGTTCCCACTAGTAACCATGTAGGCAACTCTATTGCTATGCCGTTTGGATATAGGTTGTTAACATATAGCGATATGTATTCCAAGTCTGCGTAAAACTCCATAACTATTTAACCTCCTCCTCTACATTGTATTGAGCAGTTAGAAATGCGTTAGCAAGTCCTAATGCTTCTAGCAGAGGTAAATCCTCACGCTTGTATTGTGCTTGTTGCACTTTGCGTAATTCATCTACTAGATGACCTCCGCCATGTTGAGCAACATCTGCTCTTAACTTGTTAAAGTCTATTGTATTCATTTAGTTTATCCTTTCTAGATAACTTTCTTTATACCTGCAATTCTAGCAGGGGGGTCTGACATTTTGGGGTCTTATTTGCTTAGGCTCACTGTGATACTAGTCACATTTATTTGCTAAGGCTCATACCCTAAACTTTCTATATTTAATTTGATACTGGTATCCTATCATAGATAATCCTAAAAGTCAAGGGGCAACACGGCGTGTCGCATGTGAGTTACACCACAAGACAATTGGTGCATATCGGACAGGGTGGCCGGCACGGTCGGGTGTGTCTGGGGGGTTATCCACATGGCGCACATCACACTAATAATTGAGCGTAAGTTATCCACATGATATACATCACAATCCCATATGTCCGTTTTGTGCTGGTTACTGGTCAGTAAATGTCAGTGGTCGCTGTTATACTTCTAGTATAAAGAAAGTTGAGAAAGTTTCTCAAACTTAGAAAGGACAAAATGAAAAGTTTTGTTAAAGATATAGAAATCGCTTACTATTGCGATCAAAATGAAAATCAAGAAATAGTTAATTATCTTGATACACTAATTACTGGTTGTGTAAAACACATACCAAATAAATTGGCTATCTCTATCCATGAGGATATGAAATATACTTTCTGCGAAAATTGTGAGCAGAATATTTATTCTCACTATATTGAGGATAGCGAATTGCTATCTTATTGGTCTTCATGGAAGGTAGGTAAGTAAATGATAAAAAAACTTTGTGAGTTTTGTTATACAAATACCGCTTATACTTCTAAGCATGGTATCTCTGCTATGTGCGATGAGTGTATCTTGCTAAATTGGAAGGTGTCTAAATGAATACCATAACACTTAATTGTCGCTTATGCGATAACAAAATCTCTAGCGATTTATTTGATGAGCAAGATATAATTACTTGCTCTAATTGTTGGGAATAAAAAATGATTAACGAAATAAAAAATAAAATAATTCGTATTCAAGAATTGCGTCGTAGTAATGCTGCGACACCAATTCCAAATAAAAAGAAATATACTAGAAAGGTAAAACATAAAAATGGAAAATGAAAATATAACTAAGCAATTTGAAAACGCAGTTGACTTAACTAATTTAAGTGAATTAGATTTAGAAATTGTTAAACAAATTTTATTAGATAAATTTAACTAATAAAAAATTTTGCAGAAATAAAAAATCTGCAAAAAACCCGGCTCCCATGGCGTGTCGTACACAGCCTGTGGATAACTTACGAGATGTGGTTAAGATCACAGAAAAATTTGTCCATATTCTGAGATTTACGGCGTGGCGATTTGATTTTGTGAGATTTTTCTGCTAAACTTACGGAGTAAGAAAATAAAGAAAGGAAGTGGCTAACAATGGCTAACTTATACACAATAGAAGATTTACTAATTGGTAAAACTTATAACTCTAATTCTTTAACTGGGAAAATTATCTCAGCAGAGAAATCTAAAAATGCTCTTTGGTATGGTGAAAATACCGAAGCCTATTTCGTAGAAATAGATGAAGGTCGTCTTAAAAATACTTATCGCACAGTAGCGGTTAAGGTAGGTGAATAATGTCTGATTACCTTAACTATCTAGATGAGGTCTATACCGATCTAGTCGCTGAGTATGGTGAGGGCATAACCCTTGCCTACCATGAGGCAAATATCAAGGAGATGTGAGGTAACTCACACCCCAACACACCCCCCTAAAATGGAAAATGTCAGCGATAACTGATAGAATTACAATTCAAACAAATAAACGAAAGGTGGTCAGAAATGACTTATACTGTAAAACTAGAAACCTATAATGGTGCTACTAAAAAAATAAACCTACCCTCTCAGGGTGCGGTTGCTCAATTCATAAACACTTACCCAAACCAATTACCCGTTGGCGTATCCGTAAAACTTTCCTGTGATGTCTTAGGTGTTAGTGGCACACTAAGAGGAAAGGCGTTGGTGAAATAATGATAAACTCCGTAATGTCTTTTGCTTGTGATGAGTGTTCAGGTTCAGGGTTAATCTTTTGGGGAGATAACCTTAACTATGATGTAGAAAAATGCGACTGTAATGATTTCGCACTAGGCACTTTATTTACTACTAAGGAAAATGACTAATGAAAACAATTACACACTCACTAAAATTCGTAACTGAATTAGATGAAACTAATGAAACCGCACAACGCGTACTTTCTTTACCGCAAGAAATACAAACTGCTATGCTAGAACAAATGCTAAAAGATTTAGTTGCGCCTGCACTAAAACCACTTATTGATGAATTAAACGCAGGCAATTCTTACGCAACGCTAAAGGTGGCTAACTAATGACTAGAAAAGACTATATACAAACCGCAAATATTCTTAAAAGTTTTGTAGATGAAATGCCACAAACAACTTATGAGGATTTAGTAGATACTTTTGCAGATTGGTTTAAATCAGATAATGATAATTTTGATTTCGCAAGATTTGAAAAGGCTTGCGGTATTGATGAAATTGGATTAGTGCCAGCATAATAAAAAATTCCTGAGCAAGAATAAAAACTGCTCGAACATTTGTTCGGAGGTGGCCGGCGCAGGTGGCGTGTCGTACACAAGTTATCCACAGTGTTTATGATGTGATTAAAAACACACCCGAAATTCCCTAGATTAAGGCGTCTAATTGGATTTTGTCGGTCGTATCTGATAGGATAAAGATATAAAGAAAGAAGGAAAAATGGGTAAAGTAAAATCAACAATAATGGATATATTAGAGCACGAATACTGCTACGGCTATGGTTGGATATATCAAGGAAATAATGTAGACTTTGATAGTGAGGCTTGCGAATGTAATCCTTATGCTATCTCCGCTGATGAACTAATGGATTGGAAACTAAACTAATGGAATATACTTATTCACTTACTACTTCCTATGATGGAGAGTTAATAAATACCCTGCGAGTTAACGATATGCTAGAAGCCGTTAATGCTTGGGATAAATGCGTGGACTATGGCTTTGCTAAAGAATACGCAACCTACAATTTGTCTGACCCAACAGGTAAGATGTATACTAAAACCTTCTACACTAATGGAGAGGTCGTAATTAAATAATGGGAAGCATAACAGCCATTGGTCTAGCGGATACAACGCTAGACTTAGAAACACAATTAAAGTATCACTTACAAGGTAATCACTATCCACCAATACCAACAATAATGGTGCAGCCTTGCATTGAAGCAATTGACGCTTACTATGATGAAGACTATTCTCGTAGAATAGAATTACCAGTTGTTGATGGCTTTCAGATTAGTTGGAAAGGCAACACTTGGACTACTGCCAGCGCATTGGTATCACACGCACACTTAGAGTGGTTCATTGAGCCTAGTGATGAGGATATAGATGAGTAAAGACTTACAAGATAAATTAGATGCAGTTGCAAAAATTCTAGAACCTATCCTATGGGAAACATTAGCAGAAATTGAGGATCAATAATGAAAACGTTAGAAAAAGATGATATTATTCCTATTATGGACTATATTAAAGTTGATGTATTAACTGCAGGACAGTTAATGGTTAATGATTTTATACAATACGGAGATGATGTAGTTTGTATCTCTGAAATTATATCTTTACCAGATGGATATAATTTAGAAATTGTAAATGATTTTGGCGAAAGAGAAACAATTGAAGTTGGCGAATACGACCAATTTGATTTAATGATGTTGCAGTAAGGCGGGGCCGGCCGATGTCCGCTTTGTCCGATTTTCTTAATTACGTATACTTGTATTTTTCCCCTAAAAATGTTATACTAAATTATGACCCAATTAAAACGATCATTCGACAGAAAGGTTGCTAACCTTGTCACAAAAAATGGAAAGCAAGCCGCAATTGCGAACACGTTCGGGCTCCCTGCTGGAAAGGCTTACTCATGCCCTGGTGCCACTAGTGTTTGTGAAAATGTTTGCTACGCAGGAAAACTTGAAAAGTTATTCAAAGGAGTAAAGACTAACCTCCTACACAATTGGGAATTATTAAAAGACGCTGATGAATCTAGCATGATTGATCTATTGCAGAATATGATTAATGATTTTAAAAAAGATTGTGAAAAGAAAAATGCTCCCTTACTATTCCGTATCCATTGGGACGGTGACTTCTTTAATGACACGTACACCATTGCATGGAAAACGATCATCCTTAATAATACAGATATAAAGTTTTGGGTATACACTAGAGTACACGCTGCAGCCGTAATGCTAAAGGGTATACCTAATCTATCTTTATACTATTCCACAGATAGTGAGAATAAAGAGATAGGTGTTAGTCTTAAGAAAGATCATGGCGTTAGACTTGCATACCTTGCCAAAAATTTTGCAATAGGTCAGGCAGATATGAAAGAGTTATTCAACCGCCCTGGTGCTAAGTGTCCTGAAAACCTAAAGTCAATACCGCTTATCTCAAATAGTGGAAGCGCTTGCGTTTCATGCGGATTATGTGTATACTCTAAGAGCGATATAGTTTTCTCATCATCTAAAAAATAAATAAGGAGTAATTCGTGGATATATTGCTAATACTATTTTTCATATCAGTTTATTTTTTGTTTGCTGGTATGGGGCACTAATTGTCCGTTTTGTCCGTTTCGGTATGGTGGTGTGAGATACATCATAGATACCACATCTCAAAATATGAGATTATTAGAAATATAATTTGTATTTTTAACCAAAAAATGTTATACTTAAACAGTAAGTCCAACTAACAGAAAGGGACACCATGTCCGTAGCAAACGCAACATACAAAGTAGGGGATACCTACACCTCACAAAAATCTAAGATTACAGGTGTAATCAAGGAAATCGTGCCAACTAACAAAAACTCAGTAAGAGTTAAGTTAGATGTTAATGGCTCTACTCGCTGGACAACTTGGACAGCAAAGTAATCTTAGCCTAGTGGCTAAAGTCCTGAGCATGACCAAAAACTGCTCAACTTAACAGCCCCATCAAACCCAAATAGAAAAGGAAACCCATCACAATGGCAAGAGGCAAAGCAATAAATGTAAAAATCGCTACACCAAAAGTTATTACAGCCCTAACAAATAAGTTAGCAGAACTAGAGGCTAACTACAAGAAGCAAGACGAAAACGAAGCAAAGTATCAAGAACTACATGATGCTTGGAAAAAAGAGTTATTTACTTTCGCTATCGCTAACATCTCTAAGGCTGAAAATGTGCGAACTAACTATCGCCAATGGACAAACAACCTTAATGTAGATTTTGACCTATCAGTTAAGGAAGGCGAGTTCCCTGCTGAGCCAACGAGAGAGTTTGAGCAAATCCATCAGCACACTTATCGTGAAATGAAAGAGGAAATCTCTAACGCTATCCGTATTCTTTTAATGACGGACGAGGAAACAGTTAGCACTAGCACCTACAACGCTATTGCTCGTTATCTCTAATAGTATTGGGGGGTATTTGACTTGCCCCCCAAAAAATGTTATACTTGATATAACAACAACCCACAACAGAAAAGGAAAATCATGACACTAGGCGGATACACATACCAACTAGGTGATTTATTCACCACAAGCAAAACAGGTATTACAGGTAGAATTGTAAAGTTCTCACCTATTAACTCTAAAACCACTAGAGTATCCTTACAGTTAGCAAATGGTGCTCGTCGCCTTGCTATGGTAAGCACAACTAAATAATTTATCTCTGATAAGCACTTGGCTTAATTGCTAGGTTATTCCTGAGATAAGACTCCTGAGCATGAGTTCTAAACTGCTCCACCTAAATTCCCCGCAAAAGCGGGGCCGGCATTTAGTGATCTAAATCACATCTCACTATATGATATTAATTAAGAACCATATTTGCATTTCCCCAATCTTAGTGGTATTATTATATTAACAGAAAAGGAACCCCTATGAGCGACGTAATGACACAAGAACAACTATCAGTGCCCTATAACCCTAACCTATTGGTTACATATAAATATATTCCAGAGACATACGCAGCACCAGAGTCTCCTACATTCATGACTGATAAAGTTACTCAGATTGAATGGGATCTTCATCAGGGACGCACATATGCTGCAGTCGCTGCAGAAGCAAGATCTAATCATTCTTGGCTAGAAGATCAAATTGTAGAGTGGTATGACCCTAACTACTCTAAAGAAGAAGTCTTAATAGCGCTAGCAAAACACTTTGGCCTCAATCCAGTAAAACAGGTTGAAGTTCAAGGCACTGTTTCATTCAGCGGAACAATTAATATTCCATTAAATGAGATTGAAGACTTTGACTTAAGCAATGTAACAATTGATGTTGATTTAAGTTCATATGACTATGATGCAGACCTTAATGTAGATGATGTTTCATTAGAGGACCACTACTAAATTTGATAGGGGGGCTATCAAGATCCTGGCCATGATCATAAACTGGCCTATTAAAATGCCGGCTCTGACCGAAATGTCCGATTTATACTATTTAAGAAGATTAAACCATTTTCCCCAATCCTATTTGACATTGGCAGCCATGACTGATAAACTTAGTTAAAACAATCGAAAGGATAAAAATGGCTCATGAGTTAGAAACTCAAAACGGTGTGGCAAGTTTTGCATCATTCCGTGAACCCGCATGGCACAATCTAGGAACTGTCTTCACTGAAGAAAAAAATACTAACGAAATGTTAGTTGCTGCTAATCTTAATAATTGGAATGTTAGACTAGAAGATTTAGAAATCCCATCTAGTTTAGTATCTGATAAATCTTATCAATATGTTGTTCGCACTAACCCTACTGATAAAACTCAAACTGATGTTTTGGGAATTGTTGGTGAGCGTTATGTTCCACTACAAAATGAAGATTTATTTTCATTCGGTGATAACATTCTAGATGGTGGTGGTCGCTGGGAAACTGCTGGCTCCATTAAAGGTGGTCGTGTAGTATTTGGCTCATTAGCATTAGAGCGTGAAACTGTATTAGACCCTAATGGCGTGGCAGATGTTGTTAAAACTTATCTTCTGATTAACACATCACATGATGGCTCAATCGCTATTCAAGCAAGCATAACTCCTGTTCGTGTTGTGTGCGCTAATACTCTTAATGTTGCACTTAACCGCACTAAGAAAAAAGATGGCGTAAAGCAATCTTTCAAAATCCGTCATACACAAACTGCTGAGGGCAAAATAACTGTTGCTCGTCAAGCATTGGGAATGGCTAACGCTTACATGACTGAGTTTGATAAGATGGCTCATGCCATGATAGCAAAAGAAATCTCTGCTAAGGATTTCAACGATATTATTCTTGCTGCTTACCCTAAGCCTGAATTAGATACTAAGGGTGCTGTAAAGAAATGGGAAAACAAAGTAGATATGATTAACGACATCTACACTGGCGAATATAACGGAATGATTAGTGGCAATGCTTGGGGTGCGTTCAATGCACTAACTGAGCGTTTAGACTGGTATCGTTCTGCTCGTGGTGGTAATAGCGAAAGCATGTTTGCTGCTGCTTCTGGATTTGACCCTGCAATTAACGCAGAGAAAAATCGTTTGCTAAGTATTGTTCAAAATACTTTACAAATAGTTTAGCAATAAAATCCTGAGCAAGATTTAAAACTGCTCCGCTGGTCCCATAGATCAATTGGTTAGATCGTTACCCTGTCACGGTAAAGGCTACGGGTTCAAGTCCCGTTGGGATCGCAAGTGGCCGGCTTTTGTTTATTTAAATAATAACACATAAAAACATTATTAAGGGGATTTGATTTTTTTCCCAGTTTGGTGTAAAATATTAACATGACCCTAAATGTACAAATATATGAAGTAGATTACTCATGCTCCCCTGGGGGAGTTAACTGTTGGGAAGTATCTGTTGATGATTGGTGTGTCTCTGATTTTAAAACCGCAGGGGACGCATTACAATACGTACTTGACAAGTATCCCTATAAAGAGTTAGACTTAAATGTTAGATCCCTCAACTGGTACTTTAAGGAGTTTGCAGATGAATACGCAGTATAAACCATACACCATAGATGAACTTTGTCAAACGATATATGAAACTAACTTAGAACACTTTGATTATATGGCTAACATGGCTAATGGAGATTGTGATTGTCGCCTTTGTATTACCCTTCAAGTTATACAAGAATATTGGATTTAATTTATGTTAGGATATACACAACGAGATTTAGCAGACATGACCTATGGCGTTTCTCAGGCAGACCTGTTGATTAATGCTGATGAGAATCCTGCTATTCATAACTATCTAGTTAAGGCTAGAGATTTCTTGGATGGCCTATGGGCAGAAGGGTACTTTGACTAATGATTGCTGCTCTATTAACTACCTGCTTTGATTGTGGCTCTGAGGCTACCTTGGAACAATTGGATTTAGATAACAACTGTGAAGACTGTGCTAATCAAAAGGAGTTAGATAAGCAATGATGACCAACGGTGAGATCTTAGATAAGATTATCGAACTTATAAACACAGACGGAGAAATCATGTCTGATGAAGAGGTTGTTAATAGTATTAGGGGACTTCTTGAAGAGAACCCTCAAGCCTATTGGGGAGCAAGCCAAAGCAGTGTGATGTAGATCACCTTACGATACCTTGTAATTTTTCCCAGTTCGTAGTAAAATTGTATTAAGAACCTAGAGAAAGAGACCCACAATGAGTGAGTACGCAAATACATGGGAAGTAGAAATTATATTTGAGCCAACAGGCGATTATATGAACTTTACTTATGAAACCGATGAAGATGATGAAGACCTAGTTACCAAAGAGGTAATGCATGGTTTGTCAGTTGTATTAGATAGGGTTTCCGAATGAGGGACCTAGTAGAACTTACAGAGGAAGAATGGTTTTTTACCTATAAACCTATTCCAAATTTGTTGAGCCCAAACCCTTCCTTTGAGGATGAGAATGGAATTGGCTATATGTTTGAAACCTATGGCGAAGAGTTAGAGTTCATAGAGCAGCAGCCAAGCAACACTGTATGGACGTATGGTGACGGTGACAGTGGTAACTCTTATATATGGAGCGGCCAAAAGATTATTAATAGGATTGGTTACTTTGTAACTACCGTGCCCTTTGATGAAAGTAAGGACTATCAAATGCTTTTGACTTCAGTAGAAGAGGATGAACAATAATGCATACATTGCAATATATCGCAGTTGAGGCAGATAGTAAACAAGAAGCCTTTGACAAGGTTGTAGTAAGTTTAGACCGTAATGAAGAAGGATATAGAATGCCAGACTGGTCAGATTGGCACGTCGTAGGTGGGGGAAGGTGGAGTACAAATGCGCAAAAATCTCCAGATTTTATGGGGGGTTATAATAATGACCCTACTGATGTTCTGGGCTATGCTGAAGATGAGAGTAAGTTTAAAGAAACACTTACACAAATAAGGTTAAACAAAGCACAGGCCATGAACCGTAACATAGTTGAAATCAAGACTGATAAGTTTATCAGTGACATGGTCGACTATGCTTCAGAAGGTGGTAGACCAAGTAATGAATGGCGTGGAGACGACGTAATGAATACTTATTCTATCAAACAAGCAGCACAGATGTTAATGGGTTCCTGGACACCAGACAGTGGGGCTTACGATATGGTTGAATATATCGCTGAAGTTTCCTACCTTCAAGAACGACTTGACAAACCTGAGCAGGCTGTGAGACAATATCTAGTTCCAGTAGACTTCCATTTCTAAGGAGATATAATGACCCAAATAAAGACAGGCAGTTTTATTCTAGCAGGGCAGTTTTCAGTTGATAGCGGTCAGGCCATGATTGGCGACCCATGCTATCTTGATGAGTGGGATACCAACAAAAATGATGAGTTTAATATTGACGGCAAGGAAGGCCAATATTCTTATCATGGTGCCTGCGCTACTACACTTAAGAATTCATATGGTGAATTAAACGCTGGCTCAGCCGTAGTATTTAATACTGGGTATGGCGATGGTTTATACCCCGTATATATAGAACTTAATAGTGACGGCAGGGTATCTAAAGTTTTAATCGATTTCGAAAACGATGTAGACCTAGATGAGGAGAATGACTAATGGGAGCACGCTGCACATTTGTTTTTAAACAGTCAGAGGATCTAGCAGTAGCGCTGTACAGCCATTGGGGCGAAGACAGTATGTATGAAGATCTTGCTCGTGCCCTGCAGCATGCTGCTCCACGTAAAGGGGACAATGAGTACTACGTCCGCATGGCTATTAGTTACTTGATGCAAGACTCTATTTTGGAGGAAACAGGGTTTGGTATCTATGCATGTAACCCTAACCGTATGGAATGGATGGACCATCCAATATTGATTGACCTAACTAATAACACTATCAGTCATGACAATGTCAATCACAAAGACATTGATAGTTTTATAACTTATAATTTGCCCAGCGGGGTACACTCCGTGGGGGCTTCATCAAGCATCTAGGCTGGGGGTCATCCTAGTGCTTACAGGCAGGGGGCAGTTGTGGGACTTGCCTCCTGCTTACTTTTTTAGTATAATGTTAATGAGGAGTGCCTATGTATAGAGTTAGTAGAAAGCAAATAGTAACCAAAGAGGAGAAGGCTGCTATTGCCATGGGTAAGATTTTATCTGACTTTTATCTTGATTTAGAAAAGGTTGGATACTATTTAGCAAAGTCAGTTCCTTATTTAATTTATAAGAGGTCTTTGTCTGTTTTAGAAAGTGCTCAGTTTCAAGAGGATACTGTTGAGCATGAAAAATTAAAATACGACCAGCGTAGACTTCCATGATAAAGTTTGGTATACTTATAGTATGAGCGTTTCTCCATTGAATAAAGTAAAGATCCTTTCTGAGTTGTGGATGAACTACAGAGATGAAGAAGCATTTGAAGAGTTTGTTGACTACAACGACATTGGCTTACCTTTAGCACACGCTATTCATACTGATATAGTTTTACCTACACCAAGGGCAGACTTATACATTGAAGAAACCTTTGACATGTTATTAGCATCACTTGGTTTTGTAGATCAAAACGGAAATGTCATAACTGAAGAATCTTGGGAAGATTTAGAAGAGATGCTCTCCAACTCTCAAAATTATTTTCCTGAAGCCTAGGCGTGCCTGCCCGGCATCCACTTCCAAACCATCAAACCATCAAACCTTAAATAGACATTAAGAACCAACTTCAAAAAATCCCGGAACTTTTTGCCAAACCTTTATATCTGATATAATAATTTTATGACAAACCTTCAACCCATAAATAAAACCAAGTGTTATTACTGTGATAGTGATTCTATATTCTCCTCTACCAGTGAAGAAGGGTTTGTTATAGATACTTGTAGGACTCACTTTAGGTATATGTATGCTGGTTGATCCCGTCCCGTTTTTTTTAATAAAATAAACAGTGATATAATTTGATTATGAGCCCAAGACATTTTTCCAAAATCTGGGGCGGGAACAGCCGTCGCCAATCAGAAAGAGAAACACAGGTTGAACAACAGTTAGAGCAGGCAATGGCCTTTGCTTTTTCCCCAGTGTTTCATCCAGTCAAGACATTCAAGACCGTCCGCAGTTTTTTTAACGGCGGGGATAAAGATAAACAAAGCAATAAACCCTCTATATAAAACCTTAATATTTTAAAACTTTTTTGTTATTTTTATTACGATATTTGAATTTTTTCCCCAGAAATCCTATGGTTTTATAACATTTTCTTTACTTTTTTATGGGTGTTTTTAAGGTAAAAAGGTTTGACAAACCATGGTTTTCAGAGTATAATGCATGGCTAATATGCCCCAATATGAAGGTAGGAAGGTTTGGAGGTAGGAAGGTTTTTCGGCCAGACATTACGATCCCCTTTAAAAAAGCGCTCCATTCCCCACCACATTCCTCCACTTTACTCTACAGTCAGATCTATAGGTTATCAGTAAGATTTATTCTTTAATAATTTCTTTAAAAATCTACCTCTAAACAGTTCCCATTTGTCAAGATCTTCAGGAAAATCAAAGTCTTCAGTCCAATCATCTATCTCTACGGAGTTAAATCTTTGTTTATCTTGGGTTAATTGATCATGCAAACGCCAACCACCAGTACTATAATTCTCTTTAGATTCTATGATTTTTAATATTGTAGACTCTAACACAGGAATAGAAGAACCTTCAAACCCTATACCCCATATCTCCCTCCATAACTTTTTTGTAATTTGAGAAAGGTTACTTCTTAGGTAAAAAGATAAATCATGGGTATCAGTCATTATCATTTCAACGGCTTCATCAGTAAAATATACATCTGCAAAAACCATAATATTTTTACCTTCTGTCCAGATATCCCTACTTGAGTAGAACTTGGCTATATCTTTCCATGCTTTATTTTTAGTGGGGATATAAGTTTGGGCAAAACCTTCTTCTTCATTAGCGACGATTATGACATTATCTGCATACTTAGAAAATTGCCTATATGTCCTTTCAATCAGGACTTCACCCTCAATTACAAGTTTATGCTTGGGAGTGCCTCTATAGTTATTCCACCTTGTGCCATCACCTGCTGCCAAGATAAAGACTGTTTTCATTATTTCATTATACTGGTATTTTGATTGTTTATGACAAACCCTAAAACCATCATAATCAAGGTTTGTAGCCTATTAGGTCAGTTAAAAAAGCGGGGGTAAACCAACATCATCACCATAAGATTCTTGGCATATAGGGCAATATGATAGCGGATCAGACTTTCGATGATATGTGCGACTAACTAAAAATATCAAACCTTTTGCGTGGGCATCTAGGTATTTTTTACCTACAAAACCATAGACTATTGGGATAAGGGGTTTGTTACAGGTGGGACACATACTAAGGGTAAGTGTATCATGTTTTATATCCCGCCCAAATTGCCACTATAAGGTTTCATCCAAACCATCTATTACGATCATGACCTGATCTTCCCCATAGTAGGCATCTAGATAGTGCTTTTGCAGTTCACTTAATCTGCCAAAGGTTGTGTATTCTTTACTAGTAGTTAAGTTGTAGCAGAGAGCACCTTTTCTATCCCCCCAGATTTTAATTAAATCCTGAAAAACCTCATCTACGTAGGTTTGATCATTTACCAGAACAAAAAGGTTTGGCATATGGTTATGGGATAGTGTTGCAAGTTGAAGGTTTCTTGAGGATCTGTCTTTTGAGATAAATCCTCCAAAGTAAAATTCATTACCACAGCCAGTGATTGTACTCGCTACCGTAACAGCACTTGGCCCAGGAGTTGAGATAACAGGTATATTCTCCTTGATACATTCTTTGATCAATATGGATCCAGGATCAGCCACTGCTGGCATCCCCGCATCACAAACCACGTACACATCTTCTCCAGATTTTAACAATTTTATGGTTTGTGAAACTAACACTTCATCTCCAATGTATTCAGGCCAAGTATGTGCGAACATAACGTTAGCATCTGATTTATCTATGCCTAGCGTATTTAGTAGTATATTAAAATCTTTTGGGTTTTCGGCTATTATATTTTTTGCCTTTTTTATATAATTAAATATTCTAATAGACATGTCGTGTGGATTTCCTATTGGAGTTCCGACTAAAATTAATTTACCCATGTAATCATTGTATCACTTGACAAACCCATCAACTTTAGATATACTGGTAATGCTTCACAAAAGCCAAGACGGGCCATGGTGCCTGACAGCGTCTATAAAGGAAAAGATCAGGATAGGACCTGGACAAGTCTTAAAACTGTCCCTTACATTAGGGAGTAATATGTTTTATTTACTACATTCATCAGCAATTGTTCTATTAGTGCTATTGTCATACAAACTAGGCTATAAACAAGCCATGAATAAAGAAAAGATAAATTTATGATTAAAAGTAAAGAATGGCGAGTTAGCAATAGGGTTTGGCTTGGTGTTGGTTTTGCTCCTCGCAGAATTGCATTAGGATTTAGTGTAGATAGATTTAATGCCACTATTGATTTTCTTTGGTTTTGGGTATCACTTGAATATTGATGAAGTGGTAAGAATGTCTGTGCTTATGACCGAGATGGACACTGGCTTTATTATTACCCCAGAATATCGTGAATATATTATTAAAAGAATAGTGGCTAAAGTAGAAGAATCTAACTAACAGTGCACCGTCAGGTGCATAAATTAGTTTACTCTTTCTATTTTTCGCCGAACTTAAAACCTCTATTTTGCGCCTTGACTTTACCGCCGATTTTCTAATTCTAGAATACGTTTCTTAAGAGGTTTGAGCATATGCAACACTAAGACAAAATCTAAGGCCAAGCCCACAATTAATCCAACAAAAAACCAAAGCACTCCCATATCCACTCCTAAATCTATATTAATTCATTATATCGCATAACGTGTTCCATTGTTTGTATCTTTAACAGTAGCATTGATAATTTTAATTACCCTCTTTGATGATATTTTCTCACTACTAAATGCTTCTGTATAGCCATCTTGAGGCATGTCTTCTTTGGCTAAATACCGCCCAGGAAACTTATTACGAAAAACCTTCAAAACCTCCTGTTCTACAGACCTAGCAACTTCTCTATTCTCAAAATACCAATAATCAATAATCATCCAACCTTTTACTCTGTGTTGAGAATATCTACGGTTAGATAGATTAGATATACCAACCTTGAAGGCTTTAAGGGCTGGGGAATATATTAGATATAGTATGGCTCTTTCCATTTATACATTATATCTTGACTTATCCCCCTTTTTTTGATATACTAATACAAAGGGGAATCACATGACGGCACTACTTATGATGTTTAGTTTTTTTGCAGGGTTTATTACGTGTTATGTTGTGATGACATCTGGGGTTGATCAGGATGGATTTTGGGTTTCTAACAAAGGATTTGAGATTAAAGATGAAAAAAAATAACAATAAAGTTTCTAAAAATAAAATTAAAAGAGCCAAAAAAAATAAAAAAAGATTGTCCAATAAAATTCAACTTTCTAGTTTTGAACGAAAACAAGAAAGGATATATGGAAGTATTATGAATGAATCTGCTGTTCGTATGGCTTCTCAAAAAAATATTGAAGGATAGTTTTGAGTTCTGAACTGCATGAAAAAATTACTAATATTTTGTTTGAAGAAATTGGAAAAATTAAAGTTCACATAATTGATCCCAATAGTTCAATTTTAGAAATTGACTATGAGTTAATTGCTGATAGAATTGTTAATGAAACAATGTAGTATAATATTAAAAAGGGGGTTAAAATGGATAAAGATGGAGCAATTAAAAGTGTGGCAGCATTTATGTTATTAATTTTTTGTTTTAGTGCTATTGCAGTTATTTATACATTAATAAAATAATGGCTAAAAAATCATCTGGTAGTTATAAAAGACATGACGGATTTAATCCTATACAAATAAAAAATGGTTTGGTTGTTCGTATTGGAAAAGATTCAAAAATTAGGCAAGTGTTAGGTAAGTATGGAGAGTACAAAGGAAGCAAAGCCCAGTGAATGATTCATATTATGAGGTTTTGGATAAACAAGAAAGAAACCCGTTAAGACTTTTTGTAGATTTAACTGGACCAAATGTTCAAAAAGATAAATTTACTAAAAAAATTGAAACTGGACCAGATACAATAAAAATAATTAAAAATTTTATGCCACAAAAAGATATTGATGTTATTTTACCAGTTGCAACAGGTAATTTTAAAAATGCTCCATTTAGTTTAGAATTACAATCAAAAACAAATGAATTAATTTTAAAATATAGAGAAAAAATGAAAAATGTTGCTGAACAGTTATTTGAGTTTGAATTAGAACATGATGAGTCTGCTAGTCCATTTACCGATCAAATGTTTTTAGTATCAAGAACCCCTAATTTTATTACTCAAATTCATTCTGACAACTTAGATCCAGATAAAAGTAAATATCAAGACTTTTCATGGAGTGGCCATATTTCAAATTTAATCTATCTTAACGATAATTATGATGGGGGAGAATTATATTTTCCATCACATAATTTAATGATTAAACCAGAGCCAGGAATGTTAATTTCTTTTCCAGGTAATTTTTGGAATAGACATGGAATATTCCCAGCCAGCGATTATAGGTTTGCAATTTCAATATTTTTCAAAATTAAAGATTTTGATGAATGTCTAACAAGTAAGGAAATAAATGAATAAAATTTTTAAAGATTTAGATAAAATTGGACACGAAGATAATATTATAATAAAGGATATATTTAATAAAGAAGATTATATAAAAATATATGATCATATAAATAGCGCTAAAGATAATCAAATATTAGAACACCCTCAAATGGGATATAAAATTTATCAAAATGATATGCCTCCTGATATTGCTAAAAAAGTTTTAAAAACAATTCAACCATATTTTGATTTTAAGTTAAAATTAAAAGAAATTGCAGCAGCCAGATATTGTAGCAATTATATATCTGCCCCAGCACTATCTCCACACTTTGATGGTTATGGTGATGATTTTAATGATCCAATAAGAGTTACTTTTGATGTTCAGTTAAAATCTACCTTTAACTGGAAAATTGTTGTAGAAGAAAAAAGTTTTACATTAAATGATAATGAGGCTTTAATTTTTTCCGGAACCAATCAAGTTCATTGGAGAGAAAAAATAAATTTTAAAAAAGATGACTTTGTGGATATGCTTTTTTGTCATTTTGTTCAGGATTGTGAAAATCCTAAATTTAATTCAGAGGATCTTCAAAAAACCCTTGAACTTAAAGAATCAAAGTTTCAGTCAATGTATAAAGATATTAAAATTTAATTTTTATTAAAAAAAATAAGCCACATATTTTTACATGGCTTATTTTTTATTTAACTAACTACTTCTTTTTCTTTGCAGCAGCCTTTTTTGCAGGTGCTTTAACTGCTTTTAATGCAGTATCTACGGCACCAACTGTAGGCAGTAAGCCAAATGCCTGATCTGCAGGATTAATTGCTCTCAATATCACTGGCGCGAGAGCAGCAACAAGTGCAGCCCATAGATCTTTTGGATCTGTAACCCCTGACATGTATAAAGCAAGTCCAGCACCAAGTACTGAACGACCATAGGACGCTCCCATAGCCTTTAATTGTTTTGTGTCAATATTTGACATGTTTCTCCTTTTCGACAATTGTCTTTCATCCCCTTTTAAAAGGATATAACTATTATATCACTGCAAAAGATTGCATGATTAATAATACTATTTCTTCTTAAACCCTACGGGACACTTAGGGTTTATTCCAGATACTTTCTTTATCGCCTTTCCTTTTACACAGGAAATAGTTGCTTTCTTTGCAACCTTTGGCTGAGCAATTGTTGGTTCAATGTATGGATTATCTGCAACATATTTTTCTGCTTCTGCTATGAGGTCTTTATATAAATAAACTGGGTAAGCACCATTAGTAGTCTCTCTATTGATATTAGGCTCCCATGATGCACAATTATGTTGATCCCATCCGCCAGCACCTGCAGCGCCTAAGTAGATGTATTTGTCAGAAAATATTTTTGTGTAGCCTGATCCACTATCGCTATCGCAAGAATTTGGCATTCCAACACCAACTCTTGTATTTAGCGTAGCGGTCCACCGTGGACCACCAGTGCTAAAGTCCTTACCCACAACTTTTGATTGATAACTTGAAAAATCTTTGCATGGAGAATTGTTTTTCATATCTTCTGGAGTTTGCCTTCCATAACCAGATAAATCGACCGCTTCGCCAGAAGTTATGTATTGCTCGTGCAATTCAGGTGTTAACAATTCCACTTTTTTATCATCTACTGGAAGTGGTGATTCCAGCACTACTATTGCAAAATCATTTTCTCTTGTAGCAGTGTTCCCGCCTAGCCAAAGATCTCTGCTTTTATACCCAGGTGCAATAAATATCTTTTGAGACTTAACTCTTTTTGATTGTGGGCTAACAGTGCTGTTAGGAAATCCAACCCAGGCATTTGCAATTGGAGTTACATGCTTTTGCTCACGATCATCAACATTAAACATCACATGCCCTGCAGTGAACACAATTCTTGGAGCATATAAGAATGCACTAGAACAATATGGCGAGATCTGTTGATTAAAAATTGGAACAACTCGCTTATTCTCTAAATTAGGGGTGCCCTTCCAAACTGCACTTGCTGGAGTAAATGGAAGGGATAGCGAAAGTGAAAGTATTGATAAGAATGCAATTAGTCTTTTATTCATAATATAAATATATCAGGTTTAAAACTATTTGTCAACTTTAAAAATATATTTTTATTAATAAATAAAATTTTTAGGTCTTTTCTCATATTTTTTAATTTTTTTTATTTGTTTTTTTAAAAAAATCCATTTTTTTATTTTTTTATACATTTTTTTCATTTAATCTATCTCACTTTTATATTTTTTATAAAATTGTTCTGACCAAAAATTATGAAAAATTCTGCCACTGTGCCCATCTCTTTTAAATACATCATTGCTTTTTGGTTCATGATCTTTGTAGTAATCAACAGTCATTTTTTCTACGCCAAATTTTCCTGGATTAACATTAATGAAATTACTAAAAAGGTTAATTTTAAGTAAATTTTCAAGATCGGTATTGGCCCATGTAGAAAAAAATAGTTTTATATTGTTAGTTTTGCATAACTCATCAAAAGTTTTCCAATTAATTAAAAAATTAACAAAGTCTTCGTTATATTGTTTTGAATTTGTGAACCACTCCGTAGCATCTTCTTTAGATCTGTATGCTCTTTCTATTTCTGGATAGTGTTGCTGATATTGCCAGTGCCCTAATGAATTTCCCATAGAATCTAAAAATTCAGTTTCACTAAAAACAAATTTTCTCTGACAGTTTGGCAATAAAACAAACATTACGTCTGGATATCCATACTCCTTAAAGTAAATTAAAGAGTTTAAAATGATTTTACTCCATCCCCAACCAGAACGAGAAAGATTGAAAAATCCAGAGCATTTTTCTTCTTTAGAAATTTTTTTGTATAAAATATTTGTCCATGCATCCTCAATGTTTGCCCCTTCTCCTTCACTTTCAGAACAACCTGAAAATAATATATGTTTTCCATTGTGGGTTTTTGTAAAATTGTCTGATCTAAAATTTTGTGAATTATATTTATACTGTACATCTCCATTATCTATTGCAACCTCTCCAGGTATCATAGAATAAGTTTGACCAGTTTTGTTACCAAAATTATCGTGCCAAGTGTTATCAAATTTACAGTCATAAAGATCATTAAATAGGGACATATTATCCATGCGTACACTAAAAAAATCTTTGTTTTCTTTATTTGACATATTAGAATCTCCTTTTTATGTATATGTCGTAAAATCCTAAAACGTGCAAAGAAATAGCGTCAACATACCAATTTTTATTTTTATATAAAAACTCATTTACAACTTGATAAGTCGCATAAGGCTTGTCTTCTATTATACCATCATAGATAATATAATCATTTAATCCAATTACGCCCCCGACTGAAACTAATTTTGCTGCCTCATTAAGTGTTTTTCTTATTGGATCTCTGTCATTGGTTATGTCTATATATATGTAATCAAATTTTTTATCTAAAGATAAAAGAATTTCTTCGCTGTTTCCTTTTATTAATTCTACGTTGCTAAAAGTTTTAAATTCATTTTTTATAAAATCATAATGACCGTCTTTGTCGTATTTCATTGTGTGGGTAGGATTACATTTACATTCTCCAAATTTTCTCCAAGACCAACACATAAGATCTTGATTAAACCAATCAATTAAAATTGTTGAGATTGGTTCAACCTCTTTCATTACTAACAATGAATAATATCCCCAGGCTACTCCCACCTCCATGTAATTTATATTTTTAGGGATAGTTTTTACATAGTCTTCTCTTGAAGAAAATATTTTTGCATTATTTAATTGATCTTGGGAAATGGGGTAGGCACAATCAATTTCTCCAATTTTTGCTGACTCATGACTATTTAAAGGGTTTATTGGAACTAATGGCATTATATCTCTCCACCATCTAACCGTGTTGGTTGATTTACCATTGCCCCACACTCAGCACACTTCATGTCTAAAAAATATAAAGCAATAGCGCCATTTTCAAACATTGCCTTTATGTTCCAAATTTTAGAACCACATTTGCATATATGATTTGGCGTTCCTTGTAGATCAACCATTACATCAAACAGCCTTTCGTGTTAATAATACTACTGCTCCGTTGTCCTCAAGTGCTTTTTTAACCTTAACCATATATTGAACCGCTTCTATTTTATCATCATGTCCTAGTCTTACAAAAGACTTTTCATCTGCACGAATTACAATAAAGTGCTCATTGTCTACAAGTTCAACTTGAAAGTTTTGCGGTGGCCTGATTGACCTAAAGGCTCTGCGCATATCATCTGTGTACATTATTTGTTTTCCAATGTTAATGATTGCCAATGGGTAGCCCACGACTCTGTTGTTTTGTGACTATTAAACTCTTTAGAAGGTTGTCCTTCCTCCAAATAAATACCGCCCCAAATTCCATATTCTTTGCCAGACACACCGACGGCAAAACAGGTTTTTAAAACTGGACAATTTAAACAAAATTGGTCTATGTTATTTTTAAATTCTACACTACCTTCTTCGTATTTTTCAAAGAACATTGATGTATCATAATCTACACACAAACCATTATCTTTCCATTTATTACTCTTTAACGTCAAAATCTTTCCCCTTTACGTCCATGCCTACTGGATCAATTTTGTCGTAGTCTGGAAGTCCTTCCCACAATTGAACAGAATCTTTATATGTCCAACTAATTTTTGTATCATCTTGATCTAAAGATTTTATATCAAAAGAATACCAAGAAGGCATTGTGTACCTGGTTCCAGTTTTTACTCTTTCCACTGTATGTTTATACGCACCATTGCCAGGGAATATGATCATGCTTCCCGCTTTTGGTTTAAACACTAAATCATAATCTGGAAATGTAATTTCTCCACCCGTATAGTTATCATTTGGATACATTAATACAGATACGTTATATTTGTAAAAGTCTGCAGTAAATGCTGGAGTTCCATCAGGTTTTTCACAATCACAATGTAACTTAGAATTCATTCCTGGAATCCATTTAACGCAGTGAGTTGGATTTACTGGAATGCGATTGATAGGCACACCATATCTTTCTGTAAATAATTTATATGCTTCTTGATACACTTTATTTTCATATTTATCTAATAGGTTACCAACCTCTGGATTTTCTTTCTTTATTTGAGAATCTTTCAAATCTTTTCCACCCATAAACTCATCATTATTTTCATGTTGGTTTAAATAGTTTATAATCTTATCAAGGTCTTCTTTGTTAATAAAATCTTCAATATAAACAATGTTTTCTTTATTGCTTCCAATTTTATCAAAATAATTTTTATATGGCTCATAGTTTATCATTTTTTATCACCATAAGTATTTGGTAGATGCCATCCTTTTTCTGTTACTTTGTATACCCTATCAATACCCCACTTATTATTGACAAATGAACCGTATTTATTTGAAAATCCATCTTCGGTTTCAGTTCTTTCTACAATATTCCACCCAACCCACCTTAGGTTTGTGAAATTTTTAACAATTTTTTCTGCATGCTCTAATTTATTAATTAACATATATCCCCTTAATGTTGAAATATTCCCAGTTCGGTATTATTTTGTTGTGCAAATTTTGCCAACAAAGACAATGGCTGTTTTGGTTTACTAAAAAATGCAAAGTTATCAAAAACCATTATGTGCTCTTTGACCCAGTCTTCTAGCACCTTATAGTGTTTTATTTTTTTTCCTCTGCCTTTCATTCCTTTTTCGGAAAGGTTGCAGAATTCCATTGAAAAATTGTGAATATTGCTTTCTTTAGAACCAACAGAATAAACAACAAACTCATTATCTTCTGGACTCATTGATGAAAGCGTTACACCCATTGCACGCAAAAAAATAGAGTAATCGTTAAACTCATTGGTTGCTTGAACAACTAACAACATTATTGATCCTCTCTTTTTAAGTCGTCTAAAATAAGCATAAGTCTTTCTACATCCTCTTTTTTCATTTCATCTATATTGATGGGTTTTGCAAGACTTTGATCTATATTCCCATCTTCTGTCACTATTGTTTCATAAAAAGTATTGTCTTGTACCCAATACGCTTTATCTTCAATAACTACAACTTTTATTTTATCTTTTTGATACTTTTGATTTGATTGCTTTGAAGGATGATTTTGATACCCTTTTCTAGCAATTAAAATTTTAATAAAATCTTCATTTGTTGGTAAAAAATTTCTTACCAATTCGTGAATTGTGCTTTGCCTTCCTTTTGTTTTTAAAAAATAAAGTTTTTTTTGATTTAATAATATTTTTATTTTAATCAATATATATATTATAGAAGAAAAGGCCCACATTGTCAAGGCCAGTGGCCAATAATTTTTAATTATTTCCATTTTTACTCCTATTTTTGTTATTTTTTATAAAAATATCTTTATAATGTATATTTTTATCTACAATATGGGAGTAGTTTTTGTACAAAACAGCGGTTGGGTCTATCCACCAATCCTCAAAGGGTCCGTTGTCTTCTTCAACGTTTTCAATGGCTAAAAAATAACCATAAGATTTTAATATTGCCTGAGATTCTTTTTGAATGTTGATATGCAAATCGTCCCCCCTCCAAACATTATGCTCATATGTTATCACAGAAAACCTGTATTCGTCAAGTGGGAGGTTTCTAAGTGCGTGCAGAGTGTTATATGCTGGATGCAAATCCATCTGTAAATAGTCTATTTGATTTGGAACATTATTTTCTTTAAAATATTTTTTATAATCAAAAGATATTGCGTTAGCATTTATTATTTTATTTTTTCTTATAGAGGCATACTCTTCTGCTATTTTTTTTTCAATCTCAAACCCTATGCCACCCCATCCATAAACAGTTTCAAGAAGGTAGGTGTTATTTTGTTTTATTGGCCAAGCAGAACCTAATTCTAAATAAAATCCATTTCTTTTTTCATTTAAAACATTTAATACAAAAGATTCTTGATAGTCAAGACTATTACTGTTTTTAATTAATTTCATTGATTTATAGCCTTCGCTATTTTTATCTAAAAATATTTGTTAATCTAATAGAACTAGTTATTTTTTTACCAAAATCTGCAAACAATGCTTTGTCTTTTTCTGCATTGACAATTTTTCGTGACCAAGAAAATCCTGCGTCTCCACCCCATGCTAGCCACATAATATAGCCATTAGATGGGTTGGCTTGATTGGCCCAATCTTTACCTTTTTTATCTACTTCATGACGGGAAAAATAAGAATACATTCTTTTAACGGTACTGAGAGAGATTGTTTCTCCTCTTGCTAGTTGTCCCGCTCTTGTCCAGCCTACTGCAGTTCCTGCACCTTTTGCCTTGCCTTGTTCCTTAAATTTAATTGCTTTGCGTGCAGCAGATCTTGCTCCTGCTGGTGGTGAGTAACCTTCGGCCTTTGATACTGAATCTGTGTAATATTCAACTGTATCATCATCCTCAAACAAATCATCTGCTTTTGCAGCAGGAACACAATTAGGAACTGGCTTTCCATTTTTTCCTGGCTTCATGCCACGTTGAACATATCCGTCCCAACATGGTGCTTGCTTAGAGATATCTTCTGGGCAACAATTTGATTCATCCATTTTCATTGCGTGATTATTTATATCTGCTTTGTTGGCATCTTTGTACATCATGCCAATACTGTATGCTGTTGGCTCCCACATACCGTCTTCTTCTTCGTAAATTCTAACAGACATTGCTGGGTTTTCTGGTGGCATTGAAACTAAAGCATATTCTGATCCAGGTGTACCAAGTATCCCACCCTCAGTCATAATGTGCTCTATAACACCATGCACAACCCCTTCAGAGGTTGATCCCATAACAAAGTCGCCTTCTTTTAAATCTGACATAGTTTTATTATAGCATTAATTTTATCGTTTTAACGCTTGAATAATGCTGGCAAGAAGGTCAATTTTGTCATTAGGCAACTGACTAATAGAATTTTGATCAAATGCTTTTGGGGTGAGGGTAATAATAGGATTATTGCTTGTTATATCGTCAATGGCAACAAATCCTCTTTCCCAAAAATACATAGCGTCTGTATATATTTGGTTTAGGTGTGAATCATAAAGGTCTGAATCTACATTCTTCATTTTTTCAGTAATTTGATATAAAAATTCTCCAGTGACTGGATCTATTCCCTGAATCTTAATTGCCCCAGTTTTTATAAAGTTTTCAATAGCCGTATTTATTTCGTCATCACTCATAAAAGTTTAAAATTAAGAAACTAACTGTTTTCGATCATCAACAATATTAACCATAAAACTCATAATTTTGTCATAGCCTACAGCATTATCTACAATTTTATTGTAGTGGTGAGAGCAAAACATTAATTCTCCAACTAGGCCAGTAACTAATACACAGGCTCTTGCTTGACACTTGTCGCATCGATCTAAAGATGTAAATTTATAATCTTTTTTTAAGGTTTCCATATATCAATTATACAGCCATTTTACTTTTCTGTCAATTTAGAATATAGGAATATTATTAGATTCTTCAATAATGGATTCCTCCATCTGACATCTTTCATCTACAATTTTTGCAAATTTTTCAAAATTAAACTTATTGCTTATACACCTGTAATAATATTTTCTAAAGTGAAAATTACAAAAAAATTTTTCATCTTCTGTGTAGGGTTGAAGTATTACGTAAGCCCTTTTTCCACACCAACACATTTTCCCTATAGTGTAAGTAGATTTAACATTTTTTTCAAAAGTTTTTGATATTTCCTCTCTCTCATCAATAATAAATTTTTCTATTTCTGGCCATAGTTCAGGAGTTCTTAAAGTTGTAATATCTTTTTCTGACGCATAATGATAATCGCACATATATCTTTTTCCCCTGCTTCCCTCTAATAGCACATATGCTGGAGCCAAGCAGGAAGTATTAACGGGTGTATCCTTGTCAACAATTCCTTCTGTTTTTGTTTTAAAAATCATCATAGGGTCATATACTTGACATTTTTGATTTTTAGATATTATTGTCATTTTTTTCTATTATCAGTTGAATAAAATCCTGAACCACTAAATATAGACCCTGGAACAGAATACACACGAACTAATTGTTTTTTACACAAATCACATCTATATCCTGGATCTAAATCTTGAATTGATCGTTCTTTAACAAATCTTTTCCCGCAAGGCATACAATCATATTCGTATTTTGGCATTACTCATCACCATTAGACTGTCTTGGATCTTTAAGAGAGTGATACCACTGAGGAACTGCGTATCTTACGCCATTAGCCATGGGTCTTACTTCATGAACATAAACAAAGTTAGATGGAAAAAATATTACGCTACCCGCTTCTGGCTTAACAGTAACTCCAACATAGGGAAAATTAATTTCTCCGCCATCATAATTATCATTTAAATATCCTACAGTAGATAAAACTCTACTGCTTACCCCTTGATCTTGATGTGGTGGCAGGTAGCCAGATTTGGAATATTTTAAAATACTTAACATTCCTTCCGTTGATTTTATGTTTTTTGATGCTGCTGGATATATTTCGTTAGAGTAATGTTTAAAGGCATTATTAATTCCATTAAATATATTGTTATAAACCAAAGAAATTTCTTGATGTAGTGGGTCATTTTTAGAAACTTTTTCTGGATCAGTAATCCAATGTTTTAAACAAAATTTTTCTGTATTTGGATTTGCACCATTCCACTCTTGCCATTTATCAGCAACGGAGTTTACTCCAGACGCAATTTTATCTTGAATGTATTCAATAGTTGAAATAGTTTTTTCTGGATCTATAATTGCATTTCGATAATAAACCATTCCTGGAGCCATAACTTCATGTTTCATTTTTACTCCCCACTCTAAGTTTATTATATCAGAAAAAGCCTTTTATACACATGCTCAGGTGTATGCCAGTTATTTAGTGTCGCTGTCCTCCCCGACATACCTGCGACTCCCCGATGAAGGGGTGCAGGTGTATATTATATTATTTTATTTTAATTGTTTTTGGTTTTTTCTCTTCTGGAACAATGCGATCTATACTAACATGAAGCATTCCGTCTTGCATTTCAGCCCCAGTCACTTCCATGTATTCCCCTAAAGCAAATGATCTTGTAAATTTACGACTAGCAATGCCTTTGTGAACTATTTCGGCATCTGTTACTTCTACAATTTCACCCTTAACAATTAATGTTCCATTGTCCACAGATACATCAATATCATCTTTTGAAAAACCAGCGACAGCAATGGATAGTTTATACGTATCCTCATCTAGTTTTAAAAGATCATATGGTGGATATGAGTGTGAATTTGTTTTATGTGCGTTATTTAAACGAGCCAGATCTCTATTCCAGCCAATAAAAAATGGATCATTGAATAGATCCATAGCAAAGTTTGTTACCATTTTATTCCTCCTTCAAGCGAATAAGTTAATGTACCCCTCATTTGAGCAGATACATAATAATTATATCATAAAAATTATACTAATTCAAATTGTTTATCTGTGGTCATCCAAAGAGCAATACTATATCTATCTTCAGATATTAAATCAACTCCGTGCCAAAATTGATTCCCCTGTGAAGGAAAAAGAACTAAATCCCCTTCCTCTGGAGAATATTTAAAATTTAGCGCTGGAAAATCTAATTTTCCTTGGCCACCAAGCATGCTGTTTAGGTATATTACAGCACTATATTTAAACTGAAGGTTATTATCTTCGTCGGTATCTTTATGATAAGTAACGCTTGCCCCAGAACTTTGTTTTGCCAGCCAAAAAGAAGAAAGAAATACTTCATTTTCATCATTAAAATTTTCTTGTGCTGTCAAACAAGATTTTTTACTATATTTATTTACCAAATCTATAATTTCATTTAACTCTTCAAGGCTGTGCCTAGACTCTGAATGCACCGCATCTTTACCAAATTTATAGGAATATCTATGTCCACCGGTACTTCTAGGATCTATTTTAAATTTATTAATGTTTGAATCAATATAAGAAATAAATTTTACAATGTCTTCTTTATCAATAAAATTTTTTATAATTTTTATTGAATCTATATCATTCATTAATTATTTTCCAGATTTTTTTCTGGCTGTTGCAAGTGCATTGAAATCTTTTACTTTGGTTTCTCCCATGTATCCCCAAGCATAGCCCTCATCAATCATTTTTTGATTTATTGAAACCTCTGATCCATCTAAGAATACCCAACCTAAAATTCTTCCGTATTTTTCAGATGAGTCCATTTTTTCTGTTTTAATTACAACGGTTTTAGCAGAATCTATCGCATTCTTCAAATAAGCCTTTGACTCAAGACCTAACTGCTTTTCTAGTTTGTCTGTAGTTCTGCTTTCTGGAGTATCAATTCCTGCAAGTCTTACTCTTGAACTAAAAGATATGTCAAAACCTAAATCAATATCGGCGTCTATAGTGTCTCCGTCAACAACTTTTTTAACTTCTTTTACGTAGTAAGTAAACATTATTTTTTCTTTTTTTCCTTGACATACCAAACTGGAAGTTTAAGGTTGTCCCCAGACCATTCATACCCTAACAACTTTACAACAAATTTAATTATTTTAATTCTCATTTTTCTCCCTTATTTATGATTATGGTTCATAATTGCTTCATGTACCATGTATATACCATTATATCCCATCTTGCTAAAATTTTGACAAATTACAACCATTTCACAGTCTGAACTTTGAGTCACTAGGTTAATGTGCCCCCACCTAACGCCCTGTTTAAATGGTAGTGCCTTATATAAGCAGAACCCACTAGAAACAGAATAATATTTTTTAAATGGTTCTTTTCTGTAGTTTTCAAATTTGTTTGTAATTTCTGGATCAAAAAGGTGACTATCCCTTGTTGCCCACGCATCATATAATCTATCTCTTCTGAGAGTTGCAGCAGACACAATGCTAAATTCAGGCTGCTTGTCTTTAAAGTCTAATATTTTTTTTACAGATGGCATTTTAAATTCAACATCAGCATCGATAACTAAAACATAATCCATGTCAATTAAAAATCCACCACCATCCAAGGCTTTATTTCTTGCTTTTGCTAAATTTTTTACCCTATCTTCCTCTTTTGTAGATCCATAAAACTTTGTACCTAGGTTTTCTAATATCAAAGATACCCCCTTAAACATTGAGTAGTCGCAATTTTGCATAAGTTTTTTGGTTTCGTCAGTAGAATCATTCTCATAAATTGAAAGATAAAAATCATACTCTGGGAAATAAGATACCATACTTACAATTCTATTATAGTAATTAATAAAAAAATCTTCATCATTTCTAATAATGGTAGAAATTAGTATTTTTTCTTTATTATTGATTAATCCCTCTGGTTTTTTTTCAGGTCTATGCTTAATAACACTTTCAATAGAATTAACATAATGTTTTTTTATTTTTTTCCAACTATATCCTTGTGAAACAGAATGTGCGTTTTCGGATAAATTTTTATATATAGACTCCTGTTTTAATAATAAACATTTTTCAACCAACTCATTTTCCGTATTTGCAATAAGCATTGCGCTGTTAATTTCTTCATCAGAAAACCCCCTTGCGCCCACAGTTGAAGATATAATAGGAATTCCATAACTTAAGGCCTTTGTCATTTTTAAATGAGTTCCAGATCCACTTTCCATTGGATTAATAAAAGCAAAAGAATTTGTTAAGTATTGGTTTAAATCTTCATCACTAACTTCACCAATTATTTTTAAATTGTCTATGTTTTCGGACACCTTAATTCCATTTCCACATCCACCAATAATAATAAAATTAAATTCAGGTAATAATTTTGCAAGGTTAGCAACATTTCTTGCTGCATCGTTGTTAGGTGGGTGTCCCGATCCAACAAAAATAATATCTCTAGAATTAAATCTATTTTTATAGTTTATTTTTTCTCGGACTTCTGTGCCATTTGGAATTAAAACACCATCTATATCTGACTTATAGTATTGTTTTAATTGTTCAAAATCTTTTTCTGAGCAGTAAGTAATTAATTTTGCTTTTTTTAATATTTTTCTTTCCATTTGTTCTACTAGATTTAAGATGTCGGGGTTATTGGGATAAAGTTGTTCTCCCATGAAAATTTCACAATTGTGAGAATTGTATACAATTGGAATGTTTTTTATATTTTCTATTAATGGAGCAATAGCATAATGATCTACAATTAATAAATCTGATTGCAACGCTAACTCTTCTGCCATTTCAGAAAAATATACTAATTGCTTTTTTAATATTTCAAATACAACGTCATTATTTTGTTTAGCAAAATCTTTAATCAATCCTTTTCTTTTTCTATAAATGTTAGAATTTATTGCTGGCTGAATTTGATAAATAAATTTATTAATCTTTTTATTAATTGCTATATTGTCCCAAGAAAATGATAAAAATGTTACATCGTGGTCCGACAAAGCCTCTAAAAGCGTAGCCGTTCTTTCTTTTCCGCCACTATTTTTTTCCCAGTCATTTAAGTTTGAACTTACAACCAATATTTTTGCCATATACTTTATTATACCGCATGCTATAATTTTTAGATGGACTACGTTTATATTTGTCGACGTGGAGAAAATGAAGAGTTAAGGTATTCTTTAAGGTCTCTTGAAAAAAACATGCCTGAAGGGGATGTTTGGGTAATTGGCTATAGGCCAGAATGGTATGTGGGTAATTTTATACACATTGAAAATATTAGCGATACAGATAAATTTATTAATATAAAAAATTGCATAAAAGAAATATTAAACAATGATTTAATAAAAGAAGATTTTGTTTTAATGAATGATGATTTTTTTGCCTTAAAAAAAATAAACTCAATTACAAATTTTGATGGGGGCCTACTAGAGGATAAGATTATAGAATACAAAAATTTAGGCCGTTCCTCTAGATATATTAAACTTTTAGAATTAACCTTAAAACAATTAAAGCAAAATGGAATAGATAACCCATTAGACTATGACATTCATGTTCCAATGTTAATGAAAAAATCTTTGCTTAAGGAGGTTATTGATTTAGCATATTTTCCAAGATCAACCTATGGAAATTTTGCACAATTAAAAAGAAATACTATCAGTGATGTCAAGATGTACGAATTAGATAACGTAAAAATTTATTCTCAAAATAAAAGTTTTATTTCTACAGAAGACAATTCTTTTAGATCTTTAAAAAAACACATACTTTTTAAAGAGTTTATTGATATAAGTAAATGTGAAAACCCAACATACTCTCGCGTCCCCAACGGGATTTGAACCCGTGTTAACGCCGTGAAAGGGCGACGTCCTAGGCCACTAGACGATGGGGACCTGCTGGCTTACCAGGTTTCGATCCTGGGACATCCGAATTAACAGTTCGGCACTCTACCAACTGAGTTATAAGCCAATGGTTTAAATTTTAAAATCTGGATCTAAATGTTCTTGCATTGATGTGTGCATGTATAAAGCAGTATATCTATGCCCAGATTTTACTTCTGTAATTCCGTGAACATATTCAGTTCCAGCACTTGGAAAAAATACTGCCGAATATTTTTTAGGTTTATATGTAAAACCTTGATTTGGAAAATAAATCTCTCCGCCTTCGTACTCTGAAGGATCATTAAGATACATTATGGTGCTCCACTCAATAAATGGTTCTGGTCCTTGTGCATCTATGTGTAGATCTCCTTTTGTTCCAGAAATCCAATGCGACCCGAACGCTTTAAATACGTGGATATCGTTTAAGTATCCATTTATAGATTTGTGAATGTTGTTAGATTTATGCCCATATTTTTTTAATATACGCATAACGTTATTGTTGTATGGAAAAGATGTTCCTCCATACCTTTTTTTATAATATTCCGGATAGTCATTAATTTCAGAAGGATGATTCATTTCCATTATTAAACTTAACGCATCTTTTTCATTAATAAAATCTTCAATTACTGTTATTCTGTGCATATTAATCCACCTTTTTTATATTTTTTATAAATCTACTACCATCCATTTTATCATATTCTGAATCCCTAGTTTTATACTCAACGTCATTTGTAGAAAATGGCAAATAGGATAAGTTACTAAAATTAAAATTATGGAAATTGTTAAAATTTTCTATAGTTTTTAAATCTACCGTTGGAGTAAAATCACTATATCCTTTTTTAAATAATTGTAATACTTGATTATAGTTGTGGTATTTAGAAAATGGAACATAATAGTCAAAGTCGTCCAAGGTTGAATATTTATTTATTTTTAAAATAGTCTCATCTGCTGCATAAACTTTTATATCTTTTATAAAAAATTGCAAAGAAGAAACTTCTTCTTCTCCATAATATTTTAACCAACCTGGGAATTGCCAGTGCCCCAACGGATTATTTTTTACTAAATCAACATTTCCAAAAATAAAATTTTTATCTATATAATTGGTTAAAGTAAATCCTTCATTTTTAGTATATACTTTATCAACAAAAAATAAATTTTTATTTTTTATTTGTATTTTTTGATTACCAGAAACAACAACATTTTTATTATCTACAAAGTCTATTAAATTTTTATCCCAATTTTTTTGCATAACTGTTCCTGGATTTATAAATAAAAAATATTTTGCACTTCGTATTGAGTTTAATCTATTATTTTTATAAAGAATTGCTCCATCATTATCGTCCCAATCTCTGTGAACATAGGCACCGTTGCATTTTTCATATTTATTTATTAAGTTATCTAATAACTTTGATCTTTCTACTCCGTTTTGATCGTGCCAGTGCACAAAAATAAAGTATAAACCAGAACTATTTATTAATAAATTTTCTATTGTTTCTATTACATGCTTGTCTTTATAGGAATAAATAACTACATTAATACCAATCATTATTTAAATTCCTTTTTTTGCCAAACATCTTTTTTATAATAACCAGTAACCATTGTTCTTCTTTTTTCCGCTTTAAATTCTTCATCTTCTATTGCTTTAGAACTACTATCTACTTCAATTTCCCAAAAATCTCTTTTAAATGGTATAAACTGCATAATAGGAGTTCCTTTTGGTATTGTTCCAATAAAATCTCTTTTTAAGAAAAAAGAAAAAAATACTGGCAATCCCCAAACATCAGAGTCAACTATCCCAGATAAAGTAAAAAATGGCAAGTCGTATCTATTCATTGGGTGTGTCACTAAAACAGAATACCCTGGCGGGGTAGAATAAAACCAATTCATTCTAAATCCAAAGTGTAACTGATGGCAATTTGAAGGAATTGGAACCTCAAGTGTGGGTCTTTTATCAAGAAGCATAATATCACCTTCCCAACTTAAAGTTGGAAAACCTTTTTCATTTAGTTCAACATGTAAATCATCTTCTAATAAATAATAATACCCTGCGGTCAAAGCATCAAAAAATGGTATACATTTTTTAGTTGCAACCAATGTTCCGTCTGTCCCTATATGGTTTATTGGGTGTAGTTCTTTTTCTTCGTTACTAGGTCCGTATAGCGCTAGGCTCTTGTACCATTCTGGAACCATGGATATCGCAGGAACTGGCGGAGTATAAAGATCTTTAAAATTTTCTACCCCTGGAGTAAATGTTATTTTTTGTTTTTTACTCATTTATAATCTTTACGCTGCCTCATATGATTTCTATAAAAATTATTAAACTTGCTCCTAACTAAAAATCTTTGTTTTGATAAAGCCATATGTGATTCTTCAGGATTTGCAAAAGACATTTCATAAGAATCCCTCTTGAAAGGAATAATCTGTGCCATTGGAGTTCCTCTCTCAATTGTGCCTCTAAAATCTTTTTTAATGTACATCGATAAAAATCCATCTGAAATATAATTATCTGTATCTATCACTGCAGAAAAAAGTTTAAATGGCGCTGGCTCTCTATGAAATGGCTGAGTAAACAAACAACTATAACCTCTATCTGTACCTGCAGACCAAAGTGGCAAGATTCTAAATATTTCTTTATGATACGTTTCTGTTTCTCTTGGATAATGAGATACCTGTTGTTCGGAATGAAAAGAAAATAATGTATTTTTTATTCCTTTAACTCCCTCGGGAACGGAATACAATAATTTTTCTGGATTTGTAGCATCTATAAATATGTCACACGGAAAATAAATCATGTATCCGCTACTGATTACATCATACATAGGCATGCATCTTTTTACTGTAGACGCTGAGAAACCTCTCGATAAAGAAGTTTTTTCATCTCCGATGTATCCTGGCTGTAACTTATACCAATCTGGTAAATGTTTGTATGCTGGCTGTGGTTCTGGTGTAAAATCAACTGTTTCTTGATTAAAGGGATAAAACTTAATATTTGCCATAAAACTCCTTTATTTCTTCTACTATTGTATCATTAACTGTAAAATTAATAAAATACGCTGGACTATTTCTTTTAATTCTTCCATATTCTAAATCAACCATATGCTGACCTTTATTTTTAAATTGAAAAAATAACATTTTAGTGTCTATAATCTTGCCCTGCATCTTGCTTGACGCATACGATATTGGATAAAAATAAAATGGGGAGTCTTGGGCTGGTTCAATATTAATCTCTATACCTTCGTAATCTATACTCCAAGGCATTGCCCACCTATAAACTTCATTAAATAAT